>Ga0129298_10000945_pt1 | contig 12019 bp, 10 predicted proteins | sample I19B2metaG_FD_94707 | JGI IMG/M metagenome (GOLD analysis project Ga0129298, IMG submission 94707) | Lake sediment bacterial and archeal communities from Gulf of Boni, Indonesia to study Microbial Dark Matter (Phase II) - ​I19B2 metaG | ecosystem: Environmental > Aquatic > Freshwater > Lake >... | reverse complement strand
TTCTCCAACTCAATATCGAATATCTCCGATCCTCTCGATTTTATTATCTCCATGTTCCTCACCCTGTTGGCTTTCGTTTCAATAAGATTTTAAAATAATAACGAAATTCTTTTTAAAAAGAAAGAGATATTCAAATTCACATTTTTTTCTTGACAAAAAAATCTTCTGTGGTATCTTTCACAATGCTTTAATTTTCCATGCCTTCAATCCAACCTAACCCAAAAATTTTTGATGAACCAAGGGGTGCAAACATAAGGAAAATTTTGAGCTTAGATATCTCCCCTGATAATAAACCGAAAGGGGGTGAACTTGACTCTCGACTGAAAAATTTTAAGAAAGGAAGGTGAAAAATTTCTATGAAGATTACCCGAAGAACATTTCTAAAGATCTCGGGAGCCACAGCCGCAGGCACAGTGATGGGTGCCTTGGGATTCGATCTCTCCCCAGCTGAGGTCTATGCCCAAGAACTACGAATCAAAGGTGCCAAAGAAACCACTACGATCTGCTGTTACTGTTCAGTTGGCTGTGGAATTATCGTCCATACCGATGCCAAAGGAAAAGTGATTAACACTGAGGGTGATCCCGATCATCCCACCAGTGAAGGCAGCCTCTGTGCAAAAGGAATGTCACTCTATCAACTGATTACCAATAAAGATCGGCTGACCAAGGTCTTATACCGGGCCTCTAACAGCTTGAAATGGGAAACAAAGTCCTTGGATTGGGCCCTTTCTGAGATCACCAAGAGGATTAAGAAGAGCCGGGATGCAAGTTTCGTTGAGAAGAATGATAAAGGTCAGGTGGTCAATCGGACCAATGGTATTGCTGGGGTAGGAAGTTGCCATATCAATAATGAGGAGGGCTGGCTCTATGCCAAATTCCTGCGGAGTCTCGGAGTAGTCTATATGGATCATGAGGCCCGTCTCTGACACAGCTCCACTGTGGCGGCTCTGGGAGAGTCGTTCGGACGCGGAGCAATGACCAATAGCTGGACGGATATTGGGGTCAGCGATTGTATATTACTCATGGGGAGCAATACCGCTGAAAACCATCCCATTGCAATGAAATGGGTCTTAAGGGCAAAGGAGAAGGGCGCCACAATCATCCATGTGGACCCGAGATTCACCCGTACTTCTACCAAAGCAGATATCTATGCACCTCTTCGTTCAGGTACAGATATTGCGTTCTTAGGTGGAATGATCAAATACATTATCGATAAGGATCTCATCTTCAAAGATTATGTGGTCAACTATACCAATGCCTCTTTTATTGTGAGCGAAAAATATGAGTTTAAAGATGGCCTCTTCTCCGGATACAATCCAGAAAAGAGAGCTTATGATAAAGCCTCATGGATCCTTGAGAAGGATGAGAAGGGAATCCCCAAAAGGGATATGACCCTTCAACATCCGAGATGTGTATACCAAATGATGAAGAAACATTATGCCCGGTATGATCTGGATACAGTCTCCAGCATCACCGGCACTCCAAAGGCTGATCTCGTCGTAGTCTACGAAATGTATGCGACTACTGGTAAACCCGATAGAGTAGGGACCATGCTCTATGCCATGGGTTGGACCCAACACACAGTAGGCACCCAGAACATCCGGGCAGCCTCAATGATCCAATTACTGTTGGGCAACGTAGGCATGGCAGGAGGTGGGGTAAATGCCCTTCGGGGCGAGTCAAATGTTCAGGGTATAACAGATACTTTCCTCTTTCACATCTTTCCAGGGTACCTTCCCTATCCCACTGCTGGCCTCGAAAATCTTGAGAAATATAATGCTACCACTCCAAAAACATCTGATCCGATGAGTGTCAACTGGTGGGGAAATAGGCCAAAATATATCGCCAGTCTGCTCAAATCATTCTTCGGTGAAAATGCTACCAAAGAGAATGATTTGGGATATGGGTGGCTCCCTAAACTGGATGTGGGCCAGAATGCATCCTGGCTCTATCTCTTCGATGAGATGTTCAACGGTAAATTTTCAGGATTCATCTGCCTGGGGATGAACCCGGCATGTTCGAGCCCCAATTCTGAAAAAACCAGAAAGGCGCTGGCTAAGTTAGATTGGATGGTTGACATCGACCTCTTTGAAAATGAGACCAGCAGTTTCTGGAAGGGCCCTGGGATGGATCCCAAAAAGATCAAGACCGAGGTTTTCCTCCTTCCAACAGCCTCATCTATTGAAAAAGAAGGGAGTATTACGGACAGCAGCCGAACAGGACAATGGCGTTACAAGGCTACTGATCCCATTGGTGATGCCAAGGCAGATGGACAGATTGTCCATGAACTCTATATGAAGGTAAAGGAACTCTATGCAAAAGAAGGAGGAGCCTTTCCTGACCCAATCCTTAAATTGAAATGGGACTATGCAAAGGACGGCAAGGTCGATTTTAATGCCGTTGCCAAAGAGATCAATGGGTACTTTGTCGAGGATATTGCCGAGCATCCAGTGGATAAGAAGGCTTACAAGAAGGGATCATTGGTTCCTAATTTTGTATTTCTCTTAGCTGATGGCCGCACTTCCTGTGGGAACTGGCTCTACTCCGGTAGTTACACCGAGGCAGGAAACATGATGGCCAGGCGGGATAAAACTCCTATCCCGAGTGCTAACATCTTTCCAAAATGGGGATACTCATGGCCACTTAATCGTCGAATCATTTACAACCGTGCCTCTGTGGACCCCAACGGAAATCCATGGGATCCAAAACGAGCAGTAATTAAATGGGATGGCTCCAAATGGGTGGGCGATGTGCCTGATAATGCCGTACCACCCATGAACCTGCCTAATGGGAAGTATCCTTTTATCATGAAACCGGATGGCGTAGCTTCAATCTTTGGACCAGGATTGGCTGATGGGCCATTCCCAGAACATTATGAAGCTCTGGAGTGCCCGATTGAAAAGAATCCTCTCTCATCCCAGAGGATCAACCCCGCTATACCTCTCTTCAAGGGTGAACTCGATAAGTTTACCACCTGCGATCCGAAGTTCCCATTTGTGGGTACCACCTATCGTCTGACCGAACACTGGCAGACTGGCTTGATGACTCGGTATCAGCCATGGCTTGTCGAGGCCGAACCGCAGATGTTCTGTGAATTGAGTGTGGAATTGGCCAAATTGAGAGGGATAAAGAATGGTGATCGTGTGATTGTCAGCACCCCTCGAGGGAAAATGTGGGCTATCGCCATGGTGACAAACCGTATCAAGCCCTTTAACGTGGCTGGCCAAACCGTCCATCTCATCGGATTACCCTGGCACTATGGATGGCTGGTTCCTAAGGATGGAGGGGATAGCTCGAACATCTTGACGCCATCCATCGGAGACGCCAATACCATGATTCCAGAATATAAGGCCTTCATGGTCAATGTGGCCAAAGAAGAGAAACCCAAAACCGTAAAGAAGCCTGAACCAAAGGCTGAGCCGAAGGTGAGTAAATAAGGGAGGAGGTGATATAAATGTCAGAAGGAAAATCTTATTTCATCGATACAACCAAGTGCACAGCTTGTAGAGGATGTCAGATTGCCTGCAAGCAGTGGAATCAACGAGCAGCAGAAAAGACGGTCAACCGGGGAAGCCACCAGAACCCTCCTGATCTGTCTTATCATACATGGAAATTGGTCCGATTCAGCGAGTTGGCTGAGCCAAAAATAAATTATTACTTCTTTCCGGATCAATGCCGTCACTGTATGTCTCCTCCCTGTAAAGAGGTGGCCGATGGGAAGGCAAAGGGTGCCATTATACAGGATGAAAAAACAGGGGCGGTCATCTTTAGCCCAAAAGTAAAGGTGAAGCCTGCTGACTTCAAGGAAATTCGTGAGGCATGTCCTTATGATATCCCGAGATTCCATGCCGGTATAGGGATCATGGGGAAATGCACCATGTGTTTTGACCGGATCAAAGAAGGGATGCTTCCTGCCTGTGTGAAGACCTGTCCGACCGGAGCGATGAATTTCGGAGATAGGAAGGAGATGCTCGAAAAGGCAAATAAAAGACTGGAGGAGGTGAAAAAGGTCTATAAAGATGCCATGCTGGCTAATCCTGAAGATATCCGGGTGATCTTTCTTTTGGTAGACGATCCCAAGAAGTATCATAAATATGCTGTAGCTGACAATACAATTGGGATCACACGGAAGATGGCGTTCAAACGTCTATTCCAACCCCTGAGACCCTTTCATCGAGCGATAGGATAAGATTTGGGAAAAAGGGGGTTGTCATAAGGGCTTGTTTCGGATATAGAAGTTCCGAAACAAGCCCGTTTTTTTCATGATGCTCGAATAAAATGAAAACGAATATTAACGAATAACTTTGAGGAGCAATAGTTGGAAAAAATAAAAGAGAGGATTCGACAAATTAAAAAGAAAAGGCCTGGCTATGAAGAGATTCTTGACTTCTATCAGAAAGTCAGGGAGGAACAGGAAAAGTTAAAAGTCTCCTTAAAACTTGATCCTATTCATATCAAAAAGGAATGGAAGGAGTTATTTACCAGAGAAGGTTTTTCCCTCTTCGAGAGGAAGGACTTTCCACTTGATATCGAAGCCTCTGTCATTCTTTTCCGCTCCCTCTGCAAGATTGGAAAAGAAGCAAATCCTCATATGGCAGAAGAGGTTAAAAAGATCGAGGAGATCCTCAATCAGAAAAGAATGGATCTAAAAGAGTTATTGATTTTAGGAGTCAAAGAAGGAAAGACTGAACAGATTGCCAATGAACTTAGATTGGACAAAAAAGTATTTTCCTTTTTTATCCAAGAGAGTATTAGACCATCAATCAGAGCAGGAGTAGAAAAGCTCCGAAATGAAATAGATTCAGAAACCTGGCTGAAAGGTTATTGCCCGATCTGTGGTTCCCTACCCTATCTATCCCTGTTAAAAGAAGAGGTGGGGAAACGTTACCTCCTCTGTTCCTACTGTGGATATGAGTGGCGGATCGAGAGACTATTTTGTCCTTTTTGCAACAATAAAGAGCAAGAGTCCCTCCAATATTTCTATGCAGAGGGGGAGGAAACTTATCGAATCGACCTCTGCGAAAAATGCCATCAGTATATCAAGACGATTGATCTGAGAAAGACGCAAGAGTTAGACCCTTCCTTAGAGGACCTCGCCACCCTTCATCTTGATATTTTAGCCTCAAAGAAAGGCTATAAGCGTCCAGTTCCCAACCCCTGGACCACTTAATCATCACCTTAATGGTGGGCCTATAGCAGTTCGGCGAGAGAAGGAGTTGAGGATGAGGCGTGAAAAACAGGTACCAGACACCCTTCTTTTGAATGGTCATGTTATTACGTTAGATAAAAACTTCTCATTTCAACAGGCTGTAGCCATTCGTTGCTCCACCATCCAGGCAGTGGGGTGTGACGACGAACTGCGAGCCCTTGCTAGTCCTGACACCAAAGTAATCGACCTACAAGGCCATACTGTTATTCCTGGCATTATTGATGCCCATGCACATATGGATCGCGAAGGTCTCAAGAGAATACAACCTGGTCTTGAAGGGGTGCGGTCAATCCCTGACATTCTGGCTATTATCAAACGAGAGGTCGCTCGTAAAACCAAAGGAGAATGGATACTCACCATGCCTATCGGGGATCCACCCAATTATGCCAATGTTCCTGCAATTCTTGCCGAGAAACGTTATCCCACACGCTGGGAGCTGGACAGCGTCTCTCCTGACAACCCTGTTTATATTCGTGGTATCTGGAGTCCGTGGGACACTCCGCCTTCTGTCTCCGTAGCCAATAGCTATGCTTTAAAGCTGGCTGGCATCGACCGTCATACTCAATCACCCCATTCTACCGTCATCATTGAGCGAGATGCTATGGGTGAACCCACAGGTGTCATTGTCGACCACAACATGTTTCCAGTTACAGAGTTCAGTTTAATGAGAGTCGTTCCCCGGTTCACCCATGAGCAACGTGTAAGAGCTTTACGGGATTCGATGCGATTGTCCAACAGCGTTGGAATTACAACTATTTACGAAGGTCACGGCATAGCACCGGAAGTCCTCCAGGCTTACAAAGCATTGTGGGATGCGAGGGAGATGACGGTCCGAAGCCGTCTTGTGATCAGCCCTACCTGGCGCTCGGTGAAAGAAGCAAACAGCGATATGTCACGGTGGGGGCTCTGCGCATCAAATTATGGTTTTGGGGATGACATGCTTCGGCTTTGTGGTTATTTCATCCAATGGCGTGGCGAACGCCACGTGGCACGATTACGATCGGCGGAGCTACCTTATACAGGTTGGGCAGGGTTTGCCATATCTTACAATACACCGTCGCGCTTCCTCACCTTATTGAGAATGGCCGCACAGTATAAACTTCGCGTACATACCATCGCATCGGCTGAGGATGAAATTGAGGAAGTAATGAGGGGTTTTGAAGCGATCCAAGAAGAAGTTTCCATTTCAGACCGACGCTGGGTGATCGAACATGTACGGGATGTCAACCCAGCCCAACTGAAACGCATGACCCGTCTTGGGGTTGTGTGTAGCACAATCCCGCTGACCCATCTCTGGCTGCGCGGAGCCTCCTATATAAAAGATGTTGACCGAGCTCATCGTGCCGTTCCCCACCAAGACTTTATTCGGTATGGTATCCCTTTTGCCATGGGCACTGACAACAAGCCTTACAATCCCTTTTATACGCTCTGGGCGGGTGTTGTTCGACGCGAGCGACACAGCGGAGCTGTCATTGGCCCAAAGCAGTGTCTGACCCGCGGCCAGGCGCTCTGGGCCTTCACCATGGGAGGTGCATACTTATGCGGTGAAGAAGCATGTCTGGGTTCACTCGAAACCGGGAAGCTGGCAGATTTAGCTGTCCTTTCCGATGATCCCCTTGAGGTCGCTGAAAAACGGTTACCAGAAATTCACTCGCACCTGACAATTGTGGGAGGTCGTGTAGTTTATGATGATGCGATGTTCACCCCCTCAACGCCCTGATGCTCTGCTGTAAAAGGGACTTTTTCTTGAGGGATATTCGTTTTTGTTATAATTTGTGCAAAAATTGTTTGCTATCTCCGCTCTCGATTTTTTTTGAAGGAAGAAACAACCGATTCTTGGAAGTTGTATTCCATTCATAAAGAAGATATATTCTTCAAAGGCTAAAAGACAGACCAAATTATAAAATAAACTGAGGAATGGGAATGAGCATTAAATCGGTACAGGTAGTGGTCATTGGGGGCGGGGTTATTGGAACTTCAATAGTCTATTACTTAGCGAAACAAGGAATGGATGTGGCTTTATTCGAGCAAGGGGATTTAGCATCAGGAACATCGGGTGCGTGCGCCGCGGCTATCGCAATGCAGACGAAGGGGGTTGGCCTAAAGTTAAAACTTGCTGTTGAGAGTAAAGCGTTCTATGAGAATTTGAATGAAGAATTAGGCGAGGACGTTGAATATGAGCAAGATGGCGGCATGATTATTGCTGAGACGGAGGATGAATTAGAATATATCTCCTCTTTAGCAAGAAAACAGCAAGAGACGGGCTTGAAGGTAGAACTATTAGGAGGGAAGGAAATAAAAGAGAGACAACCAGCCTTGAGTGAATGCGTCATTGCAGCAACCTTTTGCCCGTTCGATGGTAAGGTGAATCCTCTAAAAGTAACTTTTGGCTATGCAAGGGCTGCAAAGAGACATGGAGCAAATGTCTATACATTTAGTGGAGTGAAAGCGATCAAAATAACTAATGGAAGAGTCTCTGAAATTATCACAGATATTGGAAGGATAAGGACGGAATTAGTGGTTAATGCGGGAGGGGTGTGGGCACCTGAAATTGGGAAAATGGTGGGGATACAAATTCCAATAAAGCCTCGTCGAGGAATACTGGTGGTCACTGAAGTGGTGCCTCCACCGATCAAAGGAAGCATACTTTCAGCGAAATATTTAATGTCAAAATATGCCGATAAACCCGGACACGAAGCCAAACCAGATGTTAAAGAATTTACAGGTGGGTTCACCATGAGACACAGTAGAGCAGGAAATCTCATTTTTGGAAGCTCGAGAGAGTTTGTGGGTTATAACAGGAATACCACCCATGAGGGAATATCCTTAATCGTACAAGAAGCAGTCAGATTAGTGCCCGTCTTAAGAAACGTATGTGTCATCAGAACGTTTGCAGGTCTTAGACCTTTTACGTCTGATGGATTACCAATTCTAGGAAAAGTTCCAGGATTGGAGGGATTCATCATGGCAGCCGGACATGAAGGGGATGGAATCGCTCTGGCCCCCATTACAGGAAAGTTGATTGCAAACCTTATTACTAAAGGGGAATGCCCCGAAGTTCTTTCCCAGCTAAATCTACAGAGGTTGATGCAATAAGGCTTTCATATATTATGCTGAAAACTATTCTTACAAACTGATAAAAGGGAGAGGAGGAAGATCATGTCTATCTATCGCGGAGGAAGAGCCATCTATGGCGAAGCTATTGGGATTTTGTTACTCGACACCAAGTTCCCCAGGATCCCGGGGGATATTGGTAATGCCTCGACCTTTGATTTCCCCGTGCGCATCCGCATGGTGCCTGGGGCCACTGCTCAACGCATTGTGCTGGAAGGTGATGAATCCGTGTTGCCCGAGTTCGTTGAAGCCGCGAAGGAGCTTGAGGCTGCAGGCGTGCGTGCCCTAACCACCAGTTGTGGCTATTTGACAACCTTTCAAGAGGCGCTGATTAATGCTGTAAACATTCCTGTATTCACATCTAGCCTCCTACAGGTGCCTATGGTGTCGCGGATGCTGTCCAGAGGCAAAAAGGTGGGTATTCTAACCATTGATTCCAGTCGCTTGACTGATGTCTGTTTGAAGGCAGCTGGAATCACCAACGAGCCGATCGTCATCATGGGTTCTGAGAAAGTCCCTGAGTTCTACAATACCTATCCTCGTGGGGCTCTGGAGATCGACCCCGAGAAAGTCGAAAGGGCCGTTATTGAGATGGTCAAAAAATTGGTCCAGAAGAACCCGGAGGTAGGGGCCATCGTTTGTGAAGCTATCAACTATGCACCCTATGCGGCAGGGGTGCAGGAGGCCACAGGCTTGCCCTGGTTTGACATCGTTGATCTTACGAAACTGGTGTACAGCGCGGTAGTGAAAAGACGCTATGTCGGCTTCCTATGAGTAGAGACAGAGTTCCAACCTGACTTGGGACTCAGTAAAGAGGAGTGGGGACTATTGGCACTGACGCCCTTGGTCGAATGGGTTGTCTTTTCGGTTTTTTTCTCAAACCGAGTGTGGGCCGTTTCGGTCTGTACGACTTCTGACATAATGAAAAGGAGGAGAGATTATGTCTATCTATCGCGGAGGACGAGCCATCTATGGGGAGGCTATTGGTATCCTGGTACTCAATACCAAGTTTCCGAGAATTCCGGGGGATATCGGTAACGCCTCGACCTTTGATTTCCCCGTGCGCATCCGCATGGTGCCTGGGGCCACTGCTCAGCGTATTATTATACAAAACGATGAATCAGTGCTGCCGGAATTCATTGAAGCCGCAAAGGAACTTGAGGCCGCTGGGGTGCGTGCTATAACCACGAGTTGTGGTTACCTCATCACCTTTCAAGAAGCATTTACCAAAGCTGTAAGCATACCTGTGTTCACTTCCAGCCTCTTGCAGGTGCCCATGGTATCGCGGATGGTTCCGAAGGGTAAGAAGATAGGTATTCTCGTCATGGACTCCCGCCGTTTGACTGAAAACCATCTTAGGCTTGCCGGGATAACTGACGAGCCGGTCGTAATCATGGGGGCGGAAGAGGCCCCTGAGTTCTATAACACATATGAAAACCCCAGTGGTGCTATGGAGATCGACCCCGAGAAGGTCGAGAAGGCTGTCATTGCCATGGTAAAACATCTGGTCCAAAAAAACCCGGATGTAGGAGCCATCGTCTGCGAGGGCATTAATTTCGCCCCCTACGCAGCAGGGGTGCAGGAGGCAACCGGCTTGCCCTGGTTTGACATCGTTGATCTTACTAAACTGGTGTACAGCGCGGTAGTGAAAAGACGCTATGTCGGCTTCCTGTAAGCTGCGGCCAATAAGAGGTGGCCCAGCAAAAACGGCTGCAATAACGAGCGATCTTACGGACTTTTTCTTCTGGAAGAATTTACTTCGATGCCGGAGCGAAAATAAGCTCAGGTAGGGAACCGGCTTCTCACTTATGGCGCATCTTTACTGAGGCCTGAAGATTTCACAATAAAGGTCAATATATTCATCAATAGCACGACTTCCACCCGCTCCGTGCCTCCGATTTGCGTGGTTTTCAATAAAGTCAGCTTTAACGATCGCATTTTCTCCTTCCAGGACAACCTCTCCCTCTATCTCTATTGAAAAGAAAGAGGGATAAGGGTCCTCCAATTGTTTGCGAGCCCAGAATTTGGACCAGGTCTGGATCTTTTTAACCTGTCCATTCGAGTAATGAACTACGTACGATTTCTCATTCTCCGCAAATATGAAGCCCTTTTTTTCGAGTTCACTGCGCATTCTCTCCACGATCTTTTCTGTGCTTCCCGAAGTAAGAAATTCAACTTTCATGGTACACCCCCTTCAACAGAATTTGTGCTGGGTTCCCAAAACCTACAGGTGCCCAATCATCTTGGCTAATTCTCCTTGCGATGAGCAAACCTTGATAATCTCAACTCACTGATATCCACTGATGGTCTGCCCTCAATGATCAGTTCGGCAATGAGCTTTCCCGTTATCGGAGTCAGGGCAACTCCATCTCCACCGTGCCCTGCGGCCAAAATAAATCCTTCTGTTTCCTCCGCTTCTCCTAAGATGGGAAGACCGTCCGGGGTTTGGGGTCTTAGCCCTGCAAAAGTTCTGATTAGATGAATATTGGACAGCCCTGGCAGGAACTTAACTGCACCTTGAACGATAGCGGTAATCCCTTCCGCCGTAGTTTGGCGATTATACCCCAAAGATTCTTTTGTGCTCCCAAATATGAAATTGCCATTTCGCATCTGGAACGCTGTAAATGAAACCGGCAACTTATCCTTCGTCTTCTGAGGTTGAGACACGTGAGCAAATTTAGTCAGTAGATAGTCACTATCTACAACAGAAGAGGTGGTAAAGGGGCGGGGTATTGACTCTGTTACCACTAACTGCCCTTTTAACGGGGTGATGGGAATTTCAACACCCACCATCTTCCCAATCTGAGGGGCGTTTACTCCTGCTGCATTGACCACGAATTTGCTTTTTATCTTACCTCGGTTTGTTTGAACTGAATGCATTTTAGAAGATGCTCTCTCGATACCCTCGACCCGCGTGTTCAAAAAAACCTTGGCTTTCTTTCTCTTTGCCGCACGGGCGAAGCCAAAGGTGAGGCAAAGAGGATTAACCATACCATCCTCAGGATAAATGGCGGCTCCAACTATCCACTTCGAAAGATTAGGCTGGATGCGAGTGACCTCGCTAGCGTCCACAAGTTGGACTTTCACCCCTGCCTTTTGCTGAATGTCAACAAATTCCTCCATAAAAGACCACTGCTCCTCATTCTCCACAAGTACCATCCCACCATCCTGCTCGTATTCAATATCATATCCTAACTCAGCGGATAGGTCTCGATAGAGATCGATGCTGAGACGTGTCAACTTCAGGAGGATTCCCGATCTCTTGGAGTGTAGTGACACCCCTCCCTCGCAGGCACTCGAAGTGCCCGAAGCCAGGTCATTACTTTCCAACAGAACAACGTCTGCTCCATGTTTGCTCAAGTAGTAGGCAACCGAGGTTCCGATTAACCCTCCGCCGATCACCAACACGTCCGTCTCAATGATGGGCATCGACTTGCCTTTCTCAGAAGGTTTCCAAAGCTAATTTTTCCACTTTTCATCATCTGATAGCGACTTTGTCTATTTTTTCTTGAAGTCCTCCCTAACATCCATTTCTGTCCTACGCTGTCACAATCCTGCAAACCTCTCCTCTATCAGCATCCACAACCCAAAAAGAAATAAAATGATGCCACTGATACGATCAAGATTCTTCATGGGAATACCCTGTGATATGATGCGAGATCCTGCCTGTACGTTGAACCTCACTCAGGTTTGAGC
>Ga0129298_10000943_pt1 | contig 12034 bp, 11 predicted proteins | sample I19B2metaG_FD_94707 | JGI IMG/M metagenome (GOLD analysis project Ga0129298, IMG submission 94707) | Lake sediment bacterial and archeal communities from Gulf of Boni, Indonesia to study Microbial Dark Matter (Phase II) - ​I19B2 metaG | ecosystem: Environmental > Aquatic > Freshwater > Lake >... | reverse complement strand
CTCGCCGATAGTAGACCAGCCGGACCACCGCCAATGACAGCGACGTCGCACTCTGCTTCCATCAGATCTACGCCTTTTAAACCTCCATTTGTGTAAAGTAGTTGTTAGCGATTTCACTTGATTTCATAGCTTACCTCTTTCTTTGGAATTTCCACATCTACTAGATTCGAAACAAACCTACCGAATAGTTCAGGGTGATCTGTATGTATTGGAAAGACTTTTTTCGGCTTAACTTCCGAAATTATCCGCTTCAATTCATTCGGCATCACGTGGCCTGAGCAGTGTATGTGATGCATGGGTAAACCGAAGTGATCCAGCCAATTTATGAATTTGTCAAACTCCACTTCCTGTTCTTCATTAAAGGGCTCCGAGCCTGAAAGAATGAAGTTGCTTCCAGGCTCAGGCTTAAGTTCAACCAGTTCTTTTAGGTCATAGAACGAGCAGACTAGAATCAATTTTTCCTGCAACCCCCTGACTTCAGAAGCTTCTTTCACATTTTCATATGCCAAGATTTCCCGCTCCCAGTTATAGTACCTCTTCTTCATCCTTTGGTAGATCAAAATATTCTCATCAGTCCTAATGTCAGGCACATCAAGGCCTCTGATTTTCTTCAGCTCGGTGAACAGATACGCTTGCTTCAATGAAATTGCCAAGTCTCTGCCGCTACCTCTGGCAACTTCATAGAAAGTTCTAAATCTGTCCACATCGACATAGGAGAAATCGGCCAGAACAATTTTAGACGTCCCTGAAACCACCTTGTCAACCTTCATTTTCACTTCTCTCTCAGTGGACACGTCGGCACCCATTAGGTTCGTAGCCTCGAAAATCGCGATCTCAGGCTTTGCCTCCGCCATCTTCCTTGCGAAGTCCAACGTCATTTGAGGCTTTGTGCCGTGTACGCGAAAGTCTCCTGAATAGGCGATAGCCCCAGCCGAAGTGTAGATTATGTAACCATACGAGCCCGGGACACTGTGGTCTACGTGAATAGGTTCGATTTCTAGAGAGCCGATTTTAGTTTTTTGGCCTGTCCGAAAAGTTTTGAGTTCTAGACCTAGCATATCCGTTTCAAAGCTCCTAGGACGTATCTCTGCGAGAGACCGCAGAATTATCGCAGTTGCTTCGCCGCAATGGACTGGGATCATTCTGTTTAGAAGGGATATGTAGAGGGAGTGATCCGCATGAGAGTGAGACAGAAACACGGCTTCAATCGAAGGAGAAGAATGATCAAAACTGTAGACGCCTTCTAGTTGGGGAAGAATTCCAAGCTCAAGCAGGCCTTTTTCGTCTCTTGGTGAGAGCCAAGGTTCAGAATAGAATTTTCTTCTCTCTGAAAAACTCATTCCAAAGTCTAGGAATATCGCAGTATCTTGATCTTGTAGTAGTATCTTGTTACCTCCAATTTCATTCACCCCGCCGTAGAAGGTTAGCCTAACAACCACTACAGGCCATCTCTAGGTTTCCTATGCTCATATGTCCATATTTCGTTTTTGTTCCTTGAGGATTAGAAGGCTTGAAGGTTGAAGAAGGAACGATTTGTTGAGTAGAATTAGCCTTCCTATTCCTGTATAGGTTTCGTTCCTTCATTTAGCTTAACTATTTCTTTTCAAATTCCATTCTAAGCGTTAAACCTCTTATTTCCTTCGCTAGCCTTTTCGTTATCTCAAAGTCTATCGGCACACGTCTAGGTCTTCTACCGTGCAGTATCACTTTCGTCTCAGTAGTTCCATCTGGCAGCCAAATTGTGTTTATTGTGAAAATTGAAAGCGGGCTGAATAGTTCTTCCAGAAATTCTCTATCGTCTCCGCCGTAGCCTATAATCCTAATTTTCCTACCTGTCTTGTCACTGATGGCTCTAATTATTTTTCCGCCGTAGCCAAGCACCCGGCCCATGTCGCGCTTATCGACAAGAATTGCGAGAGTGTTATCAGCTTCAACAGCCTTATGGAAGAAAGCGTCTTGGAGGGAAGGGTAGTCCTTTTCAAGTTCAGATAATAGCTTAATTATTTCTATGTCTAACTCCGTTACTTGCTTTTTCCTAAGCTTCTCCTCGCATTTTGAGCAGAGGATACCGCTCTTCACGCAGAAACTGCACAGTATTGTCCTTACCAAAACTTCCTTCCCCTGTAAAGATAGAGGGAGAGGGAAACGGGTACAAGGTCATCGCCATATTCACTTCCCCATTGGCGACTGATTATACGCTAATCCCAACCACTTAACAGAATTACACCGATAAATGCATTACGGTGAACACTTCCGAAAACTTGTTGAATACATTTTTTTTCTCGCATAAATCGAATTGAAGTAAACATTATTATATTTTCGAGTCCAAATCAGGCTGAATGGAACTCACGGGTCCGTTGAGCATGGAGCCGTGGAAGCAGCATTGTTCACCTATCATTGAAAGACCTAAATTGGATTGGTTTAGATTTTCATGAAGCTTTTTGAATACGAGGCCAAATCGATAGCCTTGAAATTTGGCATAGCTGTACCTCTAGGTTACGTGGCTTCAACACCTGAGGAAGTAAAGGAAGCATTTTTGAAAATTGGGAAAACCGCTGTTCTCAAAGCTCAGGTCTTGGTGGCAGGTAGAGGAAAGGCGGGAGGGATAATGTTTGCGTCCTCGTCCGACGAAGCCTACAAGGCAGCTGAAACAATGCTTGGGTCTAGGGTGAAAGATGAAAAAGTGTTTAGGCTTCTCGTCGAGGAAAAAATCCAAGCCAAGAAAGAGTTGTATGTTGCTCTGCTTGTAAATCGGTCTGAGTGTTGCTACACAGTTTTGGCTTCAACTGAAGGCGGCGTGGACATAGAAGAAGTTGCGGAAAAGACGCCGGGCAAAATAGTTAGACGTAGTTTGGATCCTCTTTTTGGTCTTCGCGAAAACGAGAGCCTAGAAACAGCAAGTAAACTAGGTTACAGCGGAAAACAACTGTCAGACTTGGCGGGGATAGTTGCGAAGGTATATGAAGTAGCCATTGCTTACGACGGAGAGTTGGTCGAAATCAACCCACTGATGGAGACCCTAGACGGAAAATTTGTAGCAGCAGATTTTCGAATGATCATTGATGATAACTCGCTGTTTAGGCATCCTGAACTAGTAGAAGCCAAGGAGTCTGAGCTAGAACTAACACCTTCTGAAGCAAAAGCGAGAGAGAGAGGAATATCGTACGTTGAACTAGACGGTGATATTGGCGTAATAGGTAATGGTGCAGGTCTTGTTATGGCGACATTGGACATGATAGACTATTGCAAGGGGAAGCCGGCTAACTTCTGCGACATAGGTGGAGGTGCAAGTTCTGATAGAATGGCTTCGGCCTTGGAAATCTTGTTGTCAAATGAGAAGGTGCAGGTAATACTCATCAATATTCTGGGCGGGATAACAAGGTGCGACGAGGTTGCAAGAGGAATTCTGGATGTATCCAGTAGAATAGGGGTGAAGAAGCCGATGGTTGTTAGAATGGTTGGAACGATGGAAGCCGAGGGAAGAAAGCTACTCTCAGAGGCCAGCATTCCCTATCTGGACAGTATGGAAGAAGCTGCAGGTCAAGCCGTTAGGTTAGCCTTGGAGAAAAGCTAGATGGGGATTCTTGCAGACAAGAATACGAGAGCGATTGTGCAAGGAATAACAGGATCTCAAGGCCGCTTTCATACAGGGCTCATGCTGGAATATGGTGCCAGAATTGTTGCTGGTGTAACTCCTGGAAGGGGTGGGATGAAGGTTAACGGCGTTCCTGTGTATGACACGGTGAAAGAGGCCTTAGATGAAAATGAGGCAGAAGCTTCAATAATCTTTGTTCCAGCACCCTCCGCAAAGGATGCAGCCCTAGAGGCATTAGACGCTAAGCTCAACCCCATCGTTATCATAACAGAGGGAATTCCTGTAAGAGATTCGATGGAGATTATTGCCCATGCCAGAAATGCGGATGTTGCCGTCATAGGCCCGAATACACCGGGCATAATAACTCCAGAAGAATGTAAGTTAGGCATAATGCCAAGTCACGTTTTTAAGAAGGGAAAAATCGGAATAGCATCCAGAAGTGGAACTTTGACTTATGAAGTGGCTTCCGGCATAACGAAATGCGGGTTAGGTCAATCTACCTGTATTGGGTTGGGCGGAGATCCGCTGGTCGGTTTGAGCTTCATAGATGTGTTAGAAATGTTTGATGAAGACGAAGAAACAGAGGCTGTGGTACTCATCGGAGAAATAGGAGGAAGCCTAGAAGAACTTGCAGCAGACTATGTGAAAGATTTCAGCTACCCAAAGCCAATAGCCGCCTACATAGCTGGACGTACAGCCCCCATTGGCAAACGCATGGGCCACGCAGGCGCCATAGTCCTCGGCAAGACTGGGACAGCTCAAAGCAAGATCAACGCACTACGAGATGCAGGTGTGTACGTGGCGGAAAAACCATCAGATATTTCAAATCACCTGTTAAAGGCCGTTGGAAAGTGAAGGTTTGGAGATTCCGTCTTGAACCTCGATCCTCTTGAAGAATGGCGTAGAACTCATTACTCAAACATGATTACTCCTGAACAGGACGGACAGCAAGTTACAGTTTTCGGCTGGGTGGAAGACATACGTGACTTGGGTGGAGTGGTGTTCATAGTCCTGCGAGACAAAGAAGGGCTTATACAAGTGACTGTTCCACGCAAGAAGATGCCGCTGGATGTTGTTCAGAAAATAGAACTCATCGGAAAACAGTTCGTCCTCGGCATCCGTGGAAAAGTGAAGGCAGCAAAGGAAGCGCCCCGAGGCGTCGAGGTAATTCCAACCCAAGTGAAGATTTTAGCCACAGCAACCTATCCGCTCCCGTTAGATCCAACTGGCCGAGTTCCAGCAAACATAGATGTCAGACTAGATTCAAGAGCTTTAGACCTACGCAGACCTGAATGCAGAGCCATTTTCAGGATTAGACACGAAGCTGTTGGACAAATTCGCGAGTTTCTAAGCAACATAGGATACGTGGAGGTTCACACTCCAAGGATCATCGTAACAGCTACTGAGGGAGGCTCTGCCCTATTTCCCGTGGAATATTTCGATAACAAGGCTTTCCTAGCGCAAAGCCCGCAACTTTACAAGGAGCAACTGATAACAATCTTCGAGAAAGTTTTTGAAGTGGGAACATTTTTCAGAGCTGAGGAATCCCATACTAGACGTCACATAAACGAATTCGTCTCCATAGACATAGAAGAAGCCTTCGTAACAATGGAAGACGTAATGAAGACCCTTGAGGCTCTAATTCACGACACCGTAAGCCATGTGGCAGACATATGCAAAACAGAGTTGAAGATGCTCAATGTTGAACTGAAGACTCCACAGTTGCCCTTCAAACGATACACCTACGACTACATTTTAAAGGAACTTCGAGAAAAAGGATTAGAAATAAAATGGGGCGAAGACATTCCCACACCATCCTACCGGGAGCTTGAAAGACTGCATGAAGAAGAGTATTATTTCATCGTAGACTGGCCGACTAAGGGAAAACCCTTCTACATTAAGCCAAAGACAGATAACCCAGAAATCTGCTACGCATTCGACCTAATGTGTGGATGGATAGAAATAGCTTCAGGCGGATCACGCGTAGACTCCAAAGAGGTTTTGATCAGTAGACTAAGGGAACAGAACCTCAACCCTGAATCCTTCAAGTTTCACCTTAACCTCTTCGACTACGGGTTTCCACCTCACGCCGGTTGGGCAGTCGGGCTTGAAAGACTATTGATGGCCCTTGTCAAGAGAGAGAATGTAAGAGAAGTTGTACTATTTCCAAGGGACCGCTTCAGACTCACGCCTTGATTCAGCCTAGAAGACTGGGCTAGGCTAGTTTGCTTCCAAAGCTACAGGAGCTGAAACTATTTCGCTCCCAGCTCACGTTTCTTCCATCTTAGATTTTCGCTACGACACTTTCTGCAGCGACCTGCTGCTGAAGGATTTCTAGCCCCGCAATTTCTGCAAACCTTATAGAATAGTCTATGTCTTTGAGCTAACTCCTTCTTCAGCGGATCTGTAATGGGCATTTTGGAAATCTACCTTCACCGATTCTTCCTATGAGGCCAAGATATATCTTTTGGTTCCAACCACGCCAATGAATGGATGTCTTGACTTGGAAGAGGATTTAGCTAAACTTCAAGCAAAGATAAGAAGCTGCCGCAGATGTGAACTAGCCCTATCCAGGAGGAATGCTGTCCTAGGAGAGGGACCTCACCACGCAAAGATCATGATCGTGGGCGAAGCCCCAGGAGAACAGGAGGATTTGCTAGGGAAACCTTTCGTTGGCGCAGCTGGACATTTCCTAAACAACCTGTTAGAGTCAGTGAACCTTGCTCGAAAACATGTTTTCATCACTAACGTAGTCAAATGCCGACCGCCAAGCAACAGACCGCCGAGAAAGAGAGAAATCGCCGCCTGCAACCCGTATTTGCTGAAGCAAATCACCCTTATCAAGCCTAGAATAATATGCCCTATGGGAAACTTCGCAATCAAAACCTTGACGCATAAAAGCATGCCCGTCTCAAAAGTGCATGGTATTCCCGAAAAGAAAGACGAAGTGCTATTCTTCCCTACGTATCATCCCGCCGCAGCCCTATACGATGTCAAGCTTAAGGAAGTCTTGTTCCAAGACTTTGCAAAACTCAAGCATCTGCTTTAGTAGGCATTACTACGCATCGAGTAAACCTAGCAGAGACAAGATCCTGTCAAGGCAACGAAATTCCTTTAAGATGAAAACTGCATTCTTCCTCCAGAGAAGTTCTCGGGCCGGTCGTTCAGCTTGGTTAGGACGCTGCGTTCACACCGCAGAGGTCGAGGGTTCAAGTCCCTTCCGGCCCACTATAGCTTTTTTGGAGCTGCCATAAGCCAGCGCAACCGTCGCCCAGAACCGTCCTGTTTTCACCTGAAACTGCAATAACATCATAGTAGCGGTTCTCATACTGTCATGACGTGGCGAATCGATGCCTAGGTTGTAGAGGACAGTTCCATGCGGTGTATCAATGGCAAGTTTTGGAAAGTGAATTTGATGCCTCCACTTATCAATGTGTCTTTGCCTTAAGCATGGCTGAAGTTCCAGCGCCCTTATTACCCAGCCCTTATATAACGCTCGAAGGGATACTCTGGCATAGGTTGCCGTGATCTAGGTATGTCTGCTGAAACCATCGTGGAGGAGCTTAGGGAGATAAAGAGAAAGGTTGAGAGTATCGAGGAGAGAATGATCACCAAAGACGAACTCGAGTCCTTAATGGAAACCATTGAACTACTGGTAGAGAATCCGGCGATCCTGAAGGAGATAGATGAGGCTATTGAAGAATATAGAAAAGGGCAGTACCATACCTGTGAGGAAGTTTTCGGTAATCTTCAGTCGAAGAGCAAAGAAGTTCATTGACGGACTAGCCGAAACAGAGAAGATGAAGATCAGTGAACGTGTGCATGAGTTGGCGCAGGCCCCCTATGGGGCTGGCAAGCGACTAGTTGGTGAGTTTAAGGCTAGGAACGTTTGGAGTACCAGAGTGGGGAACTATCGGCTTCTATATGTGATCTTTGAGGCGGAGAAGACTGTGTTGGTGGCAAGGGTAGATCTAAGAAAGAGAGCTTACAGGCCGATGTAAGTTGCCGTTGCTCTACTAGGAAACCCTCACATCAGCAATAGAGTGCCGCTGGAAAAGTAGCCAAAAATGATGTAAAAGACCTTCCAGTCACTAGCCAGATAAGGTTAGACCTAAACCCTTTGCGGTATGAGTATCCTCCGGCCCACTCTCTTCAGTTCTTTAAGAACTGCCATGTATTCTCCGCTTGACTTCTCCTCAGGCAGGGCAACTTCGTCTACGATTAGAGATGCTTATGGCTTTGGCGTTATTCTTGTTAGGGCTATTCAAAATTGTTTGTCACTAATAAAAAGGGCAGTTGTACGTTGATAGCTATATGACTCTTGAACATAGGAGAGCTAGCGCCTCTTAGTAATGTGGACCAACCCTTCAGTGGCGTCTACCTTGACATAGTCTCCCGTGCTTATCGCTTCTAGGGGGGATTTCTCAAGCTTGTCGACGAGTGGAATTCCACCCATAATGGCCCCGACCGCTACAATAGTTTCCGTTTCGACGTTAATCATAGCCTTAGGGGCTGTTCCAAGAACAGCTAATTGGTATATGCTGAATGAACCTCCCGTGCTTCCCTTACCTGAGGGGAAGACTAGGATTTTATCTTTGATAGACTTCCCATTCAATTCATGGTCTCTTTCAACGATTATTCCGGTCGCAGGCTCCACGCCAAAGTTGAACCCTATTCTATCTTTTGTAACAAGCGCTTCCCCCTCGGCTTTCCCCCTTGATATAACTCTACCCCTAAGCACTATGCTCATGTTCAGTCCCACTTTCCCTTAATTGAAGCCTCTATACATTTTTCAACGCTACCATACCAAACCTTCAATTTGTTTGTTCCAGGCGCATAGAACGCCAACTTCGCTGAGTCAGTTGCAGCTGTTTCCAAGCCTAGAGCTTCTATTGGTCCTAGTACTGTACACATATCGGCGGTTACTACTCCCCCAGCTTTCTCTATTGTCTGCGTGAGGCCTGTTTTTTCACAGAAGGCTTTTATGGGTACAGAAGTATGTATCCATAGCCTTACTCCTTTGCTTACCTGTTTACCCCTCAGCAGATCCGCTATTTGCTTTATCTGCCTTATGGAACAATGTGGGCAACCGATGGCAACATATTCGACTTTACTACTAGCCGCGGAGGTAAGTTGTTCATAGGCTGTACGCATTTCTTCGTTTCCGATCTGAATCCTTTCTTTCGGCTTCGCATCGCCAAAGGCTTTTTCCAAGGTATGTGCTTCCGGGGTGATGCCCACTGCGTGGAACATTGCAACAGCACCGGAACTCGCGAGTCCGGCTCCCAACGCTACTAGGCCTTCTATCGGTGCATTCTTGGATATGCCATCGAAAACCGGAATATGTTCACCTATCATTCTTCCCACGTAAGCTCCAAGTGCTCCGTAGTCGCTGATGCTTTTCAATTCAGCATTTACCTCGAAGAAGTGTGTTCCAACCCTATTCTGATCGAGGTGGTATCCGTAGAGGGGGGTAAGCCCAGTCAGTGCGGAGGCAAGTGCGCTGGGCCCACCTTCCCTGTTATCTCTCGCCCCAATAACTGAATTTAGGAAAACGACGGCGGACGACTCAGCACATGCGACATGTTCCCAGAGCCTGGGGAGGATTCCGTGATAGTATGGCGTGCAAGAGCAGGATCCGAGACAGCCCATCTTCTCGTAGGCGCTCAAGATTCTCAGCTGTTTCTCAGCCCAATATCTCGGCAGTCCAAGTTCTCTCCATCTACTTCTATCTACGCCAATCACGTTCACAGTTGTGGGGATTTGAACCGAAGCACCTATTGCCACTAGATCTTCAACATATTTCAGACCAGCGTCGCCATGAGTCTTGTACGACAGACCAGCAATATGTGCACTCTCAACTCTGATGAGTCTTTCAGCGTTATATATATCGCCGAGTGCTACTAGGATCTCCATCGCTTTTCTGACAGATTCTCCGACTTCACCTTTGTACATTTTTTCTTCCTTTTCATTTAGATACAAATTGACCCTCCCCCTAGAAGTTCTACATGTGGTTATGCGGGTTATCTATTTTTCCTGAGACAAATCATTCGCCGAATCTTTTTTGTGGGAATGTGTATCTTTCGCCACCGAAGAACCTGCTGTTATCCATGAAAACGATTGTTCTCCTACCCGACCCTATCTGAGAATGAGATACATGTCATAGAGCCCTTAAATGCCTCGGAGGCGCGGCCAAAAGCAAGCGTCAACTCGCGCATCTAGCGGACTTCAAGGGACGTGAGAAGATGTTTTAGGTCGTAAATCGACTAGTAGGGGAAGTCTGCGTTAAGACTAGGGTGGGGAGCGCAGTTGTCGTTTTTAATAACATTAGCAATCTATGTACTAGGGAATGAACAGCCGCTTAGGCGAGGTTGATTTGCATGCAGATACATGAAGCATTTTGTACGGATGTTTTGGTTATAGGTGGTGGAGGAGCGGGAGCTAGGGCTGCTATTGAAGCAAGTAGGTATGGTGTCGATGTTACTTTAGTTGCTGATTGCCTTTTCGGGAAAGGGGGATTAACGGTAACAGGTATGGGCGGTTTCAACGTTGCGCTAGGTAATGTTGATCGTGGGGACAATTGGGAAGTTCATTTCAACGATACAGTGAGGGGAGGGTTCTTTCTCAACAACCAAAAGCTTGCTGAAATACTTGTCAAGGAAGCTCCGGACAGAATCTATGACCTTGAAGATTTTGGGATGACTTTCAACCGAACTGAGGAGGGTAAGATTGGTCAAAGAATTGAAAGCGGTTCCACATACCATAGGACTTGCCTATCAGAAGATAGAACAGGCCATGAAATGATGAGCACCTTAGTAAACGAAGTATTGCGCAGAGATGTGAGAATATTCGAAGAAACTTTTGTTTCAGGTCTTCTTACAAATAATGGCCAGATAGCTGGAGCAGTTAGCCTTGACTTCAAACATGGAAACATCATCCTGTTCAGAGCTGGTGCAGTTGTGATTGCGACCGGAGGAAGCGGTCGACTATTCAGAGTTACAAGTAACCCAGTCGAGTCAATTGGTGCAGGCATGGCGATGGCGTTTCAAGCCGGCGCAGAGTTAATTGACATGGAAATGACGCAGTTTCATCCCACTGGAATGGTGTATCCTGAGTCCGCTAAGGGGATTCTGGTTTCTGAGGGTGTAAGAGGTGACGGAGGAATTCTGCTTAACAATAACAAGGAAAGATTCATGACTAGATATGATCCCAAGAAAATGGAGCTATCTACTCGGGACGTAGTTTCCCGCGCAATTCATACCGAGATAAAAGAGGGAAGAGGCACAGAGCATGGTGGAGTTTATCTCGATATATCACACGTTCCGGCCAGTGAGATTGAAAGAAAACTGCCGACGATGTTAGCACAACTACTTAGAGCAGGTGTCGACATCAGGAAGGACCCCATGGAAGTGGCTCCAACCGGACACTTTCATTGCGGAGGTGTGAAGATTGATGAAAAAACTCGAAGCAGCGTGCCAGGCCTATTCGCATGTGGCGAAGGGGCAGGAGGTGTCCATGGAGCCAATAGGTTAGGCGCAAACTCTTTTCCGACTTTGCAGGTTTTTGGAGCAAGAGCAGGAAAGTTTGCTGCAGAACATGCTACGAGGAATGGTAAGCGTGAGGTAGACTACAATCAAGTTGAAAGAGAGTGTGAGAAGATACTGCAACCAATCAAGCAGGATAAAGGGGTTAGCCCAATCCTCGTAAGGAAAAAGATACAGAGTTTGATGCAAGACAATGTCGGCATAGTAAGAAATAGACAAGGCCTTGAAAGTGCTATTCATCAGCTAAAAGAGATCAAGGCGAAAGAAGTTCCGAAGCTATACGTGAAAAATCACCACAATAAGTATGATCTTGAGTGGATTGAGGCGCTAAGGGTTCAAAAGATGGTTGAACTGGGATTGATCATCGCGAAGGCAGCTCTCCTCCGCACCGAGTCACGTGGGGTTCACTTCAGAGAAGATTATCCCCAAAGTGACAATGGAAATTGGCTAAAGAACATCATTGTGAAGTTGGAAAATGGGGAGGTTTCGTTAAGGTCTCAGCCAATTGTGATCACGCTGCTTAGGCCTAACTGAAAGCACCGAGGTGATGTTAATTGGCGTTTGACAAGATTACTGTCAAGGTCTTTAGATATAATCCTCTTCAAGATGTTTCGCCAAGGTATGATGTCTTTAAGGTTCCCTACGCAAAGGGCACGAAGGTTCTAGATTCGCTAATCTACATCTACGAGAACCTTGATAGTTCCTTAGCGTTTAGATGGTCATGTAAGAACGTACAATGTGGGTCTTGCGCAGTCCTAGTGAATGGCAAACCTTTCCTAGCTTGCGAAAAAGAAACCCCTGAAAATGCTGTGCTAGAGCCTCTCTCGGGATTTCCAGTAGTGAGGGATCTCGTAGTTGACTTTGAAGAGTTTGATGAGAGAAAGCGGAGGATACG
>Ga0129298_10000940_pt1 | contig 12054 bp, 8 predicted proteins | sample I19B2metaG_FD_94707 | JGI IMG/M metagenome (GOLD analysis project Ga0129298, IMG submission 94707) | Lake sediment bacterial and archeal communities from Gulf of Boni, Indonesia to study Microbial Dark Matter (Phase II) - ​I19B2 metaG | ecosystem: Environmental > Aquatic > Freshwater > Lake >... | reverse complement strand
TGGGGGACTCCACGACAGATATGCTAATGGGGAGAAATGCAAACGTCAAAGCATGCATAGGTGTTTTAACTGGATTTACCTCACGAGAAAAGCTTGAGCAACTAGCCGACGTTGTTGTCTTCTCAGTTGCCGAATTGCATGCTCTCTAGTCGCGCACAAGAACACCTTAAAGAAAGTATTAGTCACAGTATTAGTCTGCGAAAATTTCTTATCTAGTTTTCCATTAGTATTAAACTGCACGCGTATAGTTATGTATTGGTGATTGGATTGGGATTGCTTCCAGACGAAGACATTGTGTGGGCGACACGAAAGGGGTTTTTTAGTCTCTCTTTAATTCTTTCAATATTCGTATTAGCTGGTGGATTTTTTCTTGTGATCTTCGGCTTTGTGGGAGGCACGGTCAACGATCAACCCTTCCAACCTATTCCCGCTCTTGGCTGGGTAGGCATTGCTTTGTTTCTGGTTGGGGTCGGCTACATGATATATTCTTCTGTAGTAGCCAAGTCGACCAAATATGTCTTAACAAACCAGAGAATAATGGAAATCAGATTTGAGAAAACTGTTAAAGAAATCCTCCTGACGAACTTCATGGAGTAGCCTATTAAACAATTCCTTGACATTGGGAGCGCCGGAACTGTCAACAACCAACCAGTATACAATATTCGGATTACTGACCCAAAATCCTTAGAAGACATAGAGTTTAAATCGGTGAACGAAAGTGCAGTGAAAGCATTCGAAGGAATCTTAGAGCGCGCCGGGCAGGTTGTTCGGTGCAAATACTGCAATACCAAAAACTCTGCAAGCAGCTCGGTGTGTGGCGTATGTGGCGCCCCTTTATGACAAATCTGCAAATTGTTGAGGGTTAAGTCTTTCTACATTGTTGTTTCGATGCTGGCATGTCCAAAAGTGCAAAGTTTACTCCTTTTTTAAATCCGTGAATATTCTTATCCTTTGTTTCTTCTGGGACGCTGTCTGCTATTGCGCGTTTGCATGCTTTTTCGCTTACTATTTTCGTGGCTTTGACTAAGGCTCCGAGTATGATTACGTTTGCGTACATCTTCGAACGTAGCTTGGTTTCTGCGGTTTTTGTTGCGGTAACTTCGATAACTTTTGCCTTGGTATTTGGCACTTTTTCAATTACGTCTTTATCAATTATTAGAATGCCGTTTTCTTTCAAGTCGCCTATGTTCTTGTCAAGAGCACTTTGGCTCATAGCCACTAAAACATCGCATTTTCTTACTTTAGGATAACCTATTTTTTTGTCTGAGATTATGACTTCGCTTTTTGCAGCACTTCCTCTTGCCTCTGCCCCATAACTCGCTGTCTCAACAACTTCCTTCCCATCATAAACCGCTGCTCTGCCAAGAATTTCTCCAGCCAGAACTACACCCTGACCGCCTAAACCGCTTATTCTTATTTCAACTTTTTTTAGCACTTTTCTTCGCCTCTTTTATAACAGCGTAAACGTTATCTACGTAAGTTGGCAATTCCCGATGCACGAATTCGCCAACTACTATCTTTCCTCCCAAATCTTTTCCGCTCATTTTTGCAGCTTTCTCAAGGGGCACAGCATTTTCTTTAAACCAATCAAGAAGATTGACGATGGTCTTTAATCCAACTCTTCTTCCAAAAGCTGTTGGACAGTGGCTTACCGCCTCGATGAAGGCGAACCCTTTCATCTTAAGACCCTTTTTTATTGCTTCCCTCAACTGTTCTGCATGCGCAGTTGTCCATCTCGCAGCATAACTTGCACCAGCTGCAACCACCAGACGCGTTGCATCAATTGGTCTTTCATAACTCCCGTATGGCGTAGTTGTAGTCTTCGCCTTAAGCGGAGTTGTAGGCGCTACTTGACCGCCTGTCATGCCATAAATCATGTTATTCACCATGATGACTGTTAAGTCAACGTTTCTTCTTGCCGCATGAATCAAGTGACTTAAGCCAATACCTGTTAGGTCTCCGTCTCCTCCGAAAACTACCACATTCAAGTCTGGTCGAATGAGTTTTACACCAGTGGCTACGGGTATGCTTCTGCCATGAGTCGTATGAATAGTATCTGCTGTAAAATGAGGTGAAGGAATCCATGCCGCACAGCCGATTCCACTGCAAAAAACAAACTTACTTAGATTGTCATAACCGAGTTCTTGAACAGCTCTAAGAAAACTACTCATAACAGTCACGTCGCCACAACCTGGACAAAACGGAAGCGGTATATCACGCATAAACTTCTTAATTCCTGTTTCACTCATCTTCTTCACCTTACTTTCTTCTTAATTTCTGCAAGTAATTCTTCTGGCGTTATCATTTCTCCGCCGCCTATTTTGTTCACAGGCACAACTGGAACCACGTCGCCTACAACCCTTTGCGCTTCATAGAAAATCTGTCGCAAATTCATTTCGGGCACAAAAATGACTTTGGCGTTCTCTGCCATTTTTTTGACGATTTTTTCTGGGAAAGGCCACACAGTCTTTAATCGTATAGAGCCAGTGTCTATTCCTTCCTTCTTAGCTAATTCCATAGTCTCATAGACAGTTCGAGATGTGCATCCATAGGATATTATGCCTACTTTGCATTTGTCTACGTTATGGCTTTCATAGTCCACGATTTCGTCTGCGTTTTTAAGTATTTTGCCAACAAGCCGTTCAACCAGCTTTCTGTGAGTTACAGGGTCTGCGGTAGAACGAATCCCATACTCATCGTGAGTTGAGCCAGTTACAGTAACATTGAGGCCTTCTCCGAAAAAAGGCATGGGCGGAACATCTTCCAAACCAAAAAAAGCCTTCTCCTCCTGCTTCGGTTTTCTTCTATTAACAATCTTGATTTTCTCGAATGGCAGCAAGACAATTTTCTCTCTCATATGCGCAACAATTTCGTCAGCTAATAAAACGACTAGTGTCCGAAACTTCTCAGCCAAATTAAATGCTCTGATAGTCATGTCGAACATTTCTTGAACAGAATTCGGCGACAAAACAACTGCGGCATAGTCTCCGTGTGTGCCCCAACGTGCCTGCATCACGTCGCCTTGACCACATTTAGTCGCCTGCCCAGTAGCTGGACCAGCCCGCTGAACATCTACAATGACGCATGGGGTTTCAGTCATAAACGCGTAGCCTATGTTTTCCTGCATCAGGCTGAAGCCCGGACCAGAAGTAGCTGTCATGGCTTTTGCTCCTCCCCAGCTCGCCCCAATAACTGCACCCAATGACGCTAGCTCATCTTCCATTTGTACGGCGATGCCGTCTACTTGAGGAAGACGTATTGCTAGGTGTTCCGCGATTTCACTTGAGGGCGTTATAGGATAGCCTGCAAAGAATCTGCAGCCAGCAGCTATCGCGCCTTCTGCGCATGCTTCGTTTCCCTGCCAAAACTCTACGTTTGATCTTGGCTTCTTGGTTGTCAACTATCTTTTTCTCCGTTAATGCGAGTGTTTATGCTTGTTCTAGTGAGGCTTAAGGATTTTGTCTGAGAAGGGCGAATGAGGGCGCATAAGATTTAAGAGATTAGTTTATTTGCATAGACACTGTGACTTGCGGCTGTAGTCCAGTCTGGTTAAGACATCGGCTTCCCATGAAACATTTTCGGAGAAAGCCGACAACTCGGGTTCAAATCCCGGCAGCCGCACCATCCTTAACTAAGATGGCTTCAAAGCTTTCCCATATCCTTAGGGATTTTCATCTTTTCTTGCGGTATATTAATATCGTTATTACTGTTGCTGATAGGATGACCACTAGAATGGTAATATATAGCCAAATAAGAGATTCTGGTGCTTTCACAGTGACATAGACCGAAGAGCTCGTTTCCTCTGTACCCCAAATGAAGGCTACAGTTCTAATTTCGTATCGTCCAGTCTCACAAGATTGCCAAACAAATTGATAAATTCCTTGCTCATTTGTTCTAGCAGATCCGAGACTTTCCCAGCCTGTTTCTCCCTCACGTCGACACATGATAGTTACTTCGTTTGTCGGAACTGGAACTATAGATGGAACTATAAACCCGCTTATTGTAACATTCCTATTTACTTCAATTATACTCGGAGACACGGATACCTCTACATGGCGACCGAAGAATGCGTCGACTGTATTATGCGCAATTGGCCACGAGATTCGAGGATCCCTCTCTGGAGGAGGCCAGTCGGCAAGTTTGGTTTCCAGATCCAATTTGGAATACCCGGCACTACTGACTTTAAAGGTGATTATGGCGATGTTTCCGCTGCCATTGAACGAAGCAGCAGGAGATTCTGACATACATGCGAGAACGTATTTGCCTTCCGCTTGGTTTGTTTCATTTTTCGCAATGAAGACAGGTTGATGAAGAACCCCATTTGGATATGATTCGACACCCAATCGAACATTTGCTCTTACGATTTGTAGAACAGAGGCATTCCAAGATAAGGTAACCTCAACTCCGTATAGATTTTGAACATTTATAATGGTGACATTGACAGTGAAGGTTTCACCTACATGTGCAAAACTTGCGTATGGCTCTACCATCATTGTAACTTCCGGAGTTGTATTAACTACAAAACTCTCCGTAAAAGTGAACAGCAGAAAAAATGCTATCCATAAAACTATTTTCCCAGCCGTACGCATGGTGGATTTCAATGAGAATCTCTCCTCTTAGTCTTCTCGAATTCCTTATCTTCATTCATTAGCGTTACTACTTTTTCTCTTCCCTTCTCTTCTCTTCTAATTTTTGCCTTTTTTTCCATTGTTGCTAGAAGCTTGCTGGTTTTTGATCTTGAGAATCTGCATTGGTCTGCTATTGTTGATTGATATAGACTTCGCCCCGCAGCTTTAAGTAGATTGACAACTTTTTCTTCGTCATCCTCTATTCCGAGCACACTGGGAGGTATGGGTGTTTTAGCGCCTATTATTTTCCTCCCTTTTTCTCTCAATTTGAAGTAATAGAGACCAATGAAAATACCGCCTGCAAGCGTGATTAAGCCACCAATTATGAAAGCATTTTCTGTGATGGCATCTATAAATCCGAAGGCAGTTTTCTTTCTGAGCACAATACTCGGCTCTCCTGTTCCAAAGTCCCCAATTCCATACCATGTAAGTGTCTGACTTGATTCGGCATGTGGTATTGGAGAAACGCTTTCAATCGTATACCCTGAGGGGTAGACTATGTTCACTGTGCCATCGCCATAGGGAAATAAGCCTTCCACCTCGAAGGCATCGCCTATATTAATCCATGTATCTTCAGTCTCAGCAAAATCACTCCAGCGAAACTGATATTTTACGACGGTGTATGAGCCTGAAACGCTGACTGACATAACAAAATTTTCAACAGTCATATTCATTCTGCCTGTTTCCTCTTTGGTTGCGTTCACAAGCGACTTGATGCTTTTGACAAAAGTATCGCTGAAATACCTCGGGTCAGAAAGTTGCCTAACTAGTGCTTCGTTTTCTCCATTGACAAATCTGTGTTCAATAAGCCATGCAGAGGAACCATCCGCGTGCACTTCAATGCTGTACTCAAGTTGATAAGCGCCTTTCACGGTTTGAAAAAACAGAGGAACACTGAGAAAAAGAATAAGAAAAAATGCAGCAAGGGCCTTCATTACACGAACTCCCTATTTAGTTTGGCACTTTAGCTTTATTTAAATGATGCCTAGCAAATTAAGAGAAAGTTAAGATTTGCCCGCACTAAGATTACGAAGAGGTCTTGCCAAGATATCTGGTTTTCACACTTGTTGTCCGCTCTTTCCAAGTGCCAATTGTTCCATTCACAACGCGAGGGTTCTTTCTATGGCCCATAAGCATTAGTGTGCTTTCCAGTAGTCTATGAATGCTGAGCAGAATGTCCATAAGTCGTCCTCATCTATGTCGCAGTCGTTGTCAAAGTCGCAGAGTGGATCCTTCCTATGGACTTTGTAGTAGGTAATGAAGACAGCACAGAAGTACCATAGGTCATCTTCGTCAATATCACGGTCCTCATCTAAGTCGCCAAGCAGTGCAGCATAAGGCTTCATGAGTGGATAGTTGTCTATGTTGTTTGCATCGATAAAGTATGGTGTGTCCCCAATTCCATCACTATTAGTGTCTACGCCAGTGTAGTTGCTCCAATAGTTTCCACCTGAAGGATATCCATTGTCCCATGTGTTGTTTGACGCCCAATTGGAGACTTGAACTATGTTATCGATGAAATTGTTGTGATAGATATGGCTACCACTTGAATACCATAGCAGGATGCCACACCCATTATTGGCTACTGTGTTTCCTCGTATGGTATTGTTGGTCGAGTAGTCTGCATATATTCCATATTCCGAGTTGCCAGTTATTGTGTTTTCAATGACGGTGTTGTTGTTGCTAGCATAGTTTAGGTAGATACCAGCCCAGCCTCCATTTCGTATTGTGAATCCACTTATGCGAATGTTGCTGGCTGTTATATAGACGACATCTCCGGTTGCGTTGCTGTCAATTGTTGTTGTGTCTGGGTTTTCTCCAAGAATTGCCAGGCCATTCTTAGAGATTGTCAAAAAGCATTCATAGTATGTTCCTGCATCCACTTTGATTATGTGTCCCTCCTGTGTTTCTGGAGCATCTATAGCTTCCCGGATTGTTGCATAGTCCAAGCCTGTATTAATGTTGTGGACTGGCAAGATTGCTTTTGTCGGCATTATATTAAATGCTACAGCAAGGATGCTAACCAAAAGGAGTGCGAGCATTATCTGTGTATTCATCTTTCTATTAATACACTTTAGTTTTGGCATGGTTGAACTCATGCTCTCGATATTTCTTATGATTGCTTCTTTGATATTTTTTCTTTACGTTTTCTTTTAGATTAAAGAAAAAGGGGAGTTTGAGGCACAGGGTTGTGCCTTTCTTACTTTGTGTCTGCTATTACGACGACGTACATTCTATCGTTGGGGTTGCCGTATGGGCCTGCGACGAATTTTAGATGAGCATGTGCTACATTCTTAGTCACAGTGATTGTAACAGTTTTTTCGTTCCATTGGACGTAGCCTGACACGATTACGTTCTTGAAGTCTGGTCCTGCGTACAGCGCTATTAGGGGGTAGTAGTCGCTACTTGCAGCTACTTGAGTTTGAATGTCGTCTAATAGTCCTGGTTTAATGGTTATGGATGTTTCGCTGGAGCTTGAAGTTAGCCAGCCTACTTCGTCAAGGTGTATTCCTGTGATTTGGTGTCCATAGTTGTCTGTTGCATCCCATTTTATTGTAATTTGGTCGCCAGTTTGTGTGAATTTGATGTAACCTTTTATTGGACCTGCAAAAGTGTATTTGTAGGTTTGCCCACCGCAGAGAGTGACTTCTCTGTTGGGATTCATGAAGTAGTACGTCCATAAGCCCCATTGATCTTCTATGTTGAGTTCGTGATATATGTTGTAGGTTGCGCATGAAACAACTATATTCGTTGGGTCGGTGAAGTAGCTTACAAACGGCCATAGTATGTCGCAGCATATGTTTTTCTTATGTAGCCATGTTATGCCCATGTGTGGGAGCTGGTTTACGACATAGGAATCTAGTCTTGAGATGATTATCGCTTCGGTTTCTGCGTGTGGCTCATAGGTTACGGCTATATCGTTGTTTATCGTCATGTCCTTTTCTAGTAGATACTGGTATCCTTTCTCTGACTTTTCACCCTTGTAGACAAAGAGGTATATGTCAACTACAGACGCTGGTGAATCGAACACTAACTTGCCGTTTGCATCGGTTGTGCCGAATTTCTTGAATTCCCATGTTGGCAGTGGTGTGGGCACTGGTGAATACTTGAATATCCATTCTTTGCCAGGACCCAAGCCTACAATGTCACATGCTTTTACTTCGTTCTTGCCATCAGTATCGCAGTCTCCGATGACACAACCTGAGAGCATACCGGCTGTCTTGGTTATTGTCCACTCTTCAGCATATTCTGTTCCTGTCCATCCTATAATGTGTATGTAGCCGCCTCCGGCTACAAATTCGTTCTTTCCATCGTTGTCAGCGTCGCCTATGTATACACCTTCTATGATGCAGTTTTCTGATGACCAGCTGCCTTCCCATACTTTCTTATATGTGGAGGTAACCGTGTCCCATTCGATTAGGACTGCTGCTGCTCCAACGTATCCTGCAACGTTGTTGCCAATGCCGATTTCAGGTATTCCGTCTCCGTCAACGTCTCCAGCAACGACTCCATAGTGGGTGCCTCCCGGACCAGGGAATCCGCCTGTGTAGACAGGCACAGCGGTCCATGTCCCGGATGCCCAGTTGAGCGCCCAAGTTCCCTGAGTGCTGGAGGAGCCAGATGATATGGACGCTATGACCTCGGTCTTTGTGTCGTTGTCGGTGTCACCGCTCCACAGCATCATGCATTCATACGATGTGTATCCCGATAACGTCCATGTTGCTTCTATGACGAAGTGGCCACTTTGCCACCCAAGTGCTAGTACGTGGTTGGGTGTTTTTGCGTCCGGACCGGCCGGAGCGTTTGCCACAAGCACTTCCTTGACGCCGTCGTCGTCATAGTCGCATGTGTACACGTCGAAGACGAAGCCTCCAAGCCAGTGGTCAAGCGGTGTGAGCTTTGTACCATCCCATTTGTAGGCCCATACTCCATCGTTTGCGCCTGAGTATCCCCATGAGACAACGAGTTCTAGTTTCCCGTCTCCGTCAAGGTCTAGCATGGTTGCCCCAGATGGAGAGTTGTACGAGCCTCCTCCGTGAGTCCAGCTGTACTCTTCTACGTATGTACCTTTTGTTTTGTCGTAGGATAAGATGCGGCACATTCCTGCGGTTTCATAACCGCCGACTACGACCTCGTTTACTTTGTCTCCGTCGAGGTCACCGATTGGCTGTGCAAACTGTGAGTGTCCGTTTCCTCCATAGGCTTTGCTCCATTGTTCGTACCATCCTGGTCCCGTGTACTTTCTGTAGCAACCGTAGACATCTGCTCCTGCAAGAGGTTGGTCTGTGCAGAACTCTGTTGCCTTTACTTCAATTATTGGTGGTCTTACTCTAAAGGTAGTTGTCAAGTGTTGAACGGTTACTGTGTATGTGCCAACTTCGAATCTAGATACAGTCCATGATGGATAAGCGTATGTTCCAGGTGCAAGTGTAACAGTTGCTGTGCCCTCGAGTATCCCATCAACCTTCATATTGACCGTGTGTGTGCCTGTTGCCCAGCCTACGTTCTTGATGCCAACAGAAACCGTGACTGGATACTTCCACATGGTTACTGATGGCTCAGCCTTGAGACCCCATTTGACAAATAGTGGACCGCCTGCCAGTGTTTTAGAGACCCAGTTGATTGAGTTCAGGAATACCGTTTTGGTGTCGTCGTGCCAGTAGTCAATCATTGTCCACGGGGTGTTTGCATGCATTGATAGTAGTACCCATTTATTGCCAACGTCTCTGGTTACTTTGATAATGCCTTGAGAGTTAGCGTGGTCGCTGAAGTATGTTGGATACTTGTCTCCAACGTTTGTTAACCGTTTGACTGTTCCAATGTTTGTAAAGTATCCGTCAACCACACCCGTGTAGTATGCGTGGTCGTGATCTGTGCCTACGCCCATGTCATGCTTTATGATGTAATTCATGCCCCATTCGGGTGGGAAGAGGTCAGGGTCCGTAGCATAGACGATTTTGTAGTATGTGTATTCAATGGAGCTAGAATAGTGCGTGTATCTATAGGGTGGCCATCTTGGCGATGTACTGTAGTATAAGAGATATCCTCCAGTGTATGAAGCCCACGAGTCAAGCCACAATACACCTACGCCGTTGGCATCTGTTGCTGCAATGAAGTTACGAACCTCAGCACCAGTTGAAGAGCCTGTGGGTCTGTTCACAACGATGGTAGAGTATGTGGCTACTTTTGGAGTAACAGCTGCCAGCGTAAGATATGCGTCAACAGTGTATCCTTTTCCTTGCAAGAATGCCGTTATCTTGCCAGGTGTAGACGGATAGTCGCCAATGACCGCGACAACAGGAGGCTGCGTCAGATCAAAGTCTACAACAGTTGTTAATCCTTCTTCAACCACGATGCCGTCTCTTCGGTGGCTTTTGAAACCATAGGCTGATGCTTCTAAATTGTATGTCCCTGGGCAAATTGCCATACTGTAGTAGCCTTCAGTGGGCACTACATCCGTTATAGCTTCAAAGGGCACTGGCAAATCAAGAACCTTCACCAAAGCCCCTGGGATTCCTATTTGTGTAGGCCCGAAGCGTACATGACCAGCAATGTATCCTCGTGGCCCGGGTGTCAGTGCAACATTGAGTGTTGTGAACTTGTCTTTTTCAACCAACACGTTCGGAATCGTTGTTGATTCATAGCAGAATCTTGAGAATGTCAGCGTGTATGTGCCTGGTAGAGGAAGACACAATTTGTAGTATCCCTTTGCGTTTGTCTCCTCGCTGTTGCCCGCAGCAGTGACCATTGCCTTTTCTATCGGTGCGCCAGTCGCTGCATCTGTTACATAGCCTTCAACACCCTGCGGAGCCACCGCCCTGACTGCTTCGTAGGCGTCTATTCTTCCCCAGCCGTACCGTGTATCAGGTCTCGAAGGGTAGTAATAGTTGTACCATACCGCAGTCTCCTGCAGAGTCTCTTGAAGCTCAGCCGGGGTAAGCGAAGGATTGTATGAAAGCATTAGAACTGCAGCTCCACAAACGAGAGGTGACGAAAAGCTCGTCCCCTCCCAAGAAATATACGTGTCTGGTGGGTACGGAACTATGACATCGTCACCAGGTGCTGACACCTCTGGATGTATCCATTTGTCAGGCCAGTCTGGTGGTGGATTCACATAATCTGTCTTGTAGACCCATTCGCCGCTGCTAAAAGATGCAACATAATCGTTGATGTCGGTGGCTCCCACGGAAAAAGCTTCGTAATTGTTTCCAGGAGCACCGCTATGTCCCTCATACCCGTTGCCAGCAGAAAAGATTGGCAAGTGTCCAGCGTACCACATGTTCCGCGTAGCGTTAATGGTTTCACTTAAGTGATAGTGGCCTTGGGTACCCCAGCTGTGGCTGCTAACTCGAGCCCACTCACCAGCAGGATTACCATATTGATCGTACGGGTCAATAACCCACTGCAAGCCACCTAGTACTTGTGGCCAGTCTCCGCCACCTCCAGGCAGGGTCAGAGCATGCATCCCTTGACCGGCAGCCCCAGGAGCCATTCCGACAGCCCCGTAGGGTCCATTGGCATCGCCGACAACTAGCCCATAAGTGGCTGTTCCATGTCCGTCAGTGTCATGTGGCACAGAGCCAACAACTATGTTGCCGCTGGCATCTAGCTCGATCCAGCCTCCTGGGTAGGTTGGGTCTGCATAATTGTCCGAATACAGAGTGCCTGCTAAGTCTGGATGGTCCAAGTGGATGCCGCTGTCGGTTGTGGCGAATCTGACGCCCTCTCCAGTTATTCCCAGTTCTTCCCATACTTCTGGTGCTCTTACCTTCTCTATGTTCCATGTTGTGGAACCATCAGCTGACTCCATTTCGCCTGAGGGTATAGTCACATTGAAAACACTCGATACTTTCTCAACAGTTGTAAATGTTGCCAATTCCCTTATAGTGTACTCATCAGCCTTAATCAATATCAAATTGTCGAGCCAGAACGTATTCAGAATTTCTGCATCCCTCTTTTGCCCAAGGTAAGTAAGAACTGGCTCTTGAGTTTCGGCAGCTTCTGCCTTAAGCTCTGCAATGACAGCGTCATGGTTGAACTTAATCGACTCGAGATCAGGATTCCATGCCACTTTAACAAGTGCCTTATGCAGTCCATTTTCTTCTTCCATTTGCTCCAGCAGATCAGAGTCTATCTTAACTAACGCTTGGGCAGCAAATTGAGGTTGTAGTGACACTGATAACGCTGAAATCATTGAAAACACAAATGAGAACACGATGAGCGTCGCTAACATCTTTTTTCTATTTTTCGACATTTTTCCTTCTCCTTCTTTTTTTAACAGCACATGCACATCTGCTCGGAGAACATTTAATACTTGAGAAAAAGTATTCCGAAGTCAAATTCAGAAAAAAAATTAAGAAATTATATTCTGGAAAACATTTTATAATTTGGTATTCCTAATCCTTAAAAATTAACTGTTCCTCTC
>Ga0129298_10000938_pt1 | contig 12064 bp, 7 predicted proteins | sample I19B2metaG_FD_94707 | JGI IMG/M metagenome (GOLD analysis project Ga0129298, IMG submission 94707) | Lake sediment bacterial and archeal communities from Gulf of Boni, Indonesia to study Microbial Dark Matter (Phase II) - ​I19B2 metaG | ecosystem: Environmental > Aquatic > Freshwater > Lake >... | reverse complement strand
TATTCATGAGGGAGACAAATATAAAGAATTATCGATGAGCAAGATTGTGTTATCGTTATGTATTTATTTGATAAACATTTTTCTTCGTACTGTATCGCTCAGACAGATTGAATATTGGATTAATCCAAATATCTTCTGTAATTTGCAGACACTGCTTTATTTGCATATGTACTTAGAATTTTTTATACCAGAAACCAATGGAAACCATATTACTGATTTTCATCTTCCTTCGTACAGCATTTTTATATGATCTGTCAAACACACCACAACCTTATAAACCCTCTTTTAAAGTGTTGACATACAACATCTGGAATGGTTATGATTTCGGGAAGGATGAGCAGCGCCGTCATAAGATACAGCAATGGATTAACAAACAGCAGGCTGATGTGGTTGCGTTGCAGGAACTGTGTGCATATACTCCCGAGAAACTGCAGGAAGATGCTGTGAGTTGGGGACATCAGTTTTCCATCCTGCTTAAAACAAGTGGTTACTCAGTTGGGATTACTTCCAAATATCAAATCACACTGAAAGAGAAAATGATAGAAGGTTTGCACCATGGAGCCATTCACTGTACAATTAACGGAATTGATTTTGTAGTGGTGCACCTGCATCCCGGAAGTATTGAGAAACGAAGGCAGGAAGCCCGGATTCTGCTGGCAAAACTTAAATCCATTCTGGAGAAGAATTCAAAAATAATCCTGGCCGGTGATTATAATTCGCATTCACCCTTCGATGCCGATCTTTATGATCCGGACGGGTATTTTCTGAACAGACTTCGTGAGTCAAACAAAGGAAAAGGCATCGATGGAAACCTGATCAATGAAAACCTCGATTATTCGGTCATCTCTTCTTTCCTTTCTGTTCCTATGATTGATGTAGTACAGCAGTTTACTAAAGGAATTGACCGGAGGGGAACCTTCCCGGCAAGAGTGCTGGGACCAGTTAATCACGAAACAGATGAGCAACTGATTTCCCGACTTGAACGAATCGATTATATATTCGTTTCTCCGGGAATCGCCCCAAAGTGTACCGGGGCAAGGGTATACAACGAACAAGATACCTGGTATTTGTCAGATCACTACCCGGTTGTAGCCGAATTTGATTTTTTGAAGTAAATGCGAGGATTCGGCAACATATAAAACTAATTGCTTAGATATGAAAAACTTATTTCTTCTGACGCTGATCCTTTTTTTATACATTTCCGGATATTCGCAGAAGCAAAAGTCACTTGCAGACCACTGGCAATATGTTGGCATAGCCATTGAGGAGCCGGGATATTGTGTCTGGGGGGCCTCACCCATAGAAGGATCAGATGGAAAAATTCACCTTTTTGCCGAACGTTGGAAAGGGAATAAAGTGGAACCCGGATGGCGTACGCATGGCGAAATTGCGCATTATATTGCTGATCAGCCTGAAGGACCTTTTCACTTTGCAGATGTCGCATTGGGACCGTGTGAAGGAAATGCCTGGGATCATGTGTCGGTTCATAATCCGACAATTCATAAGGTGGGAGACCAATATGTACTTTTTTACATCGGGAACGACAATGGCAATCAGCCACCCCATCCGTCGAATCAGAAAATTGGTATGGCTGTTTCTTCCAGCCTTTCCGGACCCTGGAAGAAAGTTGGAAAGGATGGCCTGGTTCTTTCTCCGCCCAAAAACCCGGATTACTGGAATTATAAGGCAAAAAATGGTGTGAATAATCCGGCTTTTTTAGCCTGTCCAAACGGTGGTTTCTTCCTTTATTTTAAATCGAGCGATGGCAAAAAATCCCAAATGGGACTGGCAGTTGCCGAGAATCTTGAAGGTCCGTATGTGCAGATGCCTTTTTCGGTTACTCAAAACGAAGTCACCGTGGAGGATGGTTATGCCTTTATTCTCGATGGCAAGTTTTGTCTGCTAACTACTGATAATCATGGCTTGATTGAAGTTGGTGGCGGTGTCCTCTGGAAATCTGATGATGGTATTCATTTTACTGAAAGAGAACAGGGTTTTTTCCCGGTTGCCAACTACCTTGAAAAAGAAAAACTGTCCAAAGCGAAGAATTACTATGCAGGGAATATAATTAAGTTTGAACGTCCTCAGGTGCTGATAAAGAATAATCGTCCGGCTTATCTCTATGTTGCTTCGGGGTATCATTTCTTCGGTGGGTCCAGCCCTGTAAATTACGTGATGAAATATGTAGAATAAAACGGGTAGGTAAAAAAGATTCTATTTTCAATATTCCTCCAAAATAAATTGACGAAACATCCAGAAAAAAATTTAGTGGCTATTCTGTTATTGCTTTGTTGCAGGGGGAGATTATTTCATGATACTCAGAGGGCTTTTCTTCATGGATAAGAAGTTTGAAATATCTAACCTTTTTACCGATATCAAAAGTCTAATAAGTATATCTGATTTACAACATGATGTAAGCTTACATAGCTGAAAAAGATTTGTATTTAAGTAATCGTTGGTTTAACTTTGATAATGAACCAAATAAACTTGTTATGTCAAGCATATTGGAAGGATATAATTATGACATATTCATCAGCTACCGGCAGAAAGACAATAAATATGACGGTTGGGTAACCGAGTTTGTTGACAACCTGAAGAAAGAACTTGAAGCTACTTTCAAAGAAGACATATCGGTATATTTTGATATAAATCCTCATGACGGATTACTGGAGACGCACGATGTAGGTGAATCTTTGAAAGAGAAACTTAAGTGCCTTATTTTCATTCCAATAATCTCCCTTACATATTGCGATCCGAAATCATTTGCATGGGAGCATGAGTTTAAGGCATTTGTTGAGCAGGCATCAAACGACAGGATTGGACTGAAGGTAAAACTACCGAAAGGGAATGTGGCTACCAGGGTGTTACCCGTGCAGATTCATGAACTTGACGCTGATGATAAGAAACTGTTTGAATCAATTCTGGGGAGATTCATCAGAGGTATCGAGTTTATTTACAAGGAACCGGGGGTTAACAGATCGCTTACTCCAAAAGACCGGGATGAAAAAAACTTAAACAACACCAATTATCGTAATCAGATAAATAAGGTAGCATTTGCAATTAAGGAGATAATATCCGGGCTGCAGACAGAATTATCTGGAGCATTGCATGAAACATCTCTTAAAGGAATACCAGCAAGTGAAATACACGGAGAAGTAAAATCATTGAGAAATCCGGCAAAAACTAATTTCTCAATCAGAAAAATTATCTATGGAATATTAGTTACATCGATAATAATTACTGCTGCAATATTTTTATATCCCAGGGTTTTCATAAAAACAGGAATTACAAATCCTGAGAAGTCTGTTGCTTTAATGCCATTCAAAAACCTTACTGGCAATACATCTAATGAGTTCCTGGCTGAAATGCAGAATGAGGCTTTGTACCAGGAACTTGGAGAAATAAGCAGGGTAAAGCCACTAAGGATAGTGGGACCCAGAACAACTTCTGCATTTCAAAAAAACATGATGTCTGTATCTGAAATTGCCAGATTTTCAGGCGTGGATTATCTGGTGGAAGGATCAATATTAAGTTCGGACGCAGTTGAGGAAATAATGATCAGGATGATTCAATTATTTCCTGAAGAGAAACTTGTCTGGACAAACAATTATACAAGTGATCGAAGAAACATTCTGAAGTTGTATAACAATATTGCAGGGCAAATAGCCGAAGAGATTGGTCTTATTTTAAAGCCTCAGGATAAGGTACTCATACCGCAACCACATCTTGTAAATCCTCAATCGTATGAAGCATATTCAAGGGGAATGACTGAAATGGAAAAATCGACTGAGGAAGGAATGAAAAAAGGACTGGAATATCTTCTGGAAGCAGTAAAACTTGCGCCTGAAGACCCCTTTGCAAATGCAGGACTTGCAATAGGTTATCTTGAAATAGCCCATAGTGCTATGGATCCGGGAAATGCACTTGAAAAAGGGGAGGAATATGCCTATAAGGCGCTAATGCTTGATTCCACTCTCGCTGAAGTCCATGCTGCATTAGCTGAGACTTACCTCTACGGATCATGGAAGTATGCGGAAGCTGAAAAGCATTTTAAGAAAGCCCTGGAATTAAATCCGAATCTTGATATGGCCCATTATCACTATTCATGGGGGCTTTTACTCTGGGGACGGATGGAAGATGCTATAAAAGAGCATAAGCTTGCCCAGAGATATGATCCCTACAATCCTCTTCATACTGCCTGGTTGGGTGGAGTGTATGATTTTGCCGGAAGGTATCAGGATGCTGTAAATGAAGCACTTAATTCATTAAATATTCAGCAGGATTACTCTGTTGCTTACCTGGTCCTTGGCAGAGCCTACCGGCACATGGGCAGAAATGAGGAGGCTATCAGGATGCACCAGAAACTGGAGGAACTTTACCCAAATCAGATCACTCCTCTCTGCCTGACTTATGTGGCAACAGGTCACCTTGAGGAAGCAGAAAAGTTGCTTGCTGAACTCGAGAAAAAACAGGTAAATCCTCTGATCGCTTTTAACAGGGCAAGGGTCTATGCAATAATGGGAAGGAAAGATGAAGCTTTCAAATGGCTTGCTTATGAGCCACATCACGGTACAGTAGCATGGGCGGCTGTCATTGATGATTTCAATCTGCTTCATGGCGACCCCCGCTGGGATGAATTCCTGAGGAGAGTTAACCTGCCAAGAAAATAGATGAGCAGATATACCTGAATTTCAAAGGAATATTCCTCAGGACTTTATCATGTCAACAGCTGTAACTCCGTTGGCGTTAATCTTGAGGATTGCCGGGAAAGGTATTTTCATTTTGACTCCTCTGGGAGGCAATGGCATCACTGGAACTATATAGACAGCCTCTGTTCCGTCGAACTTAAAAGGGGTAAAGCGTTTCTCACTCTGAATACTGTCGAAAACGGACAGATGAATTACGATTACCTGAACTTCACATTTATTAAATGATTTTCCGTATTTAGTTATATTTACGCTTTAGAAAACCTAAGAACCGTATATGAAGAAGCTTTTTACATCAGTTTTTACTGCACTTTTTATACTGTCTTCCTGCAACAACTCTCCTCAAAAGGCCAGCGAAGCAGTATCTGCAAAGATCAGAATAAATCAGCTGGGATACCTGACTGAGTCTGTAAAAAGGGCGGTGGTTGTCAACTCCGAAGCAGAAGAGTTTACAGTTACAGATTCCCTGGGCAAGACCGTATTTGCAGGTACACTTTCCGACCGCGGCGTATGGGATAAATCGGGAGAGAAGGTTAAAATTGCCGACTTTACACTTCTTGAGGTTCCGGGGAAATATATCCTTCATGTAAAGGGAGAGGGATCATCATGGCCTTTCGAAATCGGTACCGGAGTTTTTGATGAGGTTAGCAGGTCATCGTTAAAAGCATTTTACCTCCAGCGTGCATCGATGGCAATAGAAGAAAAATATGCCGGCAAATATTCTCATCCTCTTGCCCATCCAGACATGAATTGCGCTTTCCATCCCTCGTCAGGCAGGACGGGAGGTGAAATGGAATCGCCCAAAGGTTGGTATGATGCAGGGGATTACAACAAGTATATTGTGAATGCCGGGTATACAGTAAGCATGCTTCTTACATTGTATGAATCATTGCCGGCTGTCATTTCCGACAATACGAATATTCCTGAGAGTGGGAACGGAATCAGCGATCTGCTCGATGAGGTTAAATATGAACTCGACTGGGCCGAAACGATGCAGGATAAAGATGGTGGAGTGTTTTTTAAACTCACATCAAAAAGCTTCAGTGGGTTTGTTAAACCTCAGGACGACACACTGCCAAGGTTTGTTGTTGGCAAATCAACAACCTCTGCACTCAATTTTGCTGCCATGTTTGGTCAGGCTGCCAGGGTTTGGGGGGTAGTTGACAAAGATCTTTCGGCAAAATACCTTGCTGCTGCTGAAAAAGCATGGACCTGGGCGGTTAAAAATCCGGCAGTAGTTTATAAAAACCCTTCCGATATTTCTACAGGTGAGTACGGTCACTCTGAATTCAGCGGAGATTTTTTCTGGGCAGCGGCTCAACTTCTAGCCACAACAGGAAAACCAGAATACCTTTTATATATTAATAAGAACAGAGTCTCCTTCGATTTTATTTCAGGCGAGAACTGGAGATCATATCTCAAAAACCTGGGCTATTTTGCAATTGTACTCCCTGCTTCGAAAGCTGATGAAGAATTAAAGGAAGAATTCATGAAGTCGATTGTCAATGAAGCCGATAAACAGATTGCAATACTTGAAGCAGCTCCGTACAGGCAGCCACTCAACTCGTTTGTCTGGGGATCAAACAGCGATATCCTCGGTCTGGGTGTGATTTTTGCGCAGGCCTACCGGCTTTCAGGTGAAAAGAAATATGTTGATGCAGCAACTGAAACAACCGATTACATTTTCGGAAAGAATGCCACAGGATACTCATTTGTTACAGGTTTTGGTTCAAAAACACCCATGAATCCTCACTTCAGGCTCAGTGCAGCTGACGATATTACCGAACCTATCCCCGGATGGGTGGTAGGAGGTCCAAATGCAAACCTGAATGATGAATACAGTGAAAGCAGAACATACGGTGTAGTATATCCAGAGAAGGAGCCGGCCAAATGCTTTGTCGATCTTACAGGAAGCTATGCATCAAACGAGATCGCAATAAACTGGAATGCGCCTCTGGTTTATATGACTTCATTCCTGTCGGAATACTCAGGTTCGCTTAAATAATTTTTAAATATATAACAGACTATTGCCAAAATGGAAAAGCTCTCAATAAAGGAAAAAATCGGATTTGCTCTCGGCGACGGTGCAGCAAATATTGCATGGCGGGGTGTTTCAACTTTCCTGCTGATTTTTTACACCGATGTATTCGGTATTAACCCGGCAGCTGTCGGAATTTTACTTCTCATTGCGAGGTTCAGTGACGGGGTTAGCGATGTCGCAATGGGTATTATCGGCGACAGGACTAATACCAGGCATGGCAAATTCAGACCATGGATTTTATGGTCGGCAATTCCCCTTGGAATAAGTCTCTCACTTCTGTTTACAAGTCCGAACCTGAGTGAGACCGGTAAAATAATCTATGGCTATACAACCTATATAATTTTCACACTGGTTTATACAGCAAACAATATCCCTTACGGGGCCCTTATGGCAGTAATGACCGGCGACGATAAAGAGAGAACAAGCCTGGGCTCGTACAGGATGGTGGGTGCTTTTGCCGGGGGAATGCTTGTGCAGGGAGCTCTTCTTTTTCTTGTAGCCAGCTTTGGCAATATTAACCCTACAGTAACAGTAAACAAGATTGAGGACAAGAAATATGAAGTATCCGTCTCCTCCCATGAATCGGTAGAAAACGTTAATATTAAAACGAAAGACGGAATTGCAACATTTGTCTGGTCGGGAAAAGCCACCGACAGTCTGAATGTTCCAACCAAAGGGAAGAGCATTTCGGTAGAAGCAGACAAGAGTTATGATTTTATAGTCTCGGGAGAGGAGAATATCACTCCTGAAGCCATTACTGTTATTGATCAGAAAAAGGGCTACGGCTACTCCATTTATCTTCTTTCTGTTGTGCTTGCAATATGTATGATAGTAACCTTTTACACAACGAAGGAGCGGGTTTCTCCACCGAAAGACCAGCAGACAAACCTTGGCAAAGACATGAAAGACCTTATTACAAACAGACCATGGATAGTATTGCTTATAATCGGACTGGTATTCCAGGTTTACAATTCAATTAAGCAGGGAATAGTTGTGATATATTTCTCTCATTATCTGAACAATCAGCTTTTAGCTGCCTCTTTCATGGTTGCACTTATGTTAGCATCGATAGCTGGAGCAATGATAACATCTCCGCTTGCACGGATGGTCGGGAAACGCAATCTTTTCATTTATGCCTTTCTTTTCTCGGGATTTATTAATGCTTTAATTATTTTTTGTGGCCCCGGCGATATAGCAGGTATATATGCTCTCGGAATTCTTTCAGAAGCCTCTGCGGCAATTTTCCCGACTCTTTTCTTTGCAATGCTTGGCGATGCAGCCGATTACTCTGAATTTGTACACGGACGCAGGGCAACAGGTCTTGTCTATTCGGCAGGATCTTTTTCAACAAAACTTGGTGGCGGTGTTGCGGGCGCAATAATCGGATTTGTTCTTGCATACTTTAACTATGACGGTATGGATGAAGTTGCCATCCAGGGGGCCATTCCAGGAATAAAAATGCTTATGAGCTGGATCCCCTCAGTTGTAGCACTTGTCGGAGCCGGGACAATGGCCCTTTATCCGCTGAACCAGAAAAAAATGGATGAGATAACTTCTGAGCTGCAGCGAAGGAGGACCTTGCAGGCATAACAACTGATTTTAACAACCAATTATTTTTTCTATGAAGTACGGGTATTTCGACGATAAGAACAGGGAATATGTAATTACGAATCCCAAAACTCCCTGGCCATGGATCAATTACCTTGGAACAGAGGATTTCTTCTCACTGGTTTCTAACAGTGCAGGAGGATACTCCTTCTATAAAGATGCAAAGTTCAGAAGGATAACAAGATACAGGTACAATAATGTTCCAATGGACAGCGGTGGCAAATATTTCTATATTAACGACGGCGGAGAGGTGTGGTCTCCAGGGTGGAAGCCCTGCAAAACAGAACTCGACAGGTACGAGTGCAGGCATGGTATGAATTATACCTCCATTACCGGGGAAAAGAACGGAATCACTGCAACAGCACTATATTTTGTTCCTCTGAAAACCTGGGCTGAAGTTCAGAAACTCACACTGAAAAACAGCTCTCAGGCTACCAGGAAACTGAAGATATTTTCATTCGTTGAATGGTGCCTCTGGAATGCTGCCACCGATATGGAAAACTTCCAGAGGAATTTTTCAACCGGAGAGGTCGAAATTGAAGGCTCGGTTATTTACCATAAGACTGAATATAAGGAACGCCGCGATCATTACGCTTATTATTCCGTTAATGCCCCTCTCTCAGGTTTTGATACCGACAGGGAGTCATTTTTCGGACTTTACAACGGGTTCGGTGAGCCGAGAGTTGTACTTGAAGGAAAACCGTCAAACAGTGAAGCTCACGGATGGTCACCTGTTGCATCTCATTTCATCGAGGTTGAACTGAAACCGGGCGAATCGAAGGATTTTATTTTTGTACTGGGTTACGTTGAAAACAGCGAAGAAGAGAAATGGGAATCGAAAAACATTATCAATAAAGCAAAGGCAAAGGCTACTATTTCCAGGTTCGATACCGCTGAGAAAGTAGACAGGGCTCTTGACGAACTCCGAAACTACTGGGACAACCTCCTGAGTATTTATTCTGTCGATTCGGGCGATGAAAAACTCGACAGGATGGTTAACATCTGGAACCAGTACCAGTGTATGATCACCTTCTGTTTCTCGAGGTCGGCATCCTTCTTCGAGTCTGGAATTGGACGCGGAATGGGATTCCGCGATTCAAACCAGGATCTAATTGGTTTTGTTCACCAGATCCCTGCAAGAGCAAGGGAAAGGATAATTGATATCGCTTCCACCCAGTTCCCCGACGGAGGCTGCTACCACCAGTATCAGCCACTCACAAAAAGGGGAAACAATGATATCGGCGGCGGTTTCAACGATGACCCGCTTTGGCTTATATTGGGTACAGTAAGCTATTTAAAAGAGACAGGCGATCTTGACATTCTGAACGAGATGGTTCCCTTCGACAACGATCAGTCCCTGGCCAGATCACTGTTCGATCACCTAACTGTCTCTTTCGACCATGTTATAAACAATCTTGGCCCTCATGGCCTCCCGCTGATAGGAAGAGCCGACTGGAACGATTGTCTCAATCTAAATTGCTTTTCCAACGATCCCAATGAGTCATTTCAGACCACTGAAAACAAAACTGAAGGATCAAAGGCCGAATCTGTGATGATTGCCGGGCTGTTCGTGGTTTACGGTAGGGACTATGCCGAACTGTGCAGCAGAACAGGACGGAAGGAAGAGGCAGAGCGGGCTCTGAAACACGTTAATAAAATGGTCGGGACTATTAAAGAATATGGATGGGACGGTGACTGGTTCATAAGGGCTTACGATTATTATGGCCGTAAGATTGGCAGTAAAGAAAATGAAGAGGGTAAAATATTCATAGAATCGCAAGGCTGGTGCACAATGGCAGGAATAGGAGCCGAAGAGGGTCTGTGCCGTAAAGCTCTCGATTCGGTAAAGGAAAGGCTCGACTGCAGGTTCGGGATAGTCCTTAACAATCCTGCTTTTACTAAATACTACATCGAATACGGAGAAATATCTTCTTATCCGGACGGATATAAGGAAAATGCCGGTATTTTCTGCCATAACAATCCGTGGATAATGATAGGTGAAACTGTTGCAGGCAACGGCGACAGGGCCTGGGAGTATTACAGGAAAATTGCACCATCTTATCTCGAAGAAATAAGCGATCTCCATAAGACCGAACCATATGTCTATGCACAGATGGTTGCAGGTAAAGACGCTTTCAAACCCGGAGAGGCAAAAAACTCGTGGCTTACAGGTACAGCCTCCTGGAATTTCTATGCAATAAGCCAGTACATACTCGGAATAAGACCCGGCTACGACGGACTCGTTGTCGATCCTTGCATTCCAAAGGAGTGGAAAGGCTTCACTGTAAAAAGAAAGTTCAGGAATGCACAGTACACAATCGAAGTTTTAAACCCTGATCGGAAATCGAAGGGAGTAAGCAGTATTACTGTCGACGGGCAGAAACTGGGCTCAAATGAGATCCCTGTTTTCGCCGACGGGAAAGAGCATTTTGTTAAGGTTATCCTTTAAGGACTTCTTCTATTTTCTGAAGCTCCCTTTTCTCGAAACCGGTGTTTTTAAGGGCTGCAAGATTGTCTGAAAGCTGGCTGACACTGCTTGCCCCGATAAGAACTGATGTAACTCTTTCATCTTTCAGAAGCCATGCAATCGCCATCTGCGCGAGCGATTGTCCGCGTTCTGAGGCAATGGAGTTGAGCTTTCTGATTTTTTCTATCACTTCGGGTGTTACCTGGCTGTTTTTAAGAAAACCGTGAGGCTTTGATGCCCTCGATCCCTCAGGTATACCTTCGAGGTACCTGTTAGTGAGCAGCCCCTGTGCCAGTGGAGAAAATGCTATGCACCCGATTCCCTTTTCACCAAGCACATCCATAAGTCCCCCTTCTACCCATCTTTCAAGCATCGAATACTTGGGCTGATGAATAACACAAGGCGTTCCCATCGACTTAAGAATATCATAAGCTTTAGCAGTCATCTCTGCATTGTAATTGGACACTCCGGCATAAATTGCTTTCCCCAATCTTACTGCATGGTCGAGTGCTCCCATTGTCTCCTCAAGTGGTGTTTCAGGATCGGGACGGTGAGAGTAGAATATGTCGACATATTCAAGGTTCATCCTCTTCAGGCTCTGGTCGAGGCTTGATAGCAGGTATTTCCTCGAGCCCCACTCACCGTACGGACCTTGCCACATGTAATATCCGGCCTTTGTTGAGATGATCATCTCATCGCGGTAGTTCCTCATGTCTTTACCCAGGATAATACCGAAATTTTTCTCGGCAGACCCCAGAGGCGGACCGTAATTATTGGCAAGATCGAAATGGGTGATCCCCTCATCGAAGGCCTTGAATATTATCTTCCTGAAGTTGTCGTAAATATCAACATCACCGAAATTATGCCACAGGCCGAGAGAAAGAGCCGGTAATTTCAATCCGCTTATCCCGCACCTCCTGTATTGCATTGAACTGTACCTGGCACTGTTTGCAGTATATGACATTTTTTAAAAGGGTTTTGTGTTTTCGAAAAAATTCCGGAAACTGCTTAGGCAGACCGTCAAAACTCACTACTAATATAGCAATGTTGTTCCTATTTTATTCCAAAACTATTCAGTTGCATAAGCCGGAAGTTCTGACCACATTCCGCCGTTGAACCAGACTTTTTTATATTTATCTATAGATCATAAGATTAATTCAGGTTCCTGGTGGTCAATATGGACTGGCGAGATATGGTTAGGGTTTCCGGTTTTTGCAGTTACCCCTCTTTTAGTCAGAAGAG
>Ga0129298_10000936_pt1 | contig 12073 bp, 9 predicted proteins | sample I19B2metaG_FD_94707 | JGI IMG/M metagenome (GOLD analysis project Ga0129298, IMG submission 94707) | Lake sediment bacterial and archeal communities from Gulf of Boni, Indonesia to study Microbial Dark Matter (Phase II) - ​I19B2 metaG | ecosystem: Environmental > Aquatic > Freshwater > Lake >... | reverse complement strand
TGGTAAAGGATATCGGGGTTCCTTATCAAATTTATACTTTTCCTCTGAAGGTTAGTTTTAATTTTCTCTTTCTCTCTCTTCTCTGGACGGTAATCGCTGACAGCAGCAGAAGCGATAACCACATCGCAGCGAGGAAAATGCTTTAGGACTTCCTTTTCCATAGCCAGGGCTGACTCTACAAATATAGTCTTTACTCCTTCTGGTGGGGTAATATTTGTAGGACCGCTAATTAATATCACTTCCGCACCCCTTCTTTGTGCTATTTCAGCCAGAACATACCCCATTTTGCCGGAAGAAGCATTAGATATAAACCTAACTGGGTCCAGGTACTCACGAGTAGGACCAGCAGTGATGAGAAAAGTCTTACCTACCATGTCTTTTTTCTTCTCCAAAATATTTTTAACACTTTCTACAATTTTATCATTGCTAGCCAACCTTCCTAAGCCAATCTTTCCTGAGGCAAGCTCTCCGTAGTCGGGTCCAATAAATCTAAAACCCTTCTCCTTCAACTTTTCAATGTTTGCTTGCGTGAAACTATTCTTATACATAGTTTCATGCATTGCTGGTGCTATTAAAATAGGTGCCTCACTTGCCAAAACAGTCGCTGTCAGAAGATTATCAGCAATACCAGCGGCTATTTTTGCAATGGTGTTCGCTGTAGCTGGGGCAATCAAAATTAAGTCTGCTTTTTCGGCCAAGGAAATATGCTCGAGCTTCCACTCTTCTGGCAAATCGAAAAGATTTAAATAGACTCTATTCCCAGAGAGAGTCTGAAGAGTTAAAGGAGTGATGAAATGAGTAGCTGAGCTGGTCATCACCACAAAAACTTCAGCGCCCAACTCTTTTAGGCGCGAGACTATCCCACAAGCCTTGTAAGCAGCAATACTGCCTGTTATGCCTAAAATGATTTTTCTACCCGAAAAAGGTCTATTTTTCTTCAGATTTCTTTTTTTGGACACTTTCCTCTTTTGAAGCCTTTCCCTTTGAGATTTCCTTCTGCTCAGTATCTTTACTGGCCACTTCGTACAATGCTTGCGTAATTGTTTCAGGTGTCATTTTAATTTTTCCGTCTTTTTTCGTTTTCTCTTTTAATACCTTCGAAGTCAAAATAATCAGCTTGTATTTATTAGATACATCGTTGAGCAATAATTTATCGAGTGAAGGTTTAGCTTTCTCTTTTTCCATTATTTCTCCAAGCACGATTTGAAATCGTGCCCCGATTCATCGGGATACAAATTTCCCGATTGAAAATCGGGATGCAATTTAGGGGCGACCACTACGCTTGCACGGGGCCCCTACACTGAAACAGGGCTCTGCATTTCCCTATAGAAGGTCTAGTTTTTGTATCTTTTCTTTCGACTTCTCTATTCTATTCTTTTCAGCTATTACAATGCATTTAAGCTGCCTGAAAGCATCTACTAACCGATCATTAATCACTAAATAGTCGTAATTTCTTATTCGTCCTAATTCCCACCGGGCATTGGTGAGTCTTTTTTTAATAGTTGCTTCGTTGTTCTTCATTCGCCCTCTAAGCCTTCTTTCCAATTCAGAAAATGAGGGAGGAGCAAGGAAGATAGACACTGCTTCAGGGTATCTCTTCTTCAATTTCAGCGCGCCCCGTACATCTATGTCCAATATGACATCTTTCCCTTTGAGTAGATTCCTTTCCAGAAAATCCTTAGGTGTACCATAATAATGACCATGAACCAATGCCCACTCGGCAAACTCACCTCTTTTTATCTTCTGTTTAAACTCGCTCTTCGAGACAAAGAAGTAATCTTTCCCCTCAATTTCTCCACGCCGCAGATTCCTTGTAGTGACCGAGACCGAATAGCAGGCATCTGGAAGATCCTTAATTAATTTTTTGCACAGAGTCGATTTACCTGTACCCGAAGGAGCAGAGATAATTATGAGTAATCCAGATTTAGCCATTAGTTTTACTTCCGTTTTTTTAATTTATACTGATTCGTTTTAGTAGAAGTCTGTAGTATCTTCTTGTCAACTTTTTCTCTCTTCTGTTGAAATCTATCACTAATCGTTTCTGGCTGCAGTGCGGATAGGATAACATGGTTACTATCCGTAATGATTACTGAGCGGGTACGCCGGCCACAGGTAGCATCAATCAAACTACCCTTCTCTCTGGCTAGTTCTATCAATTTTTTTACAGGTGAAGAATCGGGATTAACTACCGTGATAATTCTCTGATCAACAACTATGTTATTGAAACCTATATTAATCAATCTTACTATCATTTTTTCCTTAGGCAAAAAATTATATCAAAATAATAAAAATTTTATTTTAGTTAAAATTAAGAAAAATGTCAAATACTAATTATTCTTATATCACCCCAAAATCCCAATCGGTCTTCTTTAATTATAACAACCCCTTTAATTCCTTCAATACTCCTGGCAAAATCGATTCCTTTGGCAATATCTTCACTCTCCATTATTAAATTTCCCACAGCGGTAGCACAGGCATCAGCCAGAGCAGTGGAATTAGAAACAGCCACTGCGACATCGGCTCGACCAAAACTGAAAGAATGGCCCTCGGTTCCACTTGAAGCACAGATTCCCAGGGGAGTATCTGACGGATAGACTTCAAGCCCAATTCGGTTAGAAATCTCACCCGACCCACAGTAGATTCCCACCTTGCGCGGTTTGGTAGTTTTTATAAAAATATCGCCACCATTCTCAATTATTACATCCGAAATCTCCTCCGATAATTTTCTTCCCACACTACCAGCGATTGCTCCGGCTACTGAGGCAAAGGGACCTACATTGGCAAGTAGCGCTGCCTGGGCCATCTCTTTGATAATTTCTGGAGCGTCAGAATCCACAGCCACAGGTCTAAAACTTATCTCAAAAATCGGGTAATTCCTTATATAATTCTCAATATCCCGGCGGCAATCCCTTATCAATTTTTCTGTTTTGGCGATGATACTTTTTAGATTTTTCTTTTTTCTACTATCCACAGCTACATACAAGTCTGTTTCCTTCTGGGTAACTCTGAAGCTCACCAGGTCCTCGCTTTTAAACAATTCGCGATATCTTCTTTTCTCATTCATTCTGTTCTGTTTTCATATCCTTTCTTAATTTGGCAATTATCCTTTTGAATTCCTTGGGAAGGGGAGCAGTAAATTCCATCCAATCCTTACTAACAGGGTGGATGAATCCCAATTTATATGCATGTAGAAGTTGTCGGCTTAACTCCCAATTCTTGGGAGCAGGTCGCCCATACTCACCATCTCCCACAACAGGATGTCCGATGTGCGCCAGATGGACTCTTATCTGATGTGTCCTTCCTGTCTTTGGTCTTACCTCCAAAAGTGTAAAATCTCCTAAAATTTCACGCACTCTAAAATCAGTAATTGCCTGGCGGCTACTTATAGAGGTTACAGCCATTTTCCTGCGGTCTGTAATCTTTCTGCCCACTGGCGCTTCAATACTTCCTTCCGGATTTATAATTTTCCCAGAAACTAAAGCCGCGTATACCTTTTCTACTTCTTTATTCTCAAACTGTTTGGCTAAACGGGACAGGGAGGTGGTATTTTTGGCAATAACCATAACCCCGGAAGTGTCCTTATCTAAGCGGTGAACAAGCCCCACCCGATTAATATCGGGAAATTTTCCGCTGGCTAAACTGGGAAAATGGTAGAGAAGTGCATTCACCAATGTGCCCGAATAGTTTCTACATGCAGGATGGACCACCATGCCAGCCGGTTTATTGAGAACAATTATAGCACCATCTTCATAGATGATATCCAGAGGAATTTTCTCAGGAAGTGCCCTGTGAGGCTTGACTGGGGGTAGATTTATAGTGACTACATCTTTCTCCTTAACTTTATAATGTCTGGAAACAGTCTTGCCATTAACCAGTATATAACCCTCTACAATCATCTTTTGCAGGGAGCTTCTCGAATGGCCAGGAAAAGAAGAAGATAAATATAAGTCAAGTCTCTTTCCTTTTTCACCCTTATGCACAACAAATTCTTTCGTCTCGCTAACCAACGATTTTCCTCTTACCTGAACGTTCCTTTAGAAGAAAAAATACCATAAGAATGGCCCCGATACAGACACTCGAATCGGCAAGGTTAAACACAGGCCAGATGCGGAAATCTAAAAAGTCGATAACAAATCCGAACCTCAACCTATCAATAAGATTACCCAAAGCCCCACCCAGAATCAACCCGAGACAGAACTTTTCCGCTGGCGACTTGAGAACAATTTTTCTTTCAAAAAAGACAATAACTAAAATAATAATTAAGGAAATAATGATAAAAAGAAAGTTCCCTTGAGGAAAAAGCCCAAAGGCAATGCCAGTATTCTCAACATAAGTGATGTGGAATATACTCTTTATAATTGGAATTGACTCAGCAAGAGACATCTTTTGTCTGATTAAATACTTAGAGAACTGGTCCAGAGATAGTAGAATTAGAGCAAATAAGTACATTGTACTTCCATCCTTCCTCTCCTCTCGGGGGAGAGGATTGAGGTGAGGGAAAAAGCTTTTGGAGTAGCGAAACAAAGCTTCGCAATCCGATAGTCGAACTCGTCCCCAAGCCCGACATCCACGCGGAGTTCCCACTCCGCTACTCCTAATAAGAACCTTTCACTTCTCTGCCCACACAGGTAGAGAAACAGTAAACTTAGTTCCTTTCCCCACCTCGCTCTCTACATTTATATCTCCATTATGGTCTTTTATTATCCTATAAGCCATTGATAATCCCATTCCCGTCCCCTGCGGACCTTTTGTAGTAAAGAAAATATCATATATCTTATTCAAATTCTCCTCAGAAATTCCCCGTCCATTGTCTGAAATAGTCAACTCAATCCTACTGGGATTTTCAGATTCTACTCTCGCTGAAATGGTGAGTTCTCCTTTCTTGCCAGCCATTGCCTCACAGGCATTTATAATCATATTCAAAAAAGCCTGTTCTAACTGAACACCTATCCCTTTTATCTTCGGTAAATCCTCTGGAATATTCTTGTTTACACTTATCCCTCCCTGGGAAATCTGATACTGCGCTAAAACCAAAGCATCTTCAATTACAGAATTAAAGTCTGTCGGCTCGAAATCTTTATCTGAAGGCTTAGCATATCCCCTTATTCTTCGCACAAGGTCTGCTGCCTTATGGGCGGTTTCTACTATTATCTCTTGCCTGTTTTTCATTTCTTCCAGAATCTTTTTTCTCTTCTCTTCGTCTATCTCTCTCTTCTCCAATAGATCCTTTAAATCACGGATGCATAGCTGAGCTCCACAACTCATGATTCCCAGCGGATTATCTATCTGATGGGCAAAGCCAGTAGCCAGTTCCCCAATAGAAGATAACTTCGCCGCCTGAACTATTGTCGCCTGAGCCTCTTTAAGTTCCTGATAAAACAGAGCATTCTCAATAGCTAAGGCAGCCTGCCCAGATAAAATCTTAAACAAATTTATATCATCAGGCGTATATATCTCCCTGGAACGCTTCATGCCCAGAGATAGAAAGCCAATAAGCTCATCACCAATAAATGCAGGTAATAGTATAGATGTCCCCATACTTCTTAATTGTGCTTTCACTTCTTCCAGGTGTTCAGGCTCATTGGTCTCAAAATGGCTGATAACTTCTTCTCTCAAAAGGGGTCCTATATCTTTATTTCTGTATAACATCTGAATTAAAGGAGTTCCCTGGGAAAGAGAATCTCCGAAGAACTGTCTTCTCCTCTCTTTCCCATATTTAACCTCTCTCACATATTGATTGGTTTTCTTATCTAAAAGATAGATACGAGCATATCTGATTCCTATTTCCTTCGTCACCCTTTTAACAATCAAAACCAGAAGCTGTCGCAAATCCTTGGTCAATGTCATCTGCTTTGCCAGTACAATTAATTTCTCCTGGTATCTCTTTTGCTCCTTTAAAAGAACTCCTTTAGCCCTCTCCTGAAAGTAATTATTTATAGTGGGAGCAATAAAAGCAAGGAATTCACAACCAGCCACTCCGGCAGGCACAAGCCACCAATAAACACCAAAGTGCTGATATAAAAAAGGACGATGGAGTAAAAGAAGTAAAGGAGGAATTCCCAGGAAAATAGAGTAAACAGTCGTAAATATCGCCGTCTTAGTAACAGCAACATTAATATCCATAAGGCGATAAGTTACAATAGTGTAAGCGATAATGGAAAGAAATAGAAAAAGTGAGATGTAGCCAAAAGGATAAACTTCTATTCCATAAGTAGCCAAATAATCAATTGAACCAGTATACCCAATTAAATATGCTAACATTACATATTTTATTTGGTTCCTCTTTATTGGTGACTCAGTCTTTCGAAGCTGAAAAAGTAAGATGAAAAAACTTGCCATCATATAACCAAAGAAAAATGCAAGGAAAGGATATCCTAGACGCCCCCAAATAGGGAAATAACCCCAAAAATATTTTCTTGCTCCTGTAACTAGATAATTCGTTTTTATTATCAATATGCCAAACAGTAAGGCTATTATGTAGCCTATCACGATAAATTTCTTTCCTTTCAGATTTAGAAACGATCTTGTGAAAAAATAAACACATATAGAAATAAAAGCTACCCCAAAATTATCAAATTTAAACCAAAGCACAGCTAGTTTCTCACTTTTGCATAAATATCCCATCCCCGTAGCTAAAAGCCAGACACTAACGCTTAAACAAATTAAGAAAAAGGAAAAATTAGACACCGACCTTTTCTTCGCCATAAAGAGAATTATCCCAGCGAATAGAATTAAACTTCCAACAATGAAAATAGGAATTGCTTGGGGGTTAAAGAAATAGTTAGCAGGATTAAAAAGTTGACTCATCCTTTACTCCTTCCGGTTATCAACTTTCTGTTTTTCTCCCATATCCTTTTTATTCTTTTTATCTCTTTGTCTTTAATAAATCCTAAATTATTTCTAAAATCAGCCAATTTTATACCAGCATCTTTTGCAGCGGAACACAACTCCCAAACATAAGACAAATCAATTTCACCCAAATAATTGTGCCTTTTCTCCATCCAAATCATAAGTAAAACTTCTGCAAGACAGCTAAAAACCTCATTTTCTTTTCTTAAGCCGAGGTTAAAGTTCGTCCTTAAACCATTGACTTCAGCAATCCCAGATTCAATAACCAAAACATCTTTTCTCTCTTTAGTAATTTTTGCCGAAACATTTTTAGGCTGAGCGGCATCTATTATGATTGCCCCAGATTTAAGGTGTGAAGACCTAACCACAACACCAGGAACATTAGTAACAGCTATAATTATGTCTGCATCTTTTATATCGCTAACTCGCCCTGAAAGAAAAATTGTCTTTTTACTCTCAGCATAAGGGATGTCTATTTTTTGAACGAGTTTATTTAATGATTCCGTGTTCTTATCAATAAGCATAACTTTTCCAAATTTATTAGCCAACATCTTAGAACATATAGAACCCACAGAACCTCCAGCTCCCACAATTGCTATTCTAGATTTCATTCCATCGATACCCATTACATCGACGACTTTGAGCACATTTTGGACAGTTGTAATTGCCGAAAAAGCAGCACCTGATGTAATATTTGTCTTAACTTTATTTTCTAAAAATCGTCCATCGTCAGTTAATATCGGAATAAATGCACCTAAACCAATTACTTTAGCACCTAACTTTTTTGTAAACTTAGCTGCTTTAATTATTTTTTTTCTCGCCACCTCTCTTTTTAATATCATCATCCTCGTTGTTAATGGGCAAAAGACAATCCAGCCATTAACGATGGAACCGTCTCTTCTTCTAAATCCAGTAATCTTGGACCCAATAATAGGCCATAAATTCCTACTGAAAAGTTTTAAATTTCTTCTTGACATTCTATTAGCAAAAGGATATTTTCTTGCAAAATCAGACAAATCTAAGGCATGTGCTAAAAAAACAAAATCTCCATTACCCACAAGAAGTTTAACGATAAATCGGGGCATAAATGGTATAAGGAAATCTCTAACTGTGACCAAAAACTGGCTCAGGTTTTTTCTCCAAAAAGTGGCCTTAAAGTTCGTAATCTCATTTATAACTCGACTTAATTCAATTCTATTAATATCTTGAACTTCTAAAAAGCGTATACCACAACGGAATCGACCAGCCTTCGCTACAGAATCATTCCATATCGGTTGTGCCTCTATTTCTACTGAGGGATATTGAGGAGAAAAGTCTATACGAATGACGAAGCTTGAAGATTTAGTCAGGGGTCTCTCTAAAAAGAGACCCACACCTCCTCCGCTTAAATCAACGGTTTCCCCTGATATGCCTGATGAGGTCTCGGAAGAAGGTTTTTTGACTTTTACCTCGACAGGAAAAGTTACTACAATTCGACGGAAGACTCTTCTATCCATTTTTCCAAAAAACTATTTTCACCCCCTTTTCAAGAGAAGAAGATCTATTTTTGTTCCTTCTTATTCTTTTTCTCCTTTAGGGAGAGGATAAAGCCTACCCGTGCCGTGGCACGGACCACGACCAGGGGTGAGAGGAGAATTGCTTTCACAAATTCTTCACTACTTCTACACACCTGGCACAAAGCTGGGGATGTTCCCTATTCTCTCCCACAGTGGGACTCCAATTCCAGCAGCGCACGCATTTCCTTCCCGGGGCCCTTCTCACCTTCATATATAGTTTGGGTATCTCCTCACTTTTCATCATCACTTCTGATTTGTCATGTTCTGCCCCGGACGACCCTGAGGGTAGTTCCTCAAAAACCTTCACTTCAGAAACAATAAGAATCTCCTTCCAATCTCTCTCATAGTTATGAAGGATGGTAGCCAACTTCTTTTCCTGAGTATAAAGGTCCACCTCTGCTTCCAGAGAACTCCCGATAATCTTTTCTTTTCGGGCAATCTCCAGTGCCTCCACAACACTTTTCCTGATAAGCAAAATCTTCTCCCACTTCTCTGCCAATTGCTCGTTCCAATACTTCTTCTCTACTTGAGGAAGATTAGTCAAAAAGACACTCGGCTCCTTAATCTCTGGAACCATCTGCCACGCCTCTTCCGCAGTATGTGATAGAATTGGTACAGTGAGCTTAATCAAACTTACCGCTATCTCATAAAGAACTGTTTGAGCTGACCTTCTGGAAAGAGAATTTTTGCCAAAAGTATAGAGTCTGTCCTTAAGCACATCCAGATAAAACGAAGAGAGTTCTCTGGCGCAGAAATTGTGGATAGCCCTATAAACTCGATGGAATCCGAAAGATTCGTATCCTTCTCTCACCTGGGAAATCAATTCCTGCAGGGAGTGGAGCATCCACCGGTCGATATCCGGCATCTGTTCGTATTTTACCTTTTTTGAAAGATTAAAATCATTCAAGTTTCCTAAAAGGAAACGGAAAGTGTTTCTAATTCGCCGATAACCATCAACAAGGTGACTGAGAATTTCTGAAGAAATGCGCACATCTTCGCGGTAGTCTTCTGAAGCAACCCATAGCCTTAAAATCTCAGCGCCGTACTTTTCGATAATTTCTTGAGGTGCGATTACATTTCCTATCGATTTGGACATTTTTCTGCCTTCACCATCAACAACAAATCCATGAGTTAAAACACTCCTGAAGGGAGCCGCCTTTTCCAGGGCAACTGCAGGAATTAACGAGGTCTGGAACCAACCTCTATGTTGGTCTGAGCCTTCTAAGTATAAGTCTGCAGGCCAGGATAGTTTCTTTCTCACTCTCAGAACAGCTTCGTGACTGACCCCGGAATCGAACCAGACATCCAGAATATCTTTCTCTTTAATGAATTCTTTTCCTTTGCACTTGTGGCACTCTGTACTTTCTGGCAGAATCTCTTCTTCTTTTTTTATATACCAGGCATCGCTTCCTTCCCTCAGAACTAAATCCCGAACAGCATCTATGCTCTCTTCAGACATCAGCGGTTCCCCACAATTCTTACAGTAGAAGATGGGAAGTGGAACTCCCCAATACCTCTGGCGGGAAAGACACCAATCTGGTCTTAATTCCACCATACTGGAGATTCTATTTTCACCAATTTTAGGAATCCATTTTACCTTTTTTATTACTTTCAACATCTTTTCCCTAAGCTTGTTTTTATCCACATTTAAAAACCACTGTTCCGTAGCCCGGAAAATAATCGGCTTCTTACAGCGCCAACAGTGGGGATAGGTATGGACAATCTCTTCAGAATAAAGAAGGTGAGAAGAATTCTTCAATTTCTCTATAATTAGCGTGTCAGAAGAAAAAACATCCATTCCTGAAAATTGCGGAACTTCTTTAGTAAATTTTCCCTTATCGTCTACAGGAGCCAAAACCGGAAGCCCGTATTTCAACCCAATCTGGTAATCTTCCTGTCCATGGCCTGGAGCAATGTGAACTATCCCAGTCCCTTCTTCCAGAGTCACGAAATCGGCACAGATGCCGAGAGAATCCCTGCCCATAAAGGGATGAGAAAAAATACCTCCTTCAAAATCTCTCCCTTGCCCAACCTTCAGAATATCATAATTTTTGATTCCAAATTTTTCCATCAGATTCGATGTTAACTCCTTAGCCACAATTATTATTTCTTCTTTTAAAGAAGAATCCGAAGGAGATAACTTTACCCAGACATATTCGTACCCTGGGTGGAAAGCAAGAGCTACATTAGCGGGTAAAGTCCAAGGGGTTGTTGTCCAGATTAGAACTGAAACAGGAGTAGCAGACTTTAGTCTGCGTTCTGGAGTAGCAGACTTCAGTCTGCGTTTGGCAGGAAGTTCAAATTCAGCCTCCCTATCTTTTCCCAACTTTTTAACTGGAAATTTCACATAAACAGAATGGGAAGTGTGATTGGAATACTCTACTTCCGCCTCAGCCAGAGCTGTCTCGCAATTTGCACACCAATAGACTGGCTTCTTTCTTCTGTAAATGTAACCTTGCCCAACGAGCTGCTTGAATATCTCAATGATTTTAGCCTCGTAATCGTAGGACATCGTTAAATAAGGGTTTTCCCAGTCACCAAAAATTCCCAATCGCTTGAACTCTTCTTTCTGAATGCGGGCAAACTCTTCTGCATAAGCCCGTGCTTTCCTCCGAAATTCAACCCTGTCTATCTCTTCTTTCCTGAGACCAAGACTCTTTAAGAGCTGGTATTCTATAGGCAGTCCGTGACAATCCCATCCAGGAACGAAAGGAACATTGAACCCTTCCATCAGTTTAAATTTAACGACTATATCCTTAAGAATCTTATTTAGTGCATGCCCCATATGGATGTTTCCATTAGCATAAGGCGGACCATCGTGAAGAATATACCTGGGTCCCCCCTTATTCTTTTCCTGGATAGCTTCGTATAATTTCATCTCCTCCCATCTTTTCTGTATCTCGGGTTCCCTTTTTGGCAAATCGGCTTTCATTTGAAATTGGGTAAGGGGAAGGTTTATTGTTTTATTGTATTCCATCATTTAATCTCCTGGGTTGAAAAACCTTTCCATTTTTTTTCTATCAGGATACCTGATAACACCCCTCTCAGTTATAATAGCACTCACTAACTTATGTGGGGTCAGGTCAAAAGCCGGGTTGAAGACCGCTATATTCTTGGGAGCAATTCTCCTTCCTTGTAATTCCACAACCTCTTTGGCATCTCTCTCCTCAATCACGATATCTCCACCCTTAATAGTCCTCATATCAACAGTAGATGAGGGAGCGGCAACATAGAAGGGAACACTGTGATGGTTCGCTAAAACGGCTAAAGTATATGTCCCTATCTTGTTAACCACATCGCCATTTGCGGCAATACGGTCAGCCCCCACAATCACACAATCAATAGCGCCCTTCTGCATGAGATGTCCGGCCATATTATCGGTCACCAGAATAGCCGGAATCTTATCATGAAGAAGCTCCCATGCGGTCAGGCGGGCTCCCTGCAGAGCAGGACGTGTCTCGTCCACAAAAACTTTCTTTATCCTTCCCTTGCTATAAGCTGCTCTAATTACTCCCAGGGCTGTTCCATAACCTCCTGTAGCCAGTGAACCTGTATTGCAATGAGTAAGAATATTGGCTGGCTTATTAATTAACTTCACTCCGTTTTTGCCAATTTGTTTATTTAATTTAATGTCCTCTTTTAATATCTTAATGGATTCCTTTTCCAGA
>Ga0129298_10000935_pt1 | contig 12079 bp, 12 predicted proteins | sample I19B2metaG_FD_94707 | JGI IMG/M metagenome (GOLD analysis project Ga0129298, IMG submission 94707) | Lake sediment bacterial and archeal communities from Gulf of Boni, Indonesia to study Microbial Dark Matter (Phase II) - ​I19B2 metaG | ecosystem: Environmental > Aquatic > Freshwater > Lake >... | reverse complement strand
CTCCTCGGCAGACGCCGAATTGGCGCTACGGAGAGCAGAAGAGAAAGGCTACATCCGATACATACCCGGGGAGGAGACGTTCCAAGTTCTCGCAGCCAGCAAGCTGACGCCTGAGCAATCGAAGGCACTCATGTATGTTCAGCAGAGGGTATTCACAAAGTGGATACGGACGGGCGTGCAGTTTGCACTCAATTCTTGCGTGTTCAAACTTCTCAACATGAATTGCGTCTATCCGGTGGAGGATCAGGAGAAGTTCACCGACAAGAAAGGAAACGTCCTACCCGATGCACTTCTGGTTCCTTACAACGCCACCTTGTCAGACGTAGCGGCCCACATCCACACAGAACTTGCCCAGACCATGATCTATGGAATTGACGCAAGGACAGGCGTGCGATTGCCTGCCGACTACATAGTCAGAGACAGAGACGTGATCAAGATAGTCGCAGCCGCCGAACGACGGGCAAAACGCAGAACCTAGCCAGAGAAGACCTTCAGCAGATCGGCTTTCGTAATTATGCCTGTCACTTGCCCTCTGTTCATCACGAGAACCGCAGGGTGATACTGTAGGAGAGCTGAGATCAGGGACAGAGGGGTTCTCTCATCAATCTGGGGGAACGCTTCGGCCATCACGTTCTTCACGGGCACTCTGGAAAGATCATGCGGGCTAATGCCTGAAACTATTCGGTCCATGATTGTCTTCTCGGCGATGCTTCCGACGATATGTCGCCCATTGAAAACCGGCAGTTGAGAGAATCCTTTCTCATTCATGATTGTTGCAGCCTTCGAAACGGGCTCATCTTCTTCCACTCCGACCACTCTAGGTTGTAGGAGGTCCTTCGCGCGCGGTTCCTTCTCTCTCTGCAGTCTCTCAAGCGCGTCGAAGATGGCTTTGGTCTTCAAGTATGATGGCCCGGTCCTACCGGCCTCAATCTTCGCGATCAGTGATTGACTCACGCCGGCAAGTCGTGCGAGGTGCTTCTGGCTCAAGCCTAGAACTCGTCTTCGCTTTGAGATCTCCTCAAGTCGAGGAAGCATGCAACTACACCTCTCTGGAGCTATTCCATTTGGAATAGGTTCGTCAGAACGCTATTAATAGGCGATGCTGGTTGTAGCCGGGCCGAGGTTTCAAGATGCCAAACATATCCGTTAACGTACTGAATCAGACTCCGGTCGAAGACCAGCCCATCGAGATATGCGAACGCAAGGGCTTGGGACACCCTGATTCGATTTGCGACTCTATAATGGACAGGATCTCAGTCGCTCTAAGTGAGGAGTACCTGACACGTTTCGGCACAATCATGCATCACAATATCGACAAGGGACTGCTGGTTGCTGGAGAGGTCGAGTGCAAGTTTGAAGGAGGAGAAGTTGTTCATCCAATGTTGATGGTCTTCGGCGACCGCGCCACATTCACCGTCGGACAAGACAAGATACCAGTCGAAGAGATCGTTCGAGAGACTGCAAAGAAATGGTTCAAACAAAACTTGCGCATGGTCGACCCGGACAAGCATGTGAACTATCAGATCGAACTCAAACGTGGCTCTGACGCCCTGACTGACATCTTCAAGAGGAAAGGGAAGTACCTAGGCGCGAACGACACATCGGCCGCGGTAGGTTTCGCCCCGATGACCACAGCCGAGCGTGTCGTCCTCGAGACAGAACGATTCCTCAACTCCATGGACTTCAAGAAGCGTTTCCCGGAAGTTGGAGAGGATATAAAGATCATGGGCATGAGGAAAAACAGACAGCTGAACCTAACCATCGCAATCGCCTTTGTAGACCGATACGTGAACAGCGAGACGAGCTACTTCAGGCGCAAGGACGAGGTCGAACAGGAAGTAATCGAGTTCGTACATTCTGGAGCGCAGATCGACTCAGTAGATGTGAGCATAAACACGGCGGACATGCCTGGAAGAGGACTCCCCGGACTGTACCTTACAGTACTTGGAACATCGGCTGACGGGGCTGATTGCGGACAAGTCGGAAGAGGAAACCGAGTGAACGGAATCATTCCCCTAAATCGGCCAACATGTTCCGAGGCTGCAGCGGGAAAAAACCCCGCCAGCCACGTTGGTAAGATCTACAATCTTCTCACATATCAGATAGCCAACCGCATTCAACGCGAGACAAGCGGCGTGCGAGAGGTCTATGTCTGGCTTCTGAGTGAGATCGGCCGACCTATCAACGACCCGAAGATCGCCTCCGTTCAGCTAGTTCTCGATCAAGGCACATCTCTCAAAGAGATCTCGGGCACCGTTCAGGAGTTGATCTCGGCAGAACTCTCGAACATCGACAAGTTCAGCGAAGAACTTGCTCACGGACGCATCCCAGTCTGCTGACGAACACTTCTCCTTCCAGTCTTCAAAACTGATCGGTCACATGCCGGGCTGTTAGAAAAAGAAGTGAAATGCGAATTGCCAACGATACTCGCGGATGGCATCGCAGCTGTTTTGAAGAAAATCTTGGCAGCGTTGGTGGTACTTCTTATTTCCTCGTACTTCGTCTCGATGGGCCTCGGTTTGTTTCTGATCTATGCCATGCCTCAGGGACTTGACGCCGCATCAAGGCAAGTTGCTGAGCTTCCGTTCAGTGTGCTCATGAACGTCAACTTCAGGATCCCGCTAGGGGTCAGCGTGGGTTTCTTCTTCCTCGTGATCTGGCTTCTCTACAGTGGCGCCTTTATCCTGGCTTGGTTTGATAGGCCCAGCTTTCCTTCTTCCCTGAGAAGTTTGAGTCGTCCGGACGTGTGGCGCTCAAACTATCTTGTAGCTTTGCCCCAGTTTGCCTCAGTACTGTTTGTGGCCGTTGTCTTCCTACAGGCTCTTCAGGAATCAGCGGGAGTCCAGACCGGCGGAATCTCGTTCGAGAGTCCGGTGTTGGGCTTCCTGTCTATCTCATATGCTCCCCTTGTTGAGGAATTCAGCTACAGGATAACAACCATAGGGATCCTTGATGGACTGAATCACATCTGGAAGATGCGCAGACTTCCTTCGAATCAAGGTCGTATAAGCGCCATCCGTCTTCTGATGCTGAACATATGGAAGCCTGAAAGAGCCAAGGAAGTCCTGGGGTACAATACCATTCGTAACGACGGCGTGAGAAGAGGAATCTCACGGTTCGAGTGGATCGTGCTGGTTCTAACGTCAGGCGCGTTTGGAGCAGTTCACTACCTGTCTGGAGGAGGGTGGGAAATTGGCAAGATCTCAACCGCCATGCTCTCCGGGTTCGCTATGGGCTTCGTGTATCTGCGCTACGGCGTGTACGCTCCGATCTTGCTCCACTGGTTCTTCAACTACTACTTTGGAACATTCGATCTTGCTTCACAACTGAACATGGCGGGAAGTGACTCCGCCTCCTTTGCGGTGGAGCTTCTGAACCTAGGGACCGGGGCTCTGCTGGTCGTCGCGACCGTGGCAATCTATCTTCTGGGAACATGGAGCTCGAAACATCACAAAACGCAGATGTGAATGATCGCAGGCGAATCTCCGAATGTTTCATAAGGAATTGTTTCGCAGAGCTCAGCATCGCAGGTGTCGGAGAGTGTCTCACCGCCAAGTCCATATGCGTCCGTAGACCTCGCAGCTAAGACAACGACGACAATCGACCTCATGCGGGAGGCGTCCCAAGATGAAACGTGATACGAAACTGTCGAGGGGAGCCAAGGTCCGAGAAGACAGGATGCGCCTGCCCGCGAGATATGATCAGTCTGAACTCGAAGCGTCGTGGCAGAAGAACTGGGAAGAAGCACGCATCTACCGGTACGACCTCAGCGACCACTGGAAACCGACCTACTCCATTGACACCCCTCCTCCCTACCCCAGCGGCGAGTTCCACATGGGGAACGCCCTCAACTGGTGCTACTTCGATTTCGTCGCTCGCTACAAGCGAATGAGCGGTTTCAATGTGCACTTTCCCCAAGGATGGGACTGTCACGGGCTCCCCACAGAAGTTCGAGCAGAACGTACTTTCAACATCAGGAAGCGGGAGATATCGGTCGAGAGGTTCCGCGAGATCTGTGTCAAGCTCACCACAGAGTACATCGAGAAGATGAAGTCGGCGATGAAGGCCATGGGATACTCCATCGACTGGAGCTTGGAGTATCGCACGATGGATCCTGAATATTACAAGCTGACCCAGCTTTCGTTCCTCCTACTCCTGAAACGTGGGTTCCTCTACAAGGGAGAACATCCAGTCAACTGGTGCCCCAGATGTGAAACCGCAATCGCGGAGGCCGAGGTGGAATATGTCGACAGCAAAGGAACGCTCATCGACATTCGTTTCCCCACGAGCAAGGGAGACCTCGTCGTCGCAACTTCGCGTCCCGAATTCGTACCAGCTTGCGTGGCACTGGCTGTCAATCCGTCTGATGCCCGTTACAGAAGGTTTGTGGGTGGAGAAGCCATCGTGCCCGTGGTCAATCGCAGAGTCCCAATCTTGACAGATGAGCTCGTTGACGCCCACTTTGGCAGCGGTGTCGTCATGATATGCACGTTTGGAGACAAGACTGATGTCCGCTGGCAACACAAGTACAACCTTCCGGTCGTGAGGATCCTAGACGCTCAGGGGCGCATGACAGAGGAAGCCGGAAAGTATGCCGGGCTCACTATTGCGGAAGCTCGGAATGCGATCGTCGATGACATGAGGAAGACCTCGCAGGTCGGAGAATCAAGACCCCTCAGCCGGGAGATCGGGACATGCTGGAGATGTCACACGCCGGTCGAAATCTTGTCAGCGCCCCAATGGTTCATGAAGACCAAAGCCATGACGGAGCAGATAATCAAATGGACGAACCTAGTGACTTGGATCCCAGACTTCTCAAAGAGCAGAATGATAGAGTGGGCAAGGTCTCTGGACTGGGACTGGGTGATCTCACGGCAGAGATCTTTTGGAACTCCGATCCCAGTCTGGTACTGCCGAGGCTGTGGTGAAATGCTGCCCGCCAAGGAAGAATGGCTGCCAGTGGATCCACGATCGCAGCATCCGCGAGCAGATTCGTGTTCACAGTGTGGATCACGCGATTTCATTGGCGAGTCAGATGTGATGGATACGTGGATGGATTCCTCCATCACTTGCGCGGTACATGCGGGCTGGCCGGATAGGATGGCGGAGTTTGAGAGGCTGTTTCCCGCTGATCTACAGCCCAACGGCTTGGACATCATTCGAACGTGGGACTACTATCTGATGGCTAGGCATCTGGCATTGTTTGAGGAAGCACCGTACAAGACCGTCCTCGTCAACGGGATGGTTCGAGGTGCCGACGGCAGAATGATGCACAAGTCATACGGTAACTACGTGGAAGTCACCGAGGCGATCAATAAGTACGGCGCAGACTCGGTGAGGCAGTGGGCGGCGGCCGGGGGATCAACGGGCTATGACATTCCATACAGGTGGGCCGATGTGCAGCATGGGCGCAAGTTTCTCACGAAGCTCTGGAACGCTGCTAGGTTGATACTGTCATCGCTTGGGGACTATCCCCCAGATCTATCAGCTCCAAAGCTTGAGCTACTGGATAAATGGCTCTTGAGCAAACTCAACAAACTGGTCAAGTCGACAACGGATGCATTTGATAATTTCCAGTTCAACGTGGCGACAGATTCCACGAGGAATTTCTTCTGGCACGATCTATGTGACCAGTACCTCGAAGCCGCGAAGTACCGACTGTATGCAGAACATGCTGAACCTGCGGAGAGCAGAAGAGCCGCCCAGTTCACGCTGTTCCGCACTCTTGACGTCGTCTTGAGGCTGCTTGCTCCGATCTGTCCTCATGTCGCGGATGCTCTGTACCACGAACTCCAAAAGGGTCGCGCCAAAGTCGAGAACGTTCATGTGGCTCCTTGGCCAACAGCAACTGACGAACTGATCGACGAGGAATCCGAAAAGCAGGGCACGATCCTTGTTCGAGTACTCTCAGAGATTCGTCGTGTGAAATCTGAGAGGCGAGTGTCGATGAAGGCGCCGATCAAGAGACTGAGGATTCACTCGGTAGAAGAGGTAGCGAGTGTGGTACGCGCCCACCTCGACGCCATTCGGCAGATTGCAATAGTTCAGCAGGTAGAAGTTGTGCCGAGCAAAGCCAGAACAAGCAAACTACCCTTGGAAAAAGGCGCTGACTTTCAGTTGACCGCAGAATTCTAGGCGCGAAGTCTTTAATACACAAACTAGTTTTGTTAGGGGAGCGGTTCGCCATGAAAGTAGTCGAATTGAAGCCGGGGATGAGACGAGTTGATGTCGAAGGCAGGATAGTCGAGAAAGGAGAGCCGCGGCAGGTTCAGACCCGCTTCGGTGAAACTAGCAGAGTCGCAGATGCAGTCTTGACTGACGACTCCGGCTCGATCAAGATGTCACTGTGGAACGAGCAGATAGACAATTTCAACGTGAACGACGACGTGCGCGTTGAGAACGGGTACGTCACGAGCTTCAGAGGGGAACCTCAACTGAACGTAGGGAGATACGGTCGCCTTATCGAGAAACAAGCCTAACAAGAGCAAGCCTAGACTAACTCACCGGTGTTTCGCGTGCGGCGAAGCACCAAGCGGGAGCCGTTCATGACATGAGCGAGGACGACAGGCTGGCCAAGATCAAGGAGCTCCTCGATTCGACGCTAGCAGAGTTCGAATCCGTATTCAACTCGGCTGGCACATTTGATCAATCTAGGGTAGGAAACGGCTGGACACCTTCAAGCATTCCAGTCCAGACGTACGCGATCGAAGCGATGCCCCTTGATCAGGCCGTGAAGATCGCGGAGTCAAGAAAAACTCGCCTCTTCGGACCTCCCGGGCTACTGAGATTTCGTTCCAGAAAAATCGAAATGGCTGCGGACCCTGTTTTGGTCTATCTCCCCTTCTGGAAAGTGAAAGGGTATCATGAATGCTTCTATTTCAGAGGCAAGACATACAAAGCGACCGTGCCCGACGACGTTGTTGCGGTTCAAGTAGGCGGCCGGATCAGGACCCTAACTTCCGGAGCTGGGATCCAGCGCTCTTTCTTGGGTAAGATCCCAGCTTTGTTTAGGCGAATCCTGTTTGCACAACGCGAGTCTAGGTACTTCACTGTAGATAGGGCAACGGAGCTCGCCTACCAGTTCAAAGAGGGATCTGTCCTAGTGGATGGACAAGGAAAAGCAGATCTTGCGATGGAGTATCTGCTCGAAAAGAAGCCGCAGATGCGACGACTGGAAAAGCGAGATGCACTCGAAGGCGAGCTACCGGCCGCAAAGTTTGTGCCGTTGACTTTCACAGTTGACGATGTTGTGCGGCTTCTTCACAGCAAAGTCGTGAAGCCGCCAGCTCTCTTCAGCAAGATACTAACCAACAGGTTTGAAATCACGGAGCTCGACCTGTTCGAACTGCCTGTCTACCTGTTCAGGTATAGGTACTTGGCGAGAGAGAGGGAACTCCGGATTCATGGAGTAACCGGCGAATCGCTGAAATAGCGGCCAAGAGACGGCGGGGTCAAACGGCCCCTGAATGCCGACAAGACGCGCTTTGCTCCGAGATACAGCCGGCGCCAATACTTCGACAGCAGCCACCTCGCTACAACGAGAGCTACGATGACCGCTAACATCATTTCGAGGACGGTGTAGGGTTCGACGATCACCTCAGCAGATGCGGATCCGACGTTTCCGTAGGTATCCTTCGCCTCCAATGTAAGGTTCCAAGCTCCCGGCCTGAGCAGGTCATTCCACGTGAACGCATGCTTGACAACCCAGACTGCAGCGGCTTCGTCATAGCTTACAGTAGCGTTCACCTTCATGTTCCCGTAAGTCAACCAACCTCGAACGGTAGCGTTGGTAGTCACCCCTCCGTCGGGATAGGTAACCTGCGTATATGCAGTCATCGTGTCGAAGGGGACCTGGTAGTGAGTCGAATTGAAGCTGGTACTAATCCTAAGCATCGCTGGATTCACGCTGAAGCTGTCTGTCTCGATGTCATTTTCCGGGCCGGTATTCCCGTACCCGTCATCAAAGCTGCTTGCCGGCAACATGAACTTGTATTTCACGCCGAGCGTAGCGTTTCGAGGGATCTTGAATTGACCGACCCAAATTCCGCTTGCGGCACCGGAAGGTGCAAGTCCGAGATCAGCTACCTTGAATTGTCCTGCATAGAATGTAGCTGGTTTGAGACCTTCCTTAATAGACGTGACCGCCGTGGAGTCTCGATACTGTACTAGGAATTCAGCACTGGCGATCTGCATTCTCTCGTAGAGAGCTGCAGGCTGAGCTAGAACTGTGACATTCAGCACGGCAGGGGTTACGGAGAACTTTGAGATTGACACGAACTCCTTGTCCGGGTAGTCGTACGTTCCAACACCGTCTATGAAAACGGTGTAGGATTCCGTTATCGCATCCGGCGGTATCTTCCAAGTCGTTACGAATGTCCCAGTCTCGTTTGCGGCTATGGTTGCGTCGTACACGAAAGCGGCTGCGGGATTGCGGATGGTTGCCTTCAGACTTCCTTTTGGTAGTATGCCGCCTCCTTTTACTTGAACGACCTCTGTGCGCTGGTAGACATACTTGTCGGTGCTCCATATCCCATAGTGCGCTCGAGCTATGGCAGTATCTGATGCGGGCAGGTCCGAGATGCTCACCAAGTGCGTTCCGAGAGGGGACGTTGGTTCAATCGGCAGTGAGACACCCGGCGGAATCTCTCCCTTGTCCGTCGCGGTGAACGTCTGTCCGCTGTTGCGGGTGGAATTGTCGAATGGAGTCTGAATCCAGATCACATACGATCCTTTCGCCTTGAAGCCCACACCTTGGAGTACCACTTGCTTGTCCCGCAGCGTATAGAATGACTGATCCGTCAGAAGGGAGGGCGCGGCCTGTGCAACTGAGAGAATCGGAAAACCAGCGGCAAACGTGACAACAAGCAACAACGAGACCGTTGCCGCCAGTATCGGTTTCATCTGCTCTCGAACTCCCTTTTCGATTGACTAGCTAAATAACAACTTCTGAGCGGGTAGTTAACGCGATTAGGCGTCGCGTGACCGGTCCCGGGTCAGAGACTCATCGCGTCTCCGATGCCTTTCGAGAAGCTCATCCTGAGAAGAAGCGGGAAGCAGATCGACCTTGGGACTGCAGACGCCATCCGGCTCGTCCTCTAGTGTACAATTCCGTTCCGCCCATACTACTGCACTGTCTCTCTCAGGTCTTGATCCAGCAAGTATCTAGGAGAGTAAACGAGTTCATCTCCCGCCTTCTCCGCCCACTGCGATCACATCGTATTTCTTGAAGCGCCCACAGCTCCTCTCGTTCTTCTTCTCAGAGTCAAGAGGTTTGAATCTATCCAAGTTGATGGCGAGAAGATGGCGCCGGGAGAGGGATTTGAACCCTCGCGGCCCCAAAGGACCACAGGCTTTCTGTCACGACTCCAGGCCTGGGCTCCCATGTTGGGATCTGCCCCGTACCAGGCTCGGGAATCCCGGCGTAGGTCAACCGCACCCGTCGAACTGTTCAGGACTTGCGCGTGAAGCGTCATAAAGATTCTCATCAAGACTCGTAACGAACATTCGCTTGTGGATAGCGCGATGCGGATGATTCTGCTAGCCGCGCCACATTTTGGGGTACGTTCCGCGCGGCATGAGAACTCTCATGACCTTCGCGGCGATTCCCTTCTCTTGGTGAATTATCGACTCGCTGGAGAGTGTGCTCCTAGCCAGTGCAACGGCTTCACCTTTCAGAGTCAGTATAGCGACCGTCGAGTCCCTCGGGAATGGGTCCTCGACATCGACCACCCCAGGGATCGCGAGGCTGGCGCCGTGGCAGATGGCGTCAACGGTGGAATCTCGAATGTGAATCTTCGGGATGTACTGTAGAGCCTCTTCGACAGGTCTCACTATTGCCCTGATCGCGGTCTCGTCGCCTTCCGCGAATCTAGCGTGAGCGTCGACGACCTCATGGAGGGTGTTCAGACCGGTGGAATCAGTGAACGGACCAGACCTTGTTCTCCTCAGCTCCTGCATGTGGGCGCCCACCCCGAGTATCTCGCCGATGTCAGAGCATAACTTGCGGATGTACGTTCCAGCCTGACATCCAACCTTGAGGAGCACCCGGTTTCCATCGCGCTCCAATAGCTCGATGTGGTAGATCGTTCGCTTCCGCGACTCTCGTTTGACCGAGGCTCTTAGAGGCGGCTTCTGATGTATCTCCCCAGCGAACTCGCTGAGGACTTTGCCCAGATCGTCATCGGAGACATCATCGTGGAGTAGCATAAGGCATACGTACTCCTTGCCCGAGTCGAGGAACGCTTGCACTACTTTCGTGGCGTCCTCTAGTGCGACAGGAAGCACGCCGGTGACTATGGGATCTTCCCAGCAGGAGGTGCTTCTAGGGTCCCGCCATGACCAGCGTGTCCAACTTCGAGTATCTTCTTCGTCCACGCTGTGACCTCGTGGCTCGACGGCCCTGCAGGTTTATCGAGGTTCACTATGCCGAAACGAATGTGCTCTTGGATTGGCCGCGTAAGCGGGTTGCGCCCGTACTTGGGGTCTGTTGACTCCTCGCATTTCCTGACGACTGTTCGCTTGATCTCCCATGGGGGCGATATTCTCACATCTTGCACCGGGTACACAATGCCGTCTGGCATATTAAGAGAGGCTGGCCTAGCCGTATCTCAGCCTCTCAGAACTAGCATGGAGTCGACAGGTCAATTCTCTGAGTTGACCTACTTACGAGACGGCCCGCTCAGACGGGAGGTTACGGCTTTACCTCAGCTTTCATAAAACTGGTCTTCTTCGCCTTTTCCAGCGCCTTGGCGACTTCCTCGTCCGTTGCGCCTTTCTTGATCTCAACTCTCTCTGGAGTTGCCTCGATGTGTTGAATGTTCACGCGGCGTCGCTTTACCTCGGTCAGCTTGGGCGGGCCTGTCACCAGCGCGAAGTTCTTGTCTATCATATCTACTACGACGCACTTCTTTCCCGCCTCTCTTCCCGAGAGTTTGACGCATATTCTTCCGAGATCGAAGCCTGCCATTCTGGTGTCACCAAATCGGCGGGTCTGCCTAGATGACCTGTTCCACTAATAAGCTTACCACACTCGACGCCTTGGATGAAAACGTTTCCGGTTCACGTGCGCTTGTTCAGATGCAGAATGTCACGAATCTTGGACATCATTTCCGCGCTGGTGCTCTCGATGGAACGGTTCCCCGTGTCAACCACAACGTTGTAGAGCGACAAGTCATCTATGTCAATTCCGTAATATCGCTTGTACCGGTCACGCTGTATTTCTTCGCGCTCAAGTGTTTGTCTTCGGGCCACCTCATAGTCCAAGTGGTCTCTATGCGCGATTCTCCCTATCCTGACCTCGTCAGGGGCTTTCAGGTAGATTCGCACCTGCGCTCGGTCTTTGGCCATCCAAGCCGCAAGTTGACCCTCGACAACAACATTGCCCTTCCCGGCTTCAGCCGCGCTCCGTTCATCGATCAGGCGGTCGATCTCCTGAGAGTTCGCGGCCTGCCTGCTCAGCTCTTCGAAGCTTACGCCTCTTTGCTTTGCGAGGTCTCTGAAGAATTGGCCCGCCGAGACGTATCGAAGCTTGAACTGTTTCGCGATTATCTTGGCGTACGTAGATTTTCCTGTTCCGTGCGGTCCTGCGATCGTTACTACCAAGCCCATCTATGCGGGGCCCCGGACCTTCGCCCTCAGCAGGCTCTTCAGGCACGATCCGCAGATGTTTCCGCCGTAAGGCCTCGAAGGCGATCTAGCACTTCCCGGGATACAGTGCACCCGCGTGAAAACCGTTCCGTGAAGAACCTCGCCGCATACTCTGCATCGCGCTCTGCCTTTGCGCATTCTGCGGTAGCTGATTGATCGCCTCCCGCCAGGAAGACGAGACGCGATTCGTCTGGCAGATCTCGACCTTTCTGAACGAAGCGGCAACTCAAACGTCCTCCGGATTGACGCCGGAAATTCTTGTGAGCGGGAGACTGATCGTAAACGAGCATATCAAGTACCAGTAGAAGAACGTCAGATTCGTCCCGACAAACGGGATCTGGATCGGGGAAAACGCGACGACGTTCTGGCCGAAGAAACTGCTGAGCACAATCCAGACGGCCCAGAAAGGCGCGATGAAGATGAAACTGACCTT
>Ga0129298_10000932_pt1 | contig 12091 bp, 12 predicted proteins | sample I19B2metaG_FD_94707 | JGI IMG/M metagenome (GOLD analysis project Ga0129298, IMG submission 94707) | Lake sediment bacterial and archeal communities from Gulf of Boni, Indonesia to study Microbial Dark Matter (Phase II) - ​I19B2 metaG | ecosystem: Environmental > Aquatic > Freshwater > Lake >... | reverse complement strand
CCAATGCTCTTCTTGACGAGCGATGGGCCGCTCGCCCATTGTTCCTTCTTGACGAACGGGTAGACAATTACTGCGAGGACGGGCACCAGCATTGTAATGACGGCGAAGAGGACGAAGTTGATCTGAACGAAGATTGTGGTGTAGATGCTGAAGTAGACTCCGATCTCCGCTAAGATGGCGATCAGCGCCATAGCGACTACTGGGCTGCGGAATCTGGTGCTTACGTCGGCTATCTTCCCTGGCAGTACTCGGTCGAAGGCCCACGCAAAGATGTTTCTGCTGCAGTAGAAGAAGTATGTCTGGGCTAAGTTGACGAGGGTGTACACAAAACCAATCATCACCACTGCGACTAGGATGGCGTTTGGCAGGAGAACGCTCGAATAGAATGTGATGAATGGTAGCGCCGGTATCACGCCGGGAGACGCATAGAACAGGTATGCCTCAGCGGACATCCACTGGAGAGTTGTGAGTCGCGAGATGATCAGAGCGCCTGCACCGAAGATTAGCCATGTGACTATGAGTGATCCCCAACTACCAATCACCAAGGTTCTAGGGGCTTCTTTCAGTTCGCCTGCGAAGAACGTTGGAATGTAGTAGCCGTAGTAGATCCAGAAGCCCATGAGGAGACCGGCCGCCGTGAGCAAGGCAGGAGGCAACGGCGCATAACTGAATCCGCGCTCTGTGGCGGTCGGGATCACCGAGTCATAGTTTCCTGCTCCCATGAAACTATCCCAAGCAGCCTTGAAGGCATCTGGACCCGCGGCTGAAAGCAGAGCAACGATGATGATCACCCATGCTGCCATCCCAAGCAAGAAGCCGAACTCCAAGATGCGCAGAATAGCCCTTGTGGGCAGGATCATTGTGAGGAATGTAACCAACACGAAGAACGAGCCGACGATGAGTACGTTGGTTCCGGCGGTAAGACTCTTTGAGAACGCCACTAGGTCGGGTGCATTGAAGATCATTCCCCACGACCAGTAAAAGCTCGACAGAACTGTAGACGGTATCCAAGCGATGAGTGAGCCTGCCACTACTCCGCTGAAGAGTGTTAATGTCCAGCTACAGGCGAAGGCCAAGGTGGGATTCAGCGTTCTGCTTGCGAAAACGTAGTCGGCTCCAGCACGTGGCATCGCCGAACCTATCTGTGAGTAGGTCAAAGCGTGGAAGAGGCATAGGATCATGGCCATGGTTAGGAGTGAGAAGAGATCCGCACCAGGCCAGAGATATACTACCCAAGCGAAGCTGATAAGTCCTGATGATGAGAGGCTGATGCAGTGGACGCCGAAGATCATGGCGTCGAATCCACCAATCGCTCTAACAAGTCCCGAAGCTTTTCTTACGAAGAGTGCCTTTTCAGCCATTTGAAGGCCTCAAGGCAAATGTTGCAGTCAGCCAGTTTAAAACACTTAGCCAGAGATGAAGAGGTAACCCTTCACTTTATCTTTATCCATATTTACTATAACTGCCCTCAGTATACCTTCAGCGTACTCGCTCCCGGCATTTAGGAGGAGAGTTCTCCCGAGCTTATCGAAACCACGTGACTCATGAATGTGGCCGTGCAGGCCTAGGAACGGCTGATGCTTCTCGATCGCTGCCCTAACCGACTCAGACCCTACAGGTATCATCTCAATCTGACCGCCCTTGTGCACATATTTCATGTCCTTATCCAGTTTCGGTGCCAGATCGAGTTTCGTGTTGAAGGGAGGGCAGTGTAAGTTGAAAATGCAGCGGCTCATATCTTTCACTTGCGACGTCATATTCTCAATGATTTCTGCCAACTTGTCCTCCGGAAGGTCTCGTGGGCATTGCCACGGCGTCATATTGGTGTGCCCTGTGCTTATCATCTCATGATCCTCATCTGCTTCGACAACTTTTCCCTCAGGGTTCACCACATAGTCAGACAACGCAAGTGCTTTGTCGACATCGTAGATGTCGTCGTTACCGGCCATAAAGAAGAATTTTGCATTCGTCTCCTTAAGATGCTGTTCTGCGAGCCTCACCCAGTCTGCAACCCTGTTCACCATGATCTGTGCAAAAAGTGAGTCCAGCTTACTCTGATCGTTCTTGAGCCGCTCATATTCCTCCCTAGTTGTCGGGTATGGATAGAATCCAACATGACTGATCCGCTTCTGTAACTCATCAAGCTCTTCCCTCGTTTTCGCGATGTGAGTTGTTGCGAAGAAGTATGCTTCATGAATCCCATCAGGTCGCTCGATGATCGGAACCATCGCCTTACCGGTAATGTCGCCGCCCACAACGATGACATCGACCTTGTGCATCTTCGCAGCGCTGATGAACTTACGGAAGACTACATCAGATCCATGGAAGTCAGTAGCGAACAGGAGTCGCGTCATCTCATGTGACCTTAACCGATGGCTACGCCTTCAGTTGGGCTATGGGTAAGTTCACGGAACCTAGCAATAATCCTAGAGAAGACCGGACCTACTTTTCCGTCCCCGATTATCCTTCCACTTATCTTCACGATCGGCACAATTTCGGCTGCTGTCCCTGTGACGAAGACCTCATCTGCATTGTAGAGTTCATGGACTGTGAGCTCTCGCTCCTCAACGGGATATCCCAACTCCTTGGCGATTCTGATGACAACATCTCGTGTAATCCCCTTCAGGATGCCTAGAGAGGTATGTGGAGTCGCAATCACCCCCCTCTTGACGACGAAAATGTTCTCAGTGGAAGTTTCGGCAACATAACCCTGCTCATTCAACATGATCGCCTCCTCCACGCCGGCTTCGATCGCCTCGATCTTTGCTAGAACGTTATTCAAGTAGTTCAAAGTCTTGATGCGAGGATCCAATGCCCAAGAGGGTGTTCGTCGGAGCGAGGAGAGCATTGCCGCGATACCCTTCACTTCCTTCCCGAAGAGAGGTTCTCTTGGCTCAGCCATCACAACCAGCGTCGGCTCAGGACAATTTCTAGGGTCAACTCCCATTTTTCCAGCGCCCCGCGAAAGCACTATCCGAACGTACCCGTTCTTGAGCTGGTTCTTCTTGAGAACCTCAATCACAATTCCTGTGAGTTCATCTTTCGTAACTGAGAGTTCTATCTTCACAGACTTCGCGGACTCACATAATCGGTCAATGTGTTCTTGCAGCTTGAATACGATGCCATCATAGGCCCTTATGGCTTCGTACACACCGTCCCCATAAAGGAAGCCATGATCGTATATCGAAACTGATGCCTTATCCTTCTCCAGATATCGACCGTTCACATAAGCGTAGATGCTGAGGCTCTTCGTTTCGCTCATCGCACCGTCGACATACGCTAAGTGGCTAGTCCTTTAATGCTTTCAGGCTGACTCTCTAGCCCAATTACGAGCTCTTGACACAGCCATCCTCCATCGTCGGATGAGTCGTTCTCTTTCCCGTTTCTGCATCTTGGGCCTGTAGGTTTCCGCCTTACGTAAACGAACTAGGTCTCTTGGTTTCCTCCAGAAACCGACTCCCAGGCCCGCTAGGAATGCGGCGCCCTGCGCTGTTACTTCACTCACCTCCGGCACTTCGACGCGTATGTTGCTAATGTCGGCCTGAAACTGCATCAAGAAGGTATTCGCAGTTGGTCCGCCGTCCACCCTTAACCTATCGACTCGCAGCTTAGAGTCCGCCTCCATGCAATGAAGCACTTCGTTCACCTGAAACGCGATGGATTCTAAGGTCGCACGGACAATATTCGCCCTCGTGGTCCCATCAGTAATCCCGAGTATGGTTCCTCGTGCATAGGAATCCCAATAGGGCGCGGCTAGCCCGACGAAAGCAGGCACAAAATAGACTCCTTGATTGTCTGCAATCGAGTATGAGAGCTTACTACTCTCTTCTGGCTTCTGGATGAGGCGCAAACCGCGTATGAGCCAATCGATTGCTGAACCCGCAACGTAGACGCCGCCGTCGAGAGCATAGTTCGCCTCGCTTCCAATTACCCAAGCGACTGTTGTGAGCAGATTGTGTCTTGACGTTCTGGAATGAGGTCCAGTGTTCATGAGTAGGAAGCAGCCTGTACCGTAGGTGTTCTTTGAATCGCCCTCACGAAAGCAGCCGTGACCGTAGAGTGCAGCTTGCTGGTCAACTATGAGCCCTGAGATTGGAGCGTCAATCCCCAAAAATGAATTGGGGTCAACATGGCCAATGATTCCAGAATTAGCACAAGGTGCCGCTAGAACGTCACCTGGGAGCTTGAAGATTTCCAGAAGATCCTCATCCCACTTTAGCCTGTGAATGTTGAGTAGCATTGTCCGAGATGCGGTCGCATAGTCTGTGACAAATTCGTGACCGCGGCTCATCCTCCAAACCAGCCAGGAGTCAGTGGTTCCGAATAGGGCGTCACGATCGCGGACAAGTCTTCTGGCTTTCTTTACATTGTCGATAATCCATCGAAGCTTCGTGGCGGAGAAATATGGGTCGACGACTAGCCCCGTCTTCCTTCGTATATCAGCTTCAAGACCACTCTTCTTGAGTCTCTCACACATGGACGCGGTGCGTCTGCACTGCCAACTAATCGCATTATACAATGCCTTCCCTGTGCGCCTGTTCCAAGCGACAACCGTTTCTCCTTGATCCGCTAAGCCAACCGCAACAATCTGTCTGGGCGTGCAGGATGCGTTTCGCATCGCTTTCCGAGTCGTGCTCAAGACTGAAGTCCATATGACCTCTGGGTCTTGCTCAACCCATCCAGGTCGAGGAAACATTCTGGGAACTGAACTGTAGCCAATCCCTGCGATTCTGGCCCTTGCATCGAACAAGACCGCCTTGGTGCGCGTAGTACCTTGATCGATGGACAGAACGTAGCCCTTGTCCGCTGGGTTTCTCAACAGAAAGCTTCCCGTCGAAGGAACACCTTGGTCCGCTTGTAAAGGTCGCTCATCAGTTCTCTAGAGCCTAGTTTTCATGCCTGACTTCGATTCGAGCCAACGAAGCCGGTTAAGGCCTCTCTCAGAGAGACTGTAGAAGAACACGCCTCCTCTGCGTTCCCGCTTCAACAAACCTTGCTTGTAATAGCGCACCAATGCCATTCTCAGGGCGTGGATGTCGAGAACAATTCCCGACTCCGCGAGCACTTTGGCGACCGAGTTGCTCTCAACCTGACCTGTCTTGGAAAGAGTCCGCAAGACATGCAACTTTAGCTCATTATAGTCCGTAGTCTGATTCTCCTACACTGAAATCCGATCTGGGACGATGCGATCAGAGCATCAGCATGGTAGATGTAGAAAGAGTTGAATATAAGTAACACCTAGCAGAACCTTCGGCTCTCACATAATCTTGCCCGGTTTCGCACGACCATTGTGCAAGGCAGACAGTAACACCTAGCAGCGTTCATTCGCACTTCAAAGCTTTAATATCATGTAAGAGCGAAGTTGAAGTGAAAGTAACTTGCTTGACGGGCACCAGCAGCTTACGAGCTCAGGGCACTCGCTAGAAGTTACGATCCGCTATGGAAACCTAGAGAAGAAAATCACTGGCCCACCAGACATTGTCGCCAATGAGGTCCTCACATTCCTCACGACCGTCGTACCTGAACTTGAACTCGCATCGCGGCTGACTCTCTCAGTGGATTTGAATCAACTCGCAAAGGCCTGTGAAGGAACACTTGCCGTAACCCCGGAAGGTGTCGTCGCCATCGTCCCTATCGACAGCCTATCCGACCGAGAACTCATGCTGCTTCACCTAGCGAAAGCTCGAATTACTCAGATGCTTGGAAAATCCGAGAAAGATTCCGTTCAATCCGCAGACGTGATTGCTGCAACCAAGCGTACAGCGGGCACTGTGGCGGGGCGATTGAGCGAGCTCTGCTCAGAAGGACTGGCGGAAAGAAAAGGGAAGGGCGAGTATCGCGTGACAACGCTGGGATTGCATATCTTCCAAGAACAAGTCTTGCCCAAGCTGAAAGGGAAATCATAGGGTGGGATGGGGTTGACTGAGATCGAAACTACCCAAGTCAAGGTGCAGATAGAAGTGAATGGGATGCGCTACGAAACAAGCGGGTCAGCAGATGAGGTGATTCCTCAAGTTCTCCAGTTTCTCGCAAGAGCCGTGCCGACTTATGACTTGGCAAGAAGACTACTCTATGTCCCAGATCTCGCTGGTTTGAGCGACAGAATCTCAGAATTCGCAAAAATGACATCCGGCGGTGGACTTCTGCTCGCGCGAACTGAACTCGCGGCCGATAAGTCGATCTTGGTTATTTTGTTCATGGCGCATTTGGCCGCAAAGGCAGGTAGACGTCAGAACGACTCATTGAGCATAGAGGACATTGCGACCGGGGTCGGGAAGGCGACAAAGACCATCAGGAACGTCATCGTCAACCTCCAGAAGGAAGGTTGCATCGACCGAACCGATCGAGGTGCCTACCGCATAAGCTCGAAGGGGCTCATGCATCTGGAAGCTTCGCTCTTCAGCAGGCGCACCGAAGGAGGTTCATCAAGATAATCGAGGTGTCGAGTTAGCTGATGCCTAACTCGGAGCGAGAGGGTGCGGCAGCTGCGGGGCGTCCAGGAGAGGACAACCCGCAGGGGGGGCGAGAGTGAGATGAACCACCGCACCCACCAATCTTTCACTACACAACAGAAGATAAGTAATTTTCTCTCCGCCGACGACCCCCTCGACCTGGAAGGCCTGCCAGACCGTTTTCTGGATTTCTGCAGACATTCCATTGAGGGCGCGAAGGGAGACCTCATCTACGCCGAGCCAGCATTGCAAATCAGCACAGGAAGGGCCGACGATGATGTCTCCAACTGGGAAGTCTTAGTGTTAGCGTCCTTCCAAGATGAGGACATCATACCTCTTCAGCCGATTCCCTCCAGTCGACTGGTTGTTGCGGTTGATACCTCTACTATAAGACTTGGCGAATACGTGAACGGTTCGCTCTGCGCCTTGCGGGGAGCAGTGGTGCTGCTCGAAAGGAATCGGTACAGGTACGTACGCTACGGACCGCTCATCTTCTCCCTTGGAATCAACAGTTTTTCGGCTCTGCAGGACTTGGCTATTCCGGGATGGCGGGCTTTCTCGAGTGAGCCCAATATCGATGGCCTTCTGAAACGAGTTCGGAACGCCCTCGAAAGGTGGCTCCAATTCAACGTGAGCACCTCTCTCTCACACGGGATTATCCTTATCGATGGATCACTGACAGCTGGAACGCCTGACAACCCTTCGAAAGAAGTTGAACGAATTCTGGAAGAGGCCCGCCGATCCGGTAGCATGGTCATCGCGATATCGAAGAAAACGAAACTCAGAATCAACAATCAATCCATCACAGACCTGCTCGAAAACAAGTCCGAACCGTGTCTACTGAACGTTGACGAAGAAGTCACAGGGCAATTTCCTCCGTACCCAGTTCGCTTCCTAGGACGGGTCTTTGTCGGTAAACTGGCGCGTGCTGGCTACGCTTTCAGGATGGACGTTGATCGCGAAATACCGGTTCAGCAGACCGCTGATGGGTTTGACCAGCTAGTTGGCACCGATGTCGTGGATCAAGGGTATCCAGAAACTCTCCGATTCGCACATATCCTGTCCACCTTCACAGCAAACGACGTACTCGCCATGCAGGCCTTTTCCTGTGCCCGCTTAGGTGTTCAACTGATACCGAAGATTGCCTTGCGTCGTTCTCTCTTTGGACCATTCGGCACAGCATGGGAGGCCTATCATTGAAGATTCTTCGTAAAGAGGGTGATGACATTCAGCTTCTCTGCTTTCCGGACGAAGAAGTCGAGAAAGGAGATTACCTGCTCATCAGGGATAGGTTCAAGGATCGTTCGCTGATTGTACAGGTGATAGATGTCCAGTATGCCAACATACCTGGAATTCTCGAGGATCTCCTTCGGGACGGCATCTCAGAGGGCTCGATCACCGGTGATGATGTGGATCCATTCAATGTCTCGTCTCAGATTGCTGTCCTGAAAGACACGCGACTGCTCGTGGGAAAGATTCGTGGCGCGCTTGAGCAAGGACGGCTGAGTCGAGATGTTTCTTGGCTGCCCTCAAGAAATCACTCACTAGTAGAATTGATGCCTTCCACCCTTCTGATGGAAGCGCTCTCAGCCAAGCATTCGTTTGAATTAGGCTCAACCCGCCGCTTCTCAAATATCGCCGCTGACTTGAATGCACTAGACGGTCGGCTGAACATTGTCACTGGAAGAAAGGGAACGGGAAAGTCGCACCTCACCAAGCTTCTAGTAACCAGTCTAGTCAAGGAAGGAGCCCCTGCAGTTGTTCTAGATGTGAACGGTGAATACGTGAATCTCGGTAGGAGTCTCGATGGACGTCAGATGCATTTGTCTCCAAAGATTATTGCCCTCATCCCAGGCGTGAACTTAAGGTTCAGCCTCAGCCAAGTCGGTTTGAGCACGCTTCTCGGAACCCTCATCTATGCACTCTCCTTGCCCGAGAATTCCGCTCGCGTATTTGCGAGAATTTGGCATGAGCTCGAGGAACGAGGTGAGCTTACAATGCGTTCGCTTGGTGAAGCGATTGCTACTTACGACTGCCATGAAAGTATCAGGGACGCCCTACAGGCCAGATTCAACACGCTTGATGATTCAGGCATCTTCAGCGACGACCCGAGAACGGCGCTCAACTTTGAGGAGGTGTTCCGAAACCATTCTGCAGGCTGCGCGCTCATTGTGAACATGAAGAATCAGTATTCCGCTCTGCGAAGAATCACTGTTGAGTTGTTGATCAGTAAACTGACTGATCTGCTCTCGTCCCAGAGGTTGCGTGCCCTTTTCTTATTTGCTGAGGAAGCCCACCTCTACCTTCGCGAAACCTACTGGGACGATATAGTCACCAGAATGAGACACCTAGGGCTCTTCACAACCTTCATAACGAATCAGCCAGACACAATTCAGAACAGCATATACCGGCAAGCAGACAACATTTTCCTCTTCAACTTCAATAACGAGCACGACCTAGAAATCGTTTCAAGAGTAGCCAAGATCGACGCTGATACAGTTAGGATGATTGTTCGCGATCTGCCCCCATACAGATGCCTTGTGATCGGAGATATAGTTGCCAATTTCCCACTGGTTGTCAACGTACGACCGCTCGAAGTTCAGACCTTAGGAGCGACGCGCTACTTTTTCCAAAGCCAGATAACAGCTGCGTAGGTGGCGCAGCTGAGGTCAGGAGCTGACGGCGAGTTCTTGTTCGTGAGTTAAGCGCTGCTCGTGGCCATGCGTCGTTGTGTGAAAGAAACAATAATTGTTTCCGCATTCTGAACAGGTCCACTGTGCAGGACTTACACAGATGAAGGAAGCGCAGCGGCTCACTCTAGCCCCACTCAAGATTCGCCGTTGGCATGTTCGGATTTGATATAAGACTTTCCAGAATGGTCGCAGAGAGAAGCAACCACATTATCAAGGCACAAGAATGTGCCTCAAGCTCCAGTGGAAAGCTGGGTGATTCTCAACTTCGAGACCGACGCTGCGACTTTTGGAATCGAGTGACCAGCTACTGTTGTTGCCAATTCGCTTTGTGGATGCCTGTCTCGCGAGCGCTCGCTAGAGAATCTCGAATTCGCAGGCTCTGTTCGGTTTATGGCTGTTCATGAAGGCTGTTTGGAATCGGCTGGCCGAAACTGACTTGCTGAGCTTGAGGGTTCATAGTCCTATGAGGCGTTGAATCGTGATTTCGATGTCTTGATCCATAAGAGGTATATCGCAACTGGAATGGCAGAGACCGCAATGACGTCTTGAGGCATGACGCCGACCCATCTCAGATCCGCAAAGACCCTCATGGGCCAGAATGGAACCCTCAGCACAATCGAAACCACGGGGCTGAAGACGATCTCTTTTCCAATATAGCGAAGGAATAATTCAGCAGTCGCCCAGTAGGCAATCCCGCCGATCACATAAGCGATGACGCCGATCCGTAGAAACTTCACAGATCGTCTGAGGATACTCACTTCTCGCGTCATCTCTCACGCAAGACTACAGGACGGAGGCTTATGAACATGGGTCGAAGCACAAGAGCCGCTGAAACATAACAGAAACCTAAGCCCGCCGACTGGCGAACAGAGCCAATTCGCATAAGTCATATGTACTCTCTTTGATGAGGTAGCTGTTGAGTGGGCGGATTCGGTGAGTTCTGTGAGGGAGCTAAGTCCGGAAGGGGTTTTCAGGATTCATCCTAAGATTAGGTGGGCTGGGTTGGCGACAGATCTAGGGGAAGTCCTCTTTTCCCAGATGAGGCCTGGAGTGGAGAGTCTTTCGCCCCCAGAAACAGATCGATCTTTCATGCAGTTGGGACCCCTGCTCCTCTCAGGAGTGTGTGAACGTCTAGCTCCTTGGGCTGGCTCTTTGGAGCTGATTATCATTCAATATCAGAAAGTTGTCATGTTCGTCACCAGACTTGGAAGGCATAACTTGGCCTTGACGCTTGACAAGGCTGACGCGGAGGCCATGCCGGAAGTGAAGAAATCTCTACTCTCGGTTCATGTCTGAATTCGGGACACTATACCTGAGACCTGAAAGACTAAATACGAAGCCAACATTGTCCCTTCCAGTCAGAGGTGTTGAGAGCTGCCGACCCACGGATCCTTAACGAAGGCCGGAAAGGTTCGCTCGCAGACCCCGAAGGTTCAGGGACGTGAGCGACATTCGCCTATTCCGAGAGTCAGAGTTAGGCGGAACTCTGAGAAACGGCTCGAACTCGGACGTAAGCCCGGCCAGAACTGGCTGAGAACCTGAAGTCATAGCGCGGTTCTCTTCGTGAGAACTAATATTCCTCGGAGTATTCTTTAGTACTTTTAGTATTACGGAGTCCTACTGCAGGCTTGCACAGGGCTACGTTCTCGAGCGGAGTATCGTCGTCTACCAATAGGTGTAGAGATATGGTGACATACAGAGCGGCCAAAAGGTCTGGCCATATGGATTGAAGAAGAATGGAAGACGGTAACGAGGCGTCACATAGTTCAAGAATGCCTTCCGATTGAGTTCGTCCAGTTTCTCTGGACCGAACGGTCCGAGGGATAGTTTCATCGAATCAGGCATCTGATAGTAGGCGGCATCGTAGTATTGCTTACCAGGCCAAGCCTCGGGATAGATGCACGGATGCGTCATCCTAGTTTCCTCTAGACCGAAAGCCAGCCGACTGGCGCTTAAGAGCATATCGCGCCGCACTCATCGCTCTGGTTAAATCACTCTGGGAATCCGACGTGATGATTTACAAAATGGCTACAACTCGGTCGTTTAACAATTCATGTCAATGTTCAGGCCCATGCGGTTCCGGTAGCAAGGGACGCACGCGCCGGTAGACTTCAAGAAGGCTTTTCGTTCCGATCACTAGTTTAGCGGTTCGGGCGACACTGGAATGTCTTGGGTTCAAGGCAACTGATAGACCAACCGCTCGGAAGACCGGAATATCATTCTCCCAGTCTCCCACATGAATGCATTCAGACAGCGAAAGGCGTTGAGATCTGCAGTACCTACGGAGTGTAGGTAGCTTATCCGCTTCCACCACAGTTTTTCCTGTAAGGATACCATTTCGAATAATTGCCCTAGAGCCAAGTGTCTCGTCAAAACCAAAGGATTTGAAAAAACCGGATACGAAAGTCGGATTGTCGCTAAGGATTATGACTGAAAGACCGTGCGACTTGAACCGCTCGACAGCTCGTCGGATCCACTTGAGGCGAGGCGTCTTTCTTAACATGCGAAGCAACTGTTGAGCCGAGTATCCACGGAAGAGCGCGTATTGGGCCCGCAAACACTCGGCCTTTGTGATATGACCAGCATCGAGCAATAGATCATAACGATTTAGTTCCTTGTAGAATCCGAGCTCTCTAGCCAAGAATCTGAGGGCAGGCTCTCTCAGTAATGTTCCATCCAAATCAAAGGAGATGAGTCGATATAGTTTCCCCGTAGGACTGGCCCCGTGAGGGTATGGAACTCGCAGTATTCCGAAGTCTCTAGTGCATTAGGGTTTCTAGATCAGGAAGCTTAGTAGCTTCTCGATCCTTGAAATTCTCTTACGGTACGACCCGAGGGACATAATCTCCTCGAGGTAATCGAACTTACTCATTCACCCTCACTTCGAGTTGTGAAAAAGATGAATTGAATAAAAGGCGTTACTCAAGAATTCGACCTGTCGAAAAT
>Ga0129298_10000931_pt1 | contig 12100 bp, 11 predicted proteins | sample I19B2metaG_FD_94707 | JGI IMG/M metagenome (GOLD analysis project Ga0129298, IMG submission 94707) | Lake sediment bacterial and archeal communities from Gulf of Boni, Indonesia to study Microbial Dark Matter (Phase II) - ​I19B2 metaG | ecosystem: Environmental > Aquatic > Freshwater > Lake >... | reverse complement strand
AGTGCGCTGATTCTATTCTTGAAAGGTCTGCCTCGAGCGCTACCTTTCCCGCTGCGAACTTTCCTGCGAGAGGCGCGTTCGACATCGTCCCAGATACCTAGATTCTTAAGTAGCTTCTCAGCCTGAGAGCTCTTGGCTATTTGTTCGATATCATCGGTAACTACTAATGGTAATTCTCGGTCGGTTCCTATTCGGTGACCTCTCGCTAGGACGAGTTCCTTGGAGGATGTGGCGGCCAAGGCGGAAAGTGTCGCGAGATGGAGTTCCTTCTTGTTAATCTTCTTCCGAATTCGCTTGCTTGAAAGGGGTGGAAAAGTCAGCCTGCCTTTCACGGTTCCGGGTGCGAAGGCCGCCTCGTTTGCCCTGGAATACCTGTCACCCTTCACTCTCGGGACGCGGGACATTGCGTGACCGACTCCTATTGATTCGGCTGTAGTCCTCTTTCCCGCCATGGGGTCGCGCCCCTGAGGCTGGAACATATGACTCTGTAGAGCTACAACCGCACGTTTAATGAGGTCTCGTCGGACGGGTGTCTCGAAAAATAGGGGAAGCTCCACTCTCCCAACCGATTTGCCTTCCAAATCGTAAACGTCAACACTCTTCGTCATTCGTGTCACCTTAGTCTCATTAAATTCAGCAGGCCCAGAGAGATCAGGATGGCCTCCTCAGTGCGCACCGTGGAAACCTTCTGGTCTGGGATGGTGTTGACGAAGAAGTCGAAGGCCTCCTCGGCTTTCCTATTTTCTTGTCCGAGTATTTCCCGAAGACCCATTCGCGGCGAACCAAACGCCACCAACGCTGACTTCATACTCCTAAGTGAACAACCGATCTCCGACCATAGGTCCACTATTCGCGCACCATAACGAGACGTACCGATCTTTAGATCGAACTCCTCCCTTTCTAACAGGCTTCCTAAGCTGAATTTCGACCGTCTAACTTTGTAGCCCCAATATATGCTTATCTTGGATTTGTCGACGACTTCACCCACTAGATTTCTCTCAAGGTTTTTCAGTACTATTGTTACGCGAATTCCGACTGGTAAGTCTCCATGACATTCAACCGAATGCTCCAGCCCGGCATCAACCAAGAGCGCGTCCCCTCGACGGCCCATTACAATACCCTCCCTCAAGTCGCCAACCTTGCAATCGCGGATGGAAGAGGCAACACTATGATGCGGAGTTTGCAGTGGAGGAAGAATGCCTACGAATCTAAGTTGAGGGTTAAGTCGATACAACCTTTTCCGAAGGTATTGTGGCGTCTCTATAAAGCCGAAAATCTGTTCACAAAACTCCAGCTCTCTCATTTGATTCTCCTGAATGTGGTCGGGATAGAGCAGGATTTCCTCGACGCCGAACATCGAGCAAGCTCGGGCAACCAATCCAAGTTTGGCCGTCTTCTCCCGCAGATGTGGCGTATCAGAAACCAATGACGCCGGGATAGCTGCAGAAAGCTTACCACCCCATCGAGTTGCACTTATCAACCTAGTTCCCTGTCACGAGCGAGCACATCTCCCGTCAAAGATGAATCTTATTGCGTAAGACGTCATTCTGTTCAGCGATTACTATGAGCTTGGACGATATGGTTGCGTTGCGCAGGGTAGATGGCTCCGACACTCTATCACTGATGGAGAAAGCTCCAGCACGTCTCTCTGTACCGCCCAATGCGCCGTTGACCTGTGGAACGTTCGCAAAGCCACGGGAGATTGTGATTGGTGGAGTTGGAGGTTCAGGAATAGTCGGCGACATCTTGGTCGACCAATGCAGAGATGCCATAGATGTACCGGTCTCGGTTTGCAGGGCCCTGACTCTACCATACTTCGTTGGAGAACAGACACTTTTCGTCGCGATAAGCTACTCCGGCGAAACCGAAGAAACCCTGGGCTTGTTGCGACAGGCGATACAACGGAAGGCAAGCGTGGTGACTATTACATCAGGCGGCAGACTTCTTTCCCTGTCACGAGAGGAAAGAATACGTCACGTACAGGTCCAACCTGGGATGCTTACTAGACTTGCCCTGCCCGAACTCGTTTCTGCTGCCATGTTCGTGCTCGGCGCCGCAGGGATCATCCAAGACGCTGATCGACTACTTTTGGAAACCGCTGATTCAGTGGCTGTTGAGATTGAGAGAGTGAAACCGACCGTACCTTCGCCCCGAAACCAAGCGAAGCAAATCGCTCAAGCATTGGTTGGCAAGCTACCGCTGCTTTTCGGTAGCGAGGAAAACGTAAGCGTGCTACGGCGTTTCAAGAATGAACTCAATGAGAACAGCAAGATCCCAGCCTTCTATTGTGCACTTCCAGAAGGTTATCATGACGATGTTGAAGGACTGCGAACGCTTGGTCAACTTACCCAAGTTCAGCCAATTATGGTGCGCAGCTTAACTGAGACGGATGGCCAGAAACGGACGAGGGAAAGACTCTATGCCGTACTGAATGAACTTCACTTCCCAACAGTACTCGAACTCAGTGGAAGCGGGCCGAACAGATTGAGTCAGCTGTTCACAGCCATAACCATCAGTGACTACGTCTCCGTCTACCTCGCTGTCCTAAGACGGGTCGACCCGACTGAATTAACGTTGATACCGGACTTCAGAAAGGCCATGCGCGGGATTTAGAGCGCAGAAACCTAGAGGTCCAGAATGAAGCGAACGATGACAACCGCCTTATTACGAATGACTTCCATCCTATGGTAGGTGACGGCTTTCACCTCAACCTTACCGCCATGCTTACGCTTATCGTACTTTTCACCTGAAATCCTAGAATGAGCACGGAAACCGTCTGATCGTCGCACCGAAACGACTTCGAAGCCAGCGTATACCTTGCCTTCGAGTTCAAATTTCAGTAGGAGTGATTCGAGCCAGCCGTAGAGGAGTGTGACCTCATCTGCACCCTGGACCTCAACCTCCTCAACGAATTCGAGAGAAATCGAGTTCACATCGCACATAGTATGGAAGAGGGCCCTTCCAGCGTTTTCAAGCGCCTCTTCGAATGTGGCACCAGTCGCTTGAATGTATGCATCAGTAGTGTGAGGCAGAAACTCGTACCCGAATCTTGGCACCACCCAAAGCCTCTTCGGCTGTTGCGGAACGGCAAATCATCTGGCAACTTAAATAGGAATCGGCTTCAGGCAATAGCTAGCCGGGATGGCCGAGTGGATTAACGCCACGTGGCGATCCAGAGGCGCAGGCCTTGAGTGATCTAAACAAAGGTAGCCTGTGGCCCTTATGGGCCTCGGGGGTTCGAATCCCTCTCCCGGCGCCAACCGAGTAAGTGAAGACCGCAAACGGTGGGAACACTGGAAAGGAGTCTGGCATGAGAAGGACCAGTGTCGCCGCAGTCCTTTTCGCGATGATCATCCTCGTATCTATTTCCGTCGCCCCACCCATACATGCAGCACCCACACTCTCGACGGATCAGGCTCTTTACACGCAAAGAGACAAGCAGGTTACACTCATGGGCTCTGGTTATACAATCAATCAACTCTATCATGTCTGGACGAAATCCCCAACAGAAACTGCTACACTCTTTTCTGGGACATCTTTCACGCCCGATGCTAACGGTCTCATTCCTCCTATTGTCACTCTGCCAATCAGTGCTGAGTCTCCATTAGGCACTCACCTTGTAAGTGTCTCAACTTCGTCATCCATTGATGACTCTCAAGCGATAGCCCATTACGGAATTTGGGGACCGGTAACTCCGCTTGTGCAGAGGACCTTGTCAGTTAGTATAATGGGCGGAGGCCTGTTTCCCGGGACTAGCTTTAAGCTGACAATTCGCAATCCCGCTGGCAATTTCGTATATGAAGCCACACTTGTTTCCGATCCCCGAGGCGATTTCAATCACACCTGGAGAATACCTGAGGATGCGATTACTGACGTATATACGATATTCGTGGATGGAACGGGGATTTTTGATGACGCGCAGAAGGAATATGTGTCAGTGTCAAAGTTCACCGTGACACAGGCTATTATCTCAGTCAACGTGGCCAAGCAGCCGAAATCATCCTACGAGCGCACCGAGACGGCGCATGCATCATTTGTTTTCAAATATCCTGACGAAAGCCCCGTGACAAAATCAATGGAGGACACTCTTCCAATTGTTCTTCTGCAGAACCAAACGTCAATAGAATCCGTTGCTCCTTCTCTAGTAGACGCAGTGAACGGTGTTTGGAAGGTTGAGAGCAAGATTCCCGTGAACGCGACTCTTAGCATGAGATATCGCTTTGAATTGCCAGCTATGTCCTTCGATGATAGCTACGGTAACAAGGGTGGTTCGGCAGATGTCTTTTCAGACTACTTCGAAGTGCGGAATGCGACTTTCCTTCTAACTACTGAGATAAATGGGACGGAGATCCAAGTCCCGTTCGGGCAAGTCAGCCTGATCTCGAAGGTAGCATATCCGGATGGAACGCTGCTACTGAATGGAACCGTGAGAGTTCTGGTTTCCTCCGCTACGTCCACTTCAGAACTCAGGCTAACCTACGACCCGGTTATCAGTGCTTGGCGCACTTCATACTCAACCACACTTTCAGACCTCTTCCGAATCGGAACTTGGAGATTGAGTCTCTATGCTTCCGATGCCTTCGGCAATTCAGGGACAGCGACCTATGAGGTATCCGCTCAACCTTACCTCTTCGCTGGTCTATTGGCGCTCTTGACTATTGCTGCTTTACTGGGTAGGTGGACGATTTCGCGATACGGAAGACGACTGTACTTCCGCATTCGCAAGCTGACACAGAAATTCCGACGCCGATCAGGGATAGTGGCTTTCTACTCGAAGGCGCCGCCGGTATAGCCGTGCACGCCGAGCTCCTTCCTTTGCCCATGCCACTCGAAAGTAAAGGAGTATACGGGCATCAAGTACTGAACCAAGTCCGTCACTTGGAATCTATTGCTAAGGATTCTAGAAAACGCCGCAGGCGGTCTTACTATCATCGCGTGAAGTCTACGCACCAAGTCTTCCTTAGAGACGTAGCTCGGCAGAACTTGAGCGCTCGGAAACCTCTCACCCAACTCCTTGAGACCCGCCCTTTCGAGCGGCACCTTTCCCTCAAAGAAGGCCTCAGCTTCAAGATGCCCCCTACCTTGGGCGTCGACGAAGAGGGAACCTTCCCTATACATGTAGGCTAGTTCCGTTACGTCATTTAGATGAAAGGATCTCGCAACGAAAGCATCACGCCTTCCGAGTAGGCGTCGCGTCAAGTTCGTTAGCCTCTGCGAATCGCTTGACTCCTGTCCTACGATGTCCCTGATTTTCCCCTCCACCTCTACTGCGATAACATCCTCTGGAAGATCAATTTTGTAGGAGTTCCCCCTGAAATAGAAACACTCGTGAAAGCCTTTGATCTTCCAGAATGGGGTGAGCTTTAGCTTCGGTTCTTCGATTGTATGTACTTCGCCGTCCTTGGGTTTCAAGAAAGAGAAGACTCGATGCCGAAAGAGGGACCGCTTCCGTCCTTCGGCTACCCTTAGAAGATCCTCCAACGGTTTCGGATGTAAATAGTAAACGTCGGGAACTAATTTCTCAGGGTACCAGCCATTTCCAACTCTTGAGTCCTCAAATCCTCCAGCTGACTGGAAGAGTGACTGAAATTCGCTTATTGTTGAATCAAGAAGTCGCTTAATCTCGTCAAATCGATCGTCAACAGTCAACCTTTGGCACTAGCCGCGGGAACAATACTCTCAAAGAAGACGCTACTTCTGAACATTGAGCCTCCCATAGCGTCCCACATTGAGTTGGGTTTCGCCTCGGAAGCTAGTAACATAGCCATTCTCGATAATCACTTGGTCGTTTGTAGCGACTTGGTCTATCTGTTCGTTCCACAAGGTCAATTTGACACTGCCAGAATCATCACTCAAGACAGCGGTAGCAACCCTTGACTGCTCGCCTGCTCTTGTTGTGACCTCTCTAGGCGCAGAGATCTCGAGAATTTTGCCCGCGAGGTCTACCCGTCTCATTCCCGGTTTCAGTTCAGATACTTTCATCGAAATCAAAGCGCTAGAACTATGATTGTGGTATTAAATGGTGTGGGTTTCTCGTGTTTGCTCCCGTTCTGTCCATTCATCCTGTTGCGTAGCACTATTCCATTCTACACGCGTTGGCACGGCTCTCTACTCCCCGTGCAGTGGGAATCGTTTGTCGCCGAGCTTGAGTTCAGCCCACGGAGGATCCCCCTCCTGTGTATGGGCCCATCAGCCGAAGCCCAAAGACTTTCTGAAGAACCTGAGACATTTATTGAAACTCGTACGAAGGAAATCTGCGAGTTCAGTCTAACTGACAAAACTAATTTCCCGTTCGTTGCTCGAGATCTATGCGCCTTGAATGCTTAAGAGGTACCGCGGCCCCACGCTCCCTTATCACGACTTCGTGGTCAATGAATGCATCCTCATCAAATCATTCCGAAATTGGGCTAGAATTTTCGGGATCTCCACTTCTATGGGATCTCGAAGAGTCAGCTTCTTCTCTTCCTTCGTTTTCCACACTTGACGATTGAAAGCCAACATGGCTTTAGTGTAGCGCGTATGAGATTTTGCCCAAGCGGGCTTTGGAAATCTCTCGAGATGGATACTTGTCTTTGAGTATAGTTGTCGCCAGATATGGTCCGCCATGAAGGGCGTGATAGGTGCTAGCAAGAGAAGTACGTTCCTTAGCACTGTATGAAGAGCGTAGCATGCGGCTTTCTGTTCTGCGATTGAGAATCCTTGGCCGTAGGCTCGAGGTTTGACCAATTCAACGTAGTGTGAGGCGAAGGTTTCCCAGACGAAGTCGCGAATCTCGGTAGCTGGGATGAAGAAGTTGAAATCTCGATAGCCCTTCATACACCGCTCAATGACGCCCGCCAGTTCCGAAAGTATCCACTTGTCGCTGCTTAACAGTCTCGCCTTTCTCGGTTGAGGAAAGGCGGAGATGAATCGAGAAATGTTCCAGAGTTTTGTGAGAAACTTGTGGGCTCCGGAGACACGCATCTCGGAGCAGCGGAAGTCAGAGCCTTGAGACGCCTCAGAGGCGTTCCAAAATCTGAATGAATCGGCACCGTATTTCTCGATAATCGGCTCAGGCTCTACCACATTGCCTTTACTCTTGTGCATCGCCTGTCCCTGCTCGTCCATCCCCAAACCGCCAATCCAAGCGTGCGTAAATGGAGCCTGCCCCGTCAGTTGGTAGCATCGCAAGATCGAGTAATGAAGCCAAGTTCTAACAATGTCCTTACCTTGAGGTCTGAGAGTTGTAGGGTATGCCCGCTTGAAGGACTTTACGTCGCGCCTATACTTGGTTATGAATAGCGCCGAGATGCTGGAGTCCATCCAAGTGTCGAAAGTTCTTGTCTCACCCTGGAATTGTAGGCAGCCGCAATCGTTACATTTCTTAATGGGGGGCGCGTCCTTCCATGGCCTGTAATATCTCCCACCTGCAGGCAAGAGTGGTTTTCCACAGTTCTTACAATACCACACTGGGATCTCTGTCGCGTAGAATCTTCGGCGCGAGATCGGCCAATCGATCGCTATTGAATTCACCCAGTCTAGGAGAATCTGCCTGTGAGTATCGGGATGGAAGACCATCTTCTTTGCAAGCTGTTTGAGCTTCGGCAGGAAGTCCAGTTGATTCAGGTAGTACTCCTTCATCGGGATGATTTCGATTGGCGTTTTGCTTCTGGAGCAAATGGGCGTTCTATGACTGATATTCTCTATCTTGACTACGAGGTCCTGATACTCAAGGTCTCGAATAATCTTCGACCTCGCCTCTATGATGGGTAACCCTCGATACGAACCAGCTGCTTCTGTCAGTTTTCCATCCTGATCAGTGGCTACTATCTCGCGTAACCCGAATTCTCTGAAGAGAAGAACATCGGTATAGTCGCCGTAGCTGCAGATCATCACCGCTCCAGTTCCGAATTCAGGTTTGGCGCTCGAATGCGTTTTGATCTCTACCTGTCGCTCGTATATTGGGAGAACGGCATGTTTCCCATGAAGAGCGCTGTATCTAGCGTCAGAGGGATTCACAATCACAAGCTGACATGAGCAAATGAGTTCAGGTCTCGTTGTAGCTATTACTAGGGGCTCGCCGTCTTCCTTGATTCTGAATTTTACGTATACGAGCCGCGTTGGTAGTTCCTCGTATTCAACCTCAGCGTCCGCTATCGTTGTTCCACATTCATGGCAGTAATTGTTCGGTCGTGTGGCTTCGTAGACCAGCTCTCTATTCCAGAGTTCTATGAAAGTTGCTTGGGTGAGCTTCCTATACTGGTCGTCGTCCGTGCGATATTTTGATGCGAAATCTCCGCTCAGTCCGGTTCGCTTCATTATTGCGAGCATCTGATCCTCAAGGTCGTCGAGCGCGGTCTTGCACAGCTCAATGAATTTCTCTCTTGGAACATCGCGCATCTTGATGTTGTACCGTTTCTCTGTGTAGATCTCCACAGGCAGACCGTTGCGGTCAATCCCTATCGGAAAGAAGACTTGGTTTCCAAGCATACGTGCAGTTCTTGCGATCATATCGATCTGCGTGTACTGCGCCACCGCCCCAATATGCCATGTACCAGAGGGGTAGGGAGGAGGAGTGTCTATCACGAAGGGTCTCCTCACCTTCGCGAGCTTGAAGTCGTAGATCCCTTCTTTCTGCCAATCCTCGAATAGTCTCCGCTCGAGATCATGATCCCATCGTTTCTCGACAAGCTGTGGAGAAAATTCTTTGCCTGTCTCAGCTTTCCTCAGGCTCATTCTCCAAGTCACCGGAATCGATGTTGCGCGGAAAGTCTTGCTCATAAGAGAGAAGTTGCGCTACTAGTGTTGAACTTGGCGGTGATGCAAACTCCTGCACCTTGTTCGAAAGAAGCGGGCTTCCGTATAAGATTGTCGAATCAACCGCTTGTCTCACTGCCATGCAAACCGGCGACTCGGAGCGTCAGATAATCGGCTAACTTGTAGGCGGAAACCAAGAGGAATATCACCATAACGATCTGCCCCGCGGCTAAGTTCGTGTACTCAACAACATCCGAGAGGACGCGGAACGTTCCGCCATAGGTCGAGTTGGCCATGTCTAAGACTGTGAAGTAGTAGTTGAAGAACCAGTGTAACAGAATCGGTGCATAAGCTCCGTAAGACACAAACAATATTGCGAAGACCAACCCAGCCAGGAAGGCGGTCGTTATCTTCCCAACCTGCCACCCCCCACCTAACAGGTAGTGTGCTAATCCGAACGTCAGGGAGGTCAGGAGTATGAGGGCCCATTCCAGCGGACTTATTCCTTTAATGAAACCGTTTGAGCTGACATTTCTATAACCCATCTTGGCCTTGGCGCGTTCGGGGCTCAACATAGCAAGCAGAATCAACATCACTCTGTTTTTCCAATGCTGGACTCTCGAGTCGTAACGATGTGTGTAAACCAGAAAGACTCCAACCGGTATTCCAATAGAAGTGATCCTGAAGGCAAACTCTTCACGGAGAGGAGCAAAGGCCAAGTTAAGCAAAATAACATAGGGATTTGGTGGCAAAACTAAGCTACCCGTCTGGATTCCCTGTGTTTCCTGAAATTGCTGAAGCAGTATCGAAGCATACAACGAGGCGCTGGCCGCTAGGGGCATCATGAAGAGGAAGTTAGTCTTAGCCAAGGAAAGAGAGGGCATGAGAGCATTCTTCATCGTGTTGGGAAACCCATCACGACTGAACCAGGCGAGAATCAAACAGAGTGTGAAGACTGCCCAGATGGCGATGAAGAGGACACCGTAGCTTACCACCACTGGCACTGGGATCGTGATGGCCATGAAGAGATCTATCGGCAGTTCACTGACCATTCGTGATGCAGCCTCTAAACCGTCTGTCGTGAAGAAGAACAAAAATGGGCCGAGCGCTAATGAAACCAAATAACTGAACACGGAGAAGACGACTAGAAGCGACGCTAGTGCCTTACCAGCGATTTTCATTGCCGTCGCGATCGATTGCAGCTTGGACATTTTGCCTTGCGCCCTAATTCCACCTATTCGAACAATTCAAGCTTTGTTAAATGAACCTGATGCTGACGACTGATCTCAATATTCCTTGATTCAACGTACCGTTTGCTATTTGACAGTGGAACATGAAAAAGAGGGCATCGGGATTTGAGAGTAGTTAGAGATTTTTCTTTAGCTCATGGACCTTATCCGTTCTTTCCCACGTGAAATCCGGGTCATCCCTTCCGAAGTGACCGTAAACGGCCGTTTTCCTGTATATGGGCCTGAGAAGTCGTAGGTGTCCAATGATAGCCTTGGGTCTCATGTCGAAGGTCTTGATCACCGCCTCAGTGATTTTTTCATCGGATACCTTGCCCCCTCCGTATGTGTGTACCATCACTGAAACAGGGCGGGAAACGCCGATGGCGTATGCGATCTGAACATCGCACTTATCGGCGAGGCCGGCAGCGACTATGTTCTTGGCTATGTACCTGGCCATGTAGCTTCCCGATCTGTCTACCTTGGTTGGATCCTTCCCAGAGTAACATCCTCCACCGTGACTTCCGACACCACCGTACGTATCAACGATTATCTTTCTGCCAGTCAGACCGGTGTCGGCCAACGTCCCGCCTATCGTGAACCTTCCAGTTTCGTTTATGAAGTATTTCGTGTTCTCGTCCAACATGCTTGCAGGGATAACCGACTTAATCACCTTATCGATGATGTCCTTTTTCAATTGGTCGACGGCAACCAGTTCATTGTGCTGAGCTGCGAGTACCACCGCTTCCACTCGTTTCGGTCTGCTATTCGCGTACTCAACCGTCACCTGCGACTTCCCGTCCGGTCGCAAGTAATCAAGAAGCTTCTGCTTCCTCACCTCTGTGAGCCTTTTCACCAGTTTGTGCGCCAGAACGATCGGTAGAGGCATCAGTTCGGGAGTTTCATTGTTTGCATGGCCAAATACCATGCCTTGGTCGCCAGCGCCCATGTCCTCTTTATCGACACCCATCGCAATTTCCGGAGATTGCTCCTCTATTGATACGAGAACACCACATGCCTCCCAATCAATGCCCACCTTTGCATCATAGAACCCGATGTCACGTAGAACACCCCGGGCGATTTGAGGGATTTTCACATGCGCCGTTGTGGTAACTTGCCCAGTGACGATCACCGTCCCCTTCATTATCAGGGTTTCAACGTCAACCCTCGCGTTCGGATCTCTTGCAATGATCTCATCAAGTATGGCGTCAGAAATCTGGTCCGCCACCTTGTCGGGGTGGCCCTCCGTCACGCTCTCCGAGGTAAACAGGTACCTACTCGGCATGCGGCTGAGTGCAACGGCCGTCTCTTTTCGTTCACTCTCCAATGTGACATTCCTGGGGCTACTCATGCATGGATCAGCTGGGAAGTTGTTGGCGCAAGTCCAATATTCCTATAATATAAATCTGCGACAAGAAAATATTCCCCTAAGAATAACCTTCGGAAACAGGTTTCCCGGAAATGTTACCCCCTCTTGAAGAGATTGGACGTCGCCGCAGGCTTCTTGCCCTCAGCCAGAAAGAACTAGCGAAGTTGTCAGGCGTCAGTCAGTCTATGATCGCTAAAATAGAAAGCGGGAGAATCAGCCCCTCATATCTCAAGACCAAGGCAATTTTCGATACGCTGGAGAATCTAGAACGACGTAACGAAATGAAAGCTAGGGATATCAGTCATGCAAAAGTGATCGGAATTGAAGTGCAGGATCCTGTTGCGAAGGGAGTTCGCATAATGCGCGAAACTGGTTTTTCACAACTCCCCGTGTTCAACGGAAACCAGATTGTCGGCAGCCTCACCGAAAAGGGAATTCTTCAGAGGCTAATGTCTTCTCCGAGACCCGATGATATTTCCAAGCAGCCCGTTGAGAAGATCATGGAGGAGGCCTTTCCAATAGTCGGTGAGGAAACACCAGTCTCGGTGATATCGGCTTTGCTACAATATGAGCCAGCCGTCTTAGTCACTAAACTAGGGCATGTTAGGGGCATCATTACAAAGGCTGACTTGTTGAAGATGGTCGGGACGTAGTCCTACTCCTTCCCCCTTGTGGCTGCGACGATCTTGATCACATCACGATCCTTCAAACGATAGTCAGCTGGCAACCGAATCTTTGCCCGCGCGTCTATCGCGTAAATCATCGTCTT
>Ga0129298_10000929_pt1 | contig 12109 bp, 3 predicted proteins | sample I19B2metaG_FD_94707 | JGI IMG/M metagenome (GOLD analysis project Ga0129298, IMG submission 94707) | Lake sediment bacterial and archeal communities from Gulf of Boni, Indonesia to study Microbial Dark Matter (Phase II) - ​I19B2 metaG | ecosystem: Environmental > Aquatic > Freshwater > Lake >... | reverse complement strand
TAGCTGGGGAGAGCGGATGTGGAAAAACAACAACGGGAAAGGTTGCTGTAAAGCTCATCAAACCAACATCAGGCAAACTTTTCTTCGATGGCGCCGACATCACAGACATCAAAGGGGAGAAACTTAGGCTCCTTAGAAGAAGAATGCAGTTGATCTTCCAAGATCCTTCCGCATCACTTAACCCGCGAATGAGATTAGGCGACACCGTTGGTCATCCTCTTGAAATCCATGGCCTAGCCAAAGGCGAAGAGAAAAAGAAAATTGTCTCAGATGTGCTTGACAAGGTTGGTTTGACGCCTCCAGAGCAATTTGCCAATCTGTATCCGCATCAGCTCAGTGGCGGTCAGAGACAACGTGCTGCCTTGGCAAGGTCCATAATTTTACAGCCGGAGTTCATCGTTGCTGATGAACCAGTTTCAATGATAGATGTGTCGCTTAGAACCACTATTATCGATCTTATGCTAGATTTCAGAAAGGAGCTGGGGTTAACTTATCTTTTCATTACTCACGATTTAGCCATTGCCAAATATATATCCGATAGAATAGCTATAATGTATCTTGGAAAAATAATCGAGTCAAGCAGCAAAGAACGACTTTTCCAAACCCCCCTTCACCCATATACGCAAGCCCTTCTATCTGCAATCCCAGTTCCAGATCCAGAACGAGAAAGGAAAACAATTGAACTTAAGGGAGAAGTTCCGTCCGCAATAAACATCCCAAGAGGCTGCAGGTTCCACCCAAGATGCCCATACATGAGAGATGAATGTGTGCAAAAAGAACCACCGTTAATAGAGATTGAGAAAGATCATTTTGTTCAATGCAACCTTTATTAGCCATTCGCATTTTTAAAATCTCAAAGAATTCAGCTTAGTCACTGCAATTACCTCTTTAAGATAGTTCAAGCCGTCCTCTCTCTTTATGACTACCTCTTGGACGGTATATAATCTATTATAAGCGGCATTACACTCAGATCTATGTTCATATAAACGTGACAAAAATTTAAGTGCAACATTAATAGAAAATGGGTTCGGTGAATGATGGATGATTATTCTCGAGAACCTAGGAATCAAATTGAGGCTAAATCAAAAGACTGGAGGAATCATCTCAATACAGAACAAGATTAAACACCTAAACCTTTGTAGGACGAGTGGTAAAACTCCTTGGAGATTGCAAATATATGAACCAGAAGATTCAGCATGGACAGATAGGTACGAAAAATTTGTATACGAAAAAAAGGAAGATAGCCTCGTTCTAAAATGGATATTAAAATTCGACATTGAGATTGAGTCAAGAATCGACCTTCCTAAAGAATCCGATAATGCATATTTCTATGTCAAAGTAAAAAACAAGGGTCTCAAAACTATCTCAGCGATAGAGTATCCTATTATCGAGGGAATTCATGCCCTAGGCAAAGACCCTTCAAAGAACCGTCTGGTGCATCCTGTTGCCTCTGGTTATGTCTTCAATGACCCCATTGACCTATTCGAGCCTGATGTTAGAAGAAAATGGCATGAGGATATGTTTAAGTATGAACTCTATCACTCTCTTTATCCTGACGGATTCTTAGGCGTGGGTATGCAGTTCTTAGGCTATTATATTGAGAGGAAAGGAGGATTCTATATTGCTGCTCACGATCCGTACAAAACCGTCAAGTACATCAACTTCTATAAGGAAACTAACAACCGTAGCTTGACATGCAGCTTTATGCATCTCGCCTGGGGTCTTCAGCCATCCAATAATATTGCATTAGAATATCCAGTTGTAGTCAGGCCTTTGTGCGAGGGCAATTGGTACGAAGTAGCAGACAAATATCGAGAATGGAGTGTCAAGCAGGAATGGTGCCAAAAAGGCCAACTTTGGGAACGCGCCATGAAAGGAGAGACAAGTAAATGGCTATTGGAGGATATCGGCTTCTGCACCTTTGGTATAAGTTCCGCAATCGACCAAGCAGACTGGTATGAAGCAATTCATCGAATAACGAGCAAGCCAGTGTTCCACATTACAGCTTGGGATTGGGCCGGGCCTCATACCAAGAACTATAATGGTAAAGAAAGCTGGTTCCCAGCAGCTTTCAATCAGAGAAACCTTGAAACCATCAAGAAGAATGGCGACTACTTCGCACCATTTGAGTTTGATCTTTTTTATCATAGAGAACGACCTGAATGGGTAAAGGTGAAAGAGTTTGCCATTTTGCCTTCCAATGACCAATTGAAAATAAAGGCTGAAAGAGTTTTAAGAGCAATGAAATCGACGATGGATGCTACAGCAGAGATGAAGAAGAGGTTACAAGAGCTGGAGGAGATACTAAGTAGACCCAATATAGAGTTTTCAGACGAATGGCTTTGGTTCCTCTCTCCTTTCAACCCAGTTCACAAGAACATGTGTCCTGTTACAGAATTTTGGCAGGATTTTCATAAGTGGAAGGATGAGAAGGTTGTAAGGGACTATGGAGCTGACGCTAACTATTATGACATAAGCGCGAATAATGGTGAAGGAGGAGAAATAGGCGGACCAGCATTCTGCTACAGCACTCTTCATTCACATCCTAAGGGGGCTGGAAGATGGATAATTGACGCCTACCGTGGAATGTATGAGGCAACCAAGGCTGCTACAAGTCTAGCAAAGAGTAAGTGTGTCCCCCAAGGCACTGAAGTAATCACTGAAGTGTTCATTGATAAGTTAGATTTCTATCAAGCGAGGGCCGAAGGAGGTCCTTGCGGAGCCTTCGAAGGTGGACGCTTCAAGAAGTGGGAGATGGAGAGTAAATGTGAGAAGGTTCCACTCTTCACCTATGTGTATCACGACTATGGACCAGTAAGGTTAGATGGCTGGGCTAAGCTGTCGAAAGAGTTTGGAGAAATATTTTATTGGATTGCTTCAAGAGTCACATTATGGGGAGGAATCTTCGAGTTGAACTATGAGTTCTCTCCGTTGGAGAGGTTTCCAGGCATGGATGGACCAACGGGCTACATTAAGTACAACGGTGAGTGGTATGTTGAAAATATGCCTTATGAGGTTGACTCGTCTAAGCTGCAATTTTTGAACGAAATAACTGCAGCTAGAACAGGTTTCGCGAAGGAATACCTGGCTTATGGACGTATGGTTAGATCTCTTGTTATAGAAAATCCGTCGATTAATCTTAACTATTCTTATTATAACAATCCTGATTCAGATCACAAGAAACCTCAAAACGGAGTATTTAACACCAAAAGCATAGTCCAATGCGCTTGGATCTTCAAAGACGAGAAACTTGGATTCCTATTCGTAAACCTTCAAGGCAAGGAGCTTAACATAAATGTGAGAATAGACCCAATGAGGCATGGACTAGTAACAAAGCCGGGCTATGGGCTTTATTACACAACCGCTGAGAAAAGTAAGAAGATATGCTTTTTCAAGAAAAGGACAAGGAGAAATATAAGTCTTCCACCAAAGAAGATAGTCCTCATTGAGGTGAGGCCCCTCTAGATTCCAATCTTCAGAAATAAATTTTCTATATTGTTACTACCTGAGATGAGGAGCCTCGCTTTCAATAGGGCATAACCCATTGAGCCTTGGTTGCTGATATTAACCCCACCATAAATATCAATGCTATACTATTGCCTGCGGATAATCCAGAGAAGATTGTTCCCTTCCATTTATTCCACCGTGATGTTCCAAGTACTCTCGAGAATGCATATTTCCCAAGAAATGCACCAATCATCATAGATGTGGTCCATATGATAGGAGGCATAAAACCTAAGCCCGATGTTATTCCACCTAAGATCGAGGGCAACACACCCCGGAAGCCAAGATAATCAGAAACTAAGTACACAACTGTACCAGTGGCGAAGCTCCCAAAAAGAAGGTTTAGGTTAAAGAACCTGCCAGTCTTCAACCAATCTGTGGTTAGGTTTCTGTTCTGAACTGCAATTTGCCATATATTAATGGTTGCTGGATAATTCACAGAAGGAATAGGCGCAATGTTCCAGAAGAGAGACATATAAACAAACGAAAAGACAAATGTCAGAGTAATAGTGAATAAGAACGCTTTTATATAGTCACTAATCAGAGTCCTAGTCATTACCGCCTGCTTCATTTGGGCACACAAGGAAGCGCCAAGAGTATTCATCTGGATTGGCGCAAACCATATGTCCCAATTCGGGTAACCACTACCAACGATGACGCCTTCCCTAACCCACGGAATAGACTGCAATCCACCTGTAACACCTGCGATGTTTGATGCGACAAATGTGGCGATGAACGACCAGCCTACGACCAGAGCAACTACGATCCATATAGGAAAATCAGGGACTAGAAGGTGGGTCAATATGGTGGAGGCAATTGAGGCTATTAGGAAAAGGGTCAAAATAATTTTTATTGAGAACATTCCTTGCTCTTCTGATCCAGAGGCAGTTTTAGCTAAAGATTTAAAGCTACGGATTAATGGTCCTGGATGTCTTATTTGAGGGATTATAGCCAAGGCAAGTGAAATCCCGATGATTGCCATCATCCAAAAACGGAGGTTGCTCCAATAAGCACAGTACGCAGCGGATGACCTTGAAATCCACGAGCCAATCTCAGTAGGGTCTGTCCAGAGATCAAATTTCACTAAAAGCATGTTTCCCAAAAAATATGTAGCAAAAGCACCTATCCACATTAGCGCAACTACAAAGAACGGCGTGACAAATCCTAAAGCGATGGCATATACATCGTTGAAAATGCCTAAGCTGGCTCCTCGAAGGCCCCCTTGTTCTAGGAAGTAGGTTAAATCGGTTGTCATACCTGGGTAAAAACCACCAAAGATCATTGGCAGCCAAGGGAAAAATATTGGTATAACCCACGCAGCAGCTCCGTAAAGGAAACCGATGAAAGTAGAGATCATTAACACTTGCCTAGGCATACCCTTTCCCTCAGATGATAATGCTACGAAGCCTCCTACGAACGCCGAATAAATAGGGAATTCTAATTTCTCCTCTCTCACGAACAATTGGAAATTCAGGAATGCAAGGCTTATGCCCATCATGATACCCAATACTGAGTCCACTATCATGATGGTTTGTGGAATTATCAAAGATGGATCGAAAAAAGTTCGAACAGTACCCTTGACAATAAGAGAGTTGAAGGATGGGGCATACCACGATGGAACCTGGCGAGTTATGCCAAAAGCTATCGTAATTGGACTGCTAGTATAATAGATCATGTTTTGTATTGGATAAAGAAATAATCCAGCCCCAGTTGCTTCATAAGGCAATCCCATAAATCCTGTCATAACCATCGCTGCGCCGAAAGAGTTTATTATGAATGCCTCTTGCACTGTCAGATCCTTACCCATGAAGGAAAGGATGCCCGCCCAGATAATTAAAACAAGCCATGGACCATAAGGTTGCCCGCCTCCACTTACTAGAAGGTAGTATATGAGCGCTGGTTCTACAATGAGACAGCCAAAAATTATTGCAGCAAATGCCCTCCAAGTGAACCCTTTCTTGAATTCAATCTTCTCCATCTTTGTCCCTCCTAGGCAGCTCGTGTTTTGAACCTTTCATTTCCAATCTTGATATATCTTTGCATCTCTCCAAGTGAGAGAGAGCGCCAAAGTAATAGCTGACTCCGAAGATCGTCTACAAATATGTAGTTTGAAGAGACCCAAGTCTCTAGAAATCCGGATTCTCTGAGTATGTAAAGGCTTAGTTCATATGTTTCCTTGCCTCTAGGAAGTACAGCATCCAAGTTGACCCGCTGAAAAGTGGGTAGATCCCAAGGTACAAGTTTAACCCTTAGCACCAGTCTCCTTGTTGTCATTTGCTCTTTGGCGTCTTCCTCGTACCAGAAGTCTAAAGCTTGGAAAACACCTACACGCTCGTATTTATGCTGATCCACATATTCCATTAGGTAAGCAAACACCCCTATCAATTCTTCTTTTGATGCTCTGAAAGGCAGAGGTATGAACCACTCGTTTCCTTTTGGTTTTGTGGGCATTCTCCATCCTCTTTCAATACTGGGAGTTATCAGTTTGGAAGCAGTCCCCATTGCATAACTTGACGAACCTATTGTTGTGACTATTGCTACGAATATCGCAAAAATCACGAAGATAGAAGAGAAATTGGCAGGAAGTACCGCTCCCCATAGACTGTTAACAGAGAAGACAACAGCCATTCCAGAGAGGTATCCAATGACTGAACCTAGCACTGAGTAGACCAATGCCTCTGCTAAGAATACACCACCAACATGCAATGGGCTGAGCCCAACTGAACCATAGGTCTGTATTTCCCTCTTCCTTTCCTCAACATTACCCATCATAGTGTTAACGATCATTAAAGCAGCCAACAAGAAGATTGGCAAGAGAATTTCCCAACCAGCAGTGTAGAACGAAGTGTACGCTGTGTAGAACCATACACTTTTATTGTACACTGCGTAGACTTGGATAGAAAGTCTATAAGAAATTTCATTGGCATACGCTAGGATTTGATCCTTCGTGGCATTGGAAAGCCCTATTGCAATATTAAAGATTCCACCTAGTGAGTTAAGTTGTCCTTCACCTAGGATTCTCATTGCCGTTCCGAAGGGTATGATGATAACAGAGTCAGCGGTGACATGTGTTCCCTCGTAGCCTCCTATCTCAGCTGGCAAAAATCCTTGGGACTCCTCGTCTAGGTTCTTCAGAGAATTTAATAAATTTGTGTCTGCTATTCCAATGACTTTGAACTGCAATCCCCAGACATTAACATAGACTTCCCCTGTCTGAAGTTCCTGTGGGTCGATCCCGAGGATTTGGGAAATTCGATTATTGAGGATACAAACGTTTATGTACTCTTCATCATTGAAGAACCAACGACCTTGCTTGACCGCAAAGTTAACAAATGATATATCTTTCTCCTCGGGTCTCAGAGCCAATAAAACCCTAAGGTCAAGGCTTGTCTTGTTATTGTAGGTAATCGGAATCTTTGTCATTGAGGGATATAGCCAGGCTCTGGGAGATACAATTGCGTTATCGCCAAACTCTTTGGCGATATCTGAGTATAGAATTGGACTGAAGACTTGTGAAGGTGGTGCCCAGACATTCTTTCTAATATATACTCCGTTGAAGTTGACAAAGTCCAAGGTCTTTTGGGTTGAACGTGGAGAGGTAAGAATGCTAATAGATGTGAAAGAAACTAGTGAAAAGCAGACTATTACTATGGTGAATAAGGTCAGAACTGTTCTCAGTTTCCTTTTTTTCATGCTTGAAACGCCATAACTTATGGCCCAAAGCACAGCAGAGATACGTTCAATCTCTGCGTGGTGATAGCCCATAACTTTGATTGCCCGTTCTTTAAGAAATTTAGATGTCTGTTCAGAGAGAAAAAATAATGATATAATGCAGAGAATTGAGACTGCTGTGCCAATAAGCACCACAAATGTGTTCGTCGCGACAGTGAAACCAGGATGAAGATAATAGAGTATTCCCATTGAGATCAGGAAGATAACAATAATGCTCCAAACACGTCTAGCACCTGTTTTTGTCTCAAACATCAATTTCTCAGTCAGTAGCGTAAATGGAATTAGCAGTAAGAAGAAAAAAACCGATGTATTGATGGAGTCTTTGATTAAGACCAAGGATGCATTATGAGCTGAGACCTCATAGCTCCATCCTTTCAAGCTTTTCAAGTAAGCCAAAGTATAATTTTTATTTATTAGGTCGTCCTTTGCTTCGTTAAGCAATAAAGTAGCCCAACCATGGAACATTGTAGCTGACGCAGAAAATGTAATGCTTTTCTCTTGGGTCATGCTTAGTCTATATTCATCAATGAACCAGAGATTCTCAAGAGCGTTTAGAGGAGGGTTTGTTATTAGGAGCTGGGCGCCATTTTGAACTACGTAGCCCTTTCCCATCATACTATTTTCAGACGAGTTGACTAAACTGGAAATGATCTGTCCACCAGCGTAGAACAAGAGCTCCACAGTTTCCCCTGAAGGAATGAATGCCACGACATCCATGCTGGCTCTATGAGCTGTTCCACAGAAAACAGGGGGCATATGAGAGTAGAAGTTGTTGACACCCATAGCGACCCCACTATCCCAGATACAGTTAAGGGGATTGTTAACTAGGCTAAAGGCAATCGATGCAGTTCTAAACACTGGTATTATTGCTATACCAGACTGTAGTGTGGGATTAACAACAAATGGGTTGGCATAGGAACCTCCCTGCCCACTTCCCTTAAAGCTACCTATCTCGATTGAGTAAAGGATCTTACTGGTCTCCTCATCGATCAAGTAGGCATATACAAGTATGGTTGATCCTGGTTGAGTTCCGACTATACTGAATGTACCATTCTCATCTGATGTAATGAAAGTATTCAAATAAACATTCTGAATGCCTATAGTTGCTGAGGTGCCTCCTCCAGTCGACGAACCAGTCTGGTAGGTTGCTGCGCCTCCAAGTGTAGGGATAGTCGTAACATGAAGTATTGTCTTACCATGTATCCACTGATACCAACCAGAGGTGACATTGTATTCCCATACTTGACCTCTTATAGTGAAGAAACCATAGTTTTGGGCTGAGAAACGGTCCGGATAAAGATCTGAATATATTGCAGGTTCTAGCGAAAACATGTAAATGACATTATATATGTACTCTACTTGTTCAGCTACATTGGATTTGGAATAACTGTTCATCTTGTCTATAGTGTCACTTGGAGACCTATAATAAGGTCTTATGCTATAGGTGCATAATCCTAATCCTCCACCTTTAGTAGCGATTGCGAATGGTTCTGAGTCAAGCCACGTGGGATATGGCTCCTGCATATTAGGGGCAGTGCGTACATCGAAAAAGTTATATTCCTTTCCAGTTCTCGTAGTTATGAGAGGGTTGTAATCAACCATAATTTTTCTAGCAATATAATTGTAGAGGACCTCCCAATTTGTTATTAGGTTATACTGATAGGCAGAACCAAGTCTTAGACCAGTCCGAATGACCACAGTATTGGTCTCATATGAAATATCCAAGCTTATTGCGAGTACGAGTTTGGATCGTAGTTCTATAAAGTGTTTTTCGACAAACTCTCTGGAGCCAACCAAACCTTGGTGATAGCCAGATGTTGCCACCAACAAGATGTTCTGTGCTGGGGGATTGTCGAGAAAGAAGTGAATAAGTTCCACCAGCGCTGCTGCACCTAATATTTCTGAGGCTCCCGGGGAGAGGCTTGGAACAAAGCTTAAGGAATCATAATGCGCCATCAAAACGATGGTGGATTCTCCTTTCTGTGATCCTTCAATAAATGCGAGGACATTCTTCGATATTACTTCTCTCCAAAGCATTTCCGAATGTAGATTGGCAACTAAGTTTCCCTTCATAGATAGGAATCGTAATTGATCTGCATATTTGGATTCTACAAACAACCTGGGAAAGTAAAGGGGAACAGATGAACATTTGGTCTCCGCTTCAAACCGTGTTATATCATCGTTTCCAAGAAAAATCACAGCTTTAGCTCCTAAAGAAAGGGCGAAACGCCAGTTCCACCCAGAGTTGAATTCCAGAACAACTATTGAATCTTTCACATCTTTACCCTGAAGGTCGTCAAGCGAACCAAATCCACCATAAATGAGGGTACCCACCATTCCCTCTGATTGGATTTTGCATGTTTGGACCTCATTGGGGTAGACAATATGTGCGGGGAAGAATATGCTTTCTCCATTTTCAGACGAAGTTATTGTGATATTTGCACCCAAGTCTAAGGGAACTGTCACTTGGAACTCCTCAAACCAGACTTTTGAAGCGTTATAATCCTTGAACTTCTGATAGATGTAATCTGCTGCCCTCTCGTTTCCTTCGTAACCAGTCATTCGCGATCCGAGAGATGAAAGATAGGCTACATGCTCCAAGATTTTCGGTACGTATACTTCATCAACCTCGTGAATAATGTTTGCAGGATCTGTTGTCATAGATATGTTGCCAGAGAGACTGTGAGCGTAAATCGAGGAGACTGAAGTGAAAAAGGAAATAAACAGCAGAAAGATGAGTACTAGAGGGACTGACTGAGCAGGAAAGATTAAAAGTTTTCCACTCATAGTAAGTGACCATTCCTTTGCATATTATCCTAGAAAAATAAAAAAAGGGGTATTTAAAATGTGTTACTAGACACTTATTACGCCTAGATTCCTCGCCATCCATAGTGGGGCAATTATGAACTCAGTTAGCATCCACCCAGTGACCCATCCGACAACTATAGGAACGACCCACTTCTCGTATTTCTCTGAACCAGCGAACCTAAAGATCAACACCTTGATTGCCCATATGCCTAAGGCAGCCCAGCCAAAACCGGACCAATTGCAGACCTCTGAGCCTCCTAATACAACGCCTGCTGCAGAGAATGGGAACCATACGAACTTCATATGTAAATACATTACAGCGCCTATGACAACGAAGCCAGCGATTGCCTGTGGCCACCAAGGCCACGGTTGTCGACCCATCCAAGCAGGATCAAACCACCATCCTACCCACTGCCCTTCAGAGTACAGGTTGAATCTTGTGCCTGGAAGGTTCGTGGCACCCCAAGAATAGATGTAGGCAAGCTTAATAGGAATTATTAGGAAGGAGGCTACTACATAACCTATGAGCATGAACTTTATCAGATCCCGCGGTTTAGTGCCTGTGTTGCTTGCAAGTTTAAAGCTCTCGAAGGCCACGCTTTGCGGTCCGAAGGTTGTCTCTTTGTTGTTCCAGCCATAGTATAACATTGACTGAGCTTGGTTGCCAAAAAACTGCGGAGTCATGTTAGACAAAGAAGTGTTGAGTCCCTGTTGGTAGTAGCCAGGATTTCCAAATCCTGGCCACCAATACCAAATCCCGATGCTTGGATCTGTGAACCATCTGCCGTTCCATCCTATTTCTGCTCTGATCCTTGAACAAGCCAATCCGAGAAGCTGAATACCGATTAGCGAGAGTATTCCAGTTTGAATTGGTGCTCCGAAGCCAAACACGATGACTATGAACATACATAGTCCTGTGACACCCATGAATATGAACATGTTACGATAGCTCATTGGTTCAGTCTTCAGTTCCTCACCCGTTGGATGGAGAGCCTTCTTGATTATGTCTTTTAAATAATCCCTTGAGAACCATATGTAAAAAATTGTCAGAGCGATTGCTCCGTAGGTCTGTAGAGCAATTATCGGCATGTACATGTTTCCTCCTCCCATCCACCCATTAAGATATGCGAAGATACCCCAATTTGAATCTTGACTGACACTTGAATAGTTAGGTATCAAACCTGCGTAAGTTAGGATTATAGGTATTACAGCATATGTCGAAACCCATGTAACCCACACCGTCAACAAAGCGTTAGTTGGCATAATCAATCCCAGAAGCCAATAGGTGGGACTTAAGACCACATTGAAGTGGGCGTTGGGAATGGATTGGAAGAATGAGTTCCATGGACCTGGCGGGCTTGTTCTAAAGTCAATCGTGAAATAACCTGTAAATATAGATGGAACCTGTGGCCAACCCGGGGCTGGTGTTGGAAATAGTGAAGGAGCCACCGTTCCTATGAAGTCAGGTAGACGCCAGCATACGGCTGCAGCAATCATTATAAGTATGAGCTTAATGTTTGGTCGTGTCTTATCCTCCTTAGTTGTAGTGGTCATTCTTATTAGGCTTGTTGGAATTGTAGCGTATGGGAAGGCAACTTTCTCTTCGTCTATCCATCTCCTACGGAAGATCATAGCTGTCGATATACAATACAGCGCTGCACCAGAGGTAGCTATGCCCCAGAAGATTATGGGAAGAATCCATGAACCCCAAGGAACCATAGCTCCACCAAACAATGCCGACTGAAAATCTGCCCAGTTCGCTGCGTACCATGGTTGCCAGAATTTTCCGTAAACTGATGCCATAGGTTGTAGGCCCATCGCTGCTACATAAGGGGCTAAGAAATACTTCTCCATACTCCAACCATCATTCAAAACCAGTCCCACAGCAATCCCTGCATAAATTAATGTATATTCCTGGGGTGTAAGTCGAACCAAGCGCTTTAATGGAAAGCTCAATAAAACAACGATCGCTAGACCATTTATCGCCATCATGCTGAGTCCATTATCTGACATCATATTCTGGTTTAGCCAATTGTTCACTGACTGTTCAAGCGAATTGAAGATG
>Ga0129298_10000927_pt1 | contig 12127 bp, 16 predicted proteins | sample I19B2metaG_FD_94707 | JGI IMG/M metagenome (GOLD analysis project Ga0129298, IMG submission 94707) | Lake sediment bacterial and archeal communities from Gulf of Boni, Indonesia to study Microbial Dark Matter (Phase II) - ​I19B2 metaG | ecosystem: Environmental > Aquatic > Freshwater > Lake >... | reverse complement strand
GTGGATCAGGTGGTCCGAGCCTGGCATGTAGCCGCCCATCTCCTTGAGCACCGGCACCTTCGAGTCGACTTCCCGCCTCATCCTTTCTCCTCCTTGGGCTAGCTCCGTCTTGGCAAGGTTCCCAACCAGGAAAAGCCGGTTCCCGAATCCTCTCCTTATTTCTCTGGCATCCATTCCAGCGTTCACTTCAAGCGGCCAGATGCCGGTGATCCCCGCATCAACTAATAGGTCAAGCAGTGGTTTGAGGTTCCCGTCGCTGTCCATCAGCACCCGGTCTATCCTGTTTTTTCTGAAGAAGCCTGTGACCCTCCTGTAGTGGGGCAGCAGGAACTCCCTGTAGAGGCGTGGAGATATGCAGGGTCCATGCCTTTCAGCCATGTCTTCCCACCAGAAGACCAGATCTATTCTGTCCTTTAATGTTTCCACAGCGTCTCTCGTGGCTTCTATGGTGAAGTATTCCCAGTGTTCAGCCATGTCCTCGATGAGCTCCGGGTTCTTGTAGAACATTGAGATGAACGTGGGAATGCCCATGAGCTGCGCACCGAACCCGTAAAAGCCGCTTACGGAAAGAGCCGTGCCGCCCCTCTGGTAGTCTTCGAAAGCCCTCACATAGCCATCTTTGTCCCAGTCCTTCGGATACCTTCTGGGGTCATGAGGGTCCAAACGTTTCCTATACTCATCCCAGGTTTCATGGTCTTTGACGGGGAAGCTGAGAAACATGGGCATGTTATACCAAACGTAATCAGCCTGCTTCAGCCGCCTCTCAACAGCCCCCGTCTGGGTAAGGACATCAACATGCCTATCACTCTCCCTCAGGATTCTCTGCTTGAACCTAGGTATGGGACCAAGGTCCAACGGGACAGATAGGCCACTGTAGTTGCTGCATCCGAAATACCTGTAAGGGTCAAAGCCCTTCAGTATCGGCCAGTTCAGAAGGGAGACACTTCCAGCCCTGACCTCCCAGTCTATCACAGCAACCTTCTCAACAGGTAGCCCTTCCCCGAACCATTTCACCAATGTTTCGTCGAAGAACTTCTCACACCACGGAAGCACGTCAGGCCGCCTAAAACTGATTACAGATTTGATTCTCTCTCTAGGGGTCATCATAGCTCTGATCCGCACCTGCATCAGAAGTTGTTCTTTCCTCACTTAAGCCTCTCGTTCCACCGTCAAGTATGCACGTAGTCTTCGAGGAATATTATCTCCGCGTCGAAGGGCTTCTTCCTGATCTCTTCGATCAGATCTTTCTCCCTTTCCGCGAAGAGCGCCTTGCTGAAGGTTTTCTCAGCCAACGCAATGCAGAAGCAGTCTGCCAGCGAGATGGCTCTTTCACACTTGTGTCTTGAGGCGTCCACGATAAGGGTTGACAAATCTTCGACATTGATGTATCCGGAGGCTAAGAGTTTCTCGACTCTGTCACCGGACTCCGCTAGGCCTAGTTTCCGGCACAGCACGTATCTCAGTTCTGCTATACTCAGCTCTGACGTATAGGCTTCGATGAGCCCCTGTTTGAGACCTTGCCTCAGCCTCGCTCCTTGTGGAGTTGAGAATACGAGCTCAATCAGCGCGCTAGTATCTAGTGCCAGCCTTCCGGTCAAATCTTCTCTCGTCACGTTTCCTCTCCCCAAGCAGATCCCTAACTGCCTCTTCAGCTCCGGACATCGGGCTGCAAGCCTCGTCAAGCAGATCCGGCTTTCTTTCTCTCTCAGCCATCAAGAGGCGAAGGGCTTCGTCAAGGTCGACCCGCCGTCCTAGCTTGATTTGAAGCTCGGAGGCGATTCTCAGCAGTTTCTCCTTCACTTCCTCTGTAACGGATATAGTCGTCATAGCCATCATATAGAGTATGGCTGTCACATCACATATATGCGTATCGGATACTGCGTGTTAAGCCTAAAAGCTTGGAGAGAGAAGGTAGTATTGCCATGTCTGATCTCACGAGGATGTCAAGCTGAATAGTGAGCGAAAAACTCGCTACCATTCAAAGCCATAAACACTTAATGCGCACTAAGGGGAGGAATCGACAACAACGAAGTCGAACTGCCGAATATTTCACTTTTTTGTTGCAGAGGGTTCGGTTCAGGTAGGCTACGTGGCGGAGAACGCATGTCTGCTTTGGCCCACATTTTGGAAAAGTTTATGTGGGTCATCTGGGCTACTCCTAGGTGGGTGGAAGATTATGGGAAAAGCGAGGATGGACGAAAGAGGCAGGGTCTTGATTCCAGCTGAGGAAAGAGAGAAGCTCAACTTGAAGTCCGGGACCGAGTTTGATTTGATCGAGGAGAAAGGTGTTCTGCTCCTAAAGCCTATCGTTCCCACGCCGGTGAGAACGGAGTCTAAGACGGAAAAGTGGGGCAGAGAAGCATTCATGGATTCGGGAGAGGCTACGTTTGGAGAGTGAACCATCCCCAGACAAGATAGTGTTGGACGTTAACACTTTGGCAATCTTCCTTGTGAGGGACCATCCGGGCAACCAGTATGTATCGGCTGTTGTTGAGGAGGGGTTAAGAGGCGCATTTGTGCCTTTGATTATGGATTTCCTTCCGGTCAGAGCGTACTGGATAATGACGAAGAAATGGGGATGCTCTAGCAAGGAGAGCGCCGAAGCTGTTGAACATTTTGTTGAAGCGTATGACCGGCCTCGATACCCCTGCCTTCAAAGGAAGACAATCCTTGAGAGTTTCAAGCTGGCGGAAGAGCTGAAGCATGACGTGTTCGACTGCGTATACCTTGCCTTCGCACTGCAAGAGAAAGCGAAAGCGATCATCACTACGGACACCGATTTCAGGCAACTCTGCAGGCAAGTTGGGCTGGAGTATGTCAATCCCGTCCCCTTGGAGGTCTTGAGACGCTTCAAGGAGCAGACCGAATGAATCTGCGAGAGACCGCCTAGTTGATAGTGCAAGCTATAAGTCAGCGTCAGGAAACGATTCTTGAGACGCAGGTTTACACCAAAAAAATCGATGACGGCGCTGATCCTCTCTTCAAGAGTCCCCAATACTCCACGTGTCTCCAATGCGCGCATTACTTGAAGATCGGTGCTACTTGATCTATGTTTCCTTCGCCCACCAGAGCATAACTTCCATCTGTTACATCAACATCGTAGAGCTCGATGTGTGAGATGCCTCCGGCACTGCCCAGCCAGTAGTCCGAATAGGCGCGCAGCTCGGGAAGTGCTTCTTCTGACGCTATGGACCCCCATCGTGAGGTGAGGTATTTGCCTGCAGGATCTATGATGCACAGCTGACCTTCCTGAACTGGCTGGAAGACGGCTAGGTGGGCGTCGCCGTTGGAGAACTCTAGGCGGGCTATGTAAAGTATATACTCGGTCATGTGGATATGCTTCATGTAGTATTTTATCATCGCGTATGCCAGTACCGCTTGGTCGTCACAGTCGCCTTGGTTGACCTCAAGCGTGAGGCCCGGTGTCTGCACGTAGTTTTTGTACGTTGTTACTGTGAATCCTGTGATGTAGTCGAATCCTTCAAGTTTCACTTGCCTGTAAGCGGATAGGTACGGCATTTCTATGTCATTGACGTACCTTATGTTTGAGACTATGTAGTCATAGATATTCTCTACGGAAGGCCAGAAGTCTTGGGAGGAGCCTGTCGCCGACGAGACCGCGTCCGATGTCATCTGAACCTCTCCGTCGTTCAGAACTCGGCGGAAAGCCTCAGGCACGAAAGAGTAGGATATGAGTACCCCGTAGAGTTCTCTGACCTCGTTGCTAAGGCTTTTGTAGTTTGACGTAGTGGCAGAGTGCGCATCTTCCAGTTCACCATGCTCTGACGACAGTTCAGAGTAGTCGGAGAGTAATCTTGAATGATCTGAGTAGAGTTCCCAGTATGAGACATTCAAGCTAGAGTGCTCTAAGCCAAGCTGAGCATAGTCGTCCCTCAACGAGTCGTAGTCCGCTTGCAGCGCAGAGAGATCCGCTCTTGTGTTCGAGAGGTCTTCCTGTAGGCTCGCAACCTGAGGCTGATAAACTACAAAGGCAGCAAGAGCATATCCTGCTACCACACCCGCGATAAGGCATACTAGCATGGTTGCAGATGTCGATCTTTTTCTTCCTGCTGGCAGTGGAGCCGCCTCCATCTGGTTGACGTTATTGCTGCTTCGTCTGTTACAGGGCAGAGTGTTTCCTTTTCTAGTTTCGATCATTCGAGGTCACATCCCTCAATCATGAAATCTGGTTTCTAGTCATCTCAGCCCATTATCTGCTGATGCTTCTTTAAAAGGATTTCTGGGTTTCTGTCCAGAATAGGTAGACTTTTGCTTGAGCGAGGACGGCGAGCCGATCTAGCACTCTTGCCAGCATTTCGACTGTGGCTTCTTCGATGAACTTTTCGTATTCGTTTCTTAGGACGTAGGCTTTGCCTGAGGCTTTCAGTCGTTTGTAGTATCCCTGTGAGACTTTCAGAAGGACATCTCTGACCCTTGCCAGTTCTTCACCGCTGAGGGCTCTTAAGCAGTTTAGGTTTGTCTCTTGGCTTGCTAGGGCATAGGTTTTGAAGCCTAACTCTCCAAGTTTCGTTACGGCTTCTTGCAGAGTTCGGTCTCCTCGGGTCTCAGCTACTCTTTGCATTCCAGCCTTCTCGAAGAAGGGGTTGTACCTTGCCATGACCGCGATGGCTTGCACATAACGCGTTCCAGCTAACGGAAGCGTCTCCTTCATGAGCCTTGCGCCTAAGCCTATTGTTCGGTATTTGGGGTGCAAAACAACCCTCGTGATTGTGCTCAGTTCATGCTTCAGCTTGCAGAACTCTGCCTTCAAGACTCTTCTTCTGCCAAACACGTTCGGCGGTGGGTGGCTGTAGACTATTACTCCGCAGAGCTCGTCTCCACGTTTCAGACAGAACACCTTGCGCGGCGACGGGCATCTGCCTGACCTGTAATGGAATTCAGCCAACTGCTTGTAGTCGTTCAGTGTTCCCTCCTCTATGCGTAGGCTTCGCGTTAAGCTGCAGGCTTCGTCAGGCTTATTCGGATGGTAGTTGACTTCCAGTCGTCTTCCCCAGCCTTTGTGAATGTGGACTGTAGGCGCAAGATCCTCGAAGAGATCCGTGTGCGTCGTGGCAACGATGACTGCTTTGCCCACCCGTCTGGCTTGTTTCTGGATGTTGAAGGCTACGATCTTGGCTGTGTCTCGGTCGAGGGTTGCGCAGAACTCGTCCATGACCCAGTATTGGCTTGGGGATTCGAGGAGTCTGGCGATTCGGTAACGATATTTCTGGCCGTCACTCAATTCCCGGTAACGCCTGACGAAGAGGTAGGCGTCGTTCAAACCTACGCGGCTCAGCAGCTCCAGTGCCTCGTCTAGGTTCCTTCCAACGGTTTCGACTATCGGCTTCTCTTGGTCAGGCTTCACATCGTCGATGTTGACGGCTTCTGCTCCAAGGTCTTTCTCCATCTCTCTTAGGAGAACTGATTTTCCGCTTCCCGATTCGCCTGTGATGTACACGATGTCTCGAGGTCCAATCTTGAGGGTGACGTTGTCGTATATGACTTGTTGGCGGAAATCGTCGACGCCTATGCCGAAGGCTTCCGCAACGCCGATGGTTCTAGGCGTGACCTCGGTCTTGACCTTGTACCTGATGTCTATGAGAAACTTGCCCTCTGTACGGTCGTAGGTGCGGGCGTATCTGGTTATGTGGAAAGACTCTTGGCGCCTCAACGTTGCCCCCACGCTCCAACTAGCCTGCCAGGTTCTTCGCGCTTCATCGTGGCAGCCCAAACTCCAAGCGCTAGGCTCCAAAGCATGTCGTCGTGGCTACTTTCTGGATGCGTGAACTGCAGGTGGCCGCTTTTGCTGTAGGCGTATTGTTGCTCGTTGATCTGTTGGCAGAGCCTCCGATCGTAGGGCATGCGGAGCCTGCCGTTTTCCATGGCGATCTTGAGACAGGTAAGCAGGTTCTCCTTGGTCTTCACGGTGAATGTTAAGCCTTCAGCCGGTACGCCTTGGTTCTTCAGCTCTTCGAGAACCGATTCGCCTACGCCTGTCTGGTCAACCTGCACATCTATGAGCTTGAACTTCTGGTTGGCTCGGGCGAGGTGTCCAATGACTTCTGTGTAGGCTGTCTCAAGCGGGAATTCGTACAAATATACGAACCTGATGCTCTCGCCTTCACGCTTAAGGATTGTGAGTGCGCTGTGGTCTTGGAGTTTTCCGAAGTCGCATCCTGCGTAGTATTCTCCCTCTGGGACATCTGTCTCTAGGCTGGCGTAGAACTCAAGGTTGGGGTCTATGGCTTGTCGTATCAGGTCTTGGGGGAAGAAGCTGTTCAAGGCTTCAACGAACTCCGCCTCGTACTCCATCAGATAGGCTTCCCTGGTCATGTTCGCCCTCATCTCTTCGAGAAACTCGCTCTTGATCAGGGGGCATTCGTCAGACTTGACCCTGTGGACGCTGTAGGCTGGGTTCATAAAGGCTCTGTAGAAGATGTGATCTTTACCCCAAGGCGTGCTCAAGAAGACTGCATACCCATCTGTAGTTGAGAGCATGGGGAAGATGATCTGCGTAATGACCTCTTCAGGCATGAAGGCTGCTTCGTCCATGATGCACATGTGAGCCGTGTAGCCTCTGAGCAGGTTCTCGCTGCAAGGCAGGGCTATGATTCGGCTTCCGTTCTCGAACTGGATCACGGTTCTTGTGGCTCTGACGACTTTGTTCCTTAGAAAGGCGGTTGGGTAGACAAACGAGGTTATCCGGTCGAACATTATCATGCTCTGGCGAAGGCTTGGACTCGTTATCAGAACAGTCACGTTGGGGTTTTCCTCTGTGAAGAACAATGCCTTCATCGCTATTGTCGTAGTCTTTCCCGTCTGGCGCCCCATGCATGCAACTATCCGTTTGCTCCTATCCTCTAGAAGGCTGGCTTGATATGGAAAGGGTTTGACGCTTAGAACCTTCTCGGCGAACGTGACGGGTGAAGTTGCCAGTTCCTCATGCTTCTCTCTAAGCGACTCTCGAACTTTGGCCTCAACTTCTTCAAGCCGCTTGTTGAGGTTTCTCTGTCTTCTTTTCTGCCTCCAACTGTGCCACTGTCGCCTCAAGCCTCTCAACACGGTTCTTCACCTCGCTGAACTTTTCAAGCTTGAAGTAGAGGTCGAAGTAAACCCGCGCCGAGCTGAAGATTATGCGGAAACGTTCGAGATCCTCTTTAGAGCATTGTGTTGCATCGCAGATCTTGTTGAAGGCGTCAACGAAACGCTTGACCATCGTTTCAAGGTCTATCATCTCAGCCTCTCTGATTTGAGTACTCAAAAGAGTTTTTGATTGAGTACTCAAATGAGCGCCAAGCCTCTGAATCTGATTTAGTACTGCTTTATAGGTCCTTCCAGGAAAGATCCGCGACCTGTAAATCTGTTCGACAGTCATGCCTTCCTTGACCATTTCTTGTAGAAGCTGGTTCTCAGCTTCTGTCCAACGTGATCCGCGACCCATTCTCTTAGCCTCCTATGCCTTCTTTCCGAAGAAGACTCCGAGGATTGTGCCGACCAGACCTGTCATCGCCGCGAAGATTTCACTGTTCCATCTGCCCAGAATAGCTAGATGAGCGATCTGAAGCGCTGTAAATGAAGCCAAGGAGATGATGGCGAAGGTTACGCCGTAGACGAGTTTGTCCGACGGCTCGACTTCCACGAGCATTGCTGATTCCCGGGGACCACTAGCAAGCGCTCTTCTTGTCAACGCCTTCCTGATCCATTTCTGCATGGTTCTTCGTCCTCTTTTTAATCGTCCTGCATCTGCCCGCGAGGAAGCTCTGGAAGAGCCGTTCAGCAACCTCTCTGTCGACTTCTGCTTTGTTGACCAGTACAACGTTTGCCGCCCAGGAGATGGGGATGCTCGTGTAGTCAACGTCGTAGACGCCGTCCGTGTACTTGAAGCTGTTCTGAGCCAGGATGATGTGCTTGCTCTTCTCGCCTAGGACGGCAATGAAGATGCCCCAACTCCTGACTGGAATGTCAACTCTAGTTCCGGTGGCGAGGCTCCTACCTATGCTGGCGTCAAACCACTCAACGCGAATCAGGTCGCCGAGCTCCACGCCTCTAAGCATGTTCGCAACTTTCCTGTTCATCTCTCCTCGGGTCCTCCATCCTCTTCCATCCTATCACCTTCCTCTCCAACTCCAGAGCGCCAGCGAGATGTTGGATAGCTTCCAGACCTTTCGGCGTTAACGCGTAGAGGCGACGGACACGTTTCATCTTTGGTTCCAGCTGGATCGCGACCAAGCCTTCCCGCACCATATGGTCAAGGATCAGCGTTATCCTGTTCCGGCAGACGTTGCTTCTGTACATGATCCGCGTCGGCTTCCGAGTTCCCCTCTCGATGGCGCGTAGGACGTCAAAGAATATCCTTAGGTCAGACCTCCTCATTCCAGCCTCCTTTCCTCTTCATCGTGGTCCCAAGGCGCAGGCGTCAGGCTGCCGCGACCTTTGCTGTGCACATAGGCGCTGTGGACGGTTAAGCCGAGGATGAAGCCGCAGACCATGGCGGCGAGAACGTTGAAGAACTCTATCACCGGCTTACGGGGCCTCCTGAAGTCTGACTGTGAAGAACCGTGTGAAGCTTGAAGCCTTCGCGCCTCTTGGATAGTGGACATCCACGCCGAGAATGTAGACATAGGTGCCACTTACCTGGTGGAGGTTGCCTTCATCTATGCTGAAAGAGACTTTCTCGCCCAGCTTTGCTTTATCCTGAATATGCTTCGCCGTACTGGCACTCCAAGCCACATTGTTCTCGTAGCATCGGAGGGTCCAAGACCGGATTGTTCCGAAAATCTTGGCTTGCTTCCTGTATTCGCCGCTGATCCACCTGTCGACAAAGGTTGCCACCGGATCGACTGTTTCCTCTATGCCGCCGCCTTCAACATTCAGGGTCTTCGTGTCAAGTGTTACAGTCATCTCACATCCACCGCCAGATAGCTCATACAGGTGTGATGCCCACTGACAACGAGCAGGGCGCCGAGAACGTCAACGATCTCAAAAGTGTAGCTCAGGGTAATGATTCCCTGCCCCGAGACCGAGGCGTAGTAGTTTGCGCTCCAATCGACAATCCGGTCCTTCCCAATCTTCGCGGATTTTATGGGGTTCGAGCTCAGCGGCTCAAGCATAACGTACAGGGTGCTTCCCTGCGGAAAGTCGAGGTCAAGAATGTTGGAATCGACAATGGTTAGAATCCAGGGGCAGAGAATGACTCGAACGTAAACGCGGCAGTCCGCCGTCTGGCCATATTGATTGTTGCAGTCAATTCTCAGAGTGTGGGTGCTGCCGACATTGAAGACGCCGTAGACTTTTCCATGTGCTCCTTTACCATAGTCGGGGTTGGGATCAGTTGTACTATTATCGTCGTTATCTTCATTCCAGCCTTTTTCAGTTCCGTCGAGATAGACTCGCCAGTTGAACCAGCCGCTTTGACTGCCCTCTCCAACGTTTCTGGGACAGCTCTTGCGTTTGCCGCCGACAATGTACACCGTGATGAAATACGAGCACTGCTTCAATGAGCCTGCGACTAGTTTTCGTGTGCTGGGCATGGTGAATTGTTGTTCGAGAACCGTTGTTGTCTGTCCCGTTGGACAGGAAACGTTTCCGCTGTCCCAGATGCTCTCCGATTTGTCAGGGAAATTGCAGGCTCCAATCCTAATGTTGTCGATTCTCACGGTGCCGGCTGATCCAAGGATGCACGCCTGGAAAGCGAATGAGTAGGACCCGGCGGAGAGAATCACGTATATTTCTCGTTCAAAAGATTCACCGTTGGCTATCTTCCCAGTCGCCATCAGCGGCACTCCGCCAAGTGTTACTCTTGAGTTGGCGAGAAAAGCCGAATCACCCGCCTGAAAGGCTCCTCGGAATCGAACCCAAACAATCTTCTGGGCTGCTAGAGTAATGTTTTCCGTCCTAAGGGTTGCCCAATCAGGACCAGAAGTTGTTGTGTAACTACTTGGATTCGCCACAAGCACTTCTTCGTCCTGCAGGCTGCGGAGTTGTTCACTAAGCAACATTCAACAAACCACCAACCCGAATACGCTTATGAGTTGCAGGGGCGCTTTCACTCGAAGCCTCGATGAGAACGTTCCGCAATTCTTTTCTCACAAGGCTGGCTGCCAGTCTCGCCGTCTCCCTGTCGGCGGATCCCTCAATATTCACGAGAGGTCCGTTAAGAGTTAGGGAAATGGATGAGGAAGGAACTGGAGCTCCCAGAGGAAAAGCTCCCCCCATGACGCCGATAACAGGAGAAACTACTAACTCCGGAGGCTCGATGTCCTTCAAAGCCTTGTCCAGATACTCGAAGCTCCCAATGAGGCCTGTGGAAGGTGGCCTTCCAACAATGCTGGCAAGATGTTCCATGCTTCTGCTTGCACTATCGACCTGATCTGTGGCGGCTCCCGCCCGACTAAAAAGGCTGCCGAACCAGTTGGCTACGTCCTGAACAGCGTTGCCTAACGCGGTTAATGCATTAATGAAAGGTTCAACGATGTTATGCCAAAGCCAAGAAAGGGCACCCGCCACCACGTCTATGGCTGGCTTTAAAACGGTCGCCAAGGCTGAACCAACCGCGTTAACGGCGTTGCGGAAAGGCTCGCAGGTGTTGTAGGCATAGATCACCGCGGCTATGAGGGCTCCGATCGCGGTGACAATGAGCATGACTGGATTTGCGTTCATAACCATGTTCAAAGCGGCTTGAGCAGCAGCCCAGCTCTGCTTGACTCGGATGAGGCTGTCAATCATCGTGATTGCTGTTGGAATGATTGAGATTGCAGATTGGACCATGGCTTCGTTGAGGTTGCCCTGTATCATCTGAGCCCTTTCGACGGCAACAGAGTACCTTTCCTCCGCCAACTGCAAATCCTTGAGCGCGGCAACTGCCTGCTCACTTTCCACGCCGTGTTCTGCGACTGCAGCATTGTACCTACGTTGCGCATCCTCAACCGAATTGAGCGTCGACTGGACCTGAAGGTTGGCTCGGCTGATGTTGACCTGCATGTCCTGAACTCTGTCGTAGGCACCGTAAAGTGCAAGGGCGCCTGTGGCTACGCCGCTGAACCCTGTGACAACACCCTTAAACCCGTCAGTCATCTGCCTATGCGTCAACTCAACCTTTCTGCCAGCCTCTTCCACCTGACCCATCGACTCCTCGGCGGAAGCCTGAACCTTTCTGAAGACGCCGCTGGCTTCGTCGATCGCTCTGACCGTGGTCGTTAAGCTTGGAAGGGCTACACTCATCCTTTGCCACCTCTCCTGAACCATGCTTCGATCTTGTCCAACAATGAGGCCTTCAAAAGCGGGATATTCTGGAAAAGGGCAGGCGTAAGAAAGGGTTTCGGCGATCTTCCGCGAGCTCCATATTCCACGAAAGACGCGTAGGAAACATCGCTCCCAATACAATATCCGCCTTCGACACCCCAGAATCCTATGCTTCTCTGCAGGCGTCCAGTTCGGATGGGAACAAGCGCCCTCGCGTCATCAACAACCTTCCCTAGGTAAAGCTCTATGACTTCGGCTAAGGGTTCGTCCAAGCCTTGAATCTGGCTTAATGCCTTGACTAGTTTCTCGACTCCCTCAACGTTGATCTCCAACGCCATCCCGCTTAGCCTCCGATTCAGGTAGGACTTGAACCAGCTCGTCTAAGGTGCGAACCTCCTTTCGGCGACCGTCCTGAACCGCCTCGGCAACAAGTTCAGCATCGTAGACCATGCCTTCAAGCCAGAAGCCCATCTGCCGCAAAGTCATTCCGCCAATCTCCTCGAGGCTGAACCCAAACTTCTTCAGGAGATAGACTGCTCTACCAAAGGGCGCTCTGGCTGCTTCGGTAAAGGGGCGGTCTGGAACAGGTTGGGCACAGTCTCGTTGATGACCTTGAGGACTATTCTCAGCGGAATCTTGGTCTTAACGGCTTCAAGTGTAACAGTCGGGTCGGATTTGCTCCACGCCCTGTAGAACGCTTGCACGCTGAGCTCCAGAGGGTCTTCGCCGCGCTGCTGGTAGACACCTGCGAAATCCTCAACTGTAAGATCCTTGTACGGGATGTAGCCGCCGAGCTCCTCAACGTAGACGCGGCGCTCTGACAGTTCTTCGCTTTTCGCAAGAACTTCCGCGAAGGTCAGCCGTTTCTCCTCGACCATCCCTCAGC
>Ga0129298_10000923_pt1 | contig 12146 bp, 12 predicted proteins | sample I19B2metaG_FD_94707 | JGI IMG/M metagenome (GOLD analysis project Ga0129298, IMG submission 94707) | Lake sediment bacterial and archeal communities from Gulf of Boni, Indonesia to study Microbial Dark Matter (Phase II) - ​I19B2 metaG | ecosystem: Environmental > Aquatic > Freshwater > Lake >... | reverse complement strand
CGGCAAGAGAGCTGGCGGTACAGACGCTTGAAGGAAAACTGGAGGCGTCCTCGCGGATTGGACAACAAAGCCCGAAAAAGCGTTAAAGGATGGCCTTCATCTCCTAAGAGCGGTTGCCGAGGCCCGAAAATATCGCGTGGATTGCACCCCTCAGCCTATAGGGAAGTCAGGGTCTCCAACGTTGACGACTTGAGTGACGTTAGCCCCGATGCTGAAGCCATCACAATCGCTCGCACTGTAGGTGCCAGAAAAAGAATCGAGATCATCAATAGAGCCAAGGAAATGCGTATACACGTCCTCAATCCTGGAGAATACAAGGAGCTAGAAGAACCCGCAACCGAGAAGAAAGAGGCAAAATAACTGAGTGCAAATCCGAAGGGGAGGTCTTCCTTTGAGTCTTAGAAATCAACGTCGGATGGCGGCTGAAATCCTCAAAGTGGGCGAGGGCAGGGTATGGATCGACCCTGAGAAGGCAGATGAGGTCGACCTAGCCATCACAAGAGAAGACATCAAAAGACTCGTCCATGAAAAAGTCATCCGGAAGATATCCGAGAAGGGAATCAGCCGTGCTCGCGCTCACATGCTTCACGCAAAGAAGAAAAAAGGAAAACGAAGAGGATACGGGAGCAGAAGCGGCGGAAGGGGCGCTAGACTGTCCCAAAAGGAGGCTTGGATGAACAGGGTAAGAGCCCAGAGAAATAGGCTCCGTGAGCTTAGAGGCAGACACGCGATCACGGAGAGGATCTATCGGCAGCTATATGTCATGGCTAAGAGCGGAGCCTTTCGTTCAGTCTCAGACTTAGAACGCCACATAGAAGCCCACAATCTAAGGAGGAGAAGGTGATGGCGAAAGGCCCATTCTACAATGTCCCATTCAGAAGGCGAAGAGAAGGAAAGACTAACTATGAACTCAGAAGGAAGCTGATCTCATCTGGCCTTCCTAGGGTTGTCGTTCGGAAAACCCTGAACCACATGATAGTCCAAGTTGTCAGACCTGCCGTCAAAGGCGACGAGGTAGTAACTTCGGCACATTCGAGCGAGCTAAGGAAGAAGTACGGATGGCTTGGCAATCTTGATAATGTTCCAGCTTCATACCTGACCGGTCTACTGTGTGGGTACAGATCGACTGCCAAAGAGGTGAACAAAGCCGTCCTAGACGCAGGTCTGCGAACACCTTCCAAGGGCTCGCGCATCTTCGCCACACTGAAGGGGTTTCTGGATGCAGGCGTCGAGGTTCGCCATGATGAAGAGATACTTCCGAATGAGACCAGAATCACAGGGCAGCATATCGCCGACTACGCTGAACGGCTATCTTCTGACTCTGACGCCTACGCCAGAAGGTTTTCGGCTTACCTCTCCCGAGGTCTGCATCCTCAGAAACTTACAGACCATTTCTCTTCAGTGAAAGAGAAGATCATGACTGATTTCAAAGAATAGCCGGGAGAATCAGGCCAAAAGACAAACGAAGGATCGACCGAGCGGAGAGACTCACCAAGGAAAACGTGGACTGGAGACGGATTCTGATAGAGGGTTCAGGTTCCGCTCAAAAGTCCGTCTTAGCGGGGCTGAGGCAATATGCCGATCAGACAGCCAATCGTGTGCGTGCTTGGTCATGTCGATACTGGAAAGACTCTGCTTTTGGACCATATACGGAAGAGCAGTGTGCAGGCGCGAGAGGCTGGCGGGATGACGCAACACATTGGAGCAAGCTTCTTCCCTATTGAAACACTAGGAGAGATAGCGGGCCCGCTTCTCAGTAGACTTGGTGGCGAGATCCGAATTCCTGGTCTGCTTGTGATCGACACGCCCGGGCATGAGGCCTTCGCAAACCTTAGGCGCAGGGGCGGCGGCGTGGCCGACATAGCCCTACTCGTCATCGATGTGCTAAAAGGGTTTGAGAATCAAACCTACGAGTCCATAGACATCCTGAAGTCTAGGAGAACTCCATTTCTTGTCGCGGCAAACAAGATCGACCGAATCCCGGGTTGGAAGCCCCAGCCCACAGCCTCCTTCTCGGAATCCTACAAAAGCCAAGACCCTTACGTGCGGCAGGCTCTCGATGAACACCTGTACAAGATTATGGGGAAGTTCTCGGAATTGAGTTTCAGGGGGGACCGGTTTGACAAAATAACTGACTTCACGCGGACAGTCGCCATCGTCCCAACAAGCGCCAAGACCGGTGAGGGCATGACCGAGATAGTGGCTGTGTTGACCGGGTTGACACAGCAGTTCCTTAAGGATAGGCTTCAGACGACAGAGGGTCCTGCCAAAGGCACTGTCCTGGAGGTCAAGGAGGAGGTTGGACTTGGCATAACCGTGAACGTAGTAACTTATGACGGTCTCCTCCGGAAGGACGACACAGTAATCCTAGGAGGAAAGAACGGCCCAATCATAACCAAGGTCCGCGCGGTTCTCTTGCCCAAGCCTTTGGACGAGATCAGAGATCCGAGGGACAGGTTCACTTCAGTTGATGAGGTTCCTGCAGCTGCCGGTGTGAAGATAGCGGCTTCAAACCTCGACGATGCCTTAGCCGGAGCGCCTTTGTACGTGGTTCCATCTGGAGAGCAGATAGAGAAGTATGTCAAGGAGGTCTCAGAAGAGGTCCAGAGAATCCGGGTTCTGACAGATGTCGATGGCATCGTCTTAAAGACGGACGCCCTTGGCTCATTGGAGGCGATAGCCGAAAGTCTGGAAAGAAACCGGGTTCCGATAAGGCTGGCTGATGTCGGGGACGTCTCGAAGAGAGATGTTACTGAAGCTGCAGTAGTCAAGGAAAGCGAACCTCTCTACGGCGCAGTCTTGGCGTTCAACGTTAAGGTTCTGCCGGACGCGGAAGAGGAGGCTCAAAACAGGAAGGTCCCCATCTTCCGACATAGCATAATCTACCACCTGATCGATGAGTACCTGAAATGGATGAAAGGCGAGAAGGAGGCTCAGGAAAGAAGCGAGTTCGAGAATCTTGTCAAACCTGCCAAGATCAGGGTCATTCCGGGCTACGTGTTCAGAAGAGCAAAGCCTGCGATAGTCGGCGTTGAGGTCCTCGCCGGGACGATTAAGCCTAGGATCCCACTTGTAAACAGAGAGGGTAAAGAGATAGGCGAGATACTCCAGATACAGGATCGGGGGGAAGTCATATCCCTAGCGGAGGTAGGAAAGGAGGTTGCCGTGTCCATCGATAAGCCCACAGTTGGGCGGCACTTCAACGATGGGGACATACTATACGTAGGCCCCCCAGAGTCTCACGCCAGAAGCTTGCTCACAAAGTTCCAGGATAGACTGGACCTGGCAGAGACTGAAGCACTAAACGAACTGGTGGAAATAATGAGGAAGTCGACACCTTTCTGGGCTGCCTAACCCCGCAGACTCTAGACAGCCTTTTCTATGCTTTCCGTAACCCCTCCGCTCTCTATTATTCTCTTGTACACCTGAGCGCTCCTTCTCGCCTTTCTTTTCTTGGTCTCAATATCCACCTCGTGGAGGCCGAACTTCATACTGAACCCCTTAGCCCACTCGTAATTGTCCATCAAGGCCCAGTGGAGATAGCCTCGCACATCCATCTTTTCCTTGTCAACCGCCCTTTCCAAGAGCTTCAGGTGGTCCACTATGAATCGCGGTCTGAGCTTATCGTCGAAGTCAGCTACCCCATGCTCCGTGATATATAGGGGTTTCCCGTATCCCTTCATCAAGTTCAGAGCGTCAAGTATGCCCTCCGGGTAGATCTCCCATCCGAAATCCGAGGTCGGCATCCCGTCGAGCGACTTGGCTCTGGCTTTGCATGAATAGCCGTAGCCTTTTACAGACTCAGGGATTGCCGGAACCCCTGCGACCCTTTTAGCCAGAAAGTCTCTCTTCCCTCTAACTACTGAACGGGTATAGTAGTTCACGCCAATCCAGTCCAGCCTATCTCTCATGTAGCTTTTCGCTTCCTTGCTCTTCTCTGCAAACTCGTAATCCAGCCACCCCTTCGTGGACGCTTCAATGATGAAATGGTTGTGCATGTAGCTCATGAACTCAGCAGCCTTGACATCAAGGTCTTTCTGGGTCAGAGGATACGTAGGAATCGCATTGTGTATCAACCCTACATCGGCAGCCGATGAGCTGTCTTCATCAGCCTTGACTGTATCCATTTTCTTCAACATATCATAGGCGCGTGCATGAGCTACAGCCGTGTGAAGCATAGCCTTGCCATAGGCTCCCAAGTTGCTTACGCCCGGCGGAAAACCTGACTCTGCCGAAAGGTAGCCACTCTCGGGCACAACCATCGGCTCGTTGAAGGTCGACCAGCTGTCCACAACATCACCCAGCTTCGAAGCCATATAAGCTGCGTACTTGGCGAACTCGATGATAGTCTTTCCGTCAACCCAGCCCCTTGGACCTTCACGGAGTTTCGTTTCGCGTGCAGCTATCGGATTGTGTGCCCACAGAGGAAGAGTGAAATGGTTGAGGCAGACGAATACTTTGAAATCCTTTGACCGAAGGTCTCGAACTATTGCCCTGTAACGGTTCACCGCTTCGCTGTTTGCGGTTCTGTCGAGTTCTTCAATGGTTTCGTCGTCAATGTCTATCTTTGCGATATTGCCGTCACCGGCCCTTTCGACCCCAACACCAACCTTCTCAGTGCTGTGCGGGAAGACTCTACTCCATTCTATCCCTATTCTGCAAGCGTTCAGCCCAAGCTCCTTGGCCATGCCATGATCCCTTTCGTAAAGGTTCCAGTAGTTGACACCATTCTCAGGCAGATCGCCGCTGACCAAGCCCTTCCGTATGTTGCCTGAATCATGAACCCAAGCATACCAGTCCGAATTTGGGTCAAGGTCTTTCTTTGAGGGATGACCCATTTCGAGCTGAAACCCGCTTATCGACACTCCCCAGAGAAATCTCTCGGGAAAAACCATACTTAGCCACTTCCTGTTATAGAGTCTCAGCGTCACAGTAGATAAATCTTCTTCAATGCTGAAACTGAACTTGGACCTTGAGTCTCACGGGTCCCCGTCCCCCTCATCTCTTGGCGCGACAGTAGAAAATCAGCTGACGGTTCTCCTAAGCGGGACTAGGCAACCGTGCCGTTGTCAACCGAATCCAGTAGGTTCAGCTTGGATGACGATGGGCTCTTGGCTTCTGTTCCAATGTCTCGGTCTTGCATATTCCTCTCTGCGGTAGTAGCCCTCTTTCCGTGGTTGACTCTGGCCTTCTTTACAGGTTGCCACCAAGTAGCAATGAAGCGATCACCGCGATTGTGATTATGACAACAGTTTCAAACAGTGTTACTTTCCAGTGAACCCTTGTCTTCTTGGAGCGATAGAAGACTAAGAACACCCCCACAACAATCCCAACTATGCTAAGCGATAGAATAATGTCGAGCGGCTCGGGCAACAACAGGTAAGCCACTATGGGTATGCTGCCGGCTAGGAACGTGGTTACGCCGCAGAGTATGGCTGCATAAATGTTCGACCTGCTGATTTCCCTGTGCAAGAGTGTGAATAGTTGCTTGACCAAGACCAGCGACTTGTCCCGTTCCATCTCGTGGGGGATGTCACTTAGACTGTAGTCCATCAGAGTCTGTAGAGTCGTAAGGTCTGCCAGATCCTCGGTGATCCCTCCTAAGAGAAAGCTAGAGAAGTTTGTGATCGCCACAGCTGCCAGGGTCAAGAAGGCTGCGAATGCTGCTGTGCTAGTTGCCAAGCCAGCTGTGAAGGCTGTAAGTATGACCACAAGCCCCGTGACGGAGCCGTCGGCTATTCCTGCGACAACCTCAAGTATGGGCTCCTTCTTCAAAAGCAAGCTCCTCCATTCCGCGCCGAGCTTCGCGCCCAGCTCGGTCAGCTGAACTCTTCCGGCATGACTGAGGATTAGGCCCTCCAAAAGCATCTCCTCTAGGGCCTTATCGAAGTCGCCCATTCCAACATATGCACGGCCTGCGCATATTTTGTCAATCCGTTGCTTGAGCACAGCCTTCTCCAGCGTGTTCTCTTTGGCGAGGATTAACATCACAATTACCCCCAATACATCCGGGAGTTCCTGTATCTCAAGGGACAAGTCGGTCTAGTCACCGTTTCGAGCTATTGAATGAGGTGCCTGAAATATTAGCTTTTCCTCGCTCTTTGGGTTCATCTTGGCTCTTCGCTCTGTATATGGGTTTCATCTTCGCCTGCCATTATGTCTCTGCTGCTTTTATTGTTCTGACTGGTCTGGATTGAAGAGGTCTGCGCCGCTCGTTCGTTTGGAAACACCAATGCAAGAAAGCCAAAGGCTTAATGAAGGGTATCTCTTCGCCCCTTCTTCGGATATAGAAAAGAGGGGCTGGAATCGCAACGGCGACACCCACCGCAGCGAGAATGTCCCCCAACCTCTTGTATGAGTTTCACGCTGATTGCCATTTCTGATGAGAAAGGCAAAACAGGGCTCGCACAGTAAATGAGATTACGTGGTCAGTTCTGTTCAGACGTGTTGCCATGCGGACCATGGTATGTCTTACTTGACTAGCCGAAAAAAGCAGAAACAGAAAAAAAGCAAACAGTTTGAAACTGATTCACGCAGAGGGCTTCAGCAGGCTACTCTGTTTCCCTCTTTGCCACCGTGCCAATGCTAAATGAGAAGCCACAGATTTCACATTCGAGTGTGTAGGGGCCTGTTGGTTTCAGCCTTCTCATGCGACATTTGGGACAGCTAAGCCGTGTTGATAGTTCTCCAGGCGATTCGTCAGATGCATAGAAGAGCGTTGGAGTTTTGAACGCCTTGTAGGCGACATAGAGCAGAATTGCCACTGCGAAGATGGCGAATACGAAGATCGCGTAGACGATTACTTCGACTTCTGGGACTGTCTCATCCCCCTTCGGTCTCTAGGTGTGGCCTTCTGCGAAGGCTACCACCATCTTCGCTTCTTCTTCACTTCTTCTTCCGCTGCAGCAGGCTTCTCGAGCACTTCGACTTCCTGTCCCGCTCCTCTGGGTCTCAATGCACCGAACGGTTGTAGGCCCTCAACTAGGAACGGGCTTTCGACTCCTGCCAAGACAACGGTTGCTCGCATCGCGCCTTGCATTTTGCTGTTCACTCTTGCGCCCCATGAAGCTCTTGCGGTTGGTGAGACTGTGCCCATGACGATCTCTCCAGCTCTGTTGACGTCTTCGAGGGTCATGTCGTCTCCGCCTTCAATGTGAACCAGTGCGCCTTCGCATTTTCTGAGGTCTCCTATGTCAAGCAGTTGGGTGTTCAGTGCCTTTTGGACAGAGTCTTCGACTTTAGTCTCTCCCATGCCCTCTCCTACGCCTATGGCGCAGACTCCGCTTCCCGTCATGATCGCCTTCAGATCAGCAAAGTCTAGGTTAACGAGGCTTGGAATCGCAATGGTCTCTGATACGTTCTTGATGAAAGTAGCTATTAGCTCGTTCGCAACTCCGAAGGCTTCACTCAGCGGCAGGTTGCCCGCAACTTTCCTTAATCTATTGTTGTCGATGACGATGACCGCGTCGCAAGCCTCGACAAGTCTCCCCAAGCCCTCTTTAGCCTTCATCAGTCTGGCTCTCTCAACCTGGAACGGAATTGTAACGACAGCCAGCGTCAGTGCTCCCATCTCTTTAGCAATCTTTGATATAACAGGCGAAGCACCTGTCCCGGTCCCGCCGCCCAAGCCCGCCGTCACGAAGACTAGGCCCGCACCGGCAAGAGTCCTCTCTATCTCATCCGAAGTCTCTTCAGCTGCCTTGGCGCCTTGCTCTGGAAAACCACCGCACCCAAGTCCCGCACAAACTTGGAACCCAAGCAATATCCTCTTGTCAGCCTTTGATATGCTGAGATGTTTTGCATCCGTGTTCAGTGCGTAGATCTTTGCTCCTGAAACCTCTTTGTCCTTCATCCAGGAGACAATGTTTGATCCTGCTCCTCCGATGCCTAGTACAGCTATCTGTGGAATTGCTTCTCTTGCAATGTCCTCAATGCTCTTCTCGGAAACTGCCCGCTTCACTATTTCCTCGACGCTTTTTTCCATCTTTCCTTTCTCCTTTCAACGGGATTCTCTGTTTAGATGTACGCGAACTACTTCTTTATTTCAAGGTGGATATAAAGTTTTCTAAAAGTGAACTTAGGATTCCACACAAGGTGTACGGGATAATATACTCGAGTATACCAGCATATTATGAAAGAAGTATACCGGAATATCATACCCAGAGTTACAGAAACTGCATATTGAAGTTTACAAATCAATAACTTTTATATAGTTAAACCGCTAGATTTCTGAATAGGAACTGAGGAGACAGCCTTGGCCGAAAAAACAACCGAAGAGAGAAAGTATGAAGAGATAGTTGTGAAGCTTGGTGTCTCAAATGACTATCTCAGGAAGCTCGAACAGCTCATAGATGTGAAGAGGATATTCTCAAGCAGGGCTGAGGCCTTCAGAAGAGCGTTAGAGCTTCTTTTCGAGAAGTATGAAGAAGCTCTAAGCGAGAGCTGAAGTGATCACCACTGTGACATACCGGGCGTCGTCTGGTGGGCTCCCATGTATCATAGCGGCAATAAGACTGAAACAACGAACTGTTACGCTTTCGGGAACTTAGCTGGACTCCATTCTGCTATTTTTTGTGGTATCTGAAGACGGGTAGGAAGAGCCGAGCCTTTCTTGAAATGCGCCAAGAGTCTTCCCGGTTTTCTGATGACTTCCGAAAAAGGCTCCTTCGCTCAGAAAACGATTCTGCATAGGAAGCCCAAGATTGTGGAAGAAGTGATTGCTGACAATAACTATCCCTCCGCCATTGTCAAACGTCTAGCCCTTCTCAAAGAGGAAATCCTCAGCGGTCAGATTCGACCGCTAACGGAGAAAGCCCCAGACGTCAAACAATGGAACCATAAATGGAAAGAGTTCCAAGGCAGGACGTGGCTGGAGATACCTTGGTACTTCGCTGAGGCTTTCTTCTACCGCCGCCTTCTAGAAGCAGTTCAGTATTTCCAGCCAGGATCACTCCGAGGACTGGACCCGTTTAGCTTGTCAAAAAGACAACAACTTGGCGAATGCATTCTTCCTTTGAGCATTGCACTGGACTCCGTAGAAATGATAGGTGATCCGCGATTGTGCTTTGAGAATCTTCTACACGCAAGCCTATGGGGTAACCGTGTCGACCTCAGCAACCTGACCGTTGCGGATGAGGTGAGGCGGAGGCAGGGGATGATCGAAAGAGAGAACCTTCTGATCAACGATTTCGCTCGAATTCTAGAGGTCTTTGAGGAAAAAACCTTCTCGCATACATGCTTCGCAAATGACAATGTAGGCATGGAGCTAGGCTTCGATCTTTTTCTGGCTGACTTTCTCCTCTCGAACGGGTGGGCAGACAAGACAACGTTCTTCCTAAAGCCTTACCCATTCTTCGTCTCGGACGCCATGCCAAAGGACTTGGAGCAAACATTGGAGGGTTTTGCCAAAGCTCCACGCCAGAGTCTGAATAGCCTAGCGGAGCGCATACAGACGGCATTGTCAAGACGAACTCTACATTTGTCGGCTGAGTGGTTCTGGGCTTCAGCTGACCATTTCTGTGAGATGCCTAAGCATCTACACGACGAGATTTCCAGCCTAGATCTGGTTATACTGAAAGGCGATGTCAACTACCGCCGGTTGTTGAGCGATCGTCATTGGCCTTACACCACGCCTGTAGAGGAGATCGTTCGATATTTTCCCACGTCGCTTCTGGTCTTGCGCACTCTGAAGGGCGAGATTATCGTCAACCTGAAGGAAGGCCAAGCAGAAGAGATGGCAGCAAAGGATCCCGATTGGCTGGTCAACGGTCTCCGCGGCATAATTCAATATATCGAACTAGGTAGCTCCTAGCTATCACTGTTTAGCTTGGGTGATTGAAGTAGATCAAGTAACTCTGCTGCGGCTTCTCTGGGCATCCTGACGCTAGTACGTGGTGCTTCTCAATGAGAAAACAAGCCAAGGGGAGACGTAGATTATGATCAAAATATACAGGATTAGCCCCAAGGTTGCAGTAAGCACCACAGGTCCTCTTCCGACATTTATTGGTTCTTTGCCACGGATTCTTGGGGCTGGAAGCATAAACGAAGTCCTAGCCCTATAGTCCATGTATTCCTTTCCCAATCTCTTTGCCAAGGACTGCTCCTCGAGATAGGCAATCAACACATAGGCATAGGTCATGGTTCCCCAAGAGATCAATGCAATGGGCCGTGCCGCTCGTAGCGAGAGTCCTAGAATGGTGATGATCAGCCCCAGATACTGCGGATGCCGAACCAGCCGGTATGGGCCAGCAGCCATCAGTTTACCGCGGCTTCTCAACCACCATACGAAGCTCAACAGGAACAGACTTAGGCCTGACAACATCAGGACATCCTCAACTGCGTTCCAGAGGGCTGATGCCTCGCTCATGGTTAGTGCAGAGTACACATGTGAGAGGAAATACAGCGTCATTCCTCTGCCGAAAGGGTCGGGCAGGTCCGTCAAGAAGGGCCATGGCAGCGTCATAACATAGTGTATGCCAAGCGGCAGAAACATGATGTACAATAGGGGGTTCGCCACCACCCAAAGGGACGGGACAGCTGAGAGGTATAGAGCCGCAAGCCGGACTATCCCGCGCGTGAGTTTGCCTAGTCTGGCTGTCATGTTTTTCACAGAAAAGACTACCTCCGGAAAGTTATTTAAAGCTACATTTCAGAACAATACTTTGGGTGATTTTCTTGAGCCCTCCCTCCTACGAATCTGTCAAGGAGCTATTTCTTCTGAATGGCAAGAAGGCCATCATCACGGGCAGCGGCGGAGGAATTGGCAGTGCGATAGCCTACAGCTTGGCCGAGCTCGGTGCTGACACGGCATTGTTGGACGTTAATGCAGAGAGCATAATGAATCTCAAAGAAGATCTGGAGAAAAGGTTCCGAGTCAGAGTCCTAGCGATGCCTGTGGACATAACTGACTCTAGGCAGGTTACGGATGCGGTCAACGCGGTCGTTGACAGTTTCGGTCGGATAGACATCTTGGTGAACTGCCACGGTGTTGGGCAATGGTCTCGCGCTGAGGAAATGGAAGAAAAAGACTGGAACCGAATGCTCGACGTAAACTTGAAAGGCGTGTTCCTCATGTGTCAAGCTGTTGGGCAGTACATGATCAGGCAGAAGTGCGGGAAGATCATCAACATCGCATCCATGTCCGGGACGATCGTGAACAAGCCTCAGCCTCAAGCGCACTACAATGCTTCAAAGGCTGGGGTGATCATGTTGACGAAGAGCCTCGCAGCCGAGTGGGCGAAGCACAACATAAACGTCAACAGCGTCAGCCCAGGCTACACTCTGACGCCTTTGGTTAAGAACCTCCTGAAGACTCAGCCAGAGTACGCAGATTACTGGAAGCCTCTAGTGCCTCTAGGAAGATTCGCTGAACCCTCAGACATTGTAGGAGCCGTCCTATTCTTGGCTTCTGAGGCTGCAAGTTACATCACTGGACACGACTTGGTCGTTGACGGCGGATACTCGATATGGTAACGCCAAAGCAAAGGATCTGACTTCTCTCTACTTCTACTCTCCTCCTCACACACATGAGTGCCGAGAGAATATAGAGGTCCGGATTCCGACCCTCAATTCCTATATACAGGTATCAGATTAGGATACATTGGGTGGAAATATGTTTACTCACACCAGTATTCGGACGAGTAACATGGATAGATCGGTCGATTTCTATACCAGATTTCTGGGACTGAAGCTTCTAGGCCGACATCAGATCCCACAGAACAACGCTGAGATCGCGTTTCTTCAGGATCACGAGGGTAAGGGGGCGAGGCTGGAGTTGACTCTATATCGAGACCAGAAGAAGTTTATACAGGCAGAGTATGAAGACAGGGTCTTCGATCATCTCGCCTTCGAAGTGAAGGACATGAGAAAGACACTCTCCATGATGCGGAAAGAGGGAATCACGATTACGGATGAACCTTACCAGCTTAGCCCAGGCGGCTCGCTGATAGCCTTCATCGAAGACCCGGATGGAACACTCATCGAATTGATTGAGACGAAGTGAAAGACAAAAGGGAAAGCAAGAAGTCAAAGCAACGCGCGTACGTGCACGAGTGGGTTCTTGATACATAAGTGAGAGTAAGGAAGTAAGCAAGAAAAGGGAACACGTACGTTTGAGAGAGGCAAAAGTTTTAAGGTAACGTGGGCAT
>Ga0129298_10000920_pt1 | contig 12158 bp, 12 predicted proteins | sample I19B2metaG_FD_94707 | JGI IMG/M metagenome (GOLD analysis project Ga0129298, IMG submission 94707) | Lake sediment bacterial and archeal communities from Gulf of Boni, Indonesia to study Microbial Dark Matter (Phase II) - ​I19B2 metaG | ecosystem: Environmental > Aquatic > Freshwater > Lake >... | reverse complement strand
CTCTCCCACTGACAAAAATGACCGATCACGAAAAGCTGATTCACTCAGAGTTCAAAAAAGTTTATGGGGTTGACATGCTGGATCTGGGTTTGCCGCACCTGAAGCAGAAATACACGCTGCCGGGTCGTCTGCGGGAGCTGATGTATTACGGCAAGATATTGACAGGCTAACTCCAGGGAAAAGGGCTGGTATCTCATTTATACTTTTACATCTCTTCGGAAGGATTTAATTTACCTCCCCGCGTTGCTGATGGACATGAGTTCCAGCAGCGCTATACTTGGAATGCCCTTTTATGCTTCCAGATTTGGGGCATCCTCGCTGGTCATAGGCTCAATGGCGGCGGCGAGCACGCTTTTGTATGTGATCTTCAGCCAGATTTTCGGGAGGTTATCGGATCGCGTTAATCGAAAGAGGGTTCCCCAGATAGCCTGCATCTGCTTTTCGCTCCTGTATTTTCTCATGCCGTTCTGCAGAGATTTGAGGCAACTGGCTATCCTCTTCCCATTCACTGGTCTAACATTGTCTGCGTTCTGGCCCTCGCTGGAGGCATGGATAGGCGAGCGGAGCGACGACAGACCGCTGGCGAAACGGGTCAGCATATTTAACCTTTTCTGGACTGTCGGCGCGTTGCTGGGTTTTGTTACCAGCGGGTACATATACGATATACACGCCACCGCGCCGTTTTATTTCGCAAGCGTTTCCGCGCTGTGCTCCGCCATAGCTATAACTATCCAACCCGAGCCTGTGAATCGTTCTGCGTCTCGTGATCAGAGCGAGAGAGCGACAGACGACCGACGACTGACGATCAAATATATGTACATAAGCTGGGCGGCGAATTTCGTTAGCTGGCTTACGCTCGGCGTGATACGCTATATCTTCCCCAAGCTTATAAATGAATTGAACATGCCGCCGCGCTTGTTCGGGCTGTTGATGCTGGGATGGTCTTGCCTTCAGGGGCTGATGTTTTATATTCTCGGCGCAACAGAAAAATGGCGTTACAAATTCGGGTTGCTGGCAGGATTTCAGATGCTCGGATGTCTGGGCTTTCTCACCATCTGGACGGCTAATTCTCCGCGATTCTGGGCTGTTGCCCTTATGTTGTTCGGCATTGACACCGGCATGACTTACTTTTCCAGCATATATTACAGCCTGTGCGGTCATGCGGACCTCGGCAACAAAAGCGGATGGCACGAGTCCATACTCAGGAGCGGTGAGTTCATTGGCTCTTTCACCGGCGGGATACTGGCAAACTACATCAGCCTCAAGTCCCCATATCTGTTCTGCGCGGCAATGATAGTCGGCGGGCTGGCATTTCAGTCCTTCATTTTGCGCGTTAAATCCGGCGACGGAAGGTGATACTAATATGGCGAGAAGCAGAACAGGAGATTCTTTTTTGTTATCGTTAATCCTGCACGGTTTAATGATACTTGTGCTGGGGTTTGCTCTGATGGAAAACCAGCAGGAAAAAGCGAAGGAATTTTTAGCCGTGGATATGGTGCGCGCCGCAAGCCCTGTCGCTCCGCCAAGAAAAATAGAGTTGCGGGAGAGTTTCCCGGATTTTCGCAGGCTGGCAGAGCATGGCGCAAATATTCGGCTTAAACCGCAGACGTTCAGAGCGCCGGACGCGAAGTCTGCCAGACAATTGCGCTCATCCGATATGAAAGCCATAATTCCCGAACTCACGACGGACGCCGATCAGTTCAGTTCTCGGTTTGATGCGCCGATCCCCGGACCTGAAGTGGGAGTACAAATAGCAAAACCGGGCGCCAGCTCTGGAAGACCGGTTGCCGAACGCCCCGGCGCGTCCTCCGCTATATTGCCGAGAGGGGCAGGGATATTTGAATCAGCGTTATACTGGATCGCCCGGAATGTTATCAGCAATAACAAAACTGGCAGAGAGGACATCGTTTTCCTTATAGACGCCAGCGGCACCATGGAGGAGAACATCGCCGCCGTCGCAAGGTATCTCAGCAGAATGATAGACGTCTTTAAAGAGAGCAAGCTGGACTATACGATGGGAGTGATAAAGTTCAACCGAGTGCTGAAGAATAACGATATTAAGGTTTATCAGCAGACCAGAGATGTGAATCAGGTCAAGTTCATCCTCAGGTCTATAAAGTGCGATGGCGATGAGAACGCGCTGGATGCCATCGAGGTAGGCTTAGGGCAGGTCGAATTTCGCAGACCGGTGGATAAGACGTTCATACTGGTAACCGACGAGGGATTCAAACCGCGCACACTGACGGAGAAAACCCGAAGGAATCTGGAACGCGAGAAGCTTTTGCAGGAGGATTTTCAGGAGGTCGTCAGGATGTGCCAGAGTAACGGCGTAAAGGTCAGCGTTCTGGGTATAGACAACGAAATGCACAAATCGCTTGCGAAGAAGACCGGGGGCTTGTGGTTTCAGATACCAAAACAGGATGAACAGCCAGACAGTCGCCTTGAATACGGCTCACGGTTAATTGAGGAATAGGTAGCGCAGGCACTTTGCCTGCGCCCACATACGAGACTTTACATACCCGCGCTTTTCACCAGAGGGCGACCCTCAGAGTCCTTGAGGGTGTTGGTAGCGATCAGGATAAGGTCGATCAGCCACCATATTCCAAATCCCCCGATTGTGATAAGCTTGAGTATGCCCGTTCCTATCAGACCGAGGTAGAAGCGGTCAATGCCAAACTCGCCTACAACAATGGAGAGTATCAAGGCGACAAGCCAGTTTTTGCCTTCTCCTTGAGCGCCGCCCAGGCGGACACCGCATTTGACGCAAACTTCGGCTTCAGGCAGTGTCTCAGCACCACAATTGTTGCAGTACTTGTTCCCTTTAAGTGGTCTGACTCCGCATGAAGTGCAGAACTCCGCCCCTTCCGCTAATTCTTTTCCACAATTTCTACAGAACATATCAGTCTCCTTCCTTTGCCACTGTACGGGTTAATTCGTTAATACCTCGATATTAAGGTTTCTGCCGTTGTGCCTCCTTTTCGTAGCGCTTGAGAGTTGCTAATTCTCGCGGCAGATGGATCTCACAGGGATCGCTCCAGTCGATCCATTCGCCGCTGATCCAGCCATCGTAAGAGATTGAAAGCAGGAGTTCGATCACGCGCCGGTGATCGTAGCCGCCTTCGCCTATAGGGACCAACTGTGTAGTCCGGGGCGAAGCGTCATGGACGTGCAGGTGTCTGATCCAGGGTTTGAGCGTCTCGAATGCCTGATCCATCGTCGCGAATCCTGCGCGAACAGGGTGCATCACGTCCCAGTTCACGCCGACAGCAGGATGGTTTACCCACCTGATGACTTCAGCCACATTCTCTGGATTGCACCAGTCGTCATGGGTCTCCATGCAGACAGTCACCCCGCGCTGACCCGCATGATCGGCGACCGATCGCAGTGATTCAGCCACCAGATTAATGGCTTCCTCACGGTTGATGCCTTTTCCTATCTGACCGCCGAACACCCTGATCCGTTTCGCTCCGACGTCAGCCGCCAGATCGATGCACCGCAACGTATAGTCAATATTCTTCTTCGCGGTCTCCGGGTTGGCATACACACAGGATGTTGCAACGCAACAAATCGCTATGCCACTATCAGCCGACTGCCGCTTGATTTCGCTTCGTTTTGCACTGCTGGTGTCAACCTCGACACCGTGCTTATGTTCGGCGTCAATACGCGGCTCGATCCCGTCGTAGCCAGAACGCTTTGCCGTCGCCAGCAATTCGCTTATGCTCAGTTGCGGACAGGAAAAGCTCATAAAAGAATACCTCATTTTTTCGCTCCCTTCAATTCTTCCTTCCTAGCAACCAACTCGTGTTTCTTATCGGGATGAACCAGTCTGTCTGAATACTTTTCTCTATCCCTTTTCATGCTCTCAACGACCTTCCGCGGGTCATAATCGAATTCTGCCATAAGGTCTTTTCTTCGTTTCCGGATTTCTCTTACGAGAGGATCTATCCACATTTCATTCATCTCCTTCCTCGAATAATTGTTCAGGGGTTATGATCTGCGGAATAAAAAGTCCCAACTGCATATTAATCAAGCGAATACGACTAAATTTGTTCGCATTGGCAAGGTTCTTACAATTCCATGTTAGGAGAAAATCGATCTTATGATAAGCTGCCAGAGCCAAATGAAAAGCATCTCCCAGATCAGTCTTTGGCATTATATTTTGCTCTATGTAAACCCGGACAATGTCAGCAACTTCGTCTGGTGTTTCTAGAACTGGAAGTTCACTCACTAATTGGAGAATTTGGGTCTTATGAGGGTAATCACCGCGGTTCAGCTCCATTAGAACCATCTCAGAAACGTATACATCATAACGTGGTTTTTCCTCATCCCACCACAAACACGTGATTTCTCGGTGTAACACGAGTTCGGGTCTCTCCTCGTAATAGTAGCTCGGAATCGTAGTGTCAAGATATACAGACTTTGTCATCTTACTCTACCCGTGTCTTCTGAAGAGGCTCACTCTCCCATAATACTGTTCAGTTATTCTGCGTATCTATATGAATCTCCACAGCAGTGCCCGACTCCGCAGATGCGTAAATCGCGTCGGTGATCTGCTGGACAACGAGGGCGTTTTCGAGGCTTGTCTTTGGCTGACGATTTTCGCGGATTGCGGCGGCGAAATCCGTCACCGGACCAGCGTGCACCAGTGCGTTATTTTCCTCTCCCTCCCAGAGCACCCTGGAGACGACGCCTTTTTCGGTGGATGTATCATCGTGGATGATCCTCTTGGGCAACGCATTGGTCATCGTCAGTTTGAGCGAGCCATTTGTTCCTATGATCTGCCATGCGTCTTCGGATTGCGCGGGCATATATTCGCCGCGCTCTATCGCTATGACAGTCCCACCTTCGCAGCGGATGAGCGCAGTATAATGGGTTTCAGCGTCGGAGCCGGGTGCGATATGCGACTCAAACTGCGGCGGAATCGTCCACGTCTGAGCAAAGACCATCTCTGGCTTGAGCGACCAGCCTGTGATGCCCAGAAGATAGTCCAGATCATAGCATCCCCAGTTGACCAGAATCCCGCCGCCGTTGAGAGCCTTTGTTAAACGCCAGTCAGGGCGCGGCGTCTTCGGTTTTTCTCCTGCCGCGCCGATGTTCCTGCTTCGCACCAGACGCAGAGCACCAAGAGCGCCGCTTGCTATGAATTTCGCCGCCACCTCTGCCCCTTCGAGGAAACGATACCGCGAAGAACAGCATCCTGCTATAAGGTTACCCCGCGCTTTGATGAGTTGCCTGACCTCGTCCGCGTTCATCGCCACGGGCTTTTCCGTCAGCACATGCTTGCCTCTGGCAAAGGCTTGCAATGCCAGCTCGGTTCGATGCTGAGTCGGAAATGCCAGAACAACCGCTTCAACATCGGGATCGGCAAGCAGATCGGTGCCGTTGAAAAACACCTTTTTCGCGCCATACTCCTGAGCCGCCTTCCGCGCTCTTTCTTCGATAAAGTCCGCTACCGCCTCGATTTCCAGCAGAGGCGATTTAGCCGCCGCCGCTAAATGCGCCGGACCTATAACCCCACAACCGATCACACCTATTTTGACAGGCTTCATGTTTTCCCCTTTCGTTTTAGCCACAGATTACACGGATTTCTTCTGTGGCTAAATTCATTTATCAAGCATACAGTGGTCCGAGGGCGTTGCACGCCGCGCGGTCGCCGCCCATGCGAGTCCACAGCGTGGGATGGAAGATCCGATCCTCTGATATGTTGTGGTAATCCGCAGGGATGCGAAGCATCGCCGCCACTGTAAGAATTTCCTCCCCTATGTGACCGACAGCCGCCGAAACGTGGTTGGGATCGATCCCTCTGTTCATAACATCGTAGGTGTCTATGCCGTCAGCAACGGCGAAGGTGTCTGGCCACGTAGGATCTGTCCTTTCGCACACATATCTGGCGACGTTATCCGGCAATTCGACCGTATGGCCTTCGATCACAGTGATCGTCACATCAAGCCCGATGCGGTTGAAGCGGATCATCGTGATCGGCAAACCGCCGGGCGTGACGAAATGCGTCGAGAGACCGTCGCCGGGGAAGTATCCGAGGCTGGCTGGATGCCATTCCGTGCCTTTGATCGCGAGGCTCATTCTGCGATCATCAGGACGCAGGGCTGGATCTGTCGCCCAATCCAGCGCGGCAGGTCCACTGTTGATCAGGTGAAGGAAACCCGTGGGAGCGATAGAACTGATGTCCGCGCCTGTGGCTTCGCAGATTTTCTTCGGAGACCAGTACGTCCTGAGATCCGCGAAGAGCGCGGCGAGACCGGTGATCATGACGCCAAATTGCATCCCTATGCCGTTGAAGAAATCGTTCTCAGTAGCATGGACTATTGGCGGGCGCAATCCGTTCCAGTCGAAGGTGCTGGAATTAATGGCTTCCGGGAAATCGAAGTTGGGAAGCCAGTCAGTCCAGTAGCGTTGCCCTGCAGTTCCGCCGAAGAGGGCGTTCAAGCCCTGCGATCGCTCCTCGTCCTCGATCAGGTCGTTGCCGCGCATGATGTCGCGGATAACCAGAGTCATCGGCACAAGGTACTCCCCGACAAGCTTTCTGATATGCTGCGGGCTTCTCTTTTTTGCCGGGTCAATGCGCCCATCGAAGTTATTGAAGAACCAGTCAACTGCGCGTCGTGCTTCGTCTTTGTCATACATGCCGCGCTGAATGCGCATCAATATCTCGATCTGATCAACATGCACAAGCTTCATGCCAAACCATCGGGCGAGGACGTCGCTGACAGGCTCAGAGCCGGCGATGCCCATGGAGACATGCCCTATGCTTGCGTAGCTTTTGCCGCGCATCATGGCAATTGACGCGGCGCACCTGAGAAACTGGGTTATCCTCCTCGCGCTCTCTGGATGCAGCGGTGCGCTGGGGTCCATATCCTCCACATCGGGCGGATAAATGCAAAAGACGGGACATAGATGAGCTGTGGCTGACGCGCGCCTGGAGTTTAGCAGCACCGCGCCGGGCCATGCTGTTCCGTTCATGGCTTCATAGGCTGTTATCCATTCAGGATGACCAAAGAAGCTGGTCTCCCAGCCCATTGACCATGTGCACATGGAATTGATCATGATGCTCACTCCCGCTTGCTCGAACTCCTTTTGCACGATCGCCGCATCCCGCGGACCGCCAACCGGAACACTGCCTTTGACAACGCGGAACTTGCTGCCATCGTAAAGCTCGATCTGCTCCGCAAGCTTCACAACCTTTTCAAGCCGATTCATTACAACGGGCATCTGCTGTGCTTTCACAGATCCTTCGGGAATATCAGCCACCGGATAGGTTCGCGGGTCTATTGCCGCATAAATACCTACCGTCGGTGGATTGCCTGCAAGTGAACGCATCATTGAATGATCCCCCTTTCTCTTTTTCTCGTTAGCATGATGAGATATGCTTAAGGGATGAGTAATTGCCTTATCGGAATATAATATGCCTTGCGTATTATACCATCTAAATCGTGTGTAATCAAGATTTATGTCTGTGGTTTAAGATAGACATTGACCAGAATGGCAAAAATGTTATAATAATCGCTGAAGATGCTACAAAGAAAAGCTTGTGCACGAATGCAAAGGGAGGGCGAAGCTGAGGCATATATTCTGTATCGGTTCGCCGGGAGGCTCACCCTCCCATTGCTAAACAAACTCCACTTTCGGAGCAGGGGGTATGGAATGCTCGGAATTCTGATCAAGAAAGAGTTATTGAACAATCTTGTAAGCTTTCGCTTCATACTCATCTTTTTGCTTTGCTGCACACTGATCGTAGTGAGCGCATACACCATGCGCGGAAAATACGACAGCCGCGTGAAGGAATATTCTGCCGCGGTGAATATACATAAGCAGGAGCTTGCAAAAGCGAAGGGGGCATCAGGGTTGAATCAGGCTGCCATCAGCGGATATAAGCTGGACAAGCCTCCGACGCCGCTCAGTGTGATAGCGGAAGGTATAGAAGGCGCCGCCGGCAAGTTTGCCACAGTCAATATACTATCAACGCCTGCACTGGAAGGCGGTGCCGGCAGTGAACCCATGTTTATTTATTTCGGGACGCTCGATATGGTGTATATTGTAATGGTCGTCCTGAGCCTTGTGGCTATCCTGCTGACCTATGACGCCATATCAGGGGAGCGCGAGCAGGGGACGCTGAAGCTGGCTTTATCCAACAGTGTGCCCAGACATATTGTGTTGCTGTCGAAGTGCATAGGCGGTTACATAACTTTGCTCCTTCCGTTCCTTGTGCCGACATTGTTCGGTTTGCTGATCCTTACCACGTCAGGCATGATAAACTTTACGGGGGACGATTGGGCAAGGTTGTGCCTTATATTGCTGGCTTCGATTCTATATATAGGTATCTTCATGATGCTTGGTCTGCTTGTATCAAGTCGAACCAACAGATCCACCACGTCGTTGATGATGCTGTTGTTTATATGGGTCGTGATCGTGCTGGCAGTGCCAAAAGTGAGCGTGATAGTCGCTGGCAAGCTATACCACGTCCCGTCTATGCAGGAAGTTCAGGCTGAGAAAGACACGGCAATGGCACAGATCATGAAAGAGGGACAGGAAAAAACCCAGAAGTATGTGCAGGAGCATATCCAGCAGGTACAGTCCCAGCAGATGCAGTTGAAGGAATTGCAGGATGGGATAGCCAGAATACAGGAAGATATGTATACTGACATAAGCAAAAAGCAAGGCGATATTCAGGCGGAATACGAGAGAAAAAAGGTCGGTCAATTCCGTCTGGCGGCGAACATCTCACGTATATCGCCTGCCTCTGTATATACTTATGCCGCGACCACTCTGGCGCGCACAGGCTTGGACAGACAGGAGAGATTTCTGGCGGCGGCACGCGCTTATCAGGTCGGGTTCGTGCAATACTTCAACGATGTGCTCCGAGAGTTGATAAAACAGCAAATAGGAGTATCTAAACCAGTTGAGGATGTGAAGTTCGATCTCAATAAACTGCCGGTTCTGGAGTTCCGGGAAGCAAACCTTTCTGAGTCGTGGAACCTGGTCTGGGTTGATTTTCTGATCCTTTTCCTCCTCGCCACGTGCTTCTTCATGATAGCATACATCAGCTTTGTTCGTGGTGATGTCCAGTGAAATTTCTGGCAAACAAACAGCCAATTTTCGCGTCTATATAAATGTTCTATTTCTCGTATCATACCTCTGCTTTCTGAGATATGACGTTAGACAGGTTTCTTAGAAATTGATTCTTTGCACAAGGCATTTTCCAGAACTTGCTAATCTGGCGATTTACTGTTGCGGATCCGACGTCCCTTCAATACCGATCAGCTTTGCTTCGTTTAACAGCCATCCGTCTTTCACTCTATCACCAGGTCTTATGTAAAGATTTACCATGTATCGTCCCGGTTTGTTAATGACGCTGGATACATCAATATCGCCAATAGTCCTGACCGCAGTTGAGGGTTGTTCGCCGCCTATCGCTTTCTCTTCCAGCACCGTTTTCTGATCGATCTGGACGCTGAAGAAAGCATCGAACTTGTCCTTATCCTGTGTTATGTCGTAATGGAGAAGGATTCTCTTACCGACCACTCTGGTTACTCTGACGTCATAAGCCAGCTTGTCCTCTATGGCAACGGCTTCCCAGTGTGCATCGCGGTCGAGTATCAATGAGACTTCAGGAGTCTGCTGGACAACCATAATTTCGATAGTCTTTTCTGATGATGTTGCTCCATCTGTAACCTTTACGCTGATTGAGTAAGTTCCCGGGTCATTCGGAGCCTTGTATGTGATTCTGCTGCCAGAACCCTGTATAATGCCCGCTTCCGCTGTCCATGTATATATCAGAACCTCTTTATCGCCGGAATATTCCACGACTGCCTCTATTGTCGCAGTTTCCCCTGTACCCAGGGGCGATTGAGAAACCTTGAGTTCGCTGACCTTCAAGGTTGCTACGATGAGGGATGTGTCCATACCACATCCGATAAAAATTGCCAGTACCATTATGTATAATGTTGATAAGATTAAAAACCTGTATTTCATATCGCCTGTTCACTCCTCTTGGTTCTCAGATCATGATCTCCGTCCTGCTGGTCAGACCATATTTCTCAGCGCTTGACATTATGAGCCGTCTTAACCCCTGCCAGTATGCTTTCCGTTCAGGTTCGTCATACATTATCCTTCCATAGCTTCTGATAAGATAGGGGTAATTTTCACCCAGAAAGCTCTTTATACTCGCCCATACTCCCGGTCTCGGGTTGAGCTGATCGGCATAGATGTGCTCCAGTTTTATCTCCGATAGAGATTTGATGAGCGCGTCTATATTTTCGGGGGTGTCGGACAAAAATGGCATAAATGGACCCAGGAACGCCCATGTTCTGATACCCCGATCAGCCGCCTCTCTCAGCATATCGATCCGATCTCTGGTAAGCGACGCCCTCGGCTCGATTTTCCTGCAAAGGGCGTCGTCCATAACTGTAAGGGTGGCGCCAAGCTCCGTGTCAGTGCCTTCCAGAAGGTCGAGGTCGTCGCGTATAAGACTGCTTTTGGTGAGGATGCTGACATGAAAGCTGTTATGCAACAGCATATCCAGACACCGGCGGCTGAGTTCGTATTTTTGCTCCAGTGGCTGCCAGCCGTCGCACACGGAACTCATGAATACTGCGCCTCGCGCCGCGCGCCTGAGTTCTTTCTCAAGGATATAAGGTGCATTTATCTTCGCATCAACGAATTGTCCCCAGGGTTCAGTATGTCCGGTGAATCGCTTCATATATCTGGCATAGCAATAGACACAGCCATGGAGACAGCCAGTGTAGCAATTGACAGCATAGTTCGAGATCCTGGACTTGACCAGCACTGATTTACATTCTATTTCCCTGATCACCGGCAAATTGATCATCTCCTTATTGTTTGTCAAATTGACATTTTCCCCGAGGAGAAATCCTGTCCCTTAGCCACCAGCGCGGCGATGTTGCCCCTCAATTTGTAAAACGTGTTATCAATAATTGACTGGCGTATGCCTCTCATCAGGCTCAGGTAGAAATTCAGGTTGTGAAGCGTGTGCAGCCTGTGTGCCAGTATCTCGTTTGTCATATACAGGTGTCTCAGATAAGCGCGGGTGAAGTTCCTGCAGGTGTAGCACTGGCAAGCGGGGTCAAGCGGGGTGAAATCGCGTTTGTACTGCGCATTTTTTATCTTCATCATGCCCTCGCTGGCGAACAGCGAGCCATTGCGGGCATTTCTCGTTGGCAGGACGCAGTCGAACATATCCACCCCCATAGCCACAGCCTCCACGATATTCTCAGGTGTTCCCACTCCCATGAGGTATCGCGGCTTGTCTCCGGGAAGCAATGGCGCGATATATCCTATGACTTCATACATGACTTCCTTTTCCTCACCCACGCTCAACCCACCCATAGCATATCCATCAAAGTTCATTTCGACGAGATCCTCTGCGCTTTTCCGCCTCAGATCGAGATATACACTTCCCTGCGCGATGCCGAAAAGAATCTGCTGTTTCCCCCTGTGTTCTGCCTTACATCGCCTTGCCCAGCGAGTGGTTAACTCCATAGAGTTCCTGGCATAATCATAATCACACGGGAATGGCGTGCATTCGTCAAACGTCATGATTATATCGGCTCCGATTGCGTTTTGTATCTGTATTGACCTCTCAGGGCTGAAGAAGTGCTTCGAGCCGTCTATCTCGGATTTGAATGTGACCCCTTCCTCGCTCACCTGCCGATTCGCGCCCAGACTGAAAACCTGAAACCCGCCGCTGTCGGTGAGTATAGGGTTCTCCCATGACATGAACTTGTGCAATCCCCCGGCTTTTTTCACTATATTGTGCCCGGGTCTCAGATACAGATGATACGCGTTGCCCAGTATGATCTGCGCGCCCAGTGCCTCAAGTTCAGCAGGCGTGCACGTCTTTACAGTAGCATAAGTGCCGACGGGCATGAATACAGGCGTATCAATCGCACCGTGGGGTGTCTGTATTATGCCGAGCCTCGCGCTCGTTCGCGAATCTTCTTTTACTATATGGAAAACCTTCCCGCTCTTTCCCCGTGGCATGTCCTTCTCCAGACCGTTACGTTTTAAGTATAATACCATTTTAACTGCACGTTGTAAAGAGGGTTGAAGCGAGGAAGCGTCAGTCCATCTGGGAGATTCATCGCCGGGTTATTGAGCGGCTTAAAATCCCCCCAACCCCCTTT
>Ga0129298_10000919_pt1 | contig 12164 bp, 33 predicted proteins | sample I19B2metaG_FD_94707 | JGI IMG/M metagenome (GOLD analysis project Ga0129298, IMG submission 94707) | Lake sediment bacterial and archeal communities from Gulf of Boni, Indonesia to study Microbial Dark Matter (Phase II) - ​I19B2 metaG | ecosystem: Environmental > Aquatic > Freshwater > Lake >... | reverse complement strand
CTAACGATATGGTGGATTTTGTTTATTACGATAATTAGGTGTAAAAATGAAATGCGAAATGTGTTTAAAAAAAACAAATAAATTAATTGAAAAAAAGAGCCAAACAGGAAGCATATTAAATATTTGTATAAATTGTTTTATGTATTGGGGTGGTGATTAGAATTAAGCTAAAAATTGATAGCGAAGCAATAACATCACTCTTTGAAAGTTATAAGGAATTTATAGATGAAGCAGTAGTAAAAATCACTCAAAAAGGTTTGGAAAGTATTGCCTGTGATAGAGCTATGGTGTGTGTTTTCAGCATATCAATTCCTAAAGAAAAGTTTGAGCATTTTGAAGTTGAAAAGGAAGAAAAACTCGGTTTAAATCTTGCTACTTTTGTTGATATACTGAAAAGAGCAGGAAAAGAGAGCATAACACTTGAATACGAAGAACATAAGAGATTAACAATTAAAATAAATAACAGAACTTTTACTATGGCTCTTTTGGACATAACAGAAGAAGAAATACCTCCTATTGAAACTTTAGAGTTTAAATCTTCTTTCAAGATTAAATCAAAAATTCTGACAACTGCTATTAGCGATGGAAAATTGAACAGCGATACGGTGTGGTTTGAAACTGACAACAGCACTTTAAGACTTCACTCGGAGGGCGATATTGCTAAAAATGAAACAATTTTGGATAAATACAACGAAAATCTTTTGAACTTGAAAGGCACAGGAAAAGCACAATATCCTATTGATTATTTGGAAAAATTAAAACTTGAAAAATTTTCTGATGAGGTTTTGGTTGAATTTTCTGAACAAGCCCCTTGTAAGATAAATTTTCTCGGAGGATTTCTGATTTTAGCCCCAAGAGTAGTGGAAGAAGAAACTGAAATTTCTGAAAAATCAGAAAAATTAGAGGAGGAGGAAAGTGAAGAAGTTGAGCAAGAGAGTGAAGACATTACTTAAACAAGCAAATATGGAAGAAGATTTGATAGACAAAAGTTTGTCGGAAGAAGAAATCTTAAATCATCTAAAGGAAATGGGCATAAGCGAGAAATCTCCTACAACAAAGGAAGAATATTTTACTAAGTTTGAGAACGAGTTGAAAAAGAGAATAGAGCAAGATATGGAAGAACTGAAAAAGCCAAGCCCTGCTGATGTTTATTATAGAGAAATGTATGAAGTCTTAAATCTTTTTTTAAGTTCTCCTACATTTAATCTTCTAATCATTAGTGGAAGAGCAGGTATCGGCAAAAGCTACAAGATAATTGAGTGGTGTGGAAGAAACAACATACAAGCATTCAAATATAATGGACACATCACACCCTTTCAGCTTTTTCATATACTCTATGCACACAGCAGTAGTTTAATTGTTTTTGATGACAGCAACCCTATTTTAGATAATGTAAGCAGTATTTCTTTACTACTACAAGCGTGTGAAACTATGAAAACAAGAGTTGTTTCTTGGAACACATCTAAACCTGTTGATATTCCTGAAAGATACTCTTTTGATGGAAAAGTTATTATCCTCACGAACAGAATTTTTGATGAGTTAGACGAAGCACTACAAAGTAGAGCGATTAAATTTAGTTTAGAGTTTGATAATTACAAAACATTAGAAATCATCAATTCTCTATGTCAGTTGCCTGAAAAGAAATTGATTATTGATTTACTCAAAGAGAACATAAGCAAGATAGAACTCAACCTACGACTTTATAAGTTGTTGGAAAATCTGCTCTTGTTTCTAAAGAGCAGAAATAAATTACAGAACTTTCAGAAATTCGGTGGAATTATCATAGAAATGGAAAGCAATAAAAACTTAAAGATTTGCTACGAACTGCTTAAAAATACTGCCGATATGAAGAAGTTAGTTCAAAAGTTTGTGGAGGAAACAGGTTGTAGTCGTAAAACCTTTTATCGTTATAGAGAAAAGATAGAAACTCTCTTAGGAATAGGGTGAAAAGTGTGTCAGGTTGTGTCAGGCAAAATATACATATGTTAAAGCGAGTTTCAAGCCAAATAGATGAGGTTTATGAGGGGTAGAGAAAACAAAAAAATAATGTGGTGGATTAACATCTTAGCGTTAGTTCTAATCTTGTTTCTTCTCATTATTTTTTATCTAAAAATTTGTGATTTACAGGCAAGATTAAGCGAAGTTGAAATCACTAACTGCTATCATATGTGTCTTTTGAGTAATCTCTATAAAATCACAGATTTTACTTTTGAAGACTGTATCAAAGCCTGTAATGAAAGATTTTTTGTTAATGGTGCTGAAGTTTGAAAGAAACAACAATATCTCTAAAAGGACTTTTATCTAAGGAAGATATAGCAAAAATAGTAAAACTTTTTTGGCGAATACAAAAAAAAATTAATCCAAAAAAAGAAGAAAGCAAACTCTTCATCATCTACATAAGCAACGATGAGTATTCTGACGAGGAAGTAAGGCAACTCATCAAAGAAAACTTTAAAGACACAAAAGTAAATATAGTAGATATAAGAACAAAAGGATTTGCTGGTTGATGTTTAAAAAATTAACTCTTAAAAAATTAATCAGAGTTTGGGGCTTATCAGTTCTTGTAGCTTGTTTTTTGACTTATCTGATGGTATTTTTCTTGGCGTATCTTACTCCTGAAAAAGCAATTAAAATCTATGTAAATCGCTACAACGAGGCTAATTTTGAACTGATTTGGGCTTTAGTCTCAATTCCTTTTGTGTTCTTAGTTGTTTGGGAAATTATGAAGTATATCAAAAAAATTTAAATTACTTGCTGAAGCTTTGTCTGAAGTTTGGCTAACACTTCTCTTTTCTCTTTTTCTCCAATTCCTCTTCGCCAAACTATCACATTATCTCCAATCAGTTCAGTCTTGTGTCCTAAACTCTCAAAATAATAAACATAAGGCATAGGATATTTTGTTGTGACAACAGCTTCTATCGGATACTCTTGTGGTATGATTTTCTTGACAGCAGTAGTCGAGAGCTTGTATGGAAGATAAACAGGAAAGAATACTATTTTTGCAGCAGTCTTCCAAAAACCCATTCAAATTACCAACCTTTTCAGTTCTTCTACCTCTTTATTATGTAGTTTTGCTATTCTAAATACATTGTCAGATGTAGCAGTTCCGACTTTGCTATAAAAAATATCTTCAATCAAACCTATAGCATCTTCGCTTTTTATGTCTTTTCTAATGTGTATAATCAAACTCAATAAATCATCTTTGCTTAATTTGTCTAAGGTTTTCATCAAATCACTTCATCTAATTTCTTTTTTGAAAAGAAGAATTTTGCCAAAATCGTCTCAGCCATTCCTGTTTTAACCATATTTTTTGCTACAAATTCAGTAGGAATTTGAACACCAAAATATGCCATAGGCTGTCCATGAATTTTTTCTTCCACTAAATCAACAATTTTATTATCAAAAACATTCCAAGCATGCTCGAGTGGAATTGGAATTTTTCTGTCTAAAAACCAACCTTCAAAATATTTTAACTTGCCTCTGCTACTGACTGCTAAAATTTGGCTCACATAATAGCATTGCTTCGGCTTGACAGGAGGCTTGATTTCTTCCACATATTTTTTTTCTTGTTCTGTCAATTGCCCAAAGTCTTTTTCCTCAAATTCTTTTGCATTTTTCAAAACCCATTCATAAAATTTTCTTGCATTAGGGTCTTTTTCTGTTATTTTTTTCAAGTCTTCGATATATTCTTTTAAATTCATAATCCCATCTGCCCCAATAGTTTTAATTCTCTTGCCCAATATTTCTTGCCCCATCCTAATTTTTCGCAATCCACTTCTTTCTCTGCAATTTTTAATTTCTCTCTTGGAATTTTTCCTTTAAATCTAAAGCTTCCTGATGGCATTAAAGGGTCTTTCTCGACAGGCACTTCATTCGTGTCTATCTCAAAAATTTCTCCATGCATGCTAAATCCAACTTTAAAAGCAGAGCCACATGCAAAATGTCTTGCTCTATTTATATCATCAAAAAAATAAACATATCCTTCTTCAGAAAAACCACTTTTTCCTCTATCAGCAGGTCTAAATTCAGGTGGTAAATCGGCGAATGGCCCTTCAGGATTTAATCCCCCTATCTCTATTCCAAGTCCCAAAGCTCTCGCTGTTCCATGATAGAGCTTCACTCAAATCACTTTTTCTAATTTTTTCAAGACTACTCCTGTTTTTGCTTCAACAAATCTAACTTGAACATCTCTACCAATATTTTGAAATAAAGCTGATTTGCTCTCTTCAACTTTTTTCTCTGCTTGCTCTAAATCTTTTGCTGAACCCCAATAAATCCATTGTCTTTTTTCAGGAGGGGCTGATGGTTTTCTTACATCAACATCTATCTTATATCTATGTGGCTCTTGTGTTCTATCGTAAACTCCTCTTTCTACATCAAAAACTTCTTTTGCATATTCTACCATTTAAGTCGTCTCCATTAATTTTTTAGTTTCCTCGCCTTTCTTAGCCATTGCCAACATTCCTATCTCACTTTCTCCCCACTCTTTCAATCCCTCTGTTATCGAGAATGGACTTTTTATCTCAGCTTCGTGTAATGGTTTTATATCTTTCTTTTCTTCTTCTGTCATATTAATTAGTTGTTTTTAAAAGTTAAGAATTTATGTAATACGATTTCAGGAGCGTTGCAGGTGTGAATGAAATTCAAAAGAAGTAGCAACGCTTTTCCTGTCAAATCTCCTTTTTCAAAACCTCTTTATACTTAATAGAATGAGCTAACATTAATCCTTTTATCTCATCAATAAAATCTTCAGGAGGAGTAGTGCTGTCAGAAAAATCTAAATCTTTTATTTCTATATTCATCAAATCACTTTTCTCCATTCAATTTTATTTTTATTCAAAAAATCAATAAGTTTGCTCATTGTATTTTGGACTTCTTCTGATATTTCAAAGGCTTCATGAAATTTATCGGTAGGAACATTGTATTGTAAATTCATAATAGGAACTCTATTTGTCTGATAACATCTAACAAATCTACCAATTCCCTCTAAATCTGCTTTTGTCATCAAATCACTCCTATATCTAAAAGCATCTCCTTTGCTTTTTTTAAATGTCTCATCGCTCTATCTCTTCTTATATGCTCAGGTATCCACTCAGTAGGAATTCCTATCATTCCAATAAGTGCCATATCAATAGCTCCAACTCCTCTCGAAACAAAATCTACAAATTGGAACAATTTTCTCTGTTCTGTAAAATAAGAATGCTTACCAAAAAGTGTCTTCACTCTTTCAAATATCGGCATTCAAACACCTAACTCATCTAACTTTTTCTTAATGCTTCTCAGCTTATCAACAACAATAGCTTTATCAACAACTATGAAAGGTATGTAAACTCTCGGATAAACTTCTTCCATGTCTTTAATAATTTCTCCTGCTAATCTCTTCTCTTCTTCATAAGGCAGTTTTCCAAAAAAGCTCTTGAAAGCGACTTGCTGTTCCACTCAAATCACTTCTTCTTCTAATCTCTTCTTCCATCTTTCAGGCATAAATTTTTTATATTTTATAAAAAGCCTGTCAGCTTCTTTTTCCTCTTCAGGTGTCCAATCTGTCCAAGCTTTTTTATATTCTTGTGTATTTACAATTGCTTGCCAAAATAAATCATCTTCAAGAAAATTTGGAATTTTTTCATGATGCTTAATTCTTTGAATTATTGTTGAAAGATGCGACATTTAAAGCACCTTTTCTTTTAAAATTCTTCTTGCTAAAAATTCTTGCGGTAATGATGTTTCTAAATAAATCTTTTCTAATTTTTCAAAAGGAATAAAAATAATCATTCTCGGCTCTATTTCTCTGACAATTCTAACTTGCCTCAGCCTGTTATCAACAGTTGCCTTGTATCCATCAAGCTCAACAAACGGAAGTTCCACAACCATCACTCAACGACCTCTTTCAACTTTTGTCCAAAATCTGTAACTACCCACAAATAGCTCCTTTCAAAGGGCTCGAATTCTTTTTTAAAAGAAATTACAAATTCCGTCTTAGTTGCAACTAAATCATAAAATCTTCTATCATCTTCTTCCCGAACTTTTATTTTGGGTGAATATTCAGGCATTAAACAACAACCTCTACCATTAAATACCAACTTCTTTTAATCTATCTGCAGATGTTTCTTTTTGAAGAATTATATTGTCGATAATCTCTCCAACTGTAAAATCAGATGGGACTTCATATATTTTTTTTATCTGATGAACTCCGCCTCTAATGGCTTCGATATTTGTCCAAAAAGTAAATGCTCCATCTTTGTGTTCTACTATATAGATTGCCATTTCAATACACCTTATCAAGCAGACTTGCAGATTTGGAGTGTATTGATTTGTCTGTCAAAAGTTTTTCAGTGGCAAAAGCAAGCAAACTGACTCCAACTACTGCTCCGAGTAATGATGGTATTTGTTCCATCAGTTCAGCCATCTAAAGCACCTACACAGTCTCTTTCAGCTTTGTCATCTTCAAAGCTTTCAACTGCTCATGCAGTTTCTTCTTTTCTTCTTCGAGTATTTCTACTCTCTTCGCTCTCTCTTCTAACAGCTTGAACTTTTCAATTTCTTTTTCAAGTTCTCCTATCTCTCTCTCAGCGTGTCTTTCTTCTCTTGTTTCAAGAAAATGTTTTATTCTTCCAAACAACTCTCCAATCTTTTTTCCTGTGGCTTTCCATCTTTCAATATCTGCACTCGTTATCAAAGGCTCTCCTGCTGGTGTTTTGGCATAAACTTCTGCTGGAGGAGTTGGTGGAAATTCAGCTGGTTTTGGAGCAACAACGACAGCTTCAACTTTCGGAGCTTCAGTTGGCATTTCCATTGTTTTTCTCAATTCTATTTCGGGAAACATACTTGCCAATTTATTCAACCTCTCTTAATTTTTTAAAATGAAACTTTTCAATCTCATCAATCCATTGTCCTATGTGTCTGTGCTTCTCTCTTAAATAAGCAATATCAGGGTCGTTATGTCCTAATTCCATTTCCAATCCTCTCATCTCTGAAAAAATATAGTCTGGATTGTCTCCAACTTCTTCAAGAGACTTTTTCCATGCAAGTTTTTTTTCTTCCATCTACACAACCTTTTTTAACTTCAATTTTTCAAGAAATTCTTTATCTTCTTTAATCATTCTGTAAAATTCTTCTATATCTCTCTCTAAGTGTTTTCTAATCTCTTCTTCCATCTAAACAACCTCTTCAAATCTTTTATGTCCTTGTGCTTTTTCCCAATAAGCAGGAATACTCATTTTGAATTGAGGGTATTCTTCCCAAAATCTTTCATCTCTTCCTGCCTCACTTAAAGCATCCATCAATGTTTCTGCAACTATTTTTGGTGTTAATTTTCTTTTTTCATCTTTAACTTTGAAAATTTCTATTTCTATTGTAAATTCTGGTTCTTCCATAATATTTATAAGTAAATCAAACTTTAAATTCTAAAGTATGACAGCAAAGGGCGTATAGTTCAACAGCAAGAACACCTGTCTTGCAAACAGGAGGTTGAGGGTTCAAGTCCCTCTATGTCCACAATATTTAAGTAGAAAAGAAATATTATTTATGCACGACCACAAAGACCACTACAACTATACTAAAGATGAGATAAAGAAAAATCTTGTTCTTCTCGAAGCTCATGGAAAAAATTATCCCTGTCCTGAGTGCATATCAAAGCATCTGCTCAGTATCGAGGGTTTGGCAGAAGAGGGAACTCTGATGACTAAAACTCCTGAAGAAAGAGAACAATTTTTAAAAATGGCTGAGTGGGCGAGAAACACGAGAAGACAGTTGTTAAACAAAACTGTCTAAACTGTTTGTGTCAGCAACTTCTCTTTGTTTGTTCTAAGAATAGTTTTAAATTCTTCAAAATTCATCTGTCCTGCCTTTACTTGCTCTATCAAGTCTTTTAGCGATGGACATCCTTCGCAACTTACTGTTCCATCAATAAGCCCTCTTGCTAAGTCATCAACATCTTCTTCCATATTTCTTAATAGGTATGACAAATATAAATACCTTTAGAAAAAGATTTAGGTGTTTTGAAATAACAAAAAATTTCCAAATTCGTCTATTCAATTCTCAATTTTTATCCGTCGAAATGACTTAAGCTACACCCTTGAGCTTTGCAGCACAAGCGTGAGCAGCACTTCTGAATGCTTCCTGAACTTCTTTCAGGTTAGCGTATGACTTTCCAGCCATAGCTCCTGCGACGCAACCTCTATATTTTCGCAATCCGGGTGAAGTTGCCACTGTGGATAGTTTTCTGATTGCGAATTTACCCCAACCTAAGAAAGGAGTCTTAGGTGTTGCTCTTTCGACTTTCATCATTTCGGCAACAACAACTTTGTGTCTTGACATTTTAAATCACTAAAATATAATTGTTAAAATTGATAGATAACCTTATGTATGCCCATATTTTTTCAAGATAAGAATACATTAGCTTATAAAATACCAAAGAGTTTTTTCTGATATGTTGCTTGTCTCTCTAAGTTCTCCATCTCTCTTCTGCAACTCATGTCAGTAGTCAAAACTTTTTCTCTCTTTGCTCTTTTCTCGACTAAATCAAGAAAATCCTTTATACTGTCTTTCAATTCTATTACTGCTCTGTTAATCTCAGGCATCCAAATCACTTTCCTAAAACTTCTCTCAACTTTTTCAACCATAGCTCTTCTGAAATCGCAAATTCTTTCTTTCTAAATTTATCAAATTCTTTCTTGGCTTTTGTCTTTCCATATTCAGCAATCAACTGCTTTCTAATAATTCCTAATCTTGCTATAAGGTCTTTCGCATATTCTAATGCCTCTACTTGTCTTCTATCATATTGAATAACAGAATAAAAATCAACTGTTACTAAATTTTTATCCCAATCATAAAAAACTGAAACATCAGTGCTTCTATATGGAGCAGCAGTTGTGATAACTTTTACATCTACCATTTTGGCAATTTTTTCTAATTCTTCATCCATTCTTTTAGCCCAATCAATCACTCTGCTTAGTTTTCTTGTTTCTTTATCAACAACCATATTATTTTGTTTGTTTTTGAAAATTTAACTGTTTGTCAGACATCTTTTTATGCTTGTCTTACAAATTATAATTGTGAAAGTCAAGACAAAAAAAATTATTTTTAGAGCCGAAGAACCTTTGTCAAAATTCATCTATGATTTCGCAAGAGCAAATGGCATGACTGTATCAGAGTTGTGCAGAAATGTTATGGTTTATTTTCACACAGGATTTTTGATGGGCGAGTTCAGAAGAAGTCTGCCTGAGATGAAAGAGGAATTTCTAAAAAAATTCAAAAGCAAAAAAGCAAGAAAAGATTTCTTGAAAAAATACAAGCCTGAAAAAATCAAACGCATATTAGAACCATTTTAGATTTGGAGCAAGAACTCTAAACATTTCTCTTCCACAGCTACAGTGTTTGTTTCCATCAAGCTCAACAGAATTTGTGCAGTAGGTTATGTTGCAGAACTCACATTTGTATAATCGATAGCTACCCAGCATTTTTCTCTTAGAAGGCTTGTAAGGTCGTTTTGGTTTTTCTTTTTTAGCAAGTTTCTGTCTTAGAACTTCCAGCACATCTACTCTCTGGGCTGACGAAATCTTGGGCATACAAACCGCCTGATAATGCAGTCCATTTATGCTGGATAGTCATATCAATCCTCTAACTAAAATATTAATAATATTTAGAATATTTAGAATATAAAGATTATTTATCTCTAAATTTAAAATCACATTCAGGATTTGGGCAGTATTTCATTTTAATATTTTTATAGCTGTGCGAAGTTTTGTCAAACACTCTTTCAAATCTATTTTTTAATATCATGCCACACTTTCCACAACTTCTAAAATCTCTAAAGTGCCAATTCTTTTTTTTCTTCTTCATACCCCAATGCTTCCAATCCCTTATTTCCTCTAATCTCTTTGTAAACTTTGCAGTATTCGTAAAAAGGTCGCAGTAACCATATCACAACACAGCTTTTCTCGCATTCTCTCAGTCTGTAAGGGCAAGTCATTAAATATAAATAAGAAGAAATAATATTTATGTCTAAATCACTCGACACTGCCGTAATTTTGATAATATTAGCTGGTTGGGTTTTGTTCGTCAATTCTTTAAATTATGCCATGTCAGCAAAATATATTCTTTATCTTTTTGCTCTAATCTTTCTCGGCTCATGGCTGATTTACATCATAAAAAGTTAGATTTTTTCAACTCTGAACTTCATCGCTCTCACATTTCTACAGTTAGGACAGTATAACATTCTCGGCTCATGCTCTTGTCTTGTAGAATATCCGCACACTAAACAAACAATTCTATAAGCCATACTTAAGTCTTATGCGTTATCAGAATATAAATTATTGATGCAACGATTATCAGAGCAAAAATTGTTCCATACATCAAGTAAGGTGGTTGTCTGCACTCGTTGTTGCTACATCCCCAATCGCATTTAATTCTCTCAACTCCAATCACAGTCTCGCACTTTCCTTTTTCGCATATATCAACAGTTCTGTTTTTAACTAAAGTATCATTTTCACAATAGTATTCTGTGGCTGACATCAAAGGAGGAGTTCCAAGACCATAAAATCTTTTCCATACTGCAGAAGCAAACATCTCTGACACATTTATTTGTTGAGCTGTTGTATCTGTCACATAAGTAACCCATGCTCTGAAGTGAACGTTATCCAAACTAAAAGCAGCTGGTCTTATTGTTATGTTGTATGCGCCAGTTCCATTTAAGACATTCGTGCATTCAAAGTCAGCCACATACTGACCTCTTCCGATGGTTGCTGTTATGCTCGGAGTGTTGCATGGAGTTCCGTTGACCCACATATAAATAGTAGGAGAGCCTGATTGCTCATCAACAATCCTTATCAAAGAAACTTTAACCCAGCTTTTATTTCCCCAGTCAACAGGAGTGAAATTTAAGATTTTGCTGACAGAAGTGTCTTTTGTTATAGAAGTTGAAAAACCAAAATAAATATCAACCGTCTTAAGCTCCTGAACTGCCTGAGCTATTGCTGTTGCAGTCCCCTCTTCTATGGCAGTAACAGTTTGAACAGTCAGAAGAAAAATCAAAAAAAATGTTATTAAAATTATTTTCTTCATCAATACCATCTCAAAAACAATATCATTCCAATCACTACTCCAACAGTCACTAATACAATTATAATATAAGTTATCGGAATATTAAAGATTGCTTTTTCTGTAGGAATGGTGGTTGTTGTTACAACTAAAGTTCTATTAACTAAAGTTCTATTATAAGGTAAAGTTGTTGTCGTAATTCGAGGGATTGTTATGTTTGTTCGATTTAAAATTGGATAACGAGGTTGAGAAAAAACAATAGGCATGATTAACAAAAACAAAAAAACAGATAGAAGCAAGATTTTCTTCATAATTATATTTACATCTTTAAATTTATAATGCAATCAAATATCCTATCAAGTAGAGAAGCAAAACAAAGATTACAATCCCGCCAATCATCATGTTTATCTTTTCCTTAGGGTCAGTTCCTAAGACAAATGTTCTTAAAAGTAGCAATATTCCTCCTGCTCCAACCATGACTGCCATAACACCTGTCCACATAGCCAAAGGATGAGCTTTGTAAACAGACAAAGGCAGATAATCAACATTGTCAGTAGCCAAAGTTAAAGGAGAACAAAAACCGTCTTTGTCTGCTTTGCATGTGTCACTGTAGCCTGTTGCTGTTGGTGAAGACCAATAATTTCCTCCGAGCAGACCAGCAGTTTTTATTCTTACTCCTGCTTGCTTTGGTATGCTCCAATAATTAACGCCACTCGTAGCGACATTGTTTGTGTTCCTGAAAAAGTTGTTGTAAATGAGATTGAAGTTACTGCCCTCAACAACATCAATACCAATGCCTGTGTTGTTTTCTATTATATTGCTGTGAATTGTGTTGTTGTTTGACATTATCTCAATTCCATGCCACAAGTTGTGTTTAAACACTGAGTAGCTGACAACATTGTTTTCACTGTATTCGTGAAAACCAACTCCGAACTCGTTGTAGCTTGCCTCACAGTTTGCTATAGAATTGTTGTTGCTGAACTCGAAGTAAAACCCAGTTCCAACTACAGAATAATCAGCAGTGCAGTTGTAAAAACTGTTGTTGTCTCCATGAATATTAACAACATTAGACTCAGCATTGCTGTTCGCCTCGAAATTACTGAAACTGTTATAATTAGAATTAGAAT
>Ga0129298_10000918_pt1 | contig 12169 bp, 10 predicted proteins | sample I19B2metaG_FD_94707 | JGI IMG/M metagenome (GOLD analysis project Ga0129298, IMG submission 94707) | Lake sediment bacterial and archeal communities from Gulf of Boni, Indonesia to study Microbial Dark Matter (Phase II) - ​I19B2 metaG | ecosystem: Environmental > Aquatic > Freshwater > Lake >... | reverse complement strand
CTATCCAACGAATCTTCCTCTCACTCAACTTGACCATGTAACGCATCTTACGCGATGCGAAATTATTTCGGGAAACGAGATGAAGTATCCAAGAGGTCGACTAATTGGAATGCCATTTCAACACTTTCTGGAATCGCGTTGTTAGGGTTTGGAGTTGCTTAGTGTTGGTGTGTTGAGAGCTAGGGTGGCTAGTCGTGATCGCGTCCAAGTCCTTCATTCAGAACTCACGGTCTGTTTTCAGAACTTGAACTCCGCATCTAGAACTTGCCAAAAGGAGCAAGCACTTGCCACCTCTTGCTGCTAGATCAGGCTCCATTGGTGTGCCTTCTTCTTCCACGGACTCAAGGCGGCGCGCTTTTCACTAGCACACGCAGAAATCTTGCGGATCTCGAGATGTCACTTCTTGCTTCTTGGGAAGTATTTGCGTGTTGCCAAGCCGAGTTTGACTACGGAGAGCATGAGTGGAACTTCCATCAGGGGTCCTATGACTGTTGCCAAGGCTGCGCCGGACCCTATGCCGTAGAGTGTTGTTGCGACTGCTATCGCTACCTCAAAATGGCTGCTTGACCCTATGAGAGTAGTGTCGATGGCGGCTTCGTATGCCCAGCCAGCGAAGTATCCGAGCGGATAGGTCCATGCAATCATTGTGGCGTAGTGCAGCAGGTTCGGAGCCGCCAGATAGGCGACTAGGAGAGGGTTCTTGAGGATGACTTCGCCTTCGAATGAGAAGAGGACTATGAGCGTGGTCAGCAAGGCCACGATAGATATCCTGCCGACACTCGGCCGATACTTGTTTTCAAACCAATCCTCGCCCTTCCTTTCCAATATGAGCTTCCGAGAGGTCGCTCCTGCCGCAACTGGCAGCGCTATGAAAGCCAGAACGCTGATAGCGATCAGGTCCCAGGGAACGGGGATGCTGCTTATTCCTAGATAGAGAGCAGCAAGCGGAGCGTATAGGAAAATCATTAGAAGAGCGTTCACGGATGTGTTGATCAAACCTTGAGCCATGTCCCCTTTAGCAAGAAACATCCACCACATGACCATGGCTGTGCAAGGTGAAAGCCCGAGAAGAATCACTCCTGCCTTATGAAGCGGATCCGTCAAGATCAGATTCGCAAGAAGCGTCATCAGAGGAGGAGCCACCACCCAGTTCGCAAATATCGTCACAAGTAGAGGTTTAGGTCTCCTTGAAGCCTGCCTGATATCGCTGAACCTTATGCCCAGCACCGTCGGGTACATCATGAAGAACAAGAGTATGCCAATTGGTATAGACAGTGACCGGAATTTCAGCGAGTCCATGAACTGCCCGAACTGCGGCAGAAACCTCCCAACCAGCAAACCCAAAACTATGCAGACTGCAATCCACACCGTCAGATACTTCTCAAAGACTCCAAGCGATTTCTCCTTGACTTCCGACGCTGACTGCCGTGACAGAGCTCATTCATCTCCGCATTGCAATTGAACAGATCGAAGATCGTTTACCTATTCATTTATATAGTTTGCCAAAGACAACCAGTGAGACAGACAATGAACCAACCAGCATACAAAGGGAGACTGAACAGACTGCTCAAAACAGGTCTGTGCTCCTCAGAAAACATCCAAGAACACCTCCAAGAACTCAAGAAGCTCACGAAAGAGATCGACGAAGAAGACGTAAGAAAGCGCTCGTACCAGTTGAAGGCTCTTGCAGACCCAACGAGACTAAAGGTAATCTACCTGCTAAAGAATAGAGCTATGTGTACCTGCGAGATCATGGCCGCCCTCAACCTGACTGAACCAAACGCCTCCCATCACCTCAACCTTCTTGAAAGAAATGGCATAGTCAGGTCACAGAAGACCGGGAAATGGGTATTCTACAAACTGAACCAGACGATTGCTGAGACCATACTCCGTGGCCTGATGGGTTAACGCCCGCGCAATCAGCCCAAGTTGAACTGCCTACCTCGGCAGACGACGACAAGAACAGACTATGCTCCATTCCTCTAGACCAGCAAGAAAACCAAAGCATAGCCTAGCGCGCAGCCAGCTAAGCTCTGAATCACTAGAGTAGCGATCGAGTACGCGCCCGACAGGAGACTGCCGCTAATGCAATGAAACGGCCCACTACATGACATAGAGCAACGTTGGCTGATCCGCAAGCTGCGTCCTTCCTGAGCCCGCCTGTATATACCGGTGTACATACAGACGCCTACCTAGCGAACATATTCATGAGCCACCGCAAACACCTGCCCGTGGGAACGCTGAACCGTGAGAAGGCTACCCCCTGTCATGACGCTCGTCATGACACATCTACGTATACCTGTACGTACATACCTCATAGGCGCGGAACAGCATCCTACGTGTGAGAAGGGGTTCATGAACCGCTGCGCCAGCTACAGGCGAGCTTCCCGGCAAAAAACGTTGGGTTGCCTGGACTCCTGCGGCCAAGGATCCATTGTGTTCCACTCAAATAGCATAGAACCTGATGGCTCTTTTGAGTCGTCTCAGCTCGACTTGCCGGATGTCCTAGGATCTCATGCGTCTGTCTCGGCTGCAATCATTATTGGATTTCGTTTTGAGGAGATATGGAAGATCGCATATGCTCTTTACAATGAGATTTGGATTCTCCTTTCTCATCAAGTCTCGTGGTGAGGAGCCAGAGAGCACTGCTACTGTGGCTATCCGAAGTGGCTTTGCCGATCGTATATCGTCCACATAGTCGGCCACGAAAACGCACTCCTTCGCATCAAGCCTTAGTCGCATCAAGACTTCCCGCAGCTCTGCTTTTCTTGAGGTCGCTTGTCTACAGGTGGTGGAGTGGCGCACCGAGGCCTTCGTCACGACAGTATCGACAAGATGGTCTATTCCGATGCTTCTCAGCTCTCGTCGGACCAAGCTTGGCGAGCACATCCTCCCAGTCACGACCGCTATCCTGACCCCAGTTCCACCTATTCGTTCGACAGCTTTCCTCGCGCCTCTGATGGGAACTGAGTACTCGCAATAGGCTTTCCTACCATACGATTTCAGAAATTCGTTCCAAAAGCCCGCAGTCCTAGCTCTGTTCTCCCGTGCGGATCCAAACGGATGGTGGTAGAGCTGGTTTCTGTGGAATCTGCTCAGAAAGGCCTTCCTGGGAACAGCCTTCATTCCGAACTTCTTCATTGTGTCGTTGAATACTTTATGGAATCTTCTATCTATTGTCAACAGGGTTCCGTCGAGATCAAAGATGACCGCCTTGAGGTCGCTGGTCAACGAGCTATTCTCCTGCTGTCGCTTGCCTGTTGAAGATTCTCAGGCCATTAGCTCGCCAACGTTATAAGTGCTCTAGGAACGCTTACGCGCGAATTCTCGGAAGACACCTATCAGAATCAGAGGAGGAAAGACATAGGTTAAGCTGATCAGAACCGATGCCAATAGTCCACAGAGCAAGACAGCTGCCTCATCAAACGGAACATGGCCAAATGGCAGAACTGATACTCTTAGGATAGTTATCAAAGGAAGCACCAAGATGCGAACCGCGGAAGCGGCCAATGACTCTTGAAGAACATAGGACGCCACGGGGGGGCTGAGAGAATAGTAGCCTGCGTGAAATGCTGTCATGAACATTCTTCCACCAAACGTCGACATGATCTTACCATCTCTCAGTTCTCTCAGCTCTTGAACATCCTTGGCGAGCCATGAGCCGAAAGCAGCCGCGGCCACAAGGCACCGTGTTGGAATCGGTATTGTAATCTGGCCGGCTCTTGTTTCGGTGGTTCGGCTCGTTGAAAGTGAGAGGGTTGAGCTTGTGGTGGTTGCGTTTGTCTGAGTTGTTCGGCTTGCGTTTGAGGATTGGGTAGTTTGCACAGTAGTGCTTGTCGTCATGGCTGAGGACGTAGTCGAGGACAGAGTCTGCGTAGCTGTGGTCGAGGTGGGATGCGTTGAACTGCTCAAAGTTGATGAGGTTCTGCTCGTTGTTGTCGATGATCTTGACGTCTGTGCGGAGGTGGTTGGAAGGCTAGTTGTGGTGGAGGTTGTGCTTCTGGTTGTCGTTGTGCTGGTTGTCAACGGGATCGTTGCAGTTTGGGTTGTTCCGGAGATGGTCAATGATGGTGAGAGCACTTTGGTCTGCCCGCTTCCTGTCACGACTATGTTGAAAGGATAGATGCCAGTCGAGGCTGTTGAAGTGTCCACAGTCAATACCGCGTCAAGAGGGGTCATTCCTGAGGTCTTGTCAAAACTCCAAGCGAGATTAGCAGGCATGTTTGCTACTTGAAGCAGGACATTGGTGGGGCTGGTTGATTCCACACGTATTGTAAATGCTGCCTTTTCTCCACGTCTGACTGCTGCAGTGCCCGGGTTAATGCTAGCAGAAAGCGTGATCTGCTGGTCTCGGGCATGATACGCGAACACCTCCACGTATATTGAGGCGAACATCGACAGGTAAGTGCCTTCCGTTATGCCTATTCCGATCTCATTCACGTCAGAAGCCAGCAGGTTCGCTCTGTGACCTTCGCTGCCCATGAATCCTTGATGGGCACTTGTGGCTCGGGCCGATCCAGATAGAAGAGCGATATTCTCGGCGACGACAATTGGGCCATAGTAGTTGTCGTAGTACCCTGTCCGCCTTATTCTCACCATTGGAGTAGAGCCATCAACCTCAGACACGTGGTTGATGAACTGGTGTTCCATCATCTCTCTGCTGTAGTCTTTTGCCGCCTGTGCAAGTAATCGGTGGAGTGTCAGTGTGGAGAGGCCTCTTGAAGTACGCTCCTGGTTTATCAAGCGTAGAAGCTGCTCCTCCTCACCCGTCACATCAGCGCTAACGTGCAGACATGAGGCTTGGAAGACCAAGATCAGCACGAAGAGGAAGGCTGAAGGTAGGGTCTTTCGGTTGATGATCGACACCACGTCCGGGCCAAGCCGAATTTCTCGGTGAAGAAAACGTAGGGAGATATCTTTCGATTCTTGACATAGTTAGGATTAGTCATAGGAGGCATACAGTGAGACTGAACACATTCCTGTCTCTTCTATCAGACCAGACGAGACAGGATCATTGGCCACGACGCTATCTGTGCTTCGATCTCTCGTTAGCGCGCGCGCTGGCTCGTTTTCTAATCAAGAGAAGACTGATTATGATGAGCGCTACGGCGCCAATCATCGCCAAGTAATTCTGAGAAACAAGAATATTCGATAACACCGACCCTACCATAGATGTGGCAGTCGTTATCGATGTATGAGTCTGGCTTAGCGCGCCTGATCTGATAACGTATTCGTTCGTGCATGGTTCGCCGATGGCCGTCCACATGACTAACTTACCAGCTTCCTTGGACGGCAGCAATATGCTAGATGCGGCGGTGCAGAAGATTTTTTGCGCGCCCGTGTGAGAGCATATCGAGCTGTCGCCGTTTGCATGGTCCCTTGCGATTTCCGTAGCCAGCTGCAGATTCAATTTCCCATAGTTCTTCTCGATCAGCTCGGTTGTTCTGTTGAACCGCCTCATGCTTCCAATGCTGACAGGTAGCTTATTGCACTCTTTGAGTTTGGTAAAATGATTGGTCTGAACGATGTAGCCATCGCTGAGGGACTTCACAAGCGCAACAGTGTCGGACGTAGTTTCTGCCGCAATCACGTGTGTTGCGTTACTGAACATCCATGTCATGCCACCTCCATATTCCGACCCCCTCAAACTGTACTGACGTATGTTCTGCGTCAGGATCTTGTAAGCTTCTTCAGGGGTTGCTGCCTTCTCAAGCATACCCTGGAGATGCGCCGGAGAATACCATAGCGCGCGCGAATTGAAAGAGCTGCTGGCAACAGCAGTCATTACGACCGCAAGTTCCTTCTCGTCTAGCCCATGATGAGGATAGCCCCCTCCCTTGCTGCCTATCACGTAGAGAACCGTGAAACGGTAACGACCCGGCGTTGCGTTAATGAAAACCTCTGCACGGTACCAGCTCTCGACATCCGCATTCTCGACCATTATAGGTTGCCCGTCAGCTGTCACGGAACCTACAGCAGCAAAAGTGGTACATGCTTCAACTTCATCAGTCGGGCGAAGAACACCAATTGACTGAATACGAAGGACGCGCGCGCTATGGCATGATTTCGCATCTGCATATGTTCTACTTTAGCCGTTGTGATTGGAATATTCCAATATGCTTATAGGTGAGGAGTACCCCTCAATAATTTGCAAACATGAGATCAGGACATGAATCCAATCAAATTCTGCTAAAGACAGTTAGGGAACATCCTGGATTATCGATGTATGAGCTTAGTCAGAGGATCGGTTGGGAAATCGGACGCGTCGATGGTTGTGTGAGGCGTCTTCTTAACATGGGAAAGATACGTGTCGAAGCAATTGAAAGAAAAGGTAAAAGAACAAACCTAGTCTACCCCAAAAGCCGAAAGAACCCATCTCTGATAGAAGTACCTGCTAGTCTCCTTGGAAATCCAGATTGGAAAAACGAGGCTTTCGTCTACGCCCTGGATAGTACCACAATAGGCATCTCTGGCAAGAATAATGATGTGTGGGATCACGAATCTTGTCATACTGAAAAAGTAGATCTTAACCGACATGGAGGGAAGCTTTCTCTGATTCTTCCAGAACGGTTCTTCAAGTTCTACCGTCTAGATCAGAAGCGTAGGACGGTTGCCTTGGTTGGAGAAGACATACTCATTACGATAGGTGGCGACATCATCCAGACCAAGAAGTACCCCGCCTAGCTTCCTTTGATCTTCAATTTTCCCCCGAAAGTTACCGATTGGATATACACGCTTCACGGAAATCGTTCCATATTTGAATATTGACCGCCAACGCGCGCTAGTCACCTCTTAGCACCAGTGGAATGCCGATCATACCAAACCTTGAACCATTGATTCAAGGTGCTCTGTCGTCGTTGATCTGAGGACTTGGAGTAGAACTCCGGGTAGCCTTCATCTTTCGTAATCTCCTTTTCCGTTTTGCCGGCATCTATCATATTGGTCATACGTTTCTTCACAGTCTCTATGAAATCGATGTAGGCTTGAACTTCACGTTTGTCACATATCGGCCCGTGCCCTGGCACGATAGTGTCTACAGGCATTCTCATGATATCCCCTAATGCCTGCAGCCATTGGTCCGGGTCGGCTGTGGGATCTCCGCCGTAGGGAAATGTCTTGCAGAAGATTAGATCGCCAGAGAACAAAACCCGTAGAGTGGGGAAGTGTACAATGCTTGAGTCTGCAGTGTGGCCGCCAACATGCGTCATGATTACTTCCTGCTCACCGTCGGTTATGCGAAAGTCTTTGTCGAAAGTGTGTGTTGGGAGTGTGATCGTTACGCCTTCAAATCTTGAAGCTCTTTCTGCATCAGTCTTCTTCAATTCAGCTATCTGCTTCTCAAGACTCTCCTTCGACCACGTTGTCTCAAGCAATTCCTCCATTCGTGCCTTCAAAGATCTGTGAGAAACGATCTCGCAATCTCGAAACACTTCGTTGCCGAAGACATGGTCGCTGTGAGAATGGGTCAAAAGTAGGTGGCTAATCTTCTTTGGGGTGACCTCCTCAATCTCTCCTCTGAGTTGCTTTGCCTGCTTCAGAAATTGGGAATCAATAACCACAACCTGATTCTGCAGTATGATTATTCCTGCGTTTCCGCCTGCAGGGTTTATGCTGGCATATACTCGATCTGTTACCTTCTCAAGAGTCAACCAAGTAGCCTCACCTGATTGTCTTGAATGTGGTATTTATGATTCACATCAGCAGGCTGAACGAGTTATGAACCTTTCACCTATCCGTAAGGTAAGATCCGCCTCAGATATGACATCTTGAGAGTGCAAATAGACTAAAGTCTCATCTAAGCGAATCGCTGAGCGGAGTTGGAGAGCGCACGCGCTCATGTTGTATGTGTGCGAATTAGGATCTTCATGATCAAAAGCGATAAGTAGTGTCTGAAAGAAAACCGGCGCAGGGATATGTTTGACTCGCGTTGAGAATATTGACAAGATACAGGAGATAATGGTAAGAAAGGTTGTCACAATAGGTCCTGAGGCCGACCTCGCAACAGCTGCACGACGAATGACGAAGAAAGGAATCGGCAGCATCGCAGTTGTGGAGGAAGGGCGGCTAGTTGGAATCATCACTGAGAGCGACTTCATGAGGTATGCCTCAATCGGTCTGGACATGGGGAAGGCAAGAGTGGGGAGCCACATGCGAAAGAGAGTCGTCATATGTCATCCTTCTTGTCGCATATGGGACGCTCTGATGATTATGAAGAAGCGGAAAGTCCGCCATCTGCCGGTCACTACAAAGGCTGGAAAACTTCTGGGCATCGTAAGCCTCAGAGACCTGATTGCGGCCAGCCAGCTTACATCGATCTATCTGATCTAGCTGGTTGTTGCGCGTTAAGCTAGAGGAATCAAGCACACCTTTGCCTGCAACGTCGCACTACTTTCCAACAACCCTTAGGACTTCGTAGTCTGGCCGTATGTCAATCGGAAGATCTACTACCTTCTCCATCGCTTCGTCCAAATCCTTTGGGACCTTTCCGAATTCTCCGAGAAATTCCTTCGCTCTGGCGTAGTTTCCTTCCGCCTCTATCATCAGCAGTTCATTCGCAAGATCCCTAACTCCGTTTCTCACTGAATTCAAATTCACCTTGAATCTTCCGGCCGCGTCCAGTCGGATCACGCCTTTCTCTTTGAGGAAGCTGTATTGGAGAACGACTCCCAAGCCATGCGCTTCATGTAGTCCGAATCTTGCTGACCTGAACTTCCCTGCCACATATGTCACATATTCCTCATTCTCAGCCCGTTTGTCGATAATGCCTGTATCGATCATGTAGATTATGTTCCAGAGGCCTACAGCGTCCGCCTTTGCCTCTTCTATTGCTGAGTAGAATTCCTTCAATTCCAGGCGAACTTCGCTTTTCGTTCCGTCTGGTTTGATTATTGTGCCTGGTCCTAGTCCGTGTGACAGTTCATGAAAGAGCACCTCGTTGAAGTACGCTTGGAATGTCACTAATGGCAGTTGGTCTTTGGAGATGAGGCGGTTTGCTATGGGTTGGAGGCAGCTCCTGAACTTGGCCTCCATAACGTTCTTGAGCAGCACCTTCTTGCTTCCCTTTGCCTCTCGAACCTTCTCATCATTCGGAAGATTGAAAGCTGAGATCTGGATGCCCTTTCTTGCATCTCCCCCTGTGTAGATCTCATTGACAACGCGTATCGGAGACTCTGTACCTCGCTGTGTGTTCTTGTACTTATCAGGGATCGGCAGATTCAGTTCCATTCGAGGAAGGAGGCTTGCGTATTTCTTGAGCTTGGCACTTTCCACAGCGTCGTTCATGGTTACAAATGCTTCAAAGGCCGCTTTGTATCCAAACCACGCATCCTCATAGACCTCATATGGTCCAATAGTCACTTCCAGCGCGCTGTCAAGATCCATCCAGTCTATGTCGCTCTCGAAATAGTCGTCTGTCAGAAATGCTCTTGCTCGGCTGCGCAGAAACTTCTGTAAGGACTTGTTTTCAACAGCCTCGGCGGCCTCCGTGAGTAGCTTGGCAGCAGGATCCAGGAATTCTCGATAATGCTCGGCATAGGGAACTGCAACAAGTCTTGATCCTTCACGGCGGATGACTGTGTAAAGACCGGTAAGCCGAGTCCTATCTTCTGGGTGTTGTTGAATCCATCTCTGGAATTCGTCCTTCGTCATGTCTTCAGGGTAGAATCCTGCGCCAGGCGGCTTTCGCTCCTCACCTATGAATGGTTCGTTTCCACTGAGTCTGTCCCAGGGTCCGAAGTTGACTTGAAAGTAATGAAACGCTTCTCGAGACAAGCTGTCTTCAGCAGATTTCAGGTCTTCCCTCAGCTTGATGTTCGCTGGTGAAACTTGACATAGAAATATCTCGCTCATGAGATCAGCGGCCTTGATCAGCTTTGGGAGCGCCTTGCGGTCACTCTGGCTCAGTTCCGAGACTGGAAACGTGATTGAAGTCTTCTTCAGTCTTTGGGCTCGAGTTGAGACGTCTTTCGCAATTCTAACATTCATGAGTAGATGTTGGCCTTTGATTGACAGAAAAGGCTTTGATTTTTGTCGATGAGCGCCAGACTCCCGAAGCAAAAGCTTCTAAAGCTCTGCCGGTGCACCAACGTATTGACCCATCTTGACTCAATTGGATGAGATAGTTGAACGATTCGTTGATGTGACGGCCTACCTCAGGAGTCCCGTCGGCCTTCACAGGTATAATGACCACATCTTCATTCCCAGCCCAGCGAATATTCGGAAGCTCTTCAGAGACTTTCGCCTGATCGAGGCATCACTTGACGGTCTCAGGGAAGAGGAGTTGTCGTGGTACGATAAACTCAAGGTTGACGAGATGCGTAGAATGATTCGATCGACCAGGACTGAAGTGGAGTGGGAGACTGTCGATCCCATCTACCCTATCCAAACTCTCGCTGGCGGAGTGCAGGACATTCTCGACTATCCATTTATGCAGGATCCTGAGAAGGTGAGATTTCTCACTGCCAAGTTGCAGCACTCAGACGCGCTCATCAAGGCATGCCTGATGCACAAGCAGAGGCTTTCGAAGCTTCACATCAGATTGGCACTTGAGCAAGGGAAGGCGGTGGTGGATTTCATCAAGGGTGTGCCATCTGAGTTCAGAGCTGTCGCCGGAAAGGAAGAGTTTGCCCACGCTTCCAAAGAAGCTGCCAAGGATCTGGTGGAGTACCTGAAGTATCTTGAATCAAAGGTTGAGAGCGCGCCGGATCAGATCGTGCCTCAACGACACCAATACGAGCGAATGCTCCAAGAGCTTTGGGCCCTCGACGTGTCCGTGGAGGATCTGAAGAGAGTTGGCGAAGAGCAGCTCGAGATGTGGTCGAAAAGGATGCTTGAATACGCAAAACAGATCGATCCTGCAGCAAACGACTGGAAACCTGCTTGGCAGAAGATCAAAACCTACAATCCAACCACCGAAGAGCAGATCGTCGAAAATCATAGGAACCTGCTTGAGGATGTTAGACAGGCTTTGAAAGCCATAGATGTCGTCGATCTTCCGGCAGGAGAATCGGTTACAACTTCAGCCACTCCGCAGTGGCGAAGAACCTTCGCGACAGGGGCGTCTTGCAGCTCAGACGACATGTACGGTGGGCGAGTCACCTCCAGGCTTCGAGTCACACCGAGAACCTCGGGCCAAACGGGACCGATAGCGCCGCCATCACGTGTGCTTCTTGCACACGAATGCTATGCAGGTCACCACGTTCACGCGATCAACATAGGGCAGTATGCGCCGATGCCCTTCAAGATAAGGACAGAGATCAGAGTCCCAGTCTCAGAAGGATGGGCGATGCTGGCTGAGGAGTTCTTGAAGGACAGGTTCACTCCTGTAGAGAACATGCAGCTCTGTATGAGCGTGATTGCCCGTGCTGTGCGGATCATCGCGGATGTCGGATTGAACACAGGCGAGATGACCTACAATCAGGCAGTAGACTTCTACGAAAAGATCATGGGCGTGAGAGCGACCAATGAGGTGAATGGCACCCTGCAGTTGCCTGGGTACAAGTCCACCTATCTCTTCGGGAAGGTCTCCTTGGAGAACCTCAGGGATGAGATGCGCGTCCAGCTTGGGCATAGGTTCGAGACAAAATGGTTCAACAACCTAATCGTTCGCGCAGGCACGATGTCGCTGAGCGGCATCAGGACATACGTGCGAAAACGTGCAGAGCTAAGGAAGAACCTAGCCTAGCACAAAAGCGTAGTTGCATGATTGCAGCACTACATCGAAAGGACCTCCCCACACAGGAAGACAGAGCAGCACATTGCCAAGCTTTTCCTTCTTGACTCCAATGACGCCTAGACCGGAGGGTCTCTCGGGCATGATTGGCGCGCGTATGTAACGTGTGTCTCTCTTCTCTCTCGCCGCCTGGTTAGGCTTCTTGTTTGTTCTTCTTTAACCTATGCTCCTCTTGGTGAGGAGGACAGCACGCCTTCGCCCGTCTTCTCCACACTCGCGTATAAGCGCTCAACGGCGCATTCTGACGATTAAGTGGAAACGGGCTTCCACACTCACGCTGAAGAACTCTATGGTTCACGCGCCAGCCAATGGTTAAGCGTGCTGCTTTATCCTCATTACCTGGAGCTAGGATTCGTCACCTCCATCCTCAAGCCTCGTCATCTTTCGTTCGGTTAGATGTGGGTTCTCCCATTTCCAGTGCTGCTTGGTCTTCAGCAT
>Ga0129298_10000917_pt1 | contig 12174 bp, 11 predicted proteins | sample I19B2metaG_FD_94707 | JGI IMG/M metagenome (GOLD analysis project Ga0129298, IMG submission 94707) | Lake sediment bacterial and archeal communities from Gulf of Boni, Indonesia to study Microbial Dark Matter (Phase II) - ​I19B2 metaG | ecosystem: Environmental > Aquatic > Freshwater > Lake >... | reverse complement strand
GTTTTCCATGTTCGAAAACCATCTCTCCGTTCTTCATAACTATTTGAATCTTATCTCTTTCCTGCAGAATTTTTAATGTCGTTCAGAGGATTATCATCAACCACTATGAGATCCGCAAACTTTCCCTCTTCTATTGTCCCAATATCCTTCAACAAAAACTTATAAATAGAGAAAATTCTAACGTAGATCGGAGTGTTAGGAAGTTATGGTTGCCTTCGGATTTGTTACAAACGAAAACCTTGAATACGAAGTCGTTAAGGAAGCTTGGCTTGAATGTGAAAGGCTTGGGTTTGACTCTGCAGTGCTTAGTGATCACTTTATGAGAGGTGGATACTACCCAGAGTGTTGGACTACGCTGTCAGCACTTTCCTCACTGACTAGGAGTTTGAGATTTGGTCCGATGGTATTATGCAATTCATACAGACATCCCCCCATCGTCGCAGCGATGTCAGCAACGTTAGACGTCATCAGCGGAGGTAGACTTGAATTGGGAATGGGGGCAGGATGGCTTGAAAGCGAATATGTTGCTTATGGTATACCGTTTCCACGAACAGTTGTTCGAATAGAACAGCTAAAAGAGGCAGTAAGGATCATAAAGAAGATGTGGACAGAAGATTCAACAACTTATGAAGGAAAATATTACTCCGTGAAGGATGCGTTAGTTGATCCTAAGCCTATTCAAAAGCCTCATCCACGTATTTGGATTGGTGGATATGGTGAGAAATTCCTGCTAAAGGCGGTAGCAGAAGTAGCTGATGGCTATATCTTGCGAAAAGGTGCAACACCTGATGAGTATAGTCATAAAATGAATGTGCTTCAACAACATTGCAAAACGGTTGGGACAAATTTTGATAAAATAAGAAAAGCATGGGTTGGGAACGTTTTCGTTGGAAAAAATAAACGAGAAGTAATGAAAAAAATTCGCGACTACAAATCTACTTTTAGACCAGATGAGGTGGGAAAGTCCTTCGAACACTTTATTGAAGAATCTATAGTTGGAACACCTGAAGAATGTATTGAAAAGATATATAAATATCTTGACGCGGGTGTGGCAGATTTCCTGACAAGGTTTGAAAGAGAAGAACTAAAAGACTTTAAATCATTACAACTTTTTAGTGAATCTGTTATATCAGCCTTTAAAGGAGAATGAGGCATGAAAAGATTTAGAGTCGTTTGGTGTCACTATTTTCAGCCAGAAGTTCAGAATAAACTACCACCTGAAAAGTTTGAGATACTACCATGTAGTGACCAAAAAGAATTAGAAAACCTCATATCTATCGCTGATTTCTTAGTTATTGGTAGATACGCTAAGGCAACTAAGGCTGTCATTGAAAGAGGAAGAAACCTAAAGCTAATACAAAGAGCAGGTGTATTATATCACGACCATGTTGATGTTGAAGCCGCGACTAAAGCGGGGATACCAGTTTCTGTAATGCCCATGACCATGGCTATGTCGGTTGCTGAACATGCGATAACGCTAATACTTGCTCTATCTAAAGAGCTATTGGAAGCGCACCGCGCCACTGTTCTCGGAGAGTACCAAGCTTTGGGTATTAAGCCAGCACCCACTTCAGAAAGAAGCATACCAAATGCCAATTGGATGCGTTTATCGCCGCAAGTACTTTACCAAAAGGTTTTGGGTATTATTGGTATGGGAGAAATTGGTTTAGCGGTGGCAAAAAGGGCGAAGAGCTTTGGAATGAAAATCATATATTCTGATGTACGCAGACTTCCCACAAGTTATGAGGAGGAACTAAACGCTACATATGTTCCTTTTGAAACTCTTTTGAGGGAGGCAGATTATGTTACATTACATGCACCGCATACAAAAGAAACAGAAAAAATGATCAGTACTCGAGAGTTATCTCTGATGAAAAAAAGCGCCTTCTTGATAAACACCTCTCGAGGAGGAGTAGTTGATGAGAACGCCTTACATAAAGCTCTAGAAGAGAATGGCATAACAGGCGCTGGTCTTGATGTTTTTCTTATGGAACCTGTTCCAAAGGATAATCCCCTACTCAAATTGAAAAATGTTATTTTAACGCCTCATATCGCTGGGGTCAGTCAAGAGGCGGCGATAAAGGATTTTGATCTATTATGTTCTAATATTTTAAGGGTAGCTAATGGAGAGGGAGCACTAAACGTAGTAAACAAACAGTAAGAGATTCCTTAATGGCAACAAATCCTATCAGCCCTATCATTCATTCCAAATAATTTCCATACGTATTGATTGTGAGGCTGATGAAAGAACCAAAAACCCAGACGATCGATCAGGTGGAAGATAGCCTATTTAAAGACGTGCTCTTGACTCCGGCGTCCACACCGGAAGAGGCTTTAAAATCTGCTTTGGAAGGGTTAGCTATTAAGTGCTTATATGACACGCGACACGGTGGTCATCATCAATGTATGTTAGCTGGGGTTCCTCCTCCTCGCATTTTTTCACCCTACAGGGACACCTAGTGTGAAACTTGCACCCTGAAGGGGGATTTGTTGGACTGGGAACACTACCCTTAAGTAAGATTCGTTTTTCCTTGACCTTTGGATTTGGTGATGGTACCGCTGAAAGTAAGGCTTTTGTATACGGGTGTTGTACATTATAGAGTGATTTTTGAGGCATAATCTCCACAATTTTACCCAAGTACATAACGGCAATACTGTCGCTAATGTTATTAATTACAGCTAAATTATGCGAAATGAACAAATATGTCAGGTTAAGTCTTTTTTGTAGATCAGTTAGCATATTAAGTATTTTCCCTTGAACTGAAACATCTAACGCGGAGGTAGGCTCGTCTAGAACAATAAATTCTGGTTCACATGCCAAGGCTCTCGCTATTGCAATTCTTTGGCGCTGGCCCCCACTAAATTCATGCGGGTACTTAGAGATATGGCTTTTTTCTAATCCCACTAATTCAAGCAATTCGAGGACTCTATCCAGTTTTTCACGTCCCTCTCGCAAACCATGAATCTCAATCGGTCTACCGATAATATCCTTAATAGTCATCCACGGATTAAGCGATCCAAATGGGTCCTGAAATACTATCTGCATTTTCCTTCTAACTTCAAGCTTTTCTCTCCGGCTACCTAGCTTCAGTATGTTCTTTCCATCAAAGTAAATTTTGCCTTCTGTAGCATCAATGAGATTGATAATTACTTTTCCTAATGTCGTTTTTCCGCATCCAGACTCGCCTACCAGACCCAAAGTTGTACCTCTTCTAACTTGTAGATTCACACCATTTACAGCATAAACTGTTCTTTTTCGACCAAAAAGGCTTCTCAGGTAGTAGTACTTCTTTACATCTTTTGCCTCAATCACTGCTTCTTGCATTTTATCTCCCTCGATTTATCGATTGTACTGTTAGAAAAGATGGCAAGCAACGTAATTTTCTCCTTCAATTCTTTCAAGCGTCGGTCTCTGTTTAGCGCATATTTCTTTTGCATACATGCATCGTTTATGGAATCTGCAACCTGAAGGGGGGGCGATCAAAGATGGAATATCTCCTGGAATAGTTCCAAACGTCCTTTTACCCCTAAACGGATCCGGAACCACTTCCATTAATCCCTTGGAATATGGGTGTTTGGGATCTTCAAAAATCGTTTCTGTATCAGAGATCTCCGCAACGGTTCCAGCATACATAACAACTATTTTATCACTAATCTCTGAAATCAGAGCGAGATCATGAGTAATGAACAACATAGCTGAAATGTCACCTTGGTCCATTAAACTTTTTATTAAATCCAAAATTTGTGCTTCTATCGTAACATCTAACGATGATGTTGGCTCATCGGCAATAAGCAAACGAGGATTACAGGAAAGTGCCATTGCAATCATAACGCGTTGTTGCATTCCTCCACTAAGTTCGAAGGGATACCGCTTCAAGAGTTCTGGAGGATTAGGTAGACCTACCTCCTCTAATACTTTAATTGCCCGCTCCTCAGCTTCACTCTTACTTATTTTTTGATGCAGTTGAATTGCTTCAACTATTTGTTCTCCTGCGGTTAAAACTGGGTTCAATGCCCTTGATGGTTCCTGAAAGATCATCGACACTTTACTTCCTCTAACTCTCCTCCTCATTTCATCGATACTTATTTCAAGTAGATTTACCCCTTCAAGAAATATTTTTCCTCCAGTAATTTTACCAGGAAGAGGTACCAACCTTAAAATTGATAATGCTGCTGTACTTTTACCGCAACCACTTTCACCCACTAAACCAACCCTTTCTCCCATAGATATCTTAAAACTAACACCATCTAGCGCCTCCACCACTCCTTCTTCAGTGAAATATCGAACTGTAAGATTTTTTACATCTAATAATTCGTCTGTCATCCTCTGAACAATCCTCTTAGTCGAGGATCCAGCGCATCTCTTAGCGCATCCCCTAAGGCGTTGAATCCCATGATGGCAATGAATATAGCTATACACGGAAAAATCACTACGTGTGGGGATACTTGCAGATATATGCGACCTAGACCTACCATTGCACCCCATTCTGGTGTAGGTGGCTGTGCACCTAACCCAAGAAAACTTAAGGCAGCTGACATTTCTATGGCACGGCCCAGATAAATCGTCGACTGTACCAAGAGTACCGATGCGCAGCCTGGAAAAACGTGACGAAAGATAATGCTTAGAAAACTTTCACCTGTTGCCTTTGCAGCGTCAATGAATTCCCTCTCTTTGATTGATAGTGTAGAAGCTCGCACCAATCTTATGTAATTTGGGATACTCCATATTCCTATTGCTAAAATCGCATTTTCAAAACTTGGGCCAAGTAACGCCACTATTAATATGACTAACAGAAGGTAGGGAAACGACAATAATGAATCTGTTGCTCTCATTATCACGGTATCAAGTTTTCCACCGATATATCCTGAAAAGAGGCCTAAAGGTGTACCGATGAAAACTCCAATGCTAACTGAGGCGAGTGCCGCAATTAAAGCTAGTCTACCTCCATAAATCACTCTGCTCAAGACATCTCTTCCCACCCAATCGAATCCAAATGGATGTCCCTGTTCTGGCGGAGCTAAACGATAGTTTAGATCAATGAGTAACGGGTCATATGGAGCTAAGACTGGCGCGAAAATCGCTACGAAAAAAAGGCCGGTAACCACAGTTGCGCCAAATAACGCCATTTTGTCTCTTCTCATTCTTCCTATGAGAACTGCAAATGGCCCGGCTACGTTTAATAGTGAAAGTCGCATACGAGTAAAAGCAGAATCTTCGCTCGTCTTTACTTCACCTCGCACGTTTGATGCGTGGATCGATAAGAGCGTAGGTTAGATCAATGAACATGTTAACTAAAATGAATGACAGCGCAAATACCAGTACACAACCCTGAATGAGGGGGTAATCTCTTTCATATATGGCATTTACCATTAAGGTACCCATACCTGGATAGGCAAAGATTGTTTCCGTTATAATTGATCCGCCCAGGAAAAGACCGAACTGTAGCCCAGTATACGTGTATATAGGAATTAGTGCGTTTCTTAACGCATGCTTGAGTATGACGCGCCTTTCACTTAATCCTTTTGCTCTTGCAGTTGTAATGTAGTCTTGTCTAACTACGTCCAGCATAGATGACCTTGTCATTCTAGCTATCGCGGGTGCAGAGTATACGGAGAGGGTTAAGGCAGGTAAAACTATTATTTCAGTTGTAGAGCCTACCACAGCAACAGGGAAGATGGGTATCCTTACTGCAAGTAGATGAAGAAGCATTATACCAAAAACAAAAATAGGAATACATACCGCTATATAGGTTAAAAACCTTACAGCATAATCAAGTGCCGAGTATTGTCTTACTGCCGAGATCACTCCCACAGGAATTGCAATAGATAGAGAGAAGATAAGTGCAACTGCTACCAACCATAACGTTCTTGGGTACACAATTGATATAAGCTCAGCGACTGGTAAATCATAATGGTATGAGCGCCCTAAGTCGCCTTGCAACAGACCTGTAAGGTACCTGACGTAACGAATATGTAAGGGGAGGTTAAGGCCAAGTTGTTCTCTCACAAGTTGAATTTGCTCTTCCGTCGCGTATGGCCCGAGCATTAATCTAACCGGGTCACCTGGCACCATAGCTAGAGAAAGCATTACTATACTGACTATTATCAGCAGCGTAATGAATGTTTGTACTACTTTGCTCGCGACGAATCTAAAACTCATCCTACATAGTCCTCACATTCATAAAGAACGAAAGTTTTTATTAAGATTTTGGAAGATACTAGAATCACCGCTACTCTTTGCCGCTCCTCAAAATCCTATAGGTCAAAGCTTTTGAAGAGGAAATGAAAAAAATAAAAATGGGGTAGATTTAATCTTTCCAGAGGTCAGTGTATAGCATTGCCTGAAACTCGGTGGCAATCGGTTTCACATTGTGGACTTTTTTATTCCAGCAATACCACCATATTGCATCGTATACAGGTATGGTGTAACACCTTTCTTTCGTTAGTATCTCTTGAACTCTCTGAAAGATTTTCTTTTGCTCTTCTGGATCCTCAGTCGCTACCTGATCTTCTATTAACTTGTCGAGGTCCGCATCAGTTTGAGCACAGTAGTTTCGTGTTGATGAGTGGAAACGTAATCCAGTGACGTGATCCGCATCGAACTGTGACCAACCAAGTAACATCAGATGGTACTTCCTATCTTCATAGGGCCTTACCTCTCCCTCCGCCATGTACGCTGCATGTTCCAATCCCATCAACTCTACTTTGATTCCAACAGCTTCTAAATAACCCTTTACAGCCTCACAAAGTTCTGGGTTCAATGGATCTCTCACAATACTGTATAACAGAACGATTTTATAGCCTATATCCTTTCCAATCGTATCCCAGTTAATTGTGCGGAGAAGCTCCTTTGCTTTATCAGGATTGTATTCGTTGAAACCCATTGGAACGTATCCGTATGCCTGAGCATTTAGCACGTTATCCGCTGGAATACCAGCATATTTTAACATGGTATTTACTATTTTCACGGTATCGATGGCGTAGTATACTGCAAATCTGAATTCTTTGAGGGTCGTCGGGAATTTTTTACTGTTTACGTCAATGCATAAAGTTCGTAGTTGTACCTTTTTTACTATATTGAGGTTTGTGTCGCCCTTTAGGTCCTCTACGTAAGTGACCGGTGCCCTTGGGTGGAACTCGAGTTCGCCTTTATGTAGGGCCGCTGCAATGGTTGCAGCTTCAGGTATGATATTGAACTGGATATAATCTAAGGCTGGAGGACCCCATTTGTATGCTCCCCCGCCTTCAGCCAAGGCTAATCCATAGTAATCTGGGTTTCTGGCAAATTTGACATATTTGCCTCGTACCCATTCTCCTATGCCCTTTAGTTCATTGAACATCCATGCGCCTGTACCACAAGTAGCTTTTGTACCAAAGTCTTCACCATATTTTTCACGGCATTTTAAGTGTCCCAGCGACAACCAAGTAGCTGAAAGCGCACTGACAAACATGCTATAGGGCCTTTTAAGCAGAAATCTAAGCGTGTAGTCATCGACGACTTTTACTTCCTGCACTGGCGGCCAGAGGGAGATCTCAGCTGCCGGATGCGCCGGATCAAGGCCCCAATTTATACTTTCCAGCGCCGTATATGCGTCAAAACGGTCTCCACAGTGCCATTTCGCATCATCTCTTAAGCGAACTATCCACTCCGAATTTGACACCTTAACAAATAACAACGCAGCTGCAGGAACCCCAGGCACGCCATTGACGTCTCTAACAAACAACGAGTCATGAATGTTGGCCATTACCCTCGATGAGAACCCTGTTGATTTATTCGGATCTAAAGTTTTTACATCTCCCTCTACACCTATTTGCAGAGTCCCACCTTTTTTAAACACAGGCGTAGGCGTGATCGTGATCGGTACCGTAACTGGTACCGTAACGGTTTGCGTCAGCGTTTTCGTTACTGTTGGACCGAGCGCCTCAACCACCTCAGCGGGTTTGCTGAGCCAGCCAACGACCCCACCCACGGCAAGACCTACCACAAGACCTCCCACGGTCCTCAGGTACTTCCTCCTCTCTTCCTCCGGTGGATCTAAGCGCTTGATGTTACCTCGATCGGATTTCCTTCCCATAATTTTAACCTTCTTTGCTTTCTTTTTATATACAACAAATTTAATTTTAAGCTTTTCGTACACATGCATGCTCCACATCCAGACAGACCTAACAGAACTAGAAACTCCTTGTCCGCAACCTCAAAACTCACTCATTAACCGCAACGACATCCCCAAGTCTTTTTTGTCAGATTTTTAAGAGTAACCCTCGCTAAATTCTCTCCACCCCAATCAAATGAGGGCAAAGAATCTAATAGACCTACTCTTCTCCGCGCTACCAGGTCTTACCCTGTCCCTCTCCCCATGCCACTTTCCTTTTCTTAGCGCGCGAAAAATTATTATTAAGCACGCTGCATAGCCATACGGCTGGGGGTTTAGAAACTGACAGGACACCAAAAGAAATTTTTGTTCCTCTACGCTTTAACGCATATGCTAGTTCACGTGTATACAGAGATGCACGTTGCTCTGGTTTCCGTCTTTACGGAGGAGTTCAATTTAAGTTTGTTTCAAGTCGGTTTGTTAGTTTCCATTCCCCTTTTCTGTTAGCTTTGTACGAGCATTCCGAGTGGCTTGCTCGCTGATAGGATTCAACATAAAGCTCAGGGATTGCAAGTCTTGTCTTGGTTGTTTTAGTAGCTTTCTTCATGAGTCGGGCAAGCAGTTCTATCATGCTTGTTGTATCCGCATCTCTCGTTATGATTTCGTCTCAACTTTATCATTCACCTATGCTTAGCGAGGTAAGCGAGCTGTTTTCTCCCAAGTATCGAAGCAGGACCCTCGGTCTACAGGGCGCCGGCGGAACAGTCGGAATTGCCCTTGGTCCAATCTCCCTCGGAATCCTTATGGAAAAACACAGTTGGCATTCCGTTTACTTACTCTGGGCTATACCTGTCTTGGTGTCAATTATCACCCTTTCCCAGACAAAGACTCTTTATGAGGAAGAGAATGGTTCAGTGGAGGAAAAACAAACAGGACACCAAGACACAAATTGGTATTCATGGCGCGCGCCTAAAAATAATTGACCTCGATCTCCTTTTTGACCAGAAGTTTCGTATACAAAAACAGGAGTTATGAAGGGTTAAAGCTAAATAGCTTCTTGACAAATGTTAAATATGGTGTGCTTGCGGAGCACCTCTTCACACGCGCGAAAAACATTGAGAATCGAGGTTATTTGGATACTAGATCGAAGCTCACAAGTTTCTACTTGATAAAATGCCGGATAACACTTTAGTATTTAGTACGATAAGGGGTCCAGTAACCATAACTGCTTTTTGTAAGAGGTGTAACTGAACTTTTCGCAGATATATATCGTATGCATGCGTGGGTAAAAGAGAATCTGCCCGGTTAAGCGCAGAGGTTATGGAATACACCACTCTAATTAGGGTCTTAGAAAAGCTGAGCGGGAGATTCAAGCCAGCCTGATTACCTTTCCATTTGAACTGATACCCTGCGCTGAATTCGAATCCGCCATCAGAGGGACTGGAGGTTTTGAGGAAGTCCTAGTCACGCTTGTTTCGCATCAAAGTTTATGTTGCGAACAATACTTATAAACCGCAAAAAGTACACAAATGATCAAACATTTAAGATAATGGATTGATGCTGTATGAAAGCTGTCGTAAAGATTGGATCTGGACGTATCGGAGTTGAGATACGAGACCTACCCTATCCTGATCCGAAGCCTGGATGGGTCACAATAGCTGTAAAAGCATGTGGTATATGCGGGAGTGATGTTATTCACTATTTAAGTGAATGGCCTACTGAAGTTGAGAGACAAAGGTTAGGCCACGAGTTTTCCGGTGATGTCGTCGAAGTTGGTGAAGGCGTGGAGAATTTCGGTGAGGGAGATCGCGTCATGTGCATGCCGAAGCTCAGCTGCGGGAAGTGTTACTATTGTAGGACAGGCAAACCATCATTATGTGGAGGGATGGCGGATATTTTATCTGGAGGGATGGCGGAATACATAACTGTTCCGGAATCCAGCTTGTTAAAGCTTCCTGAAGGAATCTCATATGAAGAGGGAGCTCTTGCGGAGCCATTTGCTGTATCGCTATTTGCTGTCTATGATGTTTCAAGCTTAAGTCCAGGCCAAACAGTAATGATCATCGGACCGGGCCCTATCGGCCTCGCGACCCTAATAGCCGCAAAGCTCGCAACGCCAGCAATGATTCTTATAACCGGGACTGAAGAGGATGTTACCCCTCGTTTGGAGTTGGCAAAGAAACTTGGTGCAGATATTACAATCAATGTAAGCGAAGAGGATCCTCTGAAAAGAGTGATGGAGTTAACTGAGAATCTTGGCGTGGATATTGTTTACGAGACCGCCGGCGCTGGATTACTGGGACAGGGGCTTGGTATGCTTAAGGCAGGAGGTGAATTCATTGCCATTGGTCATCCTATAAAGGATCGACTCATTAAATTCGATGCGGCTGATTACCTCACTTTTCAGAGGACCCGGAAAAAGATCATCGGCGACGTCATCTATGATATGAAGACATATTATTGCGTGTTGCAACTTTTCAAATATAGGAAGATAGATCTCAAGCCGCTTGTAACGCATCGAGTTTCCCTCGCTGATGCATTGAAAGGATTTAGGCTTGCCATGAAGAAAGAAGCCGTTAAGGTCATGGTAATTCCATAACCAGCAATGTTTGTAATAGCAGCATTTGGTTGACAAAGCATTAGGGTACAGGGCGGCTAAACGCGCTAAAGGATTTGATGTCAGGATTTTGTCTTCCTCAGATAAGTGTTCGATTATCTCTACATGTCTATCTATCTCTGCTTTCTGCTCGTTGGTTAGCTGACCTTGACTTATACGCTCTAGGTTCTTAGCATAAGTCTCGATTTTGTGTCTTTTCTCCAATTCTCTTTTGCATTCATCCATGTCTAATGGCATGCCACAATAACCACACCTAGTTTCAGCAAATGGATTCAATGCTATGCAGACATGGCTTGGCCTTTATGGTTGGTTGGTTCCTCCCTTTTTGACCTATTTTGAAACCTTGCCTACTTAAATATTCCTTTCTCTCAATTTCTCCACCGCTATAATATACCGTCTAGCCATTAGCCTATTTGTCCATCCTGCTCTCCACATTAGTAGTTGCTCGTTGTAATTCCTCTGGTTGGTTAGATAGGATAACATAGCATGCCTTAGCCAGTGTGGATTTACTCTTTTCTTTATTCCTGCCTTTATACCTGCATTTTTTAGGTTTCCCCATACTACGCTGGGGTCTATATGCGTCTTTGGATTCCTAGTTGAATAGAAGATATAGGCTGTTGTTTCATTTTTGTATGGATGATAGCCGATCCAATGCTTCAATTCGGCGGCAAACATGCTTAAGACAACCGGCTGCTTCTGTATGTCACCTTTGACTCTCCCAAAATGCAAGGTCGCTATAAGAGTTGGCTTGTTATCCTCGTCTCTTACATAGTCGAATTCTACGTCTCCTATTCTAAGGTCTAACACCTCGCTTATTCTAGCCGCAGATTCAAACAGCGTCAATGTCAAAGTCTTATTCATCTCTGTTGGCATGGCACTTGCCAGTTTAACAACCTCTTCTGGCGTTAATAGCGGCTTGGACTAAGGTTTTGTTTTGCGCTATTCTTCGGTTTCAGGTCTTTTAATGGTTTGTATGCTTCAACCATTTGTAGAATGTTTTAAGCCCTGAAATGTAGGAATTCTTAGCTTCAATCTTATCATATTTTGTTGGGAACTCGTCAACTATTTTTCTGTCCTTTATGTCCTTGAAGTCTTCGATGCCTTTACTTTTGAGGAATGCACCATATTTCTTTAGTCTAGTCAAGTAGTCTAGTTTTGTTCTTGGCTTTGCATTGTGCATTGAATAATAATAGTCTCTCAACGCTATCCCCATTTTCTCGGTTAAACTCTCTGAACTTGAATAGCCTCTATTTGCTTTTCTATCCCCTTTTCTATCTCCATCTTTCCTTTTAGCCTCTTTTTAGGCTTCTTTTCGAAAAGTATGTATAAAGATGGAGCTATTTAAACCCGATGACCATAGCCTCCAGCGTATCGTCGTTATGATATACTGTGTAAATCCTATCTCTTATAAACGTATATTGTATGAGATGGGTAGCCTAGTTTGGGATTTTCACAGAAGCTATT
>Ga0129298_10000912_pt1 | contig 12184 bp, 11 predicted proteins | sample I19B2metaG_FD_94707 | JGI IMG/M metagenome (GOLD analysis project Ga0129298, IMG submission 94707) | Lake sediment bacterial and archeal communities from Gulf of Boni, Indonesia to study Microbial Dark Matter (Phase II) - ​I19B2 metaG | ecosystem: Environmental > Aquatic > Freshwater > Lake >... | reverse complement strand
TCGATGCCCATCATCTGGCCATTTACATGTCTCCCCGGCACCTGTGGATGTATTTTCAGGAAGCAGAAGCCTCCGGGTGCTCCCTACCGGTCGCCGTAGTCCTGGGGCATCATGTCGGCTTCATGCTCTCCGCCTCTGCGCTGGTCCCACTGGATGAGGACGAATACGAGGTTGCCGGAGGCATCCTGGGTGAACCCCTCCGCGTGGTCGCTTCTGAGGTTTACGGTCAGGAGCTTCTTGTGCCCGCTGATGCCGAGGCGGTCGTCGAAGGAGAGATCCTTGCCCAGAGGCGATCCATCGAGGGACCCTTCGGAGAGTTCACGGGTTACATCGGGCCTCAGAGACTCTCCTGGCTCTTTCGGGCCCGGGCCATCACGCGCCGCCGCCGTCCCATCGTGCACTGCGCCTTCGCCGCCCACCTCGATCACCTCTACGCCCATTTTCCCATTGAAGCGAGCATCTTCCAGAGGGTCAAACAGGCCGTGGCTGGCGTAAAGGACATGACGTGGCTGGATTCCGGAGGGCCATTTCACCTGGTGATCAGCATGAGGAAAAGGACCGAGGGAGAGCCCATGCGGGCCGCCATGGCTGCGCTGAGTGCCAGTAACTTTATCAAACATGTCATCGTGGTCGATGAAGATGTGGACCCGGGAAATGGCCGGGAGGTCATGTGGGCCATGGCCAATTGCTGCCAGGCCGATTCCAGCGTCACCCTGTTGAAAAACATCCAGGGGCACGTTTTGGACCCCTCCCTGCGCCAGGACATTAAGGGCGCCGGCCTGGTCATCGATGCCACCCGTCCGACGGACCGGCCCTATCCGCCGCGGGCCGGGCTGCCCCCAGAAATTCTCAAAAAGTTTAATTTGAATGACTATTTAAGCGGGCATAGCGGGAAACAAAGGGGATAATGGAAAAATTCGAAATCCGAATTTCGAAATCCGAAATAATTTCTAAATTCGAATGTTCAAATGCTCGAAACGAAAGATACGTTTTGGGTTTGAAAAAGTTGAAGTTGTTTCGGATTTCGGGTTTCGTGCTTCGAATTTAAAAACGAGACCTTTCCCAGAAAATTTTGTTGCCCTCTTGCGCCCAAATTCATTTTTAGGCGCCTAAATTTTTGAGGGAGGCGAGACAATGGACATCATCTACGTGAAATGCCCCCAATGTTCACAGAGCTTCCACTGTGATGCGCATCTGCCCGAACTGCCTATTCCCCTTCATTGTCCTCATTGCGACTTATATTTTGAACCCTACAGGACGAAGGGGAAAAAACCCATGGGAGGGACAGCCTTCATGGGTCTTGCGAAGATCGATCGAAAAGTCATCTACCTTCCTTCTTCTGCAAAGAAAAAACCAGCGCGGAGATAAGGTGCGGACAGCAGTATTGAAAGCACCCGCCTAACTCTGCCTTCGGTGCGGGGAACGATTGTATTCAGCTGAGACGATAAAACGGTTTGAACATATTCGGGAGAAGTTGGCCAGACAGGAAGTTGCAAGGAGGCACTACTTCGATTGAGGGCCGAGCGGTGCTCTTTTTTTTGGATACTTATCCCCTTTTCATTTTTGACCCATTTTTTTTCACAAAGGAAAAATAGCCTCAACAGCCTGACCCTTTTATATGAATAAACGCCCTCCTTTAAATCCTAAGATATGCGCATTGGAAGAAACACAATAGAGGCCTTATTCCTGCCGCAGACCCAGATCGAGGATAAACTTTCCCCATTGATCGTTGAGTCCCTTGATTTCTTCATATAGAGCTTCGCCGTTCATATAGACGATGGGCATATCAAAACTATTCATGACCCTCCTGAATTCAGGATTATCCATGGCCTGCTTGAAGGCTCTGTGAAGTTTATCAACGATGGACGGAGACATCCCCTTGGGGCCAATGATCCCTATTGCGGCGCTTACCGAAATATTGTATCCCAGCTCAAGCCAGGTGGGGACGTTGGGATAGCTTGGAATCCGGTGCGGAATATAAGTAGAGAGCAACCTCATTCTACCGCTATCCACATAGGGCTTCCATTCGGTAGGAGCCACGGCCACATCCACATGCCCTCCGAGGAGGGCGGTCACTGCATCATAGCCACTCTTAAAGGGAACGTGAATCCACTTTATTTTTTCCTTGCGCGCCAGGGCCTCCATCACCAGAAATTGAATCGACCCGGTTCCCGTACTGCTGAATTTAACCTTGCCGGGATTCGCTTTGGCGTAATTCACAAGCTCAGCCATGGTCTTCCAGGGAGATTCTGACAAAACCGCCACCCCCAATACGTAATAGCCAAACCCCATGATCATCGTGAAGTCTTTTAGCGTATCGTAATTCACCTTAAGGAAATACTGATTCAAAACCCCCCCGATCGCAATGTTTCCAATCGTATAGCCATCGGGTTTTTCGTTCTTCAAAAGCGATAAGGCCACAGCTGAGGCGCTTCCCGGTTTATTGACCACCATAATGGGTTGCCCCAAAATATCCCCAGCAGGCTTGGAGATTGCTCGAATGGTAAGGTCCGACGATCCCCCCGGTGAGAACCCCAACAACAAATTGATCGGCTTAATGGGGTACTGAGCCCAGCCGGTCTGCCATGTCCCCATAGGGAAAACGAGTATCAAAAGAAGGATACCCAACCATCTCAGCGCCGCCTTTTTACTCACCATTCTACCCTCCTCCTATAAAGAATGTTTGAGCAAAACAAAATTTGTCCTGAAGAAATTACGCCGGTATAATGAACCTCTTTTTCTTGAACCAAGGAACTAAGGGAAAAACCAAAAGAACAATAGCGGTGCCCATAAGGGCAGTGGATATCGGCCGCTGGAAGAAAATCAGAAGGCTTCCTTCGGACATAAATAAAGATTGGCGCAGGCTGTTTTCCATCATCGGTCCCAAAACAAAGGCTAGGACCAATGGTGCGGCCTCATATTGAAATTTTTTGAGAAAGTAACCAATCAGCCCAAAGACGGCCATTATCATCACATCTATGACACTGTTGTTTAAGGAATAAGCCCCAATCAAACAAAAGAGGAGAATGAGTGGAAAAAGGATCGGATAGGGAACTTTTAGAATCTTAACCCAGAGCCCGATTAAGGGGAGGTTCAAGACCAAAAGCATCACGTTGCCAAGATACATACTCGCTACAGGCCCCCAGAAGATTTTGGGGTGCTGTTGGATCAACATGGGCCCAGGCGTGATCCCATGAAGAATGAAGGCACCCAGAAGTAGAGCCATTACGGCATTGGCCGGGATGCCCAAAGATAGAAGGGGGATGAAAGCTCCGCCAGTTGCCGCGTTATTGGCTGACTCTGGTCCAGCAACCCCCGCGATCATTCCCGTGCCAAATTTCTCGGGGTGCCGGGAGAGTTTCTTCTCCAGCGCGTAGGAGGTAAAAGAGGCAATAAACGCACCCCCACCCGGAAGAATGCCAAGGAAAAAACCCAGGACGGTCCCGCGGGCAATGGGCCAGAGAGAATCTGCCCAATCCTTCAGCGTAGGAAGAAGGGCTTTGATTTTGGTCTCAAATATGCTTTGTTCCATTGATTTTTCAACATTCAGCATAACCTCAGAGATCCCGAATAAACCCATGGCCACGGGGACCAAGCCTATCCCATCAGAAAGTTCAATGATGTTGAAGCTAAAACGGAATGTTGCCGTAACCGTATCAATCCCCACGCATCCTAGAAAGAGACCGAAAGCGGCCATGACTAAAGCCTTCCACATAGGCCCGCTGGCCAAGAAGCTTAAAATAGTGAGGCCCACTGTCATCAGAGAAAAATATTCGGGGGGGCCAAACTTCAGAGCCACTTCGGCCAAGGGGGGTGCAAGGAACATCAAGCCGACGGTGGACAGGGTACCTGCCATGAAAGAACCCAAAGCCGATATTCCCAGGGCGGGGCCTGCTCTTCCCTGGCGGGCCATCTGGTATCCGTCCAGACAAGTTACAACAGAAGCGACTTCCCCGGGAATATTTACCAAGATGGATGTCGTTGACCCCCCATACATCGCCCCGTAGTATATCCCTGCCAGCAGGATGATCGCCGATACGGGAGACACATGAAATGTAGTGGGCAGCAAAAGGGACATCGCGGCCACAGGTCCCAGGCCAGGCAGAACTCCCACCAAGGTTCCCATGAGCACGCCAAGAAAACAGAAAAGAAGATTCATGGGCTGAAAGGCCGTTTGAAATCCAACCCATATATTACCCAAAACATCCATGACTCAAAACCCGAATAAACCCTTCGGCAATTGGGCTTTTAGCCAGACTTCGAAAATCAGGTAGGAACAAACAGCGGTTAAAAAAGCTCCCCCAATGATAACAGGCCAACGCTGAGGGATGATCGCTCGGAGTAAGAAACCAATAAAAAGCGCCGTACAAAGTAAGAAACCCAGTGGGACTAATAGAAGGGCATAAGCGAAAAGAGAAGCCAGAATAATGAAGGCATTCGGCCATTTCAGGCCTGCAAAAATACGGCCCCATTTTTCCCCTTGTCTTCTTTTGGTGGTGGCGTGAATGAATCCTGACCCAGCAAAGATGCAGATCGCCAACCCGGCGAAAAAGGGCATAAGACCCGAAGCCGGCGAAGCTAGAGTCCCCAGTTTATACTGGAGGGACCCCATACAGATCGCCCCACCAATAAAAAACCATAGACCACTGCTCACCTGGTCGTTATTCATGAATCGCCTCCCTATGGCATCAATTCATGCCGCTCAGCCCTCAATACTCTCCATAGAGAATATAGAATAGGAAAAGATAAAAACTCCCTTTAGGGTTTGTAAAATATACGAAAAACGAATTTGTATGTCAAACCAAAAATGGTCCTGGAGTTTACTGAGTTTTTATCCGAAATCGAAGAAAATATAAAAGGGGGAAAGGGAGGCACCTGCTCCGATGACAACGATATCCGCAACTTTAAAATGAGTCATTTGGTTTTTGGGGGATAGGTTCCCATGAATTGAAAACCTTCCTCAAATGCCCACAGGTCTGAATTTATTGCCCTTGAATAATCATCGTGTTCTGATTTGCAGCGAGATGGCCTTCTGCTGCCAACCGGAGGACACTAAATTTGTGTATTTTTTGACATTGCCAGAATAAATCGATAGAATAGCCAATAACAGGAGGCTGATTCCGTATTGACAATTATCTCCCCGAGCGGCGTTTTTACGAGCAAGATAAATGTATCCTTACCCTATGGGCGCATTTGCTCAAGGTGTCGTTAATAGCTAGAGGCCAATGTTGAGGGACCGGGAAGCGAGACTTCCGGTTTTTTCAATTCGCCCTACTATAGTGAGCGACCAAAGAAAGTTGCCATAACAAGTTTGGCATTGCCTGGAGAAATCCCCCAGTCCCCCTTTGAATATGATTTTGATAAGGGAGGGAGGTATCCAAATGACATCCGCAATAAAACGCCTAAACCATCGATCCTGGATGGAGTAAGAATCCTTGACTTCTCCCAAGTTCTTTCAGGCCCTTATTGCACTCGGTTACTCGCGGATATGGGGGCGGAGGTGATCAAGGTAGAACGACCACCCCTAGGGGATGGCGCAAGAAGTTGGCCTGCGATAAAGCATGGGCGAAGCGGCGCATTTCTGCAGTTTAATGCAGGGAAAAAGGGCATTTGTTTGGATCTAAAAAAACTGAAAGCGATAAAAATCGTTAAAGACCTGGTGAAAAAGTGTGAAGTTGTAGTGGAAAACTTCAATGTGCGGGCTATGGCCCGCTTAGGCCTGAGTTATAGGGAATTAAATAAAGTAAATCCACGCTTGATCATGTGCTCCATCACAGGGTTTGGGCAGACCGGCCCCAATAAAAGCCGCCTGGCTTTTGCAACGGTCGTTCATGCGGCGTCGGGAATTACGGAAATCCTTCGCCGGCAGCACGGGGAAGACATTCGCCCTGCGCCTCATGGTTTATCGATCGGGGATACCCTCGCTGGTTATCATGCGGCTTACGCTATCATGGCTGCCCTCTTTTACCGTGAACGCACGGGGAAAGGGCAATATATTGACATTAGCATGTTTGATTCCCTCTTTTTCAGCATTGATCACCAGGTGCAGTATTATCTGATGACGGGTGAAGAACACACAGTTTATGGAGCCGTTCCTGTGAAAAGAAAAGACGGGTACTTCACTATCGGGTATGGAAAATATGAGATGATCCTGCGCACTTTGGAATGCATAGGCAAACCAGAGTTGGCGAACGATGAAAGATTCTCCAGCTTGGAGAAGGTAATCTTTCATCAAAAGGAGTTTTTTCAGTTGGTTGAGGAGTGGGCGCAAAACTATGGTTCCGTGGAGGAAGTGGAAGCGCTCCTGCGCCAGGCAGGCCTGGCGGTGAGCAAGGTGTGTTCAGTGCCAGAGGTTGTTCATTCCCCTCAGGTGGAAAGCCGGGGGCTCTTGGCTGAAGTGGACGATCCCAAGATCGGAAAAGTAAAGGTGATTAATTCTCCTTTTAAATTATCAGAAACAGAATCCCACTTGCGAGGACCCTCCCCAGGATTGGGTGAGCACAACAAGGAGATTCTCTCTCGGCTCCTCCATTATAGTAACGAAGAAATAGAAAAACTATACGCTGAAGGTGTTCTATTTTGCAAAGCATAAAGGAGGAGGAATTCGAGTACCTTTCTGCTTTTTCCTCCTCAGCTTTAACTTTCATCAAAGCGCCGAGTAACCCCTCGGCCTGCCATCGTTCAAACTTCCCCTATAAAATTTTCCCGCTCCTTCAAAAATATCAGGCGCAGTCGTGCTTATCCCAAGGCTGCCTCTCGCCTCTGGAAAGGGCCTTCTCCATGCTATCCAAGCTCTTCTGCAAACTCTCGATGTGGCCCTGAATGATATTTGGATCCCTGAAGGCCTGATACACCACCGCACCCTCCGCATCCTTGGGCAGGGGCCAATTCATGATATAGCAAATGGTTGGTACGATGTCGGTCAACCACATGGTCCGAGTCAACCGATAGCCCTTCTTGAAACCTGGGCCATACATGATCATGATTGAACGTTGATCCCCAGGCCCTAACCCCGAAGCCGGAAGCTGCTGCCCATGCTGGGCCCCATATATTGGATCGAGAGCATAGATGACGTCTCCGACACAGTCTCCATACAATCCCAAGATCCGTGCATCCTTTTTGCTCAAAGCCAAGGAAACGACGCGCTTTCCATTCTTGGAGTCTTTATAGTCATAAAGCGTATCTATTATCTGTTGTACGACTTTGTCGTAATCTCCTGGTTCAACGATCCCATCTGGGTCTCGTCCTTTCAAATTTACGTAAATGTAAAGATCCCTCTGGGGATAGGCCTTCGTCTTTTTCCAATCCACGATATACTTGGCATGATCGGCGAGATTTCCGCCAGTCTCCCATTCCCTCATCTTGTCTACTAGCACCGCCAGGCCCGCAGGCACCAGAGCATCATAAGGATTAAAGGGAGGGCCATCGGCGACGGCTCCATGATCCGAGACAATCATAAATAAGGTGTCTTTTCCTGCGACCTCCATAATCCTCCCGATCATCTCATCGATATTCTGATACATCCTCCGCTCTGCGTTTAGGGCCCTCTCCCTCCTCTTCGGATCCGGTTGCGTTAATGGATCCAGATCGGTCATGGCCGCATGATAAAACCAGTCCGGGGCATGAAAATGCATGCTAAATAGATCCCAGGGCTTATTCTTCAGAAGGTAGGTGGCCACATCCCCTAACCAGAGATCATGAAAATGCTGCACCTCCATATAGGTATCCATATCAATAAGATCCAGGGCGTAAGCTACATACCCTCCGTTGAAAGCCATCAACCCTTCTTCCGAGTGGATCTCTTTGGAAAGCTCCGCTGGATACACATAATCATCGTCTTCGATCCCCAGAGCCGAAAGATAAAGTCTGAAGTCCCCGGCATCATCCGAAAGCTCAAGCAACTTCCCCCGAAAATGAACTTTCTTCACCTCCCCTTTCGCAATCTGGATATCCGTATAAACCTTTTTGCTCCATTCCCCCCTAGAAATTGTAAAGAAAGCATCCTTGAAATTTTTGGTCGGAGACAAAGTCACTCGATCATATCCTTTCCCGGCCGAATCCTGGACCAGCAGATACCAAGTTGGAGGATCTACTTTATATTTCCCACTCCCGATCCGCAGCCGGAATTCGCCTTCCAGATCTTCATCCCCACTCGACTTGGGCACATTTTCCCACCCTTCGGCCTCCTTAAATTCCACCTTGCGCGAAGAAGGCAGTACGCTCGTGCTCACCAACTGCTCAGAACAAAAACCAACCTTGGATCTCACACCCGGCAAGTCATCACCCACTCGCCACTCATTGGGAGTTAAACCGGCCCCTCCAACGACGATGCCATTTCGAGCCTTTGGGGGCCAGGAGGTAGGATAATTGAAAACGATCACCTTTTTCCCAGCCTTATCTAAGGATTCCCAGATGTACTCGGCCCGGCAATCCTCCGTAGTGAAACCCTGATGCACTCGATCCAGCGGATCTCCAGGGCGATGAACGTGAAAATCGGTAATGCCATGAGTGCCAGGCCAGGCTCCCGTGACAATGGTGGTCCAGTTGGGAGGAGTAACCGTGGGGTAGGGAACTAAGCAGTTCTCTGCAAAAACTCCTCCTTCGATCATCTTCTTTATATTGGGCAGGTACCCTTCTTTAGCATACTGATCTACACGCGCTGGCTGGGCACAATCCAGTCCAATAATCGCCACTTTTTTTGGAAATCTAGCCATACGGTCTCCTTTTCCTTATTTATTAATTAAGGGCTTCGCCTTTTTTATAACGATCTCAATGTTTACCCTAACGCTGCCTAAATATTCGCATGGTGCAGGCTCGTCCTTGCCGCAAAAGCGGGAATCCAGGAGAGTCCTCAGACAATGGATGCCCGCCTGCGCAGGCATGACGGAAAGGGACCTTGATTGAGTCCAGGAAAACTCGGGCAATCTCATTCCGAGCATCTCTCCGAAAGGGACTCTGGAAGATTGGGGGTATTTTTTGGCTCCATTAGGGTTTATTTATTGAGTCTTTTTTACTTTTACTCCAATTCCCTCAAGAAGCTGAGCGGTTTCCTTGACAACGGAGTCGATAAATTCCGGCAGTTCTTTATAACCCACATATCCAGGAGACCCGCCGACATCCTTCATGAAAGCGGCGAAGTCACTTGTATCAATCGCCTTCTTGAAGGCGGCACTGAGCATTTCCACAATTTCAATCGGAGTGTCTTTTGGGGCAATCAAAAAATTGGTATGGGTTGTCCCCTTCACATCATAACCGAGCTCCTTGATGGTAGGCACATCCGGAGCGGAAGGGGAGCGTTCCGTTTCCGCACTGGCCAATAAACGAAGCTTGCCCGCCGTTACATGGGCCATAAGCGAGCCCCCTGTAACAACGCCCACTGGGACATGTCCCCCGAGCAAAGCGGTGATCGTCCCTACATCGCCTTGCAAGGGGACATGGCGAAACTTCAGGCTAGAGGCTTTCATAAGATCTAAGAGGGCAACATGGCCCCATGTGTAGTCCCCAGCCGTGGCAACCATTACCTCACCCGGATGCTTCTTGGCATAATCCAAAAATTCCTGAACGTTTTTCCAGGAGGCGTCACTTTTCGCGGCATAGAGCCATGGATAGCGAATGGTCTGCACCACAGGGATCAAAGTCCGGTGATTGTAAGGGAGCTCTTTGACCAGGGGTTGAACGAGGATGGGCGCGCTTGGGGTGTAAGCAAGGGTATAGCCATCGGCCTTTCCCTGAACCACCTCCGCGACAGCAATGGTCCCTGCCCCTCCTGGCTTGTATACTAATTGCATGGGTTGAGGAAGGAATTTATTTTGATTAATAATATTGGCAAGCTTTTGGCCGGTGAGTCCGGTGGATGAACCTGCTGGAAAATTCACGACAACGACGATGGGTTTCAGTGGATATTCCTTGGCCGCACTATTGGAAATCAAAGAAAGCAGGCCAAGCGCAATAAAAGTAGAACCCCAGAGAAGCTGCAAAAAAATCCGTTTTGGTTTCATAAGCATACCTTCCTCCCGAAGATCTATTGAAAACTTTGAGTATTTCAGTGTTTCATTAATGGACCTTTCGTACCTTTACTCCAATGCCCTCCAAAAGCTGAGCGGTCTCCCTGACCACGGAGTCTATCATTGCCGGCAATTCTTTGTATCCGATGTAGCTCCGGGTCGTGCCCAGATCTTTGCAAAAAGCCCCGAATTCATCCGTATCCATGGCCTTCTTGAAGGCCGCGTGGAGGGCTTCCACAACCTCATGCGGGCAATCTTTGGGTACGATTACACCATAGAAATGGGTGGTCCCCGGAATCGGATAGCCCAGTTCCTTCATGGTCGGCGCATCCGGGGCGAAGGACGAACGCTCTCGTTCTGCGCTTACCAAGAAACGGAGCTTGCCAGCCGCCACCTGGGGAGTAGCGGCTCCCGGCGTCAACACGGCGACAGGGATATGGCCTCCGAGCAGAGCCGTGGTCGCGGGTGCGTTCCCTTGAAAGGGGACGTGACGGAACTTTAATCCGAATTTTTCTAATTGGAGGAGGGAGAAATGGGGCCATGTGAAATCGCCTGCGGTCCCTGCCGCAACTTCTCCCGGATGGGCCTTTACGTGCCCGAGGAATTCAGGGACGCCTTTCCAGGGGAAATCATTTCTCACGACCAGAACGATATCGTTCTTCACCACCTGGATGACCGGGATCATCGTTTTGTGGCTGTAAGGAAGCTCTTTCACCAAGGGCTGAATGATGATGGGCGCGCTGGCATTAAAACAGATAGTATACCCATCGGCTTTTCCCTGGAGGACTTCGGCGAAACCAATGGTGCCGGCGGCGCCAGGCTTGAAAAGCAACTGCATAGGCTGGGGTAAGTATTTATTCTGATTCATGATGTTGGCAAGCTTTTGAGCAATAACTCCTGAGTCTGCCCCTGCGGGCCAGGGAATAACAATTGTTATCGGCTTACGCGGGTACTCTCCAGGAATCCCTTCTGAAACCGATAGAATCAATCCCATCACGATCAAAGCAATGCCTGCCAGCAAACCAAATCCACCCCACGATTTCATGTTTAATGCCTCCTTTTTCATCGAAAATGCATTTTAGACCTCCAAGAAATTGAGCCGCCTCTTTGCCAATGGAGTCTATCCCTGCGACAACGCCCTCCCGCCCCCATCGTCAGGAGAGGTCACCTACCTCATTCATGAACCCAGGGAGCTCGCGGCTATCGCTTGCCCTCTTCCAGGCGGCCGGGAGAGAGGTTCAGTGGCTTGGTTCTTTCCTTTGCGCTTGGGCATGATGCCTTCTGGCGCCAAGGGAAAATAGGACTCGGATCGCCATGATAACGACTGGAACGAGTAAAATCAAGAGTGAAATCGGGCGCGTCACGAAGATGGCCACACTTCCTGCGGACATGAACAAGGATTCCCGGAAATAAACTTCGACCTTGGGACCCAATACCACGGCTAACACCAGAGGAGCAAGCTCATACCCCCGTGCACGTAGAAGGTATCCTACTACCCCCGCAATCACCATGGTCCATAGATCGACGGCGCTGCTATTCACGGCGTAGACTCCGGTGAGGCACAAAGCCGCGACAATAGGCATCAGGACCTCCACGGGGGTTTTCAAAACGGACACGAAAAGGCCTACCAAGGGTAAATTCAAAAGCAGAAGCATTAGATTTCCAAGGTACATGCTGGCGATAAAAGTCCAGAACATCCCTGGATGCTGCTGGATAAACATCGGTCCCGGAAGAATCCCACCAATGATCAGGGCGGCGAGTACAAGGGCCATCGACGGGGCAAAAGGGATCCCAAGGGCGATCAGCGGGAGGAAGGCGGCTCCCGCCGAGGCATTATTGGCGGCCTCTGGCCCCGCGACCCCCTCTACGGCTCCATGACCGAATTCCGCTTTTCTTTTCGAAATCCTCTTCTCCACCGCATAGGAAGTGAAGGTCGAGATCACCGGTGCCGGCCCAGGAATCAACCCGATCAAGAAACCGATGACCGAGCCACGCATCACCGGACCCGCGGATCTCTTAATCTCTTCTCGCGAAGGGAGCATTTCCCGAAGGCGAACGGAATAAGCCTTACCCAGCTCTGAGCTCTGGGCCACGACATTCATGATCTCGGCAATTCCGAATAAACCCATGGCCACCGGGACGAAATCAATCCCCTGGGATAAGGCCAGGATGCCGAAGGT
>Ga0129298_10000911_pt1 | contig 12191 bp, 8 predicted proteins | sample I19B2metaG_FD_94707 | JGI IMG/M metagenome (GOLD analysis project Ga0129298, IMG submission 94707) | Lake sediment bacterial and archeal communities from Gulf of Boni, Indonesia to study Microbial Dark Matter (Phase II) - ​I19B2 metaG | ecosystem: Environmental > Aquatic > Freshwater > Lake >... | reverse complement strand
GCAATATGCAGTTGCTGTCGGGAATGCTGTGACATCTTCGCTATTGGCATGGAGGTTGGTAACATAGAGCAGATATTGCAGAAGAGCCGCTTTCGTGCTGAAGTCGATCAGGAGATCTGTACCGGCTGCCAGGACTGTGTGGAGAGGTGCTTCTTCAAGGCCATCGAGATGGAGAAGACTCCTCTGTCCAAGAAGCTCAAGGCCACGATCGATGAAAGTAAGTGCTATGGCTGCGGCCTATGTGTCATCGTCTGCGGGCCTGAGGCGTTAACCATGAGATTGTTGAGGATCTAGATACAAGCACCCTTTCCATGAGACTGTATGATCTGTTGCATATAAAGTACTCTATTATTTTGCCTGGTATGGGTACTGGTGCTGAACCGGTGCAGCCGTTTCCGATCCATCGATGTCGATAGCGGTCGAGTTAGTTTATACAAAGCGGCATGGATGCTCAGTGAGGGGCTCTAGGCTAGCGAAAGGAGGGTGATGGATTTTCGTTACACTGAACAGGAGGAGGCCTTCCGAAAGGAGGTAAGGGATTTCATTCGGGAGGTGTTACCTTCTGATTGGCATGGGGTAGACCCTGGACCTGAAGAAGAGGCAAGGGAGGAGGTTTACCAGCTCTCCAAGAAGGTATGGCGCGGGCTGGCGGCCAAAGGTTGGATAGGGTTGAGCTGGGCCAAGGAATATGGGGGGCAGGAAGACTTAGCGAAGGACTGGATACTCAAGGAGGAGTTGATCTACCACGGCGTACCAGGGATGGATATTGCCGTCGTTCAAGGCGACCTTATTCTGGCGTTCGGCACTGAGGAACAGAAGAAGAGGTTCATCCCTCCCATTCTCCGTGGGGAGATAAAATATGCCATAGGGATGAGCGAGCCCAATGTCGGCTCAGACCTCTTCGCCCTTCAATTGAGGGCAGTAGAGGAAGCAGACTGCTTTGTCCTTAGTGGGCAGAAGATCTGGACCAGCGGCATCCAACATGCCGACTGGTGCGTGGTCTATGCTCGAACTGACCCTAACGCTCCCAAGAAGCATCTGGGTATCAGCGTTTTCATTGTCGACCCCAAGAGCCCGGGGATTACCATGCGCCAGATAACGCAGATGACCGGGCTTGGCGCCTTTTGTGAGGTCTTCTACGACAATGTCAGGGTTCCCAAGGAGAACCTCCTCGGGGAGAAGAACAAAGGGAAGGATGTAAGTATGCATGCCTTCGCTATTGAGAGAAGCTACGGGCTCGTCATACTCCACAATGCCAGGAGATACTTTGAGCAGTTGTTGCAGTATTGCAAGGAGACCTACGTCAATGGTCAGCCTTTAGCCAAGGAACCTGTCATTCGAAGTAGACTAGCTGAGATGGCTATTGAGATTGAAGTGGGGCGTAACATGGGCGAAGGACTGAACTGGATGGCAAGCCAGAAAATGCTCACTGTGCTTCCGAGCTGCCAGAATAAGATCCATGGCGCCGATGTTGCTCAGAGAGTGGCTAGTCTGGGGATGCAAATCCTCGGGCTCTATGGGCAACTGGATGAGAAATCCAAGTGGGCGAAGCTGGGGGGCAGGATGAGGCATATGTATCTAAGTTCAAGGGGTTGGAGTCTTGCCGGTGGCACCAGTGAGATATCCAGGAATATTATCGCCGGGAAATATGGACTGGGATTGCCCAGCTAAGGACTACCAGGGAGGGCAAGGATTTCCAGAATAGGAGGGTGAAAAAGGGCGAGACATTAGGCAGAGGTATTCCTGGTGTGGGCGGCAGTGCTGATAATGGCTGTCCTACGTGGCAGTACTGTACGAAAGAGAGAACCCGAGCCTTTGGACTGGCCTTCGGTCTGTCGAACTGAATGAGTTCGAATCCCCCAGAATGGAGCATTGCGGTCACTTCCAGAGGACCGTGAAGGAGGTGAAGTAGATGACGCTTGGAAGACCAGTAAGAGCGGAACCCAGTGTAAAAGTAGTGCGCACATGCGCTCCGTTGTCCTGCGGACCTGGCTGTGGAATCCTAGCTCATGTAAAGGATGGCGTCCTAGTCAAGGTTGAGCCTGGCGATTTTCCGGGCACAGGCCACGTATGCGCGAAGTGCTTGTCCGCCGTCAAATGGGTATACCATCACGACCGCCTTAAATATCCCATGAAGCGTCAGGGGGTCAGAGGCGAGGGTAGATGGCAGCGCATAACCTGGGATGAAGCCCTAGACACGATAGCGCAAAGGCTAAGGGACATCAGCGACAGGCACGGTTCCAGGTCCGTGGCTTGGACGATGGACTCTATGGCGATTCTGGCCACAATGGCCTTGGAGGGGTTGATAGGTGCCTTGCAGGGGACCTTTCTCTTGCCAGCGGGCTACGGGGATACGGGCGGAATCTGCAGCGATATGGTCTGCTTTGGGTCGCAATGGTGGTATGGCGAGGACTATACCACGAGATTTGAGAAACCTGCTCTATGCCTAAACTGGGGAGGTAATCCTGCCTATACCGACTTCTTCAAATGGCGCACGATCAGGGACGCCAAAGAAAGGGGGGCGAGGTTGATCGTTATCGACCCCTTATTCACCGCGACAGCAGCTAAGGCGGACGAGTACATGCAGATCAGGCCAGGTACCGATGGTGCCCTGGCCTTGGGAATGATGAACGTCATACTGGACCGCAAGCTTCAGGATACCTCTTTCATCAAGGAATACACCGTGGGGCCTTTTTTGGTGCGTGCTGACAATGGCATGTTCTTGAGAGAAAAGGATATCATTTCGCGTGGGTCGGAAAAGTACGTCGTCTGGAATACCGGGACGGGCTCGCCCCTGGCACACGATGCACCCGGGGTAGTCCCTGCCCTGACCGGGGTCTATGCGGCGAATGGAGTGAGCTGCAAACCAGCCTTTCAGCTCTTGGTGGAACTGGTCCAACAATACCCGCCGCACCGAGCCTCTGACATAACCGGGATCCCCAGCGCCACTATCATCAGGTTGGCCACCGAGTATGCTACCGCCAAGCCGGCGGCCTCCTTCAGGGGCTTGGGCTGCCAGAGGACTTTCCACGGGGACCTCACCTATCACGCCATAAACACACTGGCGGCCATCACCGGCAACATTAGCGTTGAGGGCCACGCCCCATTTGTGTTGAACTTCCTCGCATTTATGAGCCGCGGTGCTCCAAACCTTATGCCGATACTGCAGATGTATGATGCTATCATCAACGGCAAGCCGTACCCGATCAGGGCGCTTTGGTTGACCAAACTCAATCTGCTGAATTCGATTCCTAACTTCAACAGGGTGACCAGAGAGCTTTTGCCCCTCCTGGAGTTCATAGTTGTCAGCGATATTTTCATGACCGCCAGCGCCAAGTACGCCGACATCGTCCTTCCGGCCTGCAGCATCTACGAATGCACTGACCTATTCTTCCCGCTTGGCAACGGATCACACAATTATCTCCAGTTGCAGCAGAAGGTGATAGAGCCCTTGTATGAGTCCAAGTCGGATCTGCGAATCTTCTCCTCCTTCGCCAAGAGAATGGGCATTCAGGATTTCCTCACCGAGAGTGAGGAGGAGCTTGTCGACCTTCTGCTCGCCTCAGGTCATCCCTCGATGGAGGGGATAACCGTGGAGAAGCTGAAGGAGCGCCCGATGCTACCAGCAATATCCAGTATGCCTGCCTTCGGCACCCCCTCGGGGAGGCTGGAATTCTACGTAGAGAAGCTCAAGGGTTTCGGACAGGAATTGCCTTTCTACATGGAACCCCTAGAGAGTCAGCGTACGCCGCTGGCCCAGAAGTACCCGCTATCCCTTATCACCCCTCATCCTAAGTACCGATGTCACTCCGTGTTTGCCAATATCCCTTGGCTCCGCGACCTCGACCCGGAGCCGACGCTGGAGATGAACTCGGCTGATGCTCAAGCGAGAGGTATTCACGATGGAGACATCGTTCATGTCTTTAACGACAGGGGTGAGGTCAAACTCAGAGTCAAACTGAACCAGGGAGTTAGGGCAGGTGCGGTCAAGCTGGAAGAGGGGTGGTGGCCCAGCGACTATGTCGAGGGTACCCACCAAGCATTGACCCACGAGACTATTAACCCAGCTCAACAAGCTATCTATGAGCCGAATTTTGCCTGTCACGATGTTCTGGTAGAGGTCGAGCTGGTTGGGGAGGTGAAAGCAAGTGGTTAGGAGATACGGACTGGTTATTGATCTCGAGAGGTGCATCGGATGCCAGACATGCAACATAGCCTGCAAGGTGGAGAACAACATGGAGGCCATCTCGGGAATGAGAGTGGAAACTGTCGGCGGGTCTCATCCTGATACCCCAGCGGGCACACCTCCCAGTTTGAGCATGTATTGGCTTCCCATAGCCTGCATGCACTGCGACCAACCACCATGCCGCGACGCCTGCCATGTCGAAGCCATATACCAGCGCCCTGATGGTATAGTGCTGATAGACGAGGAGAAGTGCGATGGCTGTCAGGAGTGCTTGTTGGTCTGCCCGTATCAGGCGCTTGTTCATGACCCTGACAGGAACGTGGTGCGCAAGTGTAACCTTTGCGCTGAGCGATTGGATCAGGGCTTTGAGCCCTTCTGCGCTCTGTGCTGTGGATGCCAAGCCATATTCTGGGGAGACCTGGCAGATCGGGAGAGCGAGGTGTCGCAATTGATAGCCCAGAGGAGCGCAAACGTCCTGAAGCCGGAGGAGAAAACGGGACCTGCCGTTTACTACTGCCCACCAAAGGAGCGAAGGCAGGCATAGTAGGAAACCTACTGCCCACTACTGAGTACTGGGTGCCATGGGGATGAGTTGCGCCTCGGCCTGGTTCCTATGCCCTTGTTTGAAGAGTGCCACGTGGCTGTGGCATTCAGCGAGCATGACCTGCCCCCAGCAACTGTACCACTTCTTGAGTGACATTGCCAGATTGACTATTTCGGAATCTCGAACCAAAATGTGCAGGCATAATTCGAGTATCGTATAGTCGCAATGCCGAGACTAGCTCTGAACCGTCGCTAACTCACAGGCTGGCGAGGGCATCTGCCGCCGATTCTGGAAGCGTCTCCGTCTCCTTCGGGAGGGCGGCCTGGTAATCGCTGAAGAGAAGATAGGAGTGAATCTCGTGGAGCGCCACCCTCCCCATGCGCCATGTTGCTTGTGACGTGAGTCCAAGCTATGATGGCAGCGATCTCTGGCGGAAAAACGTGGCAGGGTAGTCCCGGAGTCTTCGGGGCTAGAAAGGAAGCACATATGGAACGAGCGGCACGGGAGACACGAAAGGCTTTTACGCCGGGGAAGATCGCCGGCCTGCAACTGCGCAATCGTATCATTCGATCAGCCTGTTTTGAGGGAATGTGCCCGGATGGCTATCCCACCGAACGGTTAATCAATCTACATCGTGAACTGGCAGAGGGCGGAGTGGGAATGACCACGATGGCCTATTGCGCTGTCGAGGCTGATGGACGTATCAGAGAAGTGATGATGTACATGCACGAGGGGATTCGTCCACAGATGGAGCGGCTGACCCGCGCAGTGCATGAGGCTGGTGCGAAGATCTCAGGACAGATTGGTCACTGCGGCAACTTCTCTCAGAATAGAAGCCTTCAAGGCAAGCGCCCGCTCGGTCCCTCCCCCATGATCAATATGAGTGGCATCCCCTATGGCATACCCTTCGCCAGTGCCATGACCCACGCTGATATCAATCGTGTGGTTCAGTGCTTTCACGACGCGGCCCTCTTCATGAAATCGGCAGGCTTTGATGCCTTGGAGATACACTTCGGCCACGGCTACGGATTGAGCCAGTTCATCAGCCCCAAGACTAACAAACGAAAAGACGAATATGGCGGATCGCTCATCAACCGCATGCGTTACCCGTTGCGGGCCTTAGAAGCAGTGCGCAAGGCAGTGGGGGACGACTTCCCTATACTCGGCAAGATGGGACTCACCGACGGGGTCAAGGGTGGTCTAACCACAGATGAGGCTATTGAAGTAGCCGGACTGCTGGACGATGCTGGAATCGATGCCCTGATCCCTACCGGCGGTACCAGCAGCATGAACCCGATGCTCATGTTTCATGGAGACAGCCTGCTTCCGGGACTGATCAAGGTGGAAAAGAGTTGGTTTGTGCGTCTCGGCATGCGTATGGTCGGCCCTTGGATGTTCAAGAAATACCCTTACAAAGAGTTGTACTTCCTTGAAGAGGCCAAGAGGGTGCGCGACCGAATCAAGAATGCCAAGTTGTGCTACATCGGCGGAGTGTGTACAATGGAGAGCTTAGAAACCGTGATGCGGGAATTCGACTTTGTCCAGATAGGGCGGGCACTCATTAAGGATCCCGCCTTTGTGAATCACGCCATGGCGGATCCCAATTACGTCAACGGCTGCGATCACTGTAATAAATGCGCCACATTGATTTTTCATCCGGACGGGATCCGCTGCGTGGCCAACGATAAATGATGATGGCTGAGCCTGGAATAGTGGAGATGGAAGCAATGGCCAGCATGTTGGGACCGGCGTGCACTTGGACTTTGAGCGAACTCCAAGCATTGGGGGCGTATCCACTGGAGCTGACGACATAACGGAAATGGCACTCACCAGTGGGGAAAGGAGTGATTAAGAACGATGGCTAGGAAACAGGAGACTCGAAAGTGGGATGCCGAGGCTGACGTTATTGTGGTCGGATTTGGTGCAGCAGGTGCGTCAGCGGCACTGGAGGCTGCTCAACAGGGGGCTTCAGTGCTGGTCTTGGATCGCTTCCATGGAGGTGGGGCGACAGCCGCAAGCGGGGGTGTTGTCTATGCCGGCGGCGGGACGCCATATCAGAAAGCAGCAGGATACGAAGACACGGTGGAGGAAATGTACAACTATCTGAAGCAGGAGATCGGCGAAGGGGTGATGACCGACGAGACGCTGCGCCGCTTCTGCGAGCAGTCAAAGGAGGATGTCCGCTGGCTAGCTGAGGCTGGCATACTCTTCGAGGGATCGCTGTGCCCGTTCAAGACCTCCTACCCCACCGACGCCTACTACCTCTACTATTCCGGAAGCGAGAATAACGCTCATTATAAGGCCAAAGCAAAGCCCGTGCCGCGTGGACACCGCGCCAAGGGCAAAGGCATGTCGGGCCTCACATTCTTCCACAGCTTAGAGAAAACGTTGCGCAAAAGCAAGAATGTCCAGGTGCGCTGCCAGACCCAGGTACTCAAGCTCATACAGGCTGAGGATGGCCAGGTCATAGGCGTAGAGGGGCGTTCCATACCACCGAGCTCCATCTTGCTCAGACGGTTCCATGGCGGTATCACTTGGATTAACGCCAAGCTCAACACTTATATGCCACCGCTAGCGAGCCTGCTTAATATGCTGGCCATCGGCATTGCGAAGGTACGCTCCCGGCCCTACTGCGCGCGGGCACGCAAGGGCATAATCCTGGCAGCCGGCGGCTTCATCTTTAACAAAAAGAGGGTCAACGAGTGCAACTGTGCCTATGGAAAGTGTCTTCCGCTGGGGACATATGCTGATGACGGCGCAGGGATTGCTTTGGGGGAGAGCGCGGGCGGTGTCACATCGCACATGGACAAGATATCGGCTTGGCGCTTCTACGTCCCGCCTGAGGCGCTGATGCAGGGCGTCCTAGTAGATAAGCAGGGCCAGCGAATATGCAGCGAGGACTTGTACGGCGGCAAGCAGGGCGATTATATAGTATCGAAGGCTGGTGGCAATGCCTACCTTGTCTTTGATAGCAAGACCTACAAGGAAGCCAAGAGCCATTTGGGAGACCAGTGCGCCTTTTTCCAGAAGCTGACGATGATACCTATGCTGCTCATCAGCCGAAAGAAGGCCTCATCATTTGCCAAACTGGCGCGGAAGTTCAAGATTTCTCCTGAAGGTCTTGAAGCTACGATGAAGCAGTACAACGAGATCGCGAAGAAGGGTGAGCCAGATCCGCTGGGTAAGCTGCAAAAGCGTTTCGTGCCTCAGGAAACGCCTCCATTCTATGCACTGGATTGCTCCCTTCAGGGGTTCTCCTCATTTTTAACCAAGGGCGGCATCCCTACTGCAGCTATTACCCTCGGCGGCCTTGTTGTGAATGAACAGACTGGACAGGTTAAGCGAGCAGATGGTTCTTCAATCGACGGGTTGTACGCTGCTGGACGGAATGCCGTAGGTCTCTGCTCCAATAGTTATTTCGCCAGCGGGACATCCATCGCAGATTGCGTTTTCGCAGGCCGGCGCGCGGGTAAGCATGCGGCTAGCCGTCCCGGGAAGTAGTACTTCCGCCGCGCAGTTCTTTTGATAGGAGAAGATCGTGGCTCCCTTGAGGGGGGCTTTCAAGGAGGGAACAAATGAAAAAGGTCGCTATCACCGGCATCTCTGGTTACCTTGGGACCCAGATACTCAAGCTGTTGGATCAAGATAAGGACGTAGAGAGTGTTGTAGGCATAGACATCAGGCCACCCAACTACTCCAGCAGCAAACTGAAATTCTACTCACGGGATGTGCGCGAGCCGCTCATCGACATCTTCGACCAGAACAAGGTGGACTCGGCGTTCCACCTGGCTTTTGTTGTCCCACCCAATAGGCGTGTCGACGCTCACGATATTAACATAGGCGGCTCTCGGAGTTTCTTGCACGCTTGCGAGGCAATGTCGGTGGAGGCCCTATTCTACCAGAGCAGCCATACCGTCTATGGTGCCCATCGCGATAATCCTCCTCTTATTACCGAAGAGCAGCCACTGAGGCCAGTTCGTGGCTTCCCGTACGGACAGGACAAGGCAGAAGTCGAACCGATGTTCCAGGAGTACATGAAAACCCATTCCAAGCAGAGTGTTACCATCGTCCGAGTCGTCTCAGTTGTCGGACCGGGAGCTGTCGTGTCCGGTCTCAATGTGTTGTTCATGCCCGTGACCATGTACGTTCTTGGATACAATCCCGGATGGCAGTTCATTTTCGAAGATGACCTGGCGAGGCTGGACGTGACATTGGTCAAAGAAAGGCGATCAGGCATCTTCAATGCGGGCGCCGAGGGGTCGGTAAGCTACAGAGAAATGCTGAGGGCCACGGGTAAGCCGTCTCTTGGTCTTCCCTCGTGGCTTTGGTCAGCGCTGGTACGCTTCAGTTGGGCGCTGCGTATCCAAAAGGTATCGCAGGCTGGCGGGCTTGAGTTCATGAAGTACCCCATACTGGTCAATACTGAGAAGCTCACCAAGACAATCGGATTCAAGTTCACCTATGATTCTCGCGAAGCTTTCAAGGCTTTTATGGATGCCAAGTTGGCTAGTGCCAAGGCCGCCAAAAAGCAGGTTTGAAATAAAAAACACAAGGCGCTTATTCCCTTCATACTTTAACAGAGCGGCATCTAATAAAACCTCAGGCTATCCTCAGAGCTAACAGAGCATGAATATAGCTTGCTGCACCTCCTTCGCTTTGAGTTGCGGCCTTTCCAAAGTTACAGAGGTCGGCGGCTGTTTTCCACTACTAGCCCCCTTTCACACTCAAGAGTGTAGACCAAAAAACTGCTAACTATTGACAAAGTCAGCGTCTTCAGCAATGGGTAATCGCAGGCATTTGGTAGCAGTTGACAGTCAGCTCAACAAAAGGTAGGATTAATGTACAGCATTAGGGAGCACTGTGATGACCTTTGGGCAACGACTGAGGGAACTGAGGAAAGCCAAAGGCATAACCCAAAGAGAACTGGCACAAAAGACAGGAATTAGCTTCGCATACGTGAGTAAGCTTGAAACCGGCGTCATGCCCCCACCGAGGCAAAAGATCATCCTGGCTTTGGCCAAGGTACTTGGTGCAAACAATGCGGACACGGATGAGCTATTTGGCCTGGCTAAGAAGATGCCGTCTGACTTGCTAAAAGATGTAGATACTCAAATGATAAGGATGTTGCGGTCCCTCCAGCATGGAGAGGAGACACCTGCGCACGAATTAGCAACATTGCGGCGAATTGCTGAGCTACAAGCGTCAGAAACCCAGGGCACATGGCTTAAGGAGCCGCCTGGGAGACAGGAAGACACCTTTCGAGCACTTGTTGAGAATTCTCCAGACGGCATTGTGATTCTAGGTAGTGAGTTAGAAGTCATATATGAGAACCCGTCCGCCGCCCGAATCCTCGGCTATGAATCGGGAGAATTTGTTGACAAGGATGCGCTTGGACCTATTCATCCAGACGATATGTTCAAGGCAGCGCATGGGCTCACCAAACTGGCGCAGACTCCGGGTGGCACTGATCGTGGGCAGTTTCGTGTGAGGCATAAAGACGGTACGTGGCGTGTCATCGATGCGGTCGGTAACAACCTTCTCCACAACCCCGCTGTCAAAGGCATCATTGTTGCCATCCGCGAAATCAGCAGGCGCTTCCGGGACGAAGCAGCATGGGCTGAAGCTGCGGCGGCTTCGGCAATGGCCAAGGAATACCACCTGACGGAGAGTGAACACAGGATACTCACTCTGATCGCAGAGGGGCAGAGCAATCCCCAAATAGCGGAGCAGCTGGTGGTAAGCCCTTCCACTGTGAGATTCCACGTCAGCAGTATCCTCCGCAAGCTGGGTGTCACCAGCCGCACCGAGGCAGCCGCCATCGCAGTGCGCCGCCACCTGGTCGCCTGACTGGTTGGCATGGAAACCCGCTATCCGTCTAGGGATTAATCCCTCTTCATGTCCAGTGCCGTGAGGGAGACTCCCTGTTATGATTTCTATTGTTCCATCATCGCAACCTCTTGTGACCTTGTAGATCTGTACTATATCTGAAAGCGAGAGGAGAGGATACCTGATATTTTGCTACAAGATGACATACACTCACTTCGTCAAAGTCCAAGAGCCAGGCTTATTAAAAAAGACAGATATCAAACTTTTTGAAAGGAGGCGGTAATGCCCGACGAAATGTTTGATGCAGTGATAATCGGCGGTGGGCCCAAAGCCCTTTACTTGGCGATGTACCTGATCAAGTATGCCGGCATGAGTGTCGGTATCTTTGAGCGGAGGCACGAACTTGGCGGTGGCTTGGCCACTGAGGAGATCGCTGCGCCGGGTTTTCGCGGCAACACCCATGCTGCCATACAGCTGCCCTGGTATTACCTTCCACTCTATCGCGATTTCCCTGAGTTTTGGGACTACGGAGCCCAGCTCGATCAACACCTTTGCAGCGACGGCGCCATCTTCAGGAACAATCAGACCTGCCTGGCCATCTATAGTGACAAGCATGACATGAGCCAGGAGCGCACGGCAAAGGAGATTGCCCGCTTTTCGGAGAAGGATGCCGAGAAGTGGCTCAAACTGAGGAAGGTGTGGCTAGGGGATGCAATGCAGAGAGTGCAGCTGGATTTGTTATTCAATCCCGCCGAGGACCGTGCCGATCCCAAAGTGCTCGAGAGGAGTGTAGCTGTATATCCAGAGTTTTTAGAAGCCGGGTTTAACATAGATTCGCTAATTCTAACAGCCAGCAATATACGCGTAGCACGTGAATTCTGGGAAAGCCCGGAGTTGCAGTACTGTGTGGTCAGATTCAATCTTTCATCGGCCTTCGATGTTAATCAACCGGGGCTTGGGTACGTAATGATCGGCTCGTCTGCAACATTGCCTAATATAAGTTTCGTCAGAGGGGGAAGCCACCAGGTAGCTCACGCTGCCCATCAGATACTGGTCCGCGACGGGTGCAAGTTCTTTACCCATTGCCGTGTGGACAAGGTCATCATTGAGAATGGCGAAGCCAAGGGCATTCGCCTCACCGATGGCTCTCAGATCAAAGCGAGAAGGCTGGTGGTGAGCACCTTAAGTCCGCAGCAACTCGTCTTCGATTTGATCGGTAGAGAGCATTTTAGCTATAACGCCTTGCGCCGCGTGGAGCTTCTGGAATCTAAGTTCGCCTGCCTAATGTGGTACACCTTCGCCATCCGTGAGGCGCCAAAGTATGAAGCGGCAGCGTTCAACCCAGATATAAATGAGTGTTACTGGCTCGGGCTGGCAGAGGATGCTGATCCCGAGCATATCGCCCGAGAGTGCCTCTGGTCACGGCTGGGTAAGTGGCCGCCTCCCATTGAGGACTATTGTCCCGTCGTCTGGTGCCACAGCCTGGTTGACCCCTCCTTCGCACCGCCAGGGTATCATGTCGCCAATAAGGAGCAAAGTGGTCCTCCAGCAACGGCTTATACCGAGAGGGAATGGCTGGAAATAAAGAAGCGGTACGCTGGAGACCTGATTAGCATCTGGCAGAAGCATGCCCCT
>Ga0129298_10000910_pt1 | contig 12192 bp, 11 predicted proteins | sample I19B2metaG_FD_94707 | JGI IMG/M metagenome (GOLD analysis project Ga0129298, IMG submission 94707) | Lake sediment bacterial and archeal communities from Gulf of Boni, Indonesia to study Microbial Dark Matter (Phase II) - ​I19B2 metaG | ecosystem: Environmental > Aquatic > Freshwater > Lake >... | reverse complement strand
CTTCATAGCTGTTATTCCGGCTTTGTTAGCTACCTCAACTGCCCGAATGTTTTCATTATTGACTTTGACCCCTGTAGCAAATGAATGGAGGAGGAGCTCCGTCCCGGAATTAAGAATCATTTCCATGGCTCCGTAGCGAACCATTTCCTGGTCGGTAAGAGTATAGGTAGAAATATGGGAGCCCTCAATTCTCACGTGTCCAGTTGAACCTTCAATTTTTTTTAAGTAATCGACAAACTCCTGGGGGATTCCATCCAGGATTTTGTTACCTCTAAGATCGTGAAACACAAAAATCGGGAGCCCGGTGGCTCCTTCGCCTCCAAGAAATCCATTTCTCTCAATTAGCAATGTCCTCGCTCCAGAACGAGAAGCTGCTATCGCAGAGGCAATTCCCGCCGGTCCACCGCCAACAACTATGACATCCCAACTATTTGAAACACGGTGTCTCATGGTAGCCCCCTTTTTTCCATTTTACCCCTTTACAGCGCCGAGGGTTAACCCCCTTACGAGGTACCTCTGACTTGTCAATGTGAATATAATTGCGGGCAGAACAGATACTGTACCCATAGCCGCCATCGGTCCCCATTCGACCCCGGCTTCACCGATCAATTCTACCGCAGCTACGGGTAACGTCTTTGCTTTTACCGAAGTAAACATAAGTGCGAACAAAAATTCATTCCATGAGAGTATGAAGTTATAGACAGCTGTGGCTGCAAATCCCGGTGCCGACAATGGCAGTGTCGTCCTCAGAAAAGCCCCGAGTCTGGAGCATCCATCGACCATGGCCGCTTCTTCAACATGAATAGGAATCTCATCAAAGAAACCCTTCATCATCCATGTGGCGAACGGGGCATGAAACGCCGTGTATATGACTATGAGGCAGATATGCGTGTCGTATATCTTCCACCCTCTGATAAGGAAAAAGAGGGGGATGGCGAATGCAATGGGCGGCATCATTCTCGAGGCAATCACGGAGAATGCTAAGAATTTGTCACCCCTGAACTTGAATCTGGAAAGGCTGTAGCCTCCAAGTGATCCCAAAGCCACCGAAAGAATAGTGGCGCCACTTGCAATAGTTGTACTATTGAAAAAATAGTGGAAAAAGCGCCCGCCAAAAAAAGTCTTGCTAAAAATATCCCCATAGTGATTTAATGTGGTTTCAAAAACCAGGGGAGGTGGAAGCGTGAATGCATCAACTTTGTGCATGATAGACATTCGTATCGTCCAAAAGACTGGCAACAATGACCAAAGCAGAAAGATAAGGAGTAGCCAGAAGAACATCAATCTCTGTATAGGTTTATAGCGAGTTTGATACATCTTATATCACATCTCTATTTTTCCATATAGCCATTTGAAGTAAAATAAGCCAAAAGCCACTGTAACAGAAAGAAGAATGACCGAGAGGGCCCCTGAATATCCCGCCTGATAGTACCTGAAGCCCGTATGATAGATAAATACCGATAAAACCGAGGTAGCATAACCGGGGCCTCCCGCGGTAAGCGCATATATAGTAGCAAATTGGCGAAGTGAATAAATAGTTCTAAAGGTCAGAACTACTGCTATAGCCGGGGTTAACAAAGGTAGAGTTATGTGCAGAAACATTTGCCAACGGGAAGCGCCATCGACCATAGCTGATTCAAATGGTTCAACCGGAAGCGATCTGAGCCCAGCAAATAAAACTAGAATCACGAACGGCGTATTACTCCAGATTTCCGTTACTATGACCGCAAAAAGGGCCGTTGTAGGATCGCCTAACCAGTTGATCTTGCCCATCGGTACCCCAATCCAAGTTAAGATATAGTTGATAAGGCCCCAATCAGTATTCCATAAAAACCTCCACATAAGTCCCACAACTATAGGCATAATTATCAGTGGTATAATAACAATTAATTGAATGGCTGCCCCTCCCCTCCATTTTCTATCTAAAAGCAATGCCACGCTTAAGCCTATTACGAACTCCAATAAAACAGCTGATAGTGAGAAGGTCAGTGTAATTCTAAGAGAGTTGACCACTTTTGGGTCCAGCAAAGCTGAAATATAGTTTCTAAAACCGACAAATGATGCCTTCTCAGGGCGGAGAAGATGGAAGTCGTAGAGACTAAAAAAGATATTTTGTGCGGAAGGATACAATAGAAAAATGGATAGAAGTGTGAATATGGGTAGGAGAAGTAAGTACGGGGTAAGGTTTTTAGTGATTCTCCTAATTCTACGAATTTTCATGCAGCAGCTTGTGCCGACCCTTCTTTTCTACGGTGGACACAAAGTGGAATAATCCTCTATCCTGGTCAAAGCACAGAGTGTTTAGCTAACTCATGTTGCATGTATATCCCGTATTGTCCCATTATTCTGAAAACAATACTGTCAACAGTACAATGCAACCATAAAACGTGAACGGCTGAGTAGCGACTTAAGGAATAAGGGTCTTCATAGAACAACGCATGAAAAAGTAAAGCGATCAACTGTCTAGACCCTTTTAGCTAAAGTCTATGGTTTAAATTCCTTCAGCGATTCGTTTATCTTTGTCTCCAGCTCTTCCAACGCTTGTTTAGATGTTTTTACTCCAACTAAAACTGAATTAAATGCAGCACCGCAAAATTCAGCCCACTCAGCCGGTGCAGCAGAAATAGTATATTTACCCACGTTACTCGCCATTTGCTTACTCACGGCTTCATTAAATCCTGTCGGAACCTGCTTTAAAAAATCAGGGCTTTCAAAAGCCGAAAATCTTGATGGTAAATTGCCCCTTACCGCCATGTATAGATCTGCTCTTTTTGAGGTAAAGAACTCTACGAATTTCCAGGCGGCCTCCTTCTTTTTTGATTTCTTATCGATACATATGGCCCATGTGCTTGTCCACCCCACTCCCGGAAACCGGAGCCCAGCCTTTGCTGGTAAAGGAGCGTACCCAATCTTTCCCACTACTTTTGACTTAGTTGGGTCTTCAATACTACCGAAATATGGTGCGTACATAGTGGACATTGCAGCAATGCCCTGTTGCAAAGCTGTTATCACATCTGCGTTGTTCATGGTCGGAAGACCAAGAGGAGTTACCTTATGCTTTCTGTACAAATCGGCCATGAACTGAAGGGCTTCCTGGGATACAGGGCTATTTATAACAGCCTTCCATTTTCCAGGTGCAACTTCCTCTACAAACTTACCACCGAACGAGTGAACGAAATCAGATGCGGTATCAGTAGCGTATACAGAATCGCCGTAAAATACTGATCCATATATATCGGTCTTGCCATCTCCGTCGGTATCAAGTGTGAGAGCTTTTGCTACCGTAAGATATTCATCCCAAGTTTTAGGTACCTTTAGTCCGTATTTATTGAATAGGTCTTTCCGGTAGAAGAGGATATCTAGTCCTGTGCGGATAGTTATACCGTAAATTACATCGTCGAAGGTGTGGAGTTTAAGAGCCGCAGGAATAAGATCAGCGAAGCTCCATTCGGGGGGAGCTTTTTTAATAAAGTCATTTAAGGGTTCCATGAATTTCGTATAGTCCCTGATAAATCGAGATCCTGACCAACCGATGACATCATATGTGCCCGTCCCTGCCATCCACTCCAATAGTACTTTTTCGGCTAATTCTTTGTGGCCCATTGATATGAAATTCACTTTTATTCCCGTCTTTTTCGTGAACTCATCAAGCAGTTCTCCCTTTCCCACAAGAGGCCAGAAGACAGAGTGGGTTATAAAATTTATCTCTGTGGTTTTCTCAGCTTTTGCTATAAATGTAAAAGAAAAGAGACATATCAATGAGAAAAAGACACTCAAAATCTTCGTTTTCATTTCAATCCTCCTCTATTTAATATTGGTTCACGTAACAAGTTGCCAAAAACAATAATATGCTAATGCAGCTGCTTCTAACTGTCAAGCAAATTATCGGTTCCTTGCATCCTCAGAAATGGAGGCGACCCCAGTCAGTGCCAGCGCCTTCCGGGAGGAATGGTGTGGTTCATTGGAGACTGCTCCTCACACTTTGTAGGTAAGCATTAATTGAGACTTTATTATTCCGCGATTTAATGGACGTCAGGGATAATATTTCCCCCCGAAGGGAAGATCACGACATTCGCCTGTGGCATCTTTTCGGAGACCTGATTGATCGCCTTCTGAATATCAGGGGAATATGAAAATTTCATCATCTTCACTTGTTCCTGTGAAAGCCCCTCAGTCACATGAAACACAGTAAATTTTTCGGCCAATTCTTTAAAGTAGACAACCTGCATGATGTAGGAAATACCAAAGGATCTGAGATGATCTGGAACATCTCCATCGATTAACCGACGGTGAAAATCGCCGGCGCTTTCTGAACTTCCCATTTCCTTGATCAAGGGCAAAATCGGGCCTGCCTCTTTCTGGGGTGCAACCCAGATAATGGCACCATCGGAACTTGTACAAAAACCTGCCATGGTCAAAGCCTTTGTTTCCTGGACCCCCCCTTCTAAAGGAAAGGCCGAAGTGATGGTTACATCAGCAAGTTTTGGAAGTGGTATGGAATAGAGAGAGGCTGAACAGTTACCTGCCTCTCTATGTTCTTTAATGGGATTTCCTGCAAAGGCTCGGACGACTTCCTTTTTTTCGTTAATGATGAAATCGAGTTTGAATGACAACCTTGACAGCGTTCCTGCATCGACAATCTCTTCATAAAAAAAGTTCCCATCCATCACATTTACTTTGCTGTTTCGATGGCGCATCCATGTGAAATGATGGTCAGCTACTGAGCGGTAGGAACAGACTCCGGGCATGACGATCTTGCATCCTCCTCCAAAACCCGCAATGGGGTGGGGCATGCATTCGCCCACACCGATGATCAAATCGGAGAATGCTACCCGGCGGTTAATTTCCACAAGGGTTCCCCGATGGGTTTTCCCAATGATCACATTATCGGGGGCGTGTGGATCGTGAGAAGAAATGCGCCCCTCCAATCGAGAAAAGGCCTCTTTGCCAACTTTCTTTTTCAGCTGGTCCAATGTAGGAATAGGATGTGTTCCCAGGGCGCAGATTCCGGTGATCCGTTCATCTGGGATACCAGCCCTATTAAGTCGATCCAACATCTCAGGCAAAGCAAGATGAACCGGCGTAGGTCGCTGGAGATCGTCAAATAATAAAACGACTTCCATCCCGGGACGTGCCAGTTCTTCAATCCTTGGTGACCCGATAGGATGATCCAGGGCACGTTTGATTTCTTGTAGAGGGTCTGGAGTCCCAGCAATAGGAGGCTTATCCTCAGACGAAATTAAATTCCATCCCTTCGGGATAGTAAAATCTACCTTTCTTTTTTCATAATTGATGTAGTGGTTCATCTCTATGCCTCAAATGGATTCGTTTGTCATGGATATTTCTTACGATATTTCAGTAACAATTTCAACGTTTCTCTGAAGGCTTTTATGGTTGAAAGAATAGTAACATATGTTAAGATACGGGGTAAAGAACATGGAACAAGGGTGATTGATGATCGAGATTAAATTTAAAGGCCGTGGAGGCCAGGGAGCAGTGATGGCTTCCGAAATTTTAGGAAGGGCATTTTTCCTGGAGGGGAAATACCCTCAATGCTTTTCACTCTTTGGAGGAGAACGTCGTGGTGCTCCAGTCGTTGGATTTTTACGTGTGGATGATGAACCTATTCTTTTGAAATGCCAGATAAAGCATCCCGATCAAATGATCATTTTTGACCTTTCTTTGCTCGACGAGATGGAAATACTTCAGGAACTCAAACCCAGTGGAGTGATCCTGGTCAACTCGAATAAAGAAATCGATTTTTTTAAGAATTTAAGGAGATTTAAAATAGGCCTGATCAATGCAGGTCCGATTGCGAGAACTGCTGGTTTAGGAGATACATTTAACACCGCTATGTTAGGTGCCTATGTTCATTTAACAGGATTGATCCAGATGAAACCATTGATGGAGGCAGTCAGAATCATGGTCCCATCCAAAATAGAGGCAAATCTCCAAGCCGTTAAGGAGGCATACGGACAAGTAAAGATATTTGAGGTAGAAGGATAGATTGGTCATGGAAATTAAGTTTGATCTTTCATATGAGTTTGTAATTCCTATCTCTTATGGTAGCTCCGAGGTGATCGAGACAGGAAAATGGGGTTTTCAAAAACCTGAAACGGCGTTCATGGCGGCCCCCTGTCAGGAAGCCTGTCCTGCTGGAAACACTATTCCGCAATTTCTTTATTGGGCAAGCGAAGGAAGATATGAAGAGGCCCTGGAGACCTTATTGAAGGAAAATCCTTTCCCTGGTGTTTGTGGAAGAGTCTGTTTTCACCCGTGCGAAAATGACTGTCATCGAGGTCAATACGATGAGGCCATATCCATCAATGCGATGGAACGATATGTGTTTGATGTCACGTCAGACCACCATCCCGATATTCATCCCATATCCAATGCGGATTCTAATCAAGTGGCTGTCGTGGGATCAGGTCCGGCAGGACTATCAACAGCCTATTTCCTCAGACTTTTAGGTCACAGGGTGACCCTTTTTGAGGCAAGAAAGGAATTGGGCGGGGTCATGCGCTGGGGGATCCCTGAATATCGGCTCCCCAAATCCATTTTAAAAAAAGAGATTAAGAGAATAGTTCAACTCTCCATCGGCGTTAAGACAGGCGTGAGAGTGGGAAAGGATATCTCTTTTGAGGAATTAGATCGGTTTGATGCTGTTTTTCTCTCTCCTGGGGCTGGGTTGAGTTTATCCCTTGGTATCGAAGGCGAGGATTTGAAAAAGGTTTGGAGAGGAGGAGATTTTTTAGATCGAATGAATTCTGGGGAGAAGATCAGATTAGGAAAAGAGATCATTGTGATCGGCGGGAGCAATACGGCCATGGATGTTGCCCGCTCGGCATTGCGTCTCGGTTCCATGGTGACCGTTGCTTATCGCAGAACCAGAGCAGAGATGCCGGCCATTCAGGACGAGATCCATGAAGCAGAGGAAGAAGGTGTGCGGTTTGAATTCCTGATCCAGCCTGTAAAGATAAATCTTCTTAAAAATAAAAGGATCAGAGTAAAATTTCAACGGATGAGGTTAAGAGGATTGGACAAGAGCAATCGGCCAAAAGCCATTCCCGTCAAAGGAGACTACCTTACACTGGAAGCAGATGGACTCATCAAAGCTGTGGGGGAGGGTGTAGATCTTTCATGGATACCTGAAACTCTTAGCCAAAATAGCCTGATCGATGTGAGTTCCTCCCTTGCGACAAGTCATCCTAAGATGTTTGCAGGCGGAGATGCCATTGATCAGCCTCGAACCATTGTCACCGCCATCGCCTCAGGGAAAAAGGCCGCCATCTCTATCGACCTGTACCTGAGGGGATGTACTTACGACGATATTTTTTCTAAGATTAGAGTTGGAAATAAAGGTGCTCTCTCAATGGAGGCTTATCTTCAAGGGAGGAACGGAGGGAACTGGTCAGAACCAAAAGATATGATCTCCTATCCACAGATCAACACCCTCTATTTTGAACACAGCAAAAGGATCGAAATGCGGAAACTGGAACGTAATAAAGCATTGAAAGGTTTTTCAGAGGTTAATCTCGGTTTAACTTCTGATGAGGCTAAGAGTTCTTCATCGAGGTGCTTTTCCTGTGGAACATGCAATTATTGTTACAATTGTTATTTCTTTTGCCCCGAAGGGGTGATTTCACTCGATCCTTTCCACCAGACAAAAACCGTTGACCTCAACCACTGCAAAGGGTGTGGAACCTGTGCAAAGGTCTGTCCGAGATATGTGGTACTCATGAAGGAACTGTCATGAAAGAATTTATGACTGGCAACCATGCAGTGGCTCGTGCTGTTAGACTGTGTCGGACTCCATTGATCGCTGCTTATCCTATCACCCCCCAAACACCGATCTACGAAAAACTTTCCGAATGGGAGGCATCAGGTGAACTGAAAGGGATCATGATGCGGACAGAGTCCGAGCATTCAGCCATGGCGTCCTGTATTGCTGCTTCCTTAACAGGGGTGAGGACGTTCACAGCAACATCTTCTCAAGGAATAGCCCTCATGCATGAGATGCTTCATTTTGCTGCTGGATGTCGGGCTCCGGTAGTCATGGCCAATGTCAATCGACTATTGGCTGCACCATGGGGGTTCTGGGCTGACCAGTTGGATAGCCTTTCCCAGAGAGATACAGGGTGGATTCAATTTTATTGCGAAAATGGCCAAGAGTCTCTCGATACTGTAATTCAGGCTTATAAAATAGCGGAACAGGTTTACCTTCCGGCAATGCTTTCTCTGGAGGCTTTCTTCGTCTCCCACTTCATGGAGCCTGTGGATATTCCTGATCAAGAGCAAGTTGATCGTTTTCTTCCACCTCTTGACCTTCCACACCGATTCGATATCGATAAACCCGGTTACCTGGTTCCTGTGGTTCCCCCGGAGTTATATCGGAAGTATAAGCATATGGCTCAGGCTTCCATGAATTCAGTTAAAGAAATTGCTACCCGAGTTGATAATGAATTTAGAGAAAAGTTTGGAAGAGGATATGGGATTACTGAGCCGGTGATGTTGGAAGAGGCTGAGGTTGTTCTCGTGACAGCTGGATCGATCACGTCTACGGCGAGGGTGGCTATTAAAACCCTTCGAGAAAAAGGATGCCGAGTTGGATTACTTAAATTACGCCTTTTCAGACCTTTCCCGGTGGAGGCAATTCAACAGGCACTTATAGGAAAGAAAAAAATTGCCGTCATTGATCGAAACATATCTCTCGGGAGCGGAGGGATTTTTTGCCAGGAATTAAGGGCGGCTCTGGTTCATTCCCCGGATCATCCTCTTACCTTCAGCTATATTGCAGGGATAGGAGGGACAGATGTAACTCCTGAAATCATCCAAAAAATTGCCTTTGATGTCGAGAGCAGAACAGAATCAACTGATGAACCGATCTGGATCATGGAAAAGGAGTAAGCACCAAATTCCAAATACCAAATAACAAACAATTTTCAATTTTCAAAATTCGAAATTCCAAACAAAAACGTTTTGGACATTTGGAATTGGAACTTGGAATTTGTTTGGAATTTGTAATTTGGGATTTGGAGTTTTAGGACCTATTTAGTCACGCAAATAACCAGGGGCAGGGAGAACTTATATGGTTTCATTAGCACAACAACCCAATTTATTACGACCTGGTCATGCGGCCTGCGCCGGCTGTGGACTTGTGATCGGTATGAAACTGGTGCTACAGGCCATGGGACCTCGAACTATCGTCGTAATCGTTCCATCTTGCGAAGGGGCGATCTCAGGTGTATATCCTAATACCCCTCTTGCTGTACCGGCCATTCATTCTGCTTTCGAAATTGCGGCACCCACCGCGGCTGGGATTGCCAATGCACTTAAGATCCAAGGGAAGAATGATATTCAGGTGCTCGCTTTTGCAGGAGATGGAGGAACCTTTGATATCGGACTGCAGTCTCTTTCCGGCGTAGCGAAAAACAACGATGATATCATTTATGTCTGTTTGGATAACGAAGGTTATATGAATACAGGAATTCAGGTAAGCTCATCGACTCCCTCTTTTGCCTGGACAGGAACGACTCCCGAAGGAAACCCCAGGCGGAAGAAAAATATCATGGAGATTATGGCCGCCCATTATAATCCATATTCGGCAACGGCCACCATCGGTTTCCCCCGCGATCTTCAGCAAAAAATTAGTAAGGCCAAAGGGATTCGGGGAACAAAATTTATTCATTTATTGTCACCCTGTCCAACAGGCTGGAGGATGCCATCCGATATTTCCCCAGAAATATCTATTCTTGCGGTGGAAACGAACATTTTTCCTCTCTACGAAGTGGAAGATGGGGTGCGATGGACGATCAGTCATGAACCGCGTCGACTCCCTGTTCAAGAATATTTGTTAAAGCAGGGGAGATTCGAGCATTTAAAGAAGACCGAAATCAAACTTATCCAAAAAGATGCTGACGATGAGTGGAATAAATTAAAATATAGAACAACTCTTCATCCCCACCTTTAAGGTTGCTTATTATGGAACGATTCTGGAGTTTTTTTGACGGATTAATTGATTTCATGGCTCTTTTGGCTGGGGTAATACTCATATTCATATGTGCCGCTGTCTGTTACACCATCGGCATGCGATTCTTATTTATAAAGACGACTATATGGATCATCCCAACAACCGAATATGCCCTGTTGTGGATCGTTTTCCTTGCAACAACCTGGCTTTTGAGAGAGGGAGGACATATCACTACCGGTCTCATATACACTCATCATGTACCTACAGGCGATAAAAGGACTTGGCGGGAACCCTGTTGTGATACCGCCCACGGAAGTATATGTCGCCCTCGAAAGGAATGTTGTCGACGGTTACTGCTGGTCAGTTGTTGGAATCCGGGATTGGGGTTGGCAAAAGCAGACACAATATGTTGTAGACCCGGGGTTTTACAATGTTCCGAATCCGCTTCTCGTAAACTTGAGGATATGGAATCAATTGCCTCAAAAGCTAAGAGACCTGATTAAAGAAGCAGCCATAGAAGCTGAGAAAAGTGTAGTTGCTTATTTTGACGACCTTGCAAAAAAGGAACGTCCCTTACTAATAAAGGAAGGCATCCAGGTTATCGACCTCCCTCCGGCAGAAAAGGAAAAATTCCTAAAGGTTGCCTACGAGGAGGGCTGGAAAGATATATTGGGAAAAAGCCCACAGATAGGACAAAAGTTGAAAGAGTTACTTACAAAAAAGAAGTGAGGAGCCAAGAGTTTCCGTTTTCAAATTGATTATTCTTTGATATACATTATTTAATGAATCCAAAATAACATCGATGAAAGGAGGTCATATGGAATCGAAGCATATCATTAAATTGGTGCTTATCTCTTCTCTCCTGCTCGTCATTCTTTCGGGGTGTCCAAAAGTGGTTTGGGTTTCGAAACAACCCCCTGTGCCTCTTGATACTCTCTTGAGTTCGAAGTGGGGTGATTCTGTCGATGAGGTCAAGAGGGCGATCGAAAAGGATGGGAATCAGTGGTTTAAGGATGACACTCATCAATCGCCCTTTTCGCTTTACGCCTCTGGCAGATATCTGGAGCATCCAGCTCTCTTCAGTTACTTCTTCACCCCGAAGTCGAAGAAGCTTTATCGAATCGATGTCACCTTCAGCGATCTCAAGGTTTATGAGAAGGCAAAGAATACTCTGATTCAAAAATATAAAAACCCATCCTACTCTCAGACCGATATTGACCACTGGTCATGGGATGACATAAGCCTATTGATCCTCCAGAAAGATCCAACCCATCTCCAGATCAGTTATTCCAGTGGACCTTTATTGGAATTGAATCAAAAAGAAGGAGGGCTTTTAGGAAAATGACGTGACCGTGCCCGAGCTGCGTGTCCATTAGTTATTGAATTCGTTTTTAGGTGATTAAGCTAAGAGTTGAAGAGAAGGTTCTCCAGCACACTCAACCACCTCTTGGGAACGTTTTCTATGCAACTGGAAGGGCAATTCTCCAAAGGTAGGTGAAATTCTCTTCAGTCCCCCTTTACCAAAGTGGGAGTTATTTACACACCCTCCTTACAGAAAATCAATCCCGGTGGATTATGGGTTTTAAATTATTACAATGGGTTATGGACGAAAATGTCAGTAAAATGACAAATATTTTACTATTTTTTAACTTAGGGAATTCCCTTAGAATTCTTACCTATTCTCTCAAAATTTAAAAATTTCCTTAAACTTCAATAGATTCCAATTGATTTGATAGAACAAAAAATCTGTGTCAAATTTTGGCATTTGTTTTGCTTTTACATGTATTGACAATAAAATTAAGGGATTTTTATGCCCGAAACCTTCTTAGGCGAACTTTCCCAAACCAAATTTTTTGATCTTATAAAACCTCTTTTGGTTGGGAGAAAAACCGGAATATTAACGATTAAAGGCAACGAGAATGGGGAGATCTTTTTAGAGATGGGAAATATCGTCCATGCCAGAACTGTACGTTCCTTTGGAGAGGAGGCTTTCTTAAACATCATGAGCTGGCAGACAGGGAAGGCCACATTCGATCCGGATGTGCCTCCTCGAGAAAAAACGATCTTCATTCCAACAGAAAATTTACTTCTCAACTGGTCCTACAAAAAACAGGAGTGGGAAAAGATCAGGAATTTAGTTCCCTCTCCTAATGCCATCTTCCATATCTCCCTTCAGAGTAATTCAGAGGATAAGAATATCAAGGGAGATCAATGGAATGTGT
>Ga0129298_10000908_pt1 | contig 12202 bp, 10 predicted proteins | sample I19B2metaG_FD_94707 | JGI IMG/M metagenome (GOLD analysis project Ga0129298, IMG submission 94707) | Lake sediment bacterial and archeal communities from Gulf of Boni, Indonesia to study Microbial Dark Matter (Phase II) - ​I19B2 metaG | ecosystem: Environmental > Aquatic > Freshwater > Lake >... | reverse complement strand
TCTGTGGAACGAACTGAAACCAGCGATTTCACTTGCTCAGACCAAGTGCTCGGGGTCATTGACCTCAATTGGAGTCGACACCTGGGGGGTGGATTTCGCCCTAATAGACAATTACGGGGAGCTGCTCGGGAATCCTCATCACTACAGGGATGCCAGAACAGAAGGCGTGATGGAGCAGCTATTCAAAGTCGTCCCGAAGGATGAGGTATACAGCAGAACTGGGATCCAGTTCATGAGACTGAACACCTTGTATCAATTATATTCCATGGTTCTTAGGAAATCCAAGGTACTCGCATCAGCATCCCGGTTCCTTATGATGCCAGATCTGTTCAATTTCTGGCTGTCGGAATTGGCTATTTCAGAGTTTACGGATGCGACTACGACCCAGTTCCACAATCCAAGAAAGGGGCAATGGGATTTCGAATTGCTTCAGAAACTGAATATCAGAACGGACATATTCCCGGAGATAGTGAGCCCTGGGACTCTGCTCGGCAAGATATCAAGTGGCTTGGCAGCTGAGTTGAACATCGACAAGGAGATCTCCGTTGCGGCAACAGCCTGTCATGACACGGCTGCTGCTGTCGCGGCAGCTCCTCTTCAAAAGAGCAGTTCAGCCTACATAAGCTCAGGAACCTGGTCACTTGTGGGTGCTGAAGTTGAAAAGCCCGTGATAACGGAGAGATCTCTTCAGCACAATTTCACAAACGAAGGAGGAGTCTTCGGCAAATATAGATTGCTGCGCAATGTTCAAGGCATGTGGTTGGTTCAGGAGTGCAGGAGGATCTGGGCTTCGCAGGGCAAGGACTTCTCCTATGAAGAACTAGTCCAACTTGCCACTAGATCCAGGCCCTTCACCTCGTTCATTGACCCAGACGATCAACGGTTCATCGCACCTGCAAATATGGTTGAAGAGATCTTGGCGTACTTGGTCAATACAAACCAAGACAGGCCAAAGAACGAGGGCGAACTTATCAGGACAATACTAGACAGCCTAGCCTTGAAATACAGAAAGATCATCTCTCATCTTGAGGATCTGACCGGCTCGAAAGTCGATCAGATTAGCATTGTGGGGGGAGGATCTAGGAACGCTTTGCTGAATCAGATCACAGCTGATGTATGCGATGTTGATATCATAGCAGGACCAGCCGAGGCCACCTCGGTCGGGAATGTCCTCATGCAGGCTGTGGCGTCGAAGGTCATATCAACCCACAAGGAACTCAGGTCCACGGTGAGAAATTCGACCGAGCTCAGGAAACACGAACCAAATCCAAAGATCGAAGTGGATGATGTCTATAAAAGATTCATGAAAGTCACTGAAGGGGGAGCGCCCTGACCTATCGGGGAATCAATGGTGGGCTTCAGCCTCCGATTCTCTTCGTCAAAAAAGCCACCTAGTGAGCCAGAATACCTAGTCAATTGTGCGAAATCCATTGAAATAGCGGCTGCCGAAATCCACTATTCTACCTCCCTTCACTTGCACGCCTTCCCTCCTCAGGACCAGGATCTTGCGACTGATACCTTTCACTCCTCCATAGCCGCCCAGTCTTCCATCGCTGTAGACAACTCTGTGACATGGCACGACTGGAGCGCAAGGATTGCTTCGCATCAATGCACCTATGGCCCTCGGTGAATCAGGATGGCCCGCTGCCTTGGCCAAAGCCCCGTATGTTGTGACTCTTCCCTTCGGAACTTGTTTCAGTAACCTATAGACGAGGATTCGGTCAATATGCGAACCTTTCATCGGCAGTCGATGATCTCGCCAACGGTATTTAATCTTGTTTGGGCATGGACGCATCCGGTTATTGCTTTGCTTAAAAGCACAAGTTGAATGGGGTGTGTTGATGAAGTGGCCCAAGGGCATTCCATGGTTACCGTTGGTCGCATGTCTGGTCCTCCTCATCATTCTGACGGCATTTGCTTGGCATGCTTTCCAAGATGGAGGGATATTGACAATTAGAGACCTAAGATTCAGGACAAGGTTGATGAAAGGAGAGAAGCAAGAAATAACGGTGGCAGTAGTCTCCAAAAATATCTCCACCGTCACTCTAAGACTGAACAGCTCCATAGTAGATCTAGAGAAACTACAGGATCTTAAGAACGGCACGCTAATATACGGACTTACATTCGATCCATCTTCGATCTCCAAAAAGGAAGGCAGATTCCAAGCAGATCTGATCGCGAGGGATGGAACCGGAAATGAAGCCAAGTCTCAGCTGGCGTTTGACGCAAATCTTGAGCCACCGAAGGTGGGGGATCTAAAGACCGAGAGGATTTCTGCCGGGAAGTTCTCAATCTCTGTGACGGTTCAGGATGACAATCCTGCGAAGGCATTTCTACAATTTCAGAATGGAAGCCGAATTGCGATGGCCAATTCAGATAATCGATATTACGCCGAGCTTCTGACATTTCGCACATTGGACTTCGTCCTGATTGCCTACGACAAGTACAACTTGACTTCTTCCATAGCTGGAAAGGTGGTTTCATTTAGAAAGGGGGTAAGCCTGTCCCCGAGGAGTTTCCAATCGGAGGATTTCAATGATTTTCTGGGAAAGGTAGGTCAGGTTGGATCAATCCTGAGCTGGGTTGGTGACTGGAGCGAGTTAGTGAATGTCGAAAAAGGGGCCCCCTGGGTCTTGGCTCGCCTAGCAGAAGTCTATGGTTACATCCCTTTGATCGTTGTGCAATTCTTCAGGCAATCTGATGGCCATCTTCTAAGACCTCTCGATGAAACGACGAAACAGAGCTACAAGACAAGTACTTCCGCCTTTGCTGAAAGATACAGACCTCAATATCTGGGAATCGGGGTGGAGATTAACATACTCCATGAAAGATCGCCTGCTGACTTTGAGGCTTTTGCCAAGTTCTTCGGAGAAGTTAGCAAAGCCGTCAAGGAAAAATCGCCGACCACGCGTGTTTTTACTGTTTTTCAGCTTGAGAAAATGAAGGGGATGGGGGGTGGACTATTCGGCGGAGAGAACGACCCTAAGAAAGCGGAATGGCATCTATTGGAGGATTTCGCTGGCTATTCGGATGTTGTTGCCTTCACGACGTATCCAGACTTGATATACAAGGATCCGTCAGATATCCCCAATGATTACTATTCTGAAATCAGGATGCGAACATCGAAGCCAATTATATTCACAGAAATCGGGTGGCACGCTGATGCAAGCCCATTGGGATGGGAAAGCAGCGAAGAAGAGCAGGAAAGATACGTATGGCGTTTCTTCAGTCTCACAAGTAGTCTGAACATGGAGGTCTCAATCTGGAGTTTCGTATACGACCAGAATGTGAGTGAACCCTTTTGCAGCATGGGCCTGCTCAAGGCAGACGGATATCAAAGACCTGCTTGGAATGCATGGGTAAAGGCGTGATGCTAGATCCAATGAGAATATCTACCTTGCGAATATATCCGGCCTGCGTAACTTGGCCACAACGAATCCCTCAAGTAGCGGTCGGTCGATGAATATCTGGGTCCCGACCCAGGCAATCAAGACAGTAGGAAAGGAGAAGTGCTTGGACTAGCAAAGGAATGTTGTGGATCGGTGCGCATGTCCGTCTAGGAGCCGCGAATCCAAGAGTAAACTCGGAATCGTGCGTTCCGCCGATAGATAGATAAGGGCTGTCATCGGTCCACGAATACCTTATGACTGGAGAGCAATCAGATCCAAGGGGGTCACCGAACGAAGACATTACAGTTCTGGAGTTGACAACTGGGATTCTCAATGATTTCTTGGAGTTCTTTGACCATAGTGCCTTCTGCGATAATCCCTCCTGGTCTGGCTGCTATTGCGTCTACTATCACACAGACAATCAGGAGGAATGGGAAAAGAGGACCGCATCTGAAAATCGTGATGTGGCCATTAGACTGATCAAGGAGGGAAGGCTACAAGGGCTATTGGCATATCTGAATAAGAAGCCCGTGGGCTGGTGTAATGCGGCTTCCAGGAATTCCCTACCGAGGCTCGCGATTTCCCGGGATCTTCGCGTCGAAGATGCTGAAGGGATTGGCTCGATTGTCTGCTTTGTGGTGGCGAAGCCACATCGCGACAGGGGGATTGCAAGCCGTCTTCTGGAGGCTGCTTGTGACTCATTTTCAGCAAGGGGATTCCCTTTTGCAGAAGCATATCCTCTGAAGCATGCGGAATCAGATGCTGCCAACTTCCCAGGGCCACTTCGAATGTATCTCAAGCAAGGATTCTCGGTCTTCCGTGAACTCGATCGATATCTGATTGTCCGCAAGCCCCTTCGGAAAGATGGCACCTAGGGCCTGGCTCGGGGCCGTCCAATAGCAAATGCCCTCCGCTTCTAATCCGGATCCCGACTCGCGCGATTGCGTGATCTCGCGCGGGCAATAGTTATTTCGTTCGTACGCGCGAACCATTCACAAGATTTATTATGCCAAGATGGATTCTTCATGGAAATGGGCGCCCAAGGCACGCCTGAAGATGAGGCAATGCATGGCAGACCATGCCCTTTGTGCAAGAACCTGATGTCTGTTGAAATGGCTGACGTGCAGGGATTAGCAAAAATCGCAATGTGCAAGTCTTGCGGAGCGAAATGGAAACTTTCAAGGGCTTCGCCGCCCGGCCCGATAGCTCTCAGACCAAGGTTGAGATGGCAGGCTGGGCGACAAAAAATGCTGATTGCGCAACTGATCGAACCTGGGAGCACCCAAGAGGGCAATCGATTGTTGGGCACAGCCAGGCCATTGCGATTCTGGAGTCAGATGTCTGGAACAGGACTCACCCGACCTGATTCACCCCAGATCATAAGAGAGGTCATAAAGATCAGGTGCAAATATTGCGACAACATATATGACATGAACCTAGGCAAGTGCCCGAACTGCGGAGCTCCCTCTTGATATCTCAAGTGACTCTGAACATTGGCTCCCAATGACGGTCGATTCAGACTGGTTCCGGTCATAGCTCTCTATTTTCTTGCACCGATGATCGGAGAGCTACTATCTGGATCCTCTCCTCCTTCCGAATTCTTCGCAATATCAGGTCTGATAATACTACCCGCTCTCTATGGAGCGGGGGCCATAATCGTGAGGGAGCTTACAATCTCTTGGAACAAAGGTTGGGGAACCATCTGGCTTCTGGGCGCCGCGTATGGGGTCATTGAGGAGGGTGTAATGGTCAAAAGCTGGTTCGACCCGAATTGGGTGGACCTCGGAATCCTCGGATCATATGGAAGGTGGCTTGGCGTGAACTGGATCTGGGCATTCATGCTCACCCTCTACCATGCATCCGTAAGCATTTCCATTCCCATCTTGCTTCTTGATCTCATCCAACCAGAGTTGAGGGGCATCAGGATCACAGGAAAGTGGTCACTCAGGGTAATAGGAATCATATTCCTTGCTGACGTGATTCTGGGTTTTGTCCTCTTCCCCTACCATGCGCCCCCGGTATTGATTGGATTTGCGTTAATCATTGTAGTTCTCCTATTCATGCTCGCTAGAACTTGGCCTGCAGGTCCGTCCAAGGGTTGGATTCTCAGGCGCGCTTCTACTTATTTCTTCTTTGGCTTTGTCTCGATGGTCACCTTCTACGTCATATATGGTGCTCTGCCGCACATTTTGCCCTGGCCTCTCCTCGTCTTGGCGATCGCTATAGTGTATGTGCTGATCGTGAGATGGTTCCTGAAGAGCAGCCTGATAGGAAGCGCCAATGCATCAAGAGATTTCTGGCTCGTGGCAGGAGTCCTGGGCTTCTTCATTTTCCTGTCGCCCTTCCAGGAAATTGACAAGAACAGGATAGATAACCCTGCGGGAATGACGGTTGTCGGGTTGGCCTTCCTTGTCTTCCTTGCTTTGGTTTACCTGAAGCTCAGGAGAATAGCAGAGAACAGGCCAATCGCACTTCTGCCTCCGCCGCCACCTCCGCCATAATGCGGTTCTCCTCCCGACAAAGCGGCATCAAAGGAATCGGAGTAGATCCTAGGGCTCATACGAGCTCGCGCTGATCAGATTACACGCCTTTGCCAGCTATCTCTTTGTCAAGGATGACGCGCACGACTCTTTGTATACCGTTTCGTCTTGACTTGAGCGTTGGGAATCATGTCAGGCATTTATATTGTGCCGCTACATTGTACTCTGGTACAAACCTTCTGAATCGAGCGGTGCATCCTCATCGAAGACTTTTGGCGCGTAGAGGCCCTCGGTCCATTCAATGCTGGAATCACAAGGCTCGATTCATCCAATCGGAGTCGTTCGAGGAGAAGCTAGAGAGAGTCATTTCTCTGGCGCCTTGTTCCAAGAATTTAAATACCCTTCGCAAAATTCGAAGGCAATGCTTGACGAAGCAGTCAAAAAAGCGAGAAGAACAACAGGGCTGGCGGTTGTTTTCGTCAAGGAGCATCCGGCCTCGTTCTTCCTGCTCTTGTTCGCCGTTTCACTGCTCGTAGCAATAATTCACTTGGTGATGGGAGATAGCGCTGCCGCGAACGGTGCGGCGACGTATGGCTACTGCTTTCTGGTTCTGGCCGTGATATTTCAGGCGCTCCCAAACACCTTGATGAGCGTGTCCCTGCTGATCGCAGCGGTCGCTTCGCTTTCTGTGTTCGGGGTTCTCAGTTTGGATGTGTTGTCGTATCCGTCTTTCTTACTTTCCACAGCAACCATACTCTCTCTCTACTACGCGCTATTCCATGAGACTCGTCCGTTGGGATCCATCTCCTTCAGGGGCACCGCGATACCGACTGTCAAGTTAATCATCGAAGTCATGGTAATCCTCAGTCCTTTGGTTTCTCTAACCCTGGATCCAAACTCGATGTTCGGACCGGTAAGAATGCTTCTCCTCTTTGTTACATTCACCTTCTCTATAGGTTATGTCGTACTGGAATTGATCGGTGGTAATATGCTTCTATCGCTCGATGATTTTTGCGTGGCCACAGGACTCGGAATATCCTTGACGGCGCTTGTCTCGATCCTCTTCTCCGCTGTTCGATTGCCAGTGGGTCTGTCAGTGTCACTAGTCTACGCGCTCATTGGCTGTATCTCGTTGACGAGAAGGTCGATCTCAGGTAGGTCCTTTGTGGAAAGGAATGCAGGTTTGGATTACAGTGCGTCTTCTATATCCTTGCTCATCTTGGTTCTTCTTTTCTTTCTTCTGGGCACAATCCTCGTCACGGGCAAGTCAGTCATGAGCTGCCTCCTAACGGAAAGCGAATTGAAGGACATGAGAAAAGAGATCTATCGTATGTATTTCAGTCCAAGCTATGCCCTTCGAAGGTTGATTCGCATCAGAAGCGTCGATGACATTGAGTTTCTGGTTAGAGGCCTCAGGAAATTGCTGGCCTATGTCTGATTCAGCCTGCGCTGGCCCAAGGCTCTCGTGCTTTCTCTCATCCCGACAAGATCAAAGCATGAGTGACGATAGCGAACAGGATGATGAGCACAACGCTGAAAACCAAAGTCTGCTTTGCGGCCTTTCCGTTGATGGGCATTGCCGTCCTACCTGCTCCAAGGGCTATGGAGGAGGCATTAAGTCTCCAATACACCCATGAGACGGCCACGCCCGGCAACAAGCAAAGAACAGATATTATTGGAGTGAAAATCAGTGCCCAAATGTAGTAGTGGGGGATGACTAGCCATAGCCCGATTATGCTGATCCCGAAAACGAGCAATGCGAAGGATATAGCAGCGGAAGCCACCAATGCCTTCGAATTCGAAGTGTAGTGCTTTTCTTTTCCGAGAACTTGTGAGGAGATCCAGTAGTAACCGATGATAGTCAGAAGATTGGCTATCCCAAGGAGTGCTCCTTTTGCGACATCTCGCGCACTTCTTCTTCCCAGAAGAAGGGTGGCTATCACAGAAGCGACGATTGAACATGCGAGGAAAGTCCCGACGCCCATGAGCCAAGAGAAATCGACAGCAAGCCCCACCAAAGAGGCAGGATGGAAATCTAGGTCCGATCTGAGATATTTGGAGGGAGCGTCAATTGCTATGAGAGTGTACTCCCGCATCTCCAATCCTGAGATGGCTCGGATCACAGGATCCGCATATATCCCGAGGTGAGCGTCAACAAAGTATTGAACCTTCATAAATGAGGACAGGGGTTGACTAATGTCTTGAGTCTGCCAGAGGCCATTCACATAGATTCTGATCGGGATGATCTTGCTACCATAGACGCTGGTTGACACAAGGGGATAGAATGGCTTGTCTGTGGGAAAGGTGATCACGACGCCCAAACCCATTGTTCGGATGGGCATCTTGCCTTCTGGAATTCTCTGCTCTCCAGTCACATTATAGTCCGTGCCTTCGCTGAATATGATTTCCCGTTCGATCCTCGACACGACAAAGCTGAACGCTTTTCCTATGTAGTCGCCCAAAATACCCTTGACTTCCTCTGGAATCCTAGCACCTATTTTGGAGAGAAACTGATAGAAAGAGTCAGCGTTTTCTGCTGTTATGACATACGTTGTTAGACCATATGATTGAACTACTTCGTGTATCGAGACTCCTTCTCCCCCTTTCAAACCAGAGAGCATCTCCCCCACGAGTGGCATGTAGACTGGAGGGCTCTTCATCCATAACTTGTAGATCACAGCCCAGCTCATCGGGGACACCATTGGGTAGACCTGGGAAACAAGCACCATTCCTACGTATGTGCCTACTATCCTCCTTCTCATTGCACTCCAAGCATCAGTGCCCCTGTCGCTTCCGCTGAAGGTCATAGTTCTCGCGTGCGAAACGGCTATCACTTCTGGCTTGCTCGGAATTGGAACCAACCAGAAGCTTCCGTGGGGAGCGTTTGACGATACGTGCAAAGCAAGAGTTTCCATGCCTTTATCCCATACGACGATTGCAGTCTGCGCGGCTTCATCGAATGGCATACCCCACGGGTTAATGATGAGACCATCGGCTGAGGTTGAGTGGATCAAGAAGGGAATGATAAGAATCAAGATCGAGCAGAAGCCAACGGCCTTGATTGTTCTCAGACTAAACATTTCAAGGGAATGAATCAAATGTATCTATAAAAGACCATGGACTGATACCAAGTGTTTCAGTGAATAGAACAGGTTATTCAGGTTTGCGGAGCCACTATGAATATGATAAGTCACGCGCGATGGTAGAGCGCCGCGTTCCGTCGTCCTCGCTTCGGTCTTAGCTTCCTCAAGATTCCAGTCCTCATCATCCAGAGCTCTCCTGCTTCCTTCGAGATTGAAGTGACTGTGCTTAGATTATTTGCCATTCCGCGTGTGATCAACGCCGAATGCGGTATGTCATTGAGGTAGTCGCTTATGCAGAACAGATTCTCCTCAGTTGTCATCCATTTGACTTTGTCAAATCTGGACAGATTAACGGCCCTTGAATATCCTCGCAATGTCTTCTCCCCTCTGAAGTTGAAATAATCCTCAAAGTAGGATAGAACAAGGTCACGAATCGTCCTATAGATAGGCTCCCGATACCGTAAACCCGTGTATTTCGATTTCGCGATGGAACCCCAATGGCCGAATCGATTGAAAACAGCTATCACGTGATCGTCATCGCGAACAGAAGTGAGGTCAACAATCAAAGGAGGATATCCGTGGAGTCTAAGCGCCGCGGCCGCGAATATCGCAGCTTCTATACAGTTTGCCTCTTTCTCCCTTAGCACCCTCCTTGGAGAAGAACAGGTCTCCCCGCTTTCCTCAAGATTGTAACCGATCTTGTGCAGATATCGTTGTATCTTCTTGGGAGAATCCAAAGAGAACAAGGTTCTCAGTTCCTTGGGTGAGAATCCATAGGAAGGACACATCAGATTCGGTTCGAGATTCGATTATTATATGCTTATCATGTTATGCGTGAAGAGGGTTATTTCGATAGGTGAGCAATCAGTCGAGGCTCAGACGATGTGCGCTCATTACACAAAGCCTTCCTTGGCGGTCTCTCTAATAGACCATCTCAAGAGCCTTCTGAAGTCCCGCCATTTCCTTACATTCCTTGCGTGCTCAATCACTTCTCTTACGGCAAGCTGATTCCCGGGATTTACCTCCTTAGTGACTAGCCTAGCCTCGTTGTCCGTGGGCGTTGCATCCTCTTCGTGCTGTTCTGGCTCGACTTCAGTTTGCCTCAGTATCTGCTCAAGTGGTAGTTGGATAACCCTTCCAGCTTCCCTTTGGGGTGCCTCGTGCAAGGGGGACTCCTCACGAACCTTGAACGACGTTTCAGGAAGTCCAACTCCAGATCTTGAATTCTCTGCCGGGGAAAAGAATATCTCTCCTTCGATAGTATCCCTTTTCACCCTTGCAACCTTCAATTCGTAGCGATTCGAGTCATAATCTTTGTCGTATCTCTTCATGATATCAGGATTCGGAGTAAGGATTCCGGCGTCATTGAAGAAGTGAAGAAATGTGCCCACCATCTTTTCCCATTTCCCCATGTCTTCAAAATATCCTCTGACCCAGTCTACGTCCTCAGGCGTCATATCTCTATGCGATTTTGTGGTGGCGCGTAGACTAACGACGGATCCCCGCTGTTCGAAGGTTAGTTCGTATAGCTCAACGGTCAGCGTTGCCGGATCTTGCATCATGGGTTTCTGCTCGGCATGTCCTATAAAAATGTGAGCCACACTCGATTCAGGAAATCGATAATAACAATGATTTATTGAATAAAGAATCCGAGATCTGGGCGCGCGTCCTATTTCAGTCGTTCCGTGAATGGAGGATACTGATGCCATCGAGTGAAATCAGACGGAAAACCACCACCGATATGATGAGAACATCAACTGAAGGCCAAATATCATCTGTAGGCACTGGTATAGAGCGATCGTTAGCACTCCATCAACGCCTTAGCTGACTATACATCTTCACCGGAAGAGGGAACTGCGGCGTTCTTTCCGGAACCCCATTCCAATGAGCGCCCATGCGCTTCTGAATTCGTCTCACCTTCTGCCTATACAGAAATCATCCATTGCTTTGCATATTGCTTCGATATTCTCCAGGGGTACTGCTGCATCGCATATTTCTGCCTTCATCATGAATCCTCCTTCTGGCAATGAGAGTTGATCCACTGCTTGCCATATCTGCTTTCTGATGTCCTCGGGCGTACAAGAGGAGAACATCTGTCTATCTAAGTCAAGGTCGATGCACATTTTGCCCCTATAGGCTTCGGCTATACCTTGGAGGGTGTTTGCTCGCAGCTGCGGGTCATGAACCGACACTCCACATTCGACCAAATCATCAACGATGTCTATCAAGCGGCCATCCGAGGAGAGATAAACATGCATGCCCTCACTGCGACACTTCCTGAATAGCCTTTCGAACATAGGCTTGATGTATTTCCTGAATTTGACTGGACTGATCATGAGGCCCCTCTGACTACCTATATCAGTATGAAAGGACATGAGATCAGCGTGCACTTCTGAGCCTATCTCAATCAATTTCATCTCATGATCCTCTATCATCCGGATCAGCCGTGGCAACTCAGGTGCATCTAGCACTATGTCGCGCATCAGATTCGTGAATCCCCTAAGGAAATACATTCTATCAAAAAGGCGCTCCCCATCACCAACTACCAACAGGCCCCTTCTCCTGCGTTCCTCAGCTATCTTTCTCAGCTTCTCCCAATTTCTTTCCCCCCGTTCTGTTTTAGTGAGGGGATTGGGGGGCTTGAAGCCGTCCAAGGCTTCCCATTTTTCCAGTGGATGTCTCACCACCTGACCCTCTATACCATCAATGATTCCATACCAAGTGCACCCCCAATTGTCAGTATAGTATTCTCCGGCGCGATAGACGGGCGGCATTGCATCGTAATCACGCTCGCCTCTATCATGTTGGCCAAATATCCAAGGGTGTCTAAGCACCAAGTCTTCAAGTTTCTCACGGTGCTTCTTCCACGCAACAGGAAGAAAATTGACCGAACATGGGATCCATCGAGGATATCGAAACTCAATGGCTTTCAGATAGTTCTCCCGCATATCCTTGTTAGGAGCCTGCAATTCGGGAGCCATTGCGTGGACGCGCTTACTCATGTACTTAACGGTTTTTGCAGGTGCTAGCCGGGGAGCCATGTAAGAAACTCGCCTTGCGCTTCATATACTGATAACACAAGATCAGACTGACCAGAATGTAAATAACTGGAGGTATCTGGGTTTGAGCGTGAATCCCAGGGAACGCTTTCTGGCGATAGCTCATTTCATGAAGTCAGACATAGTTCCTGTGGGAGGAGCTCCGAGAAAGGCGACCCTCGAGAGATGGTTCTCGGAAGGTCTACCTCGCG
>Ga0129298_10000907_pt1 | contig 12203 bp, 14 predicted proteins | sample I19B2metaG_FD_94707 | JGI IMG/M metagenome (GOLD analysis project Ga0129298, IMG submission 94707) | Lake sediment bacterial and archeal communities from Gulf of Boni, Indonesia to study Microbial Dark Matter (Phase II) - ​I19B2 metaG | ecosystem: Environmental > Aquatic > Freshwater > Lake >... | reverse complement strand
ATCTGGGACAGTTGGCCTTCTCATTCTAGGAGTTGTGAGAGAGCCTTGATGTAGCTGTAACAAGAGAAACTAACGATGCAGGATCAAAAGGAATGACTATGAAACCACTTGTGGCGACATTGGCGGTCGCGCTCCTGCTTTCGGGTTGCGCAAGCAGGACGGAAGAGGACACCATCGTCCTCTACGGGCGCGAGAACAACTCGGGCACCTACATGTACTTCAAGGAGCACGTGCTCGACAAAGCCGATTTCGCCTCCCAGGTCCAGACGCTGCCCGGCACGGCGGCGGTCATCAACGCCGTCTCCAAAGACCGGCGCTCCATTGGGTACGGAGGGATCGGGTACGTGAAGGGGGTGCGGACGGTTCCGGTCAAAAAGGATGCTGACTCGCCGGCCGTCGAGCCTACTCTTCAGAACGTCGTCAGTGGCTCCTACCCGATCAGCCGGTATCTGTACTTTTACACTGTCCATGAGCCGGAGGGCGCGCTCCGCCACTTCGCTGCCTGGGTTCTGAGCGATGAGGGGCAGGAGGTGTGCCAGAAGGTCGGGTACTATCCGCTGCCGCCGGAATGGCGAGGCCGGGTGAAATCCGGGGGTGCCCGGACAGAGAGGAAGACCATCACGGTCAAGGGTTCCGACACCATGGTCATCCTGGGTCAGCGCTGGGCCGAGCACTACATGGCGAAGTTCCCCGGTACGGTCGTTCAGGTGACCGGGGGCGGATCGGGCACCGGCATTGCCGCGCTCATAAATGGCGCGACTGACCTTTGCCAGTCATCCCGGCCGCTGGACGAAAAGGAGCGCGGGCAGATCAGGGCCAGGTTCGGAAAGGACCCCGTAGAGATCCCGGTGGCGATGGACGGCCTCGCTATATTTGTCCATGACTCCAATCCCTTGATGGCCATCTCGCTGGCGGAGCTCAAGGCAATCTACACCGGGAAAGTCCGGACCTGGAGGGAGCTTGGATCGGCCGGGAGATGAGCTGCTGCTGAAGGGCCGGAGGCGCATCGTCGAGACGCTTCTGGAAACGGCGGTTCGTTCGAGCGCCGTCCTGGTGATCGCGGCCCTGGTGCTGATCTTCGTCTTCGTGGCCAAGGAAGCCTTGCCGCTGCTCACCTCGGGGGACGTTCACAAGGAGGTGACGCCGTGGACCATGCTCCGCCAGCAGCAAGACGGCGAGTTCGTCTGGCAGCCCGTCTCGGAGAAGCCGAAGTACTCCTTGCCGCCCCTGCTGGTGGGAACGCTCAAAGTCTCCGTGGTGGCGCTGCTGATAGCCATCCCCCTGGCCATCCTGGCAGCTATCTTCACCTCCGAGTTTGCGCCCCAACAGCTCCGCGAGCTGGTCAAGCCGGTCGTTGAACTTCTGGCCGGAATACCGTCCGTGGTGATCGGGTTCTTTGCCCTCATGGTGGTGGCCACCTGGCTTCAGGACGCTTTCGGGTTCATCTTCCGGCTGAACGCCATCACCGCGGGGATCGGGCTTTCGCTGGCTGTGATCCCGATTGTCTTCACCGTCGCCGAGGATGCTCTCTCCGCGGTACCCCAGACCTTTCGCGACGGATCGCTGGCCCTCGGAGCGAACCGCTGGCAGACCGCCTGGCGGGTGGTGTTGCCGGCGGCGACGCCAGGCGTCTTCGCCGCCTGTGTGCTCGGTTTCGGCCGTGCCGTCGGAGAAACCATGATCGTGCTCATGGCCAGCGGCAACGCGGCCGTGATGTCGTTTGACCCCAGAGAATCGTTTCGCAGCTTCTCGGCCACGATCGCCGCCGAGTTAGGGGAGGTCGTTTACGGCAGCCCGCACTACCACGTCTTGTTCTTCATCGGCGCCTTCCTGTTCGTCATCACGTTCTTGCTGAACCTGGCGGGCCACTGGTACGTAGGCCGTCTGCGGGCCCGGCTGGAGGGGAAGCTGAAGGCATGAGACGCTGGATCAAGTTTGTCGGACTTGCTTTCACCAGCCTCACCGGCCTGGCGTGCCTGATTATTGTGGCGATGCTGGCCATCATCCTGGGGAATATTGCAGTCCACGGATGGCCCCGATTGTCGTGGGAGTTCATAACCGGCCAGCCGCGGGCCGGCATGACGGCAGGCGGCATCTTCCCGGCGATCTTCGGCACCGCGGCCCTGGTCCTGCTGATGACGCTGGCGGTGGTCCCGCTGGGTGTGGCTGCGGCCATCTACCTCCACGAATACGCATGGCAGGGCTCGAAGCTGGTGCACGTGGTCCGGCTAGCGCTGGCCAACCTGGCCGGGGTCCCGGCCATCGTTTTCGGCCTGTTTGGCCTGGGCTTCTGCATCAAGTTCGTGGGCGCCGGGATGGACCGCGCCTTTTTCGGCGGTGCCCTGGCCTTCGGCCAGCCGTGCATCCTGTGGGCGGCGCTGACCCTGGCCGTTCTTACGCTCCCTACCGTGGTGGTGGCCACCGAAGAGGCCCTGCGGGCCGTGCCCAGAAGCTACCGGGAAGTCGCCTATGCGGCTGGCGCCACGCGCTGGCAGGTGGTCAGGTATGTGGTCCTGCCGCAGTCCGTGAGCGGCATCCTCACGGGGACCATCCTGGCCGTTTCCCGAGGGGCCGGAGAAGTAGCCCCCATAATGTTCACGGGTGCCGCGTACTACCTGCCCTACCTGCCCGTAAAACTGAACGATCAATTCATGGAGCTTGGCTACCACATCTACGTGCTGACTACCCAATCTCCCGACGTGGAGGCCACCAAGCCGATTCTGTACGCCACCGTTTTCGTGCTCTTGGTGCTGACCTTCGCGCTTAACCTGACCGCGGTTCTCATCCGGTCGCGCATCCGGAGAAGGTTGAGGGCGGGGTGAGTGCGATTCTCGAGGCGCGGGACTTCTCGGCCTGGTACAGGGATCATCCCGCCCTGTGCGACATCACGCTCGAGGCTCTGGACCACGAGATCCTGGGCATCATCGGGCCGGCCAGCAGCGGCAAGACCACATTTCTGAGAAGCCTGAATCGTCTGAATGCCTTGCTTTCGGGCTTCCGAGTGGAGGGGACCATCCGGTTTCGAGGGGTGGATATCTACCGGGAGGACGTGGATGTGGCCGTCCTGCGCCGCAAGCTGGGCATGGTGTTCGCCGTGCCGGTGCCGCTTCCCGGGAGCATCTACGAGAATCTACTGCTGGGGCCGCGGCTCAACAAGACCAAGACTGACACGGACGCGCTGGTCGAAAAGAGCCTGCGGGCGGCTTACCTGTGGGAGGAGGTCAAGGATCGCTTGCCCCAATCCGCCTTCGCGCTTTCGGGAGGCCAGCAGCAGCGACTCTGCCTGGCGCGAACCCTGATGCTCGAGCCGGAGGTGCTTCTGCTGGACGAACCGTGCTCCGGGCTTGACCCTATTTCCACTGCTAAGATCGAAGAGGCCCTGGTGGAGTTGAAGCGCGAGTTGACCATCATCCTGGTGACCAACAATGTCATGCAGGCCTCGCGGGTCGCCGACCGGACGGCTTTTTTCCTTCAGGGACGGTTGATCGAGTGCGGCGCCACCCAGCAGATCTTCGTGAATCCGAGGGAGCAGGAGACCCATGAGTACGTCAGCGGACGTTTTGGATAGCCAGAGGAGCGCCGGGGAAGCCAAGATCCGGGTCCGCGGTCTGGACGCCTATTATGGGAGTTTTCACGCTCTCAAGAGCATAGCTCTCGACATCCCATCCCACGCGATCACCGCGATCATCGGCCCCTCCGGGTGCGGAAAAACTACGTTGCTTAGGTGCTTCAACCGCATGAATGACGGAATCCGGGGGTTCCGCGCGGAGGGCGAGATCCGGCTGGATGGCATCGATGTTCTGGGCCGCGGCGTGGAGCTGACCGAGCTTCGCAAGCGCGTGGGCATGGTTTTCCAGCGGCCCAATCCATTCCCCCTTTCGGTGTTCGAAAACGTGGGCTATGGCCCGCGCGTGCACGGCCAAGGGAATTCCTCCCGCCTGGTGGGGATCGTCGAGAGGTGCCTGCACGCCACCGGGCTGTGGGACGACTTGAAGGACCGCCTGGGGCAGAACGCTCTGTCCCTGACACCCGAGCAGCAGCAACGCTTGTGCATTTCGCGACTGCTGGCCGTCGAGCCGGAGGTGCTGCTGATGGACGAGCCCTGCTCGGCGCTGGACCCCATCGCCACCGCCCGAATCGAGGAGTTGATGCAGGAGTTGAAGCGGCGCTATACGATCATTATTGTCACCCACAACATGCAGCAGGCTTCGCGGGCCTCGGACTATTGCGGACTGATGTGGCTGGGCGAGTTGGTCGAGTTCGCCGACACGCCGACGATTTTCACCCGACCGCACAACCCGCGAACGGAGGGATATGTCACGGGGAGGTTTGGTTAGTGGAACGCACCGGCCGCTACGGCCGGACGAGGAGTCTCTGTGCGTTACTTTCAAGAAGAACTGAACGAGTTGCAGCGACGGCTGCTCGAAATGGGCGGCCTGGTGGAATCGGCGGTGCACCGCAGCGTCGTTTCGCTGGTCGAGAGAAACGAAGCTGAGGCTGAGGCGGTCTTGCGCAACGAGGCCCGCATCAACCAGATGGAAATCGAGATCGACGACTTCGCCGTGACCCTGCTCGCCTGCTACCAGCCCATGGCTACAGACCTCCGCTTCCTGACCGCGGCGATCAAGATCAACCATGCCCTGGAGCGGATCGGCGACCTGGCCGTGAACGTCGTCAAGCGCGCGCTGAGGCTCATCCGGGAGCCTCCCGTGAAGGCGCTGATTGACATACCCAGGATGGCCGCACTGGCCGAGACCATGGTCCGCGGCAGTCTGGATGCCTTCGTCAAGCGGGACAGCGCCCTGGCGCGCCAAGTCCTGCTATCGGACGATGCCGTGGACGACCTGCTGGACGCCATCCAAGATGAGCTGGCCCGCTTCATGCAGCAGGATCCGGCCACCGTCTCGCGGGCGCTGGTTCTGCTCCTGGCGGCGCGCAACCTTGAGCGCATTGCCGATCACGCCACCAACATCGCCGAGGACGTGATCTTCCTGGTTCAGGGCGTGGACGTCCGCCACCACGCCGAACCCCCAAGCTGAGTGGTACTCTCCAGACCGCACGCCGGTGATGCTCGTGGATCCTCTGGTCCTTGGCGATGAACGGCGCGCCGTGAGCCTTGGCGCGGTCGGCTACAGCCGCGGCGCGTAGTAGCCCTTGCGGGCCCGCACCACCAGGTCCTTGCGGTTCTTCACCCGCACCTCGACGGTCTGGTAACGCCCGTCGGTGCGCAGCGGCTCGGGCCGGTAGAAGATGTTGTACTGGTGCCGCAACTCGTTGGCGATATTCTCGAAGGACTGGCCCAGGTCCTCCACCTTGAAGGGGAATAGCGACAGCCCGCCGGTCTCCGCGGCCAGATACTTCAGCACCTTGTCGCCGTCTGTCTCGATCCGGGAGATGTTGGTGGAGATGGTGTAGACCACCACGTCGTTCTTCTGGGCCATCTCCAGAGATTGGTCACGCGTATAGCGGCTTTGGTTGTCCTCGCCATCGCTGATGATAATCATGGCGCGGCGGAACTTGTGGCGGGGCTGCTCCTTGCCCAGCTTGTCGCGGCACGCGAAGAAGATGGCGTCATACAGCGAAGTGCCGCCTCCGGGCCGCAGGTCGCGGATCAGTTTCGCCAGGTGCTCACTGTTATCGTCCAGGTCGGCCACCAGCTCGGCGGTGGTGTCGAAGCTCACCACCAGGGCCTTGTCCTGCCGCGGCCGCAGCACACTGTTGATGAACTCGATGGCCGCCTCCTGGATGAAGCGGAAGCGGTCCCGGATGCTGTTGGAAGTATCCACCAGAATGGCCATTCGCAGGGGCAAGTCCGATTCCGCGGCGAACTCCAGGATGCCCTGAGGCTTCCGGTTCTCCAGAACCTCAAAGTCGGGCCGGCCCAGACTGGTGATAAAGCGGCCCTTCCGGTCGGTCACCGTGAACAGCAGGTTGACGCGAGTGACCTCCAGGGTGATCCGCGTCTTGATGTCTTCCTCGACCTGGAGCTGCTGCTCAGACGGCTTCTGCGCCGGGCGCGGCTGGCCAACCGCCAGCCCGGCCGCGGCGAGCAAGGCGATACTGACGAACCGTACCGGCATGCTGATTACACTCCGCTTTGATTATAGAAGGCCGCCTAGCCAGCGCTCAAGCTCGGCAGGCAGGGGAGACTCCACGGTCACCCTCTGGCCGGTCGAGGGCTGGGTGAAGCTCAGCCGACAGGCGTGCAGGAACAGCCGGTTCAACCCCGTCCGGCCCGACGCCCCGTAGAGAGGGTCCCCGGCCACCGGATGCCCGAGGCTGGCAAAATGGGCGCGGATCTGGTGGGTTCGGCCGGTATGGGGGTGCACCTCGAGCAGTGTGAAACCCGGCCAGCGGCGCAGGACGCGGTATTCGGTCAGGGCGGCACGCCCCTGCGCTGCCCGCGCCGTCATGCGCACCCGGCGCTGGCGGTCCCGCGTTATGGGCTTCTCGATGCGGCCCTGGTCTGCTCTGACGCTGCCGTGGACCAGCACCAGGTAGACCTTCTCGACCTGGCGCGAAGCGAACTGCCCGGCGAGGCTGCGGTGGGCGGCATCGTTCCGCGCCACCAGCAGCACCCCGCTGGCGTACCGGTCCAGCCGGTGCACGATGCCCGGCCGCAATTCCCCACCCACTCCCGAGAGCGCTCCGAAGCGGTGCAGCAGCGCATTCACCAACGTGCCCGAACGGCAGCCCGCGCCCGCATGTACCACCATGCCGGCGGGCTTGTCTACCGCCACTACATCAGCGTCCTCATAGAGGATGCTCACTGGCAGGTCTTCGGGCACGGCCTTGAGCGGGGGAGGAGCGAGGGGCTGGACCTCGATCCTCTCCCCGCCCCGCAACCGGTACGAGGAGCGCTGCGGCTCGCCCTCCACCCGCACCCGCTCTGCCTTCACCCACTGCTGGAGCCGCGACCGGCTGTGCTCCGGCAAGCGCTCCTGGAGAAACACATCCAGCCGCTTGCCGGCATCCGCAGGGTTGGCTGTGAGGAGCAAATCGGTTACCCTTCGATTGTAGCTGCTGCTCTCGCCGGGACGGCGGTCCGGGCATTGTCCTGTACAACGTATGCGTACGGATGGCATATCATGTCAGGTGATGGGCGTTGACGAAGGGCTGATCCAGGAGATCGTCCGCCGGGTTCTGAGCGTCTCAGAACCGCAGCGCATCATCCTGTTCGGATCCGCAGCTTCCGGCCAGATGGCGCGCGATAGCGACATCGACCTCTTGGTGGTGGAACCCTCGCCCCGCGATACCAGACAAGAGCGCCTGCGCATAGGCGACTCGTTGAGGGGCCTGGGGTTCCCCTTCGACGTCTTCGTGATCGCCACGGAACAGTTCGAGGAATCGAAACACATCTTCGGCGGCCTCGCCTATCCCGCCCACAAGTACGGCCAGGTGATCTATGAGGCCAACTGAAGAAGTACTGCGCGACCTGGTGCGCCAGTGGATCGAAAAGGCCGAGTTGGACTACCAGGCAGCGGCAGAGTTGCTTGATGCCGGCGAGAGGTTGCGGCAGGTCGTCGCCTTTCACTGCCAGCAGGCGGTCGAGAAGTACCTCAAAGCGTTGCTGGTTCGCCACCAGGTGGAATTCCCCAAGACCCACAACCTCCGTGAACTGCTGGACCTGGTTTCCCCCGTGGCGCGCGAAGTGGCCCGCTCGCTGGATGGCTGCGTGGTGCTCACCCCGTATGGAGTGGACATTCGATACCCGGGCGACCTCCCCGATCTGTTGCCTGGGCAGCACACAGAAGCTTTGGAACTGGCCCGCCTGGCCAGGGAGACCGTTCTCGGTGAGTTGAAGACCTTCTGGGCTGGAGACTGAACCGCCGCTGGGGAGGGCGGCGGCGCTGAGGTCGGGGGAAGAGATGCTCCGAGGCACAATCATAGCGCTCTTCGCGTTGGGGACCCTGCCTGCGCTGCAGGCTCAAGGCGCGAGCGAGATCTCCGGCGTCGTGCGCGATATCAGCCAGGCGCCCCTCGCGAACGTGCGCGTCACGATCAGCAACCAGGCTACGCGCTCCGAGGTCATCGTTTACAGCGACGACCACGGTTTCTATCGTGCCGTCAATCTGACGTCGGGCCAGTACACCCTCGAGGCAACCCGCGCGACCTATCAGGCCGCGATTCGCCGGGACCTTAACGTCCCCCAGGGCGAAGCCTTTCGCCTCGACCTCGAGCTGGCACCCACGGCGGGTGGCTGGTCTTGGCCCCCCCAAGCACCATGATCTTGGTAGGCCTGACCGCCTTTCTCACCCTGCTGATCACCGAACTGGGGCGCAAGTTGCTACGAACATTGTGGAAGCCGGTCGCGTGGGTGAAGGACAAGGCGTACAGCTTTCTGGCTCCACGGTTTCCGCACTGGATCGGGGTGCCGGGATACCGCAACCGCGTCCAGCGCTCAGAGCTTTCCCGGATCGAGATCCCGGTCGGACCCAAGACAATCAGAGTCGACCCGAAAAACCCGAAGAAGGAAGTGGAGTTGGTCGTGCCCCTCGAGCAGGCCTACGCTCCCCTGATGCTCGTCACAGGACACCGGCAGGAGCGAGTTGACCTTTTGCAGTTTGCGGTTACGCACCGCCGCTTGATCGTGTTGGGCGGCCCCGGGACCGGCAAGACAACACTCATGAAGAGCCTCGTGCTGTCGATCCTCCGGAGGCGCTGTCAGGAGGAGCTCAACCGCCTTGTACCCGTCTTCATCACTCTCCGTGATATGGCCAAGCCCGGGCAGACCGTTCAAAAGGCGATCACGGACACACTAGGCAGCTTCGGCTTCAAGGATGCCAGGCGCTTCGTGGAGTCGGCCCTGGAAAGCGGATGAACGCTGATCGTTCTCGACGGCCTCGACGAAGTCGGAACCAACCGTGAGGCAGTGGCAAAGAACATCCAGGAGTTCTGCCAGCAAGAGGACCGCCGTGACGAGCAGAATCACCTGATCGTGACTTGCCGCGAACACAGCTACGAAAAGAACCCCGACCTCGCCGGAGTGATCCCTGTCGTCGCTCGTGTGGAGCCGTTTGCGCCGCAGCACATGCGGGCCTTCCTTCAGGGATGGCCGTCGTTCGAGGGGCGAGTAGCCTTGCGCTCGTACCAAGAGCCTCAGCGAGATCCGCAAATCTTCGACATCTGCCGCAATCCCCTAATGCTGACCATCCTCACAGGGCTCTATCTGGAAAGGGACAGGTTCGAGCTTCCATCTTCTCGCGAGAGCTTCTACTCTACTGCCCTCGACGAACTCCTTGTGGCACGGCCCGCGCGCAGGATCGTCCACCAAGATTTCAGACCCGACGACAAACGGCACATTCTCCAGCGCGTGGCGCTCGACCGGCTGGAAACGCTTGGCGGCGACGAAGATCCGGAGCTCCCGGGCCGGGACCGTCTGCGGCACTGCGCCAGGGAGGTCATAGGTCGTGACCTCAAGGACAGCGACTTCCGGGCTCTCTTGAACGAACTCGTTGAGGTCAATGGCGTTCTCAAGCCTGCTGCCGAGGACGCCTTTGTACTGGGCCACCGCACCTTCCAGGAGTACCTGGCGGCGCACGAGGCGAATCGCACGCGGGAGGTTTCCCAGGTCCTGAGTTGCTTCAGTGCGAAGCCGGAGCTTTCCCAAGTTCTTTGCTTCTATTGCAGCGTCCTCCGCAACGTTCCGCAGCTCAACCGCGTTCTTCAGACGCCCCTCGATGGCGGCGAGGCGCTCCTGGCCGCGCGATGCCTACTCTATGCCACCGAAGTTCCTGCCGCCTCAATCATCGAAGCCGTCTCAGGTGGGCTGTTGGAGGCGATCCGATCCCACGGGAGCGGTGGTTTGGAGCTGGAGCTGCTGTCCTCGCTTGCCCAGCGCCGGGCCCGTTAGTTCGACCCGGCTCGCCGCTGATCTTCGGAGGCGATTGACACACTCCTCAAGGGCGTGGGGGATGCCGGTGCCGCCGGGCTGGTCTCGGCACTGTCCGCCTCCCCGGACATGGCAATGAGCCTGATTCCCGGCCTGTTGAATCACCCATCAGCCTCCCGGAGAATTGCTGCCGTGCAACTGCTGCACGATCTTGGGAGACCGGAAGCCCTGGGCCGTTTGGTGCAGTTGCTCGAAGCCCCTGGGGAATCTGAACGGCTTTGGGCGGCGGCTCTGCTGACGGGTTTGATCCGGAGCCGTCATGCCGAGTTGAAGGAGCACGCCCTCGTGCTGCCAGAGAGAGTCGATAGGCGCATATGGCCCTTTGAGGACTACTTCCCTGGTCGCCTCGCGATTCCGATGATCGAAGCGCTCGCGGCGGCAGACCGGGCAGCGCATCCCCCTGTTCGCAATCACTGCATAGAGGAGGCGGTGAAACAACTGCGTATCGGCTATGGGCGGACGAAGTCTAAACGGCAGTGGGAGAACGTTGCACGCCACGTCAGCCTCAACTCCTGGCGGCGCCGGGCGGCCCGAAGGCTCACCTTTGCGGCTGTAAGCATCGTCTGGCTATGGGCGGCGTTCGGCTTGGGCCTCTTCGGCTACTGCGTGCTTCGCCAGCAGACAGCGATTGTGCATGGGTGGCCCCCGCGTATCTTGCTGGCTCAAGACCGGTCCGTGCTCCAATTGCGAGCGGCAGCCCGTTCCCTCATGGCACAGATCGAAGTCCGGTATCCCCCGACGGTGTCCGGCGCGGCCAGAATCCTGCCTTGGAAGTGGCACGCTGAACCCTCTGTACCGGCGGCGGCCCGAGAGACCGTTGGGAGCGTTCGCGATTTGGGCCAAGGCAACCGCAGCCCACTGGTCTCCCACTTAGGCCCCATTGAGCCACACCTGATGGCACTGACCGTTTCCCCAGGGGCAGTCGGCGAATTTCTGGACGCATTGCGCAACGTACAGCAGGCGCTTCCACGCTTACGCAGCCGGGCGCACGTGTGGCTGAGGACGTCGGTTTCTGGGGGCGGGAGGGTAGATGCACTGGTGGCGCTTTGCTGTCTGGCCATGTCTATACCGAACTGGTACATGTACCGCAGGATGACTGAATGCGATCGCGGCCAGCCCGTGGAGGAAACCGAGTGGGTGTTCCCGGCGGCGATGCGGTTCGGCCAGTGGACCTCGCTTGCCCTCCTTCCATACACGGCCCCAACGTTCATCATTGCCTCTTCGCCGGAGCTGCAAGCAGCTCTATCGGTGCTCGTTATCCTGTCAGGCGTCTTCTACGCATTAGAACGGGTGGCACTCCCCCGCAACCCTTACATGGAACTGATCGAGCAGCTCCAGCCGGTAGCCGGAGATGAGACCGCTGGGGCGGCATCCTGACACACCGCCAGTGGGCTAGCCTATTAGATCGAGGACGACAACCATGAAGAAGATTCTTGGGCGCCTGCTGGCCGTTGTCGGCGGGCTGACTTTGGCGTTGGTGCTGCTAGTGCTGATTGTGGCCATGGTGATGCGAGCCTCGGCGCGCATCCCAGGGAGGACGATTCTCGAAGTGAACCTGGATGCGCCCCTGATCGAAGACGTGCCTGACGACGCTATGGCGCGCGCCATGCTGTCTGGCAGGCCGGTGGTCAGGGACCTCGTCGAGGCGCTTGAGCGGGCCGCGGGGGATCCCCGCGTCAGGGGCCTGGTGGCGCGCGTGGGCGGAGCGCCACTGGGCGTGGCCCAGGTCCAGGAGCTGCGCGAGGCGGTGCGCGGTTTCCGCGCGCGCAGGAAATTCGCCGTGGCCTGGGGCGAAACCTTCGGTGAGTTCAGCGGCTCGGGCGGCTCTTACTACTTGGCGACCGCCTTTGACGAGATCTGGCTCCAGCCCTCGGGCGACATCGGGCTGACCGGCATCCTAATGGAAAGCCCCTTCGTGCGGGGCACCCTGGACAAGCTGGCCATCAAGCCGCGCATGGACCACCGCTACGAGTACAAGAACGCGCTGAACACGCTCACCGAGAAGAAGTACACCCCGGCCCACCGCGAGGCGGTCGAAAAGGTCATGCACTCCTGGTTTTCCCAACTGGTGCGTGGCATCAGCGACGGGCGGCGCCTGAGCGAAGACCAGGTGCGGGCGCTGATCGACCGCGGGCCGTTCCTGGGGCGGGAAGCCTTGGATGCCAAGCTGGTAGACGGCTTGGCCTATCGCGACGAGATTCACGAGAAGGTTAAGCAGAAGGCGGGTACGGGGGCCGACTTCCTCTCCTGGGAAGCTTACCTGGACCGCGCCGGACGGCCGCACGCCTCGGGCCGCACCATCGCCTTGATT
>Ga0129298_10000905_pt1 | contig 12223 bp, 12 predicted proteins | sample I19B2metaG_FD_94707 | JGI IMG/M metagenome (GOLD analysis project Ga0129298, IMG submission 94707) | Lake sediment bacterial and archeal communities from Gulf of Boni, Indonesia to study Microbial Dark Matter (Phase II) - ​I19B2 metaG | ecosystem: Environmental > Aquatic > Freshwater > Lake >... | reverse complement strand
GACAGAATACCTTGGCTGATTTACGATGTACTGTGCCCCAGAGGCTTCATGGACAGAAAATTGAGAAACAAGGGCATGGGACTGAAAGTCTCGTCAAATGTTCTTAGAGAGGAGATGCCACACATTCGCGTCGAAACAAAGACTACTGGCAACTTCGTCGAAAGGACATATCACACACCAGTCGGAGACTTGTCGACAAAGGAGCAAATAGGCTTACCTGAAGGCGCAGGAAACTCATGGACTGTAGAACATATGATTAAGCAAGCCTCAGATTTCGCTATTGCAGAATTCATGGTTGAAGACACAGTCTATATTCCAGACTATGAACCATACTTGAACGCAGAAAGAAACCTTGGAGGAGACGGTATAATCTTGGTTTGGGCTGGTCGTTCACCATTGCAGAAGACACAGATAGAACTCATAGGCTACAAAGCCTTCGCTATCGCTTTGTATAGTCATTTGAAAGAACTTGAACATTTTCTACGGGTAGTTGAGAAGAAGATGGATGAACGTTATCATGTTATTGCTGAGTCTCCAGCTGAGATCATAAATGGAACCGACAACATTAACAGCGAGATAGTGAGTCCTAAGCTTTTCGAAAAGTACATTGTCCCTTTTTATGAAAGGCAGGCTCAGGTTTTGCATAAACATGACAAAATCCTCGAAGACCACATGGATGGCAAACTAGCACGACTAAAGGATTTGATTGCTAAAACTGATGTAGATGTCGTTGAAGCCTTTACTCCTCCACCAATGGGAGACCTGCCATTCGTTGAAGCTAGGTCTACGTGGAAAGGAAAAATCATAAGCCTAAACTTCCCTGAATCAGTCTTCCTTGAAGGATTGACTGCAGTTCGAAGATTTGCAGAGAACCTACTGAGAGAAGCAGCTCCTGGCGACGGTTTCATGGTCACGGTTACAGAAGACATACCGACAAAATACCGTTGGACTGGATTATCAACGGTCACCAACGTAATGCAGAAACACGGAAAGTATCCTTTACGCATCTGATCTCTTCTGATAATACATCATGCTGTTTACTTGGGCTATTGAGAATCGTGCTAAGTCTTTTTCGCTGCCTTGAAGGCTTTTTCAGCAACTGAAACGCAGCTCAGGACGTCGTCGATTGTTGAGAGAAAAGTCATGACATTGTCCCCATCATACTTGACTGTGGTTGTTACAATGTTTTCTGTCCAAGAGGTTTGTATTGAAAGACCAGCCGGCGCCCCGACATTGTCTGGCGAGATGGCTTCGGAAACCGCCTTTGCTTCTTTCGGGTCTTTATAGACCAGTTTTATCTCGGTTTCCAAGTTTCGTCAGCCTCTTTATGCTGTCTTTCACGAGCTCGTCTACATATTTCAGGAAGTCTTCTTTGTTCTTGATTGGGACTTGTGCGCCAGCGGCAACGTCATGTCCCCCGCCTATGCCGTTGAACCTTTCCGCAGATATACGCATGATTTCGCCTATGTTGAAACCCTTCGTTGTCAATTCGTCTACGGTGCGGGCTGAAACCTTAATAATGTTCTCGTCCGGAATCGCAGTGTACGCTATCACGGGCTTTTCCGTGTTAGGCATGTTTGTCGAAAGGATTGTAGAGACCGCGCTTATCATCTTCTCATCAACAGCTTCTCCCACGTGAAGAACGTATATGCTTTCCTTCTCCTCAACACGGTCAGGATGCGCATCCAACCAACGCAGAATCTCCGTGATAGCTTGCCTATACTCGTCAAGGGCAACATTAGCCTCCTCCAAACACTTACCGCGGTCACCCATACAGATTGCTACGCCCAAGCTTGATTTCCCTGTTCTTCCAGTAGAGTTCAATAACAAAGCAAACTCTCTTGCATCTCTAAGCGGAGTCCAAGGCTCCTCGTGTGTCAACACATACGCAGTACCGAGAAGACTCATCGCAAGATTGCTTTTTAAGCCCTTAGAAACAAGGTAGTCAGATAAAGCTGAAAAAATCTGACGCTTCTCGTCCTGTGAAAGGTCTCTCAAGGCACGCCATTTTTCTCCAATTTTGGGTTTGATGCCTAACCCCATGAGGAAAGCTAAGCTTTTGTCCTCTTCTCCGCTGATGCCTGGAATGAAGGGAGTCGTCGTGTAGGCTAAAGCCTTGTGAATGGGACGTGTTTCCCTGCCGAAAAAAAGAAGATCAGTCACGAGCTCCAAACTGCCTGAGCTGACAGCGTCCTCAACAACGAGCTGGTTAGCTCCCCCGAGGCTTCTTTCCTTGTTCTTGTCCTGAAGGTCTCCAAGCGCACCAACCACCCCGATGCAGGCTAGATCCCTGTTTCCTTCTGAAAGCGCCTTTGCAGTGAGATATGCTATTCCTGCGCCGCTGATGTCCCGTGCACTGTCAAACCCGAAGAGCTGAGGGTTAACATGCACAAACGCTTTATCAGCTTCAACATCGGGTTGATGATGGTCAAGAATAATCAGAGGTTTCCCCTTTACCTTCTCATTTAAGGCATCCAAGTATCCGCTTCCCATATCGGTTAAAACCGTAAGCGTCTTTTTTTCTGCAGCTATTGTTTCTGTAACTTTCTTGTCAAACCATCTTTCTATCCGAACTCGGAACGTTGCGCCCATCCTTGAAAGAGCTGCGCCCATGATTCCTGCGGCTGATATTCCATCCGCGTCCATGTGAGAAACTACGGAAATCGCGTTTCCTTTCTCAACATGTTCTAAAATACGTTTGGCAGCTTTACGTGTTTCGTCCAAAAAAGGTCTGATCTGACCTTTGGCAGCTGCCATGGTTATCCCAGTTTATGTTCAGGTACGAGATTCAGAAGAGTACTTCCAGTCTTCAGGCAGGACGCCCTTGTTTTTGTAGTAGTCTGAAAGACTGTGAATCTTAGACTCAATCACCTGAACCGCTCGTCTATTGTAGGCGTCTGACCTGTTTCTATCAAGGTGCGCACGAAGATTAGCAACCTTCTTTAACAGTGCCTCAAGGTCCTCAGGAACCGAAGGACTCAAATTATTCTCTTTTAAAATGTCTGAAACGCCTTTACCAGTTATAGTCTTAACTATAGGAATTCCGTATTGGTCACGAAGAATCACGCCGATTCTGCTTTGAGGATTCCCTTCTCTCGAAAGCTTGATGACTAAAGCCTCCACTTCTTCATCGGTGTATCTACACCAGCTTGGGCTTCGTCGGCTTAGAGGCCGCTTCGAGTGCGATTCTCCCTTTTCTTTTTTTGGCACTGCTTATCCTCCATCTGAGTTCTTTTAAAACAACTTATCGGCTATTTAAAAGCTTTGTTAAGATTAATAGTGTCTTAAAGGTGCTGATATCAATGTTTTTATAATATCGCTTTACTATTAGGTCGTTTTAATAATCGCTTCAAGCAATTATGGTTATTCTTTTTTTCTTTGTGAAAGTTTTTGATACCACTTTGCGAAGTCACTCAGCGCTCGAGCACGATGAGAAATACTGTTTTTTTCATCAACAGACATTTCGCTAAAAGTTTTTCCTGGTTTCTCTTTTGGCTCGAAAACTGGGTCGAAACCAAATCCGCCAGTTCCTCTGATTTCATCTGTGATCTTGCCTTCAACAACCCCGAGGAAGCATTCAACCTCTCCTTCAGGGTTACTGAAAGCCACAACAGACTTGAAGCAGGCTTTCCTGTTTTGACTATTCGCTAAAAGCGTAAGGGCTCCTGCTAGTCCAATAGTGTTATAAACATATTTTGAGTATGATCCAGGGAACCCGTTTAAAGCTTCTATGAATAGTCCTGCGTCCTCAACGATAACGGGCAAACCACTTCTTTGTGCAGCCTCTATGGCGCTTGCTTTTGCTATGTTTTCGATGTCATCGTCTTGTATCTCTGAAACCTTAATCTTAAGCATGGCCGTGGCGATGTTGAATTCTGCAAGAACCTGTTTAGCCTCATTGAACTTATGATGGTTGCCAGTCGCAAAATAGACAAGTCGCCCATAAGGAAATGCATTACTTGCCATCTCAGCCTTCCTCATAAGACATTTTACATTAATGCAATGTTTATCTTTCTGAAATATACCTTCCCCTTCTCTCAATCTCAGTAATCTTTTCCAAGACCTCGACAGTTGCCTTCTTTCCAATGACGTTCTCATAACCATCTTTGATCGCTTCAAAACACTCATCAGCATACATGAAATGCGTGCTCGCGATGGCTCTTTTCATGAGGTGAAGGTCAACACCTCTGGCTTCGATCTCCCAGGTTTGTTCGCTTAATCCAAAATCGATGAACACAACCTCGCCCATGGGGGTCAAAATCATGTTTGAAGTTGTCAGGTCTCCATGCACTATCCCGCTACCATGAAGCCTTCCAACGAGTTCACCAATGTGCTGGCAGAGTTTTCTCCTTTCATCCGACGGCAAATCGTTTAGAACGTGTTTTACCTGTTTTCCCTCAACATACTCCATAATTATTGTTGAATTCGCAAGGTCGACGAGAAAAATGATGGGAGTTGGAACCCCTGCTTCCTTAGACTTGTGCATAACTTGAGGTTCATGCCTTGTTCTTTGGCTCTGGATTTCTTTGTCCAGCTCTGGCACTCGGTACTTCTTCGAAAGCCTTTTTTTTAGGATCACTTTTCTGCCAAGCCAGTTTTCCAGGTAAAGGCTGGCTTCAGCGCCTTTTTTAATCAACATCTCGGTTTTCAACCCATGGAACCTCAACCTCGTCGAGGCGCCACTTTAACTTAACAAAGCTTTTCTCAACAGGAACATTCATGCCATACTTATAGCAGAGAACTCCTGTCCAAGCGATCATTGCGCCGTTGTCAGCTGAATATTCTCTTGGCACAACTGAGAACTTTGCGTCGTGCTCCTCTGCCATTGTTTTAAGCATGGATTGAAGCCTTCTGTTCGCTGCGAGGCCTCCTGTCAGCAAAACCTCGCTTTTTTCAGTGTGAGCCAAAGCCCTCTCGGTTACTTCTGAAAGCATAGAGAACGCTGTTTCCTGAAAACTGAAACAAATGTCTTCCATCTTGTTTTTTCTTTTGTGGAGAAGACTAACCGCAGCCGTTAAGAGTCCACTGAAGGACAGGTCCATTCCCTTCACTGTGTAGGGCAGCGAGATGAACGTTTTCCCTTTGGCAGCCATCTCCTCAACCAAGAGCCCTGGAGCCTTTCCTCCTTCAAGTTTTAAGGCTGCTTCCCTCGCGAAGACATCTAGGCAGTTTCCGACCGCTATGTCTAAGGTTTCGCCGAAAACGCGGTACCTATTAGCCTCATAAGCAGACACGATTGTGTTTCCCCCAGAAACATACAACGTGACCGGGTCCCTTGCTGCGGTTGTTAGCTTGCCAATCTCGATGTGAGCCACGCAATGGTTTACGCCGACAAGTGGAAGGCTTAGGTATGAGGCTAGAGCTCGGGCAGCTGTCGCTCCTGTTCGTAGACAAGGACCCAATCCAGGTCCCTGCGAAAAGGCTATAATACTTAATTCGTTAAGACCGATCTTTGACCTTTTTAGTGCTTCTGCAATGACCTTGCCAGCTACGTTTGCGTGGTGTCTCGCAGCCTCTCTTGGGTGTATGCCGCCTTTTTCAGGGGTGTACGAGTCGTTTACGTTGGCTAGTATTTCACCTTTGAAGGAAACGATGCCTACGCCGAAATCGTCAGCTGAGCTTTCGATGCCTAGACAGTAGCCTTTTGTCACGAAATCAACTATGAAGCGTAGCTCTTAAAATCGTATCGGCTAGCAGTTTCTCACTTTTGAGTCTATACTTTTTTATGTGACTCTGTGATATATTATATGGAATAAAGAATTGGGGAAGGCTTGATGCCGAAGCAGGTTGATTTGGAACAAAAGGCGTTGCAGCTCGTAATGAACGCTGGAGAACAGGGGCTTCTGCAATCCGAGTTGTGGCGGAACGTGGATGCCAGCAGCAGGGAAGGCTCCAGAATCTCTTTGAAGCTTGAGAAAAAGGGATTGATTTATCGTGAAAAGGAGCTTTCAAACGGTCGCTGGACCTATAGGCTGTTCTCAATGAGGCAACCTGTCTCCATAGACTCAATTCTGACATGTCCCTGCTTGACATGTGGGGAAAGCATAAGGTGCGGGGCAGGTGGAAGAGTGTCACCGAGCGACTGTGATACGCTTACCTTATGGATTCTAGGCTCCTATCAAACGGAGACTGGTCCTTCTGGTGACAGCTAATTGCCCAAAAACTGGGTGAGAAGGCACAGGAAAGACTACTTTTACTTAAAGGCAAAAGAGGAAGACTACAGGTCGCGTGCCGCGTATAAATTAATCCAAACAGCCCAAAAATACCAGTTCATAAAGCCGTGCGACGTTGTTGTGGATTTGGGTGCTGCACCTGGCGGCTGGTTGCAGGTGGCAAGAAAAATAGTTGGCACAAAAGGTTTCGTGTTAGGAGTAGACTTAGTAGACATCAAGCCTTTGGAATACACTAATGTCATAACGATTGTTGGAGACATAACTGAACCTGAGACAGCGAACCGTATTGAGGCGATTCTGCCACGTAAAGCGGACGTCGTAATTTCAGACGTCTCTCCGCATGTGTCTGGAATATGGGAGGTTGACCACGCACGGCAAATTGACCTTGCCCATAAATCGATGCAGATCGTTAGTTTGGTTTTGAAGGGCGATGGAAACTTTTTTGTTAAAGTGTTTCAAGGCGAGCTTTTCAACGGTTTCCTCAACTCGGTGAAAAAATCTTTCATTGGTGTCAAAGTTATTAAGCCAAGAGCCAGCAGGAAAGAAAGCGCAGAAATCTATATTCTTGGATTAGGCTTTAAAGACAAAAATGTGATAGCTGATTCTCTTGAAGGCTAATTGTTCTGGGCTACTTGTAAGATTGTTTCGACGGCTGTGTTAAGTCCGTTTAGTCCTGAAATTTCTTTTTGGATTTCCTCGTTTCTTTTTTGGTAACTTGTGTCTGACAACATTTTATCTATAACTTCGATAAGTGTGTCTTTGCTCACGTCTTCTTGGTTCAGAACCTCTGATATGCCTAGTTCTTTAACTCTTAGGGCATTGTTAACTTGTTCAGTGTGGCTAGGCGTCGGGATGAGAACCATCGGTTTCCCGTAACAGATGCTCTGCGTTATTGTTCCATGCCCAGCTCTGGACACGACGAGGTCGCAGGTTTTAAGATACTCAAACCTGTTTGGAATCCAACCATAGACAGACACGTTTCCTTTGTGGATAGGCTTTATGGACGAGTTGGGGTATCCAAGAGACATAACAACATGATAGTCCTTTGGAAGGTCCAAAATAATCTGGCGAAGCAAACCCGTAATGTAAGCGCGTTCCTTAGTTGGACCGCTGATAGGAAGAAAAATAAGTTTTGAATCAACATTCAATCCTAGTTTGCTTCGCAGTTCTTCCTTGCTTGGAAGGTCATCTGGGTGAACAGGAAGGATCGGTCCAATTAGCTTAACCCTTTTTTGATAAGCCTTAGGTATTCTTAGGTTTCCTTCTGACAAGACGTAAGGTGGCGGAAAATCAGGTATCATAAGATGCGTTGCGCCACTTGTCCACAGTTTTCCAATCATGGCGAGAGCTCCTGTGTCAACGAGCTTGGCTAATCTTAAGAGTCTTGACCTCCGGGGAATGATGATTTGAAACTGGTTGAGGATGCACACGTCTGGAATGTCCAGTATTTTCGCTGCAAGCAACGGAGAAACCCTTGAGTCAGAAATGACCACATCTGGTTTAAAGGCACGCATGAACCTGATTTCTGTTTCAACCTGCTGTGTTAGAGTGAAAGAGGCTAAGATGGGTCCTGGGTTGGCAACGGTTTGTCTGAAATCAACTGTTCCGTCTGCCTTAACTACAAAGCCAACAGCTGGAGCTTTAACGACTGGAAATCCTGTTTGTTCAATGTATTTTACGCCGTCTCTGTAGGTTGAGAACAAGACTTCGACTTCTTTTTCTATAAGTTTCTCAGCAATCGGAATACATCGGCCAGCATGTCCAAGTCCGATCCCGCAAACGCCAAAGTAGATTCTCATGTTTTAGCCTCCTCTTAGTTATTTCAGCACTCCTGCATGGTCAATGGATGGCTGATGGTTGGTTAAACTTAGAAACATCGTAAACGTTCTTAACGATTTTGGAAGACCATGCCTATTTTACGAAAAATTGATTCAACACTCAGCATTGCTGTAGTTTACTGTTAAGGAAATAAGTGTTCAGTTTTTTCCATGTAGGTGGTTGGTTCAGTTTCTTTCACTGTGCCGTTGTCAACGTCCAAAATATAGACAGTATGAATATGAGCGTTCTTTATTTCATCAAGACTCACTGGAGGATTGCTGTAGTACAGGTCGCAAAGGGCTTTAACAGCCATTATCTCGTCGCTTCGGCGGTAGCGTGGGGGTTCAAGTAAAACTTGAGGGATCGGCATCACATAGTGCGGAGGAACAGCTAATCCAAACTTTTCAGCGAAGCCACTGTATCGGGTAATTTTACTGGCTATCCGAGCTTTAGTGTAAGTTGAAGGATCAAGGGCATACTCAGGCGGAATATAGCCAGTTTCAACCTCAACTATCAATGTGCCAAGCCCCTTCGACGCATAAATGTCGCATGATAATCTGTTAAGGCTTTTTTCTAAATCGACATAATATCCAGCGAGGACAAGATATTTCGCGCAGACGAGCTCCATAACGGAATGGTTAATCTTTACAAGATTGTCATCATGAAGAACTATCAAATGATCTCTTAACCTTGCGATTTCTTTAGAAACGTGTTCCTCCTCGCCTTGGCAAAGTTTCTCAGCCAAGAAATTAAGGTCTTTGTCGAATTCCTGCACACGGAATACCTCAAACCATACAAAATATTGTATAAATCAATTTAAATTTTTTCACTATAATCACTAATGGCACATCTAAATGCCAAAAACCTCCATCTCTAAAGTCTCTTTGCCGATCTTACGAGTAGGAGACCTGTGCTAGATATCTTGACTTGTTTCTTGACCTGTTTGTCAAAGAAAACTGTTATCAAATCTCTAAATCCTTGAAAAAATAAAAACTAGGAATCTGCGAACAACTGGACTTTAATCTTTTCATTTCTAAAATAAAGAGTACTATTCAGTTTAATTATTTGGGCAAAAGCCTTAAATCTTTGCGAAGTATAAATTAGAAATCCCAAGCTGGGAAGTACGCTTCAAGTGTTGCATTGAAGCAATGAACGCGCCAAACAAAACAGCTGAAGAATGGCGCGTGACAAAAACATTGCATCAATGGGCTGGACAACATTAAAAGCGCGATGCGTTAAGGTGTTGAGAGCATCGGACGAAACGGCTGAAGACCGATGCACGTCAAAGACAACACCCAGACGGGTTGGACAGCGCCTGAGGCTTAGACTCAGCTTGGAACTTTTATTCAACAAACACTCAGGACTGGTTTATTTTTTAGTTTAACACATGATAGTTATAGGCTGCTAAAAGAAGTATGCCGTATATTCCAGTTCTTTTTCCTCTACTTGAGATTGTTCAAATTTCCTAGAAAGAAGACATTTAATAGCCTTCCCGAAATCGTCACGCTACTTATAAAAATTTTTTTGAGCTTACTTAACATTTCAACTGATCTTTCTTTTTCTCTGATAAATAATGGATTATTGAAATGTTTCGAGAAAATAGTGTAGCAATATATGCTTATAATCTGTAGGTCTGAACCCAAAGTTCGCACTCAATATATAGTATATTCAAACTAGTTTGAGTATACTATAAAATCAACAAATATGAATTGTTTGGTGAAAAAAATGAAGGTTGGCTTTATAGGATTGGGTAAACTAGGGTTACCTGTTTCTGTGGCTATGGTGCATAAGGGTCATGAAGTTTTTGGCTTTGATATTGACTCAACTAAACGTTCACTTTATAGGCGAGGAAAAGCAAACTTTTTCGAACCCGAGATCGACAGCAAACTCCAAAACGCGCTTCATTCAGGTCTTCATATAGTTGATAGTGTTAAGGACGCCGTTCGGCATTCGGAGATTGTTTTTGTCGCAGTTCCTACACCGAGTAGACCAGATAATAGTTTCGATACGAGCTACGTTCTCGACGCAGTCTATTTTATGGGGACAGAATTAAAAAGTGTCAAAAGAAGAGTAGTTGTCACCATTGTATCCACGGTGCTACCAGGAACTATGCGTTCCGAGATAGCCCCTACACTGCATGAAGCATCACACAAAAAGGTAGGCGAAGAGGTTGGTTTGTGCTATAATGCCAGTTTCATAGCCATGGGCACAGTTATCCAAGACTACTACAATCCAGAATTCGTGTTGATAGGCGAGTCTGACGCTGAGTCTGGTCTAGTTCTTGAGAAATTTTATCAGCCCATTGTTCCTCAAAGCGTTCCAAGGCTGCATATGACGTGGGAGAATGCTGAGATGGTTAAAATGGCATATAACACCATGATAGGCTTCAAAATAGTCTACGCTAATACGTTAATGGAAATGTGTCACAAACTAAAAACAGGAGACATTGATGTTGTAACGAACGCCCTCTCAAAAGGAAACGTGAGAATAGTTGGTCCGAAATACTTACGAGGCGGCATGGGAGACGGAGGCGGATGTCATCCCCGCGATAATTTGGCGTTGAGTTGGCTAAGTAAGAGACTTGGACTTTCGTCAAACCCATTTGGGTTCGTAATGGAAGCAAGAAGAGCGCAGGCAGAATGGTTAGCGTACCTGCTGATTCATCAGGGGTTGCCTATCGTGATTATGGGTGCGAGGTTTAAGTCTAATACGAATTTAACAGATTATTCTGCAAGCTTGCTTATCAGGGATATTCTACAGAAAAAAGGCTATGACACTTACGTTTACGATCCGATCGTCAACCCACAACTCCCGTTGTCTAGGCCTAGCGCGTATTTGATCGCTCTTGACGAGCCGTTCGTTAGAGAGTTCAAATACGTGAAGGGTTCCGTTGTAATCGATCCTTGGAGATGCCTTAAAGAGAATGAACTGCGCGACATGGGAGTTCAATACATCCCGGTAGGTAGGTATAAAGCATCAGCTTTAGTTAAAACACAGTTCTTACCGTCAAAGAAAGAACTGGCACTTGTATCCTGATAGGAAGGCGTAAAGTATGGATGACGGTTGGAGCGTCGTTCTTCCTGTTAAAGACGAAGTTGATATGTTGGAGAAAAGTCTTCCTTCAGCCATCAACCTAAACCCTGATGAAATTTTGATTGTTGTTGATGAAGGCAACGATTCAGTCCAAAAAATAGCTTACCGCATAGCTCAATCAATGAAGTATGATGGGTTAAGAATCTTAGAGGTTGCTAAGAATCCTCAGTGGCGTTTTCACCAAGCCTGCGTTAGAAGAATGGGATACTTAAACGCCAAATATGACAAGATATTTACTTTTGATGTCGACACTGTTCTTTCAGCCAACATTATGAGAGGTTATGACATAATTGGCAAAGACAATGTATCTTTCGTTACCTTTAGAAAGAAGCTGGCGTCAAACGGATTTAGGAGTACAACACGAACAATACTTTATGAGCTAAGGCGGCATCTCCCAAGAGGACAATTAACAGTCAGCCCAAAGAAGCCATTCATTGGCATTTATTGGCTTTACCGACAATACTATTTGGACCTCGTTCGAGAAGAGGAAATTAGGGAAATATATAATGGAGAAGACGTTTTTGCACAAATGAAACTCGAGCAACAAAGTAAATACCGTCAAGTTCACTTGGATATCGTAGGATGTCAAAGCCTACGAGAAGAGAATGAGGATTTATGGTGGAGACAATACCAATTAGGCTTATGGCTCGGTTTTAGGCAAAGATACTCATACACAACTCCAGCAAATCTTTTACATTTTGGAAAAGTGGTTTTACAAGTCGTATCAAAAATGTATCCAAACATATTAAGAGGATATTTTGCTGGGGTGAAGCTAAAGTCCAAGATTGCTGATGTGGTTGCTAATCGATCTTATGCTGAGATGATAATGCATAGCAAGTTAACGACTAAAGAATGGGTTTTCTCCTATCCAGATAGTGAAGAGGTAAAATGTTTAATTGCGTAAAGTGTTGATGCTTGTGAAAAAAGTGGGATTCCTTGGGATCAAAATAAACGTGCAAAAATTTCGAAATGTATATTTTTGATTATATAGGGAGAGCGAAGCAGTTTGGAAATAGTGAAAGATGAAGAGCCAAAAAGGCTCTTGTTTACCCGGAAAAACAGTTCGGTTGTAGAATTGATCATCCTACCAGACATATTTGGACAAAAACACGTTGGTTACATTCACAAAGTATTCACGG
>Ga0129298_10000903_pt1 | contig 12238 bp, 11 predicted proteins | sample I19B2metaG_FD_94707 | JGI IMG/M metagenome (GOLD analysis project Ga0129298, IMG submission 94707) | Lake sediment bacterial and archeal communities from Gulf of Boni, Indonesia to study Microbial Dark Matter (Phase II) - ​I19B2 metaG | ecosystem: Environmental > Aquatic > Freshwater > Lake >... | reverse complement strand
GACTTATGCCTGTTCTGTTCTGGCTGCGTCACCGCAGAATCGACTGGCGCCAGACGGCGCTGGCCGCGTTCGTGCTGCTCATTGGTGTGCTGCTCGTCTTCTTCACTGCCGGTGTGATCAAGACTTTCCTGCTCGAAGGCAGCGCCACCCACGGCGCCAGCCTGGTGATAAACTGGAAGCACTTCGGCACTGTGGCCACCTGGAACTTCGGCGGCTTCTTCCCTCCGGGACCGAACGGTCGAGTGCCGATCTTTTCATGGCGATTTCTACAGGATGTCGGCCCTCTGCCTTTCCTCCTCATCCCTGTCTTGGTCTGGTGGTTTTTGCGCTCGGAGTGGGTGGCGGTTCACCTCGCCGCCAGCGCCTTGGTCGCCCTCTTCTTCTCCACCGCGCTCAGCCTGACCAGATACCCGGAGAATACCTATCGCTTCGTCAACCTCTGCGTGATCCTATCGACCATCCCGATCGGCGTCGCGCTATCGGCGTTCCCGCGCGCGTTCAATCGCAAAACGGCCCGCCACGTCGCCGGGGCAGCCGTCGCCGCGCTGCTCTTACTCTGCATCGTCACCTGGCCGCTCCTGCACGTCGGGGTGGTGGCCACCGCCACTTACGGCAAGAAGCTGTTTCCGCCTGCTGACGGCGGACACCTTTACAACCCGGCCGCCATCGACTTTCTGACCGACAACACCGATTTCCATAAAGGGGTACTGAGCATCCCGTACCAGTGCTGGGCCGTGCTCGGCTCCGGGCAATGCGCCCCGACCGGAGGCTACGTGGGTGGCCTGGAGGAGTTTCGGCGCGACAGTAGCAAAGCGGTCAAAGCGGTTGACCTTGATCTATTTCGTAAGCTGGGAGTGCGCTACCTGTACGTAGAGCCAGCCGGCGCCAACGATTGGCAACGACAGCGCATCGCTGAACTGTCGGCGGCTGGCGAGCTACGGCAGGTATGGGTTGCGCCTAACCAAGCATCCATCATCTACGAGCTAACCGGAATTTGAATCGGTCGTGATCGGCGGCCTCATCTTCGGTGTGGGCTTTGGCCTATTGGGTTATTGCCCGGGGACTCTGGCTGGAGCTGCTGGACAAGGTTCAATCATTCCTGACCATACCGCGGATAGCCGCATTCTTTCCTGAAGCGTCTCCTCCACTTGTTAAGACAGCGGTGCTCTTCTTTTCTTGCTTAAACAAATAGATAGAGAATTTGAAAAAGTCAAAAAGGGTTTCTTGTTCAAGATCAAACCATATGCTATGTTTTTTTTATGGCTGAAGTGTGGGATACGATTATCATTGGTGCAGGAATGGGTGGGCTCACGGCTGCGGCCCATTTGGTCAAGGCAGGTCTTAAGGTTTTAGTCTTAGAGAGAAACCCCCATATCGGTGGAACAGCCTATGTCTATCACAGGAAGGGATTTACCTTTCCTATGGGACCCCTTGGGTTCAGTCATCCAAAACTCATTCAAGAGACCCTCAAAGATTTGGGGGTTGGAGAAAATTTGAAACTCTCCAGAGTTCATTACAGGCTTAGAGCCTTCGATCTGAATATCCTCCTCTCATTACCTTTTCATGAGATGGTAGAAGAGTTAAAAAGAATTTTTCCTTCAGAAGCCAACGGTGTGGGAGAGTTCTTTAATGAGGCAATGGTCATGAGTCCTTCCGATCCCCTCTCAGCTAAAAAACATCATGATATTTCAGCCTCGGAATATCTTTCTCGTCTCATCAAAGACTGGAGGCTTCGTAGGATTCTTGGAAGCATTGGTACAAGGGAGCCATACAGTGGCCTTCCCCTTCTTGCTGCGATGTGGCACCTCATGTGTAAGGAGGGTATCTGGTACCCCATTGAAGGTATGCAATCTTTTTGCGATCGATTGGTAAAGGCGATAATGAATCCCCAAAACAGTGGACAAGGTAAGGGAGTTGGAGAGATTCGATTAAGAACAGAAGTCATTAAAATTCGAGTTGAAAAGGAGAAAGTCTTGGGTTTGATCCTCAAGGATGGAACTCTATTATTCTCCTCTTCTGTCATTTCGAATGCTGATTACAAGAACACCTTTATTAAACTATTAGACTCTGAGGCGATTCCTCCTGAGTGGTATGATTCAGTGTCACGTGCCCAGCAAACAAGTTCTGTTTTTCAAGTCTGTCTGGCAGTGGATAAAGGTAAAGCAGATTTATCGGCATTTCAAAAGGCCAGCAGGCTAATCTATAGAAGAAATGGGAGGAATGCACAGGAAAGAGAGAGCCTTGACTGGAACGCTCAAGAGATTGATCCTGATGCACTCGCTGGCCAAGAACTGGAAGTGAGCCTATGGGGAAAGGAGTGGGAAGTGGTAGGCTCTGAAGGGAGAGCACCTATTGTGATCCGGGCCGAAGCGGAATATGACCACTTTGCCAAATACCGATTGGGTTGGAGGCAAAGGTCTTTAGAATATCAAGGGTATAAAACACGACTTGCTCAAGCTCTCATTCGAGAGATCAACCATTTAATTCCAGGAATTGAAAAAGCGATTTTGGTGATGGATGTAGCGACCCCTCTTACCTTCGAAGATCAAGGAGGTCGGAGTGGAGGGGCGGTTGCCGGGTGGTCATGGAATTATGAAGATTTTCACGATGATCAGTCAAAAGAACTGATACTCACACCGATCAAAGGTCTCTACATGGCTGGATATCAAGCCTTCTCAGCCCTCTTTATGGGAGGCATTCCCACAGCTATGGAGAGCGGAAAACGCGCAGCTCAAGCTGTCCTTAAGGGAGTTGGTCCCATTGAAGAGATCATGATCCCTGGTTAGAATCAATACACCATGGGCAAAAAATTATGTCTTCTTAGAAATAATTGGACCAAAATAAGGCGTTTTCAATCCTGCTGCGGCCGTCCTGGAGACCCAGGCTGTCGACAGGTTGAAGAAAAACCTCGGTGAGGTCTTAAAAAGAAGGGATGAATGAACCGATTCAAGAAATGGGCAAGTCGCGAGTATAGTCTGGGGGTTCATTTCATGGAAAAAATTAAACTTGGGATTAGCACTTGTTTGCTGGGAGAGAATGTCCGTTACGATGGAGGCCACAAACTGGATCGTTTTCTCACCGACACGTTAGGACAATATGTGGCGTATGTCCCTGTATGTCCTGAAGTAGAGTGTGGCCTACCTGTCCCAAGGGAGTCCATGCATCTCGAAGGAGATCCCGAATTTCCTCGGTTAGTAACTTCAAGGACGAAGCAGGATATGACCGAACGCATGGTTGGATGGGCTAGGAAACGTGTTGTTGAGCTTGAGAAAGAAGGCCTCTGTGGCTTTATTTTCAAGAGTGATTCTCCGAGCAGTGGCATGGAGCGCGTGAGGGTCTACAATGAAAAGGGCATGCCCGTCAAAAGAGGTGTCGGCATGTTTGCAAGAATATTTATGGAACATTATCCTCTCCTTCCCGTGGAAGATGAAGGCCGTCTTCATGATCCAAAGCTAAGGGAGAATTTTGTTGAACGTATCTTCACATTAAAAAGATGGAGAGAAGTCCTGATGAGGAAAGAAAGCCGTGGGAATGTGGTTGATTTTCATACCTGTCAGAAGCTGTTGATTCTTTCTCACAGCCCAAAGCATAGCCGGTTGATGGGAAAGCTTGTGGCCAGAGCTAAGGATATTCCATTGAAAGAGCTTTACCAGCAATATCAGACCATCCTCATGGAAGCCCTTCAATTGAAGACCACTCCAAAGAAAAATGCCAACGTCCTCATGCACATGATGGGTTATTTCAGGGAGCAACTTTCTTCCGACGAAAAACAGGAATTGTTAGAAGTGATTGATCACTACCGACAGGAGTATTTTCCATTAATTGTCCCCATTATCCTCATCAATCATTATGTGCGTAAATACAACCAACCATATCTTAAACAACAAGTCTACCTAAACCCCCACCCCTTAGAGCTTCAGCTAAGAAACCATGTGTAAAAATCTGAATATTGTCTGTATGACGAAATTATGATAGATATAAACCGAGTATTACGTTATTTTGGTTGATTTAGGTGATGTATGGAAACAGTTAAAGTTTCACCAAAATTTCAAATAGTTATCCCACGTGGTGTCCGAAAATTTATAGACATTCACCCTGGGGAAAAAGTTCAGGTGATTCCTTATGAGAACCGTATTGAGCTAATTCCCGTGAAGCCAATTGGAGAGTCCCGGGGATTTCTCAAGGGGATTGATACAACCATCGAAAGGGACCCAGATCGAGTATGAATACTTTTGATTCATCCGGGATTATGTTGGGGACGGTCAAGGCATACAACGCAACATTGTGGACTCAAGATGAGGATTTTAAGGGAATTGAGGGAGTACGATACATTGAGAAGAGATAAAATAGAGGAAGTTAGAAGATTAATCTAATTGGTTGGGGTCTGCCCTTGACATTTGATAAAATTATTATTGAATCGGCCTAACAAGAAAAACCAGCGCCTGCCTACAGGCAGGCAGGGACGGCTAAAAAACGCCGGGGTTAGATTCAAACGTGTGAATAGGAAAGGCCAAGGTTACAGTATTGCAGAGGAAGTTGTCTACCAATTCCTGAATTGGGATGCTATGCCTTGGGAGGCATAAATTAGATTGAATAAGCGAGAACGAATTGTGAGAGATTTTAAGTGGCTCTTGGAGATGAAATCAAATCCAAAAACTGCTTCAGGATGCGAGCGGTGGCGCCCCAGATGATGTGTCTTTCATATTGATAGCTATAGATCACTTCTTGTCGACTGCCTCGGACAATCACTCTCTCGCCAAAACATTCCTCGTTAAGCAAGTGGGAGATGGGGACCTCGATCAATTCTTCGATCTCTACAGGGCTCGCCTTAAAGGGATACGGATAGGGGAAGAGGCCAACGAAGGGAGTGACAATAAATTCGGTTATGGTCACAATATCGTCCAATATTCCAATGATCTGAACATCGCTCTCCTTAAGTCCAATCTCCTCATAGGTCTCGCGAAGCGCAGTCGTTTCTAAATCAGAATCCCTTTGATCATGAGCACCTCCTGGAAAAGAGATCTCACCTTTGTGATACTTTACCTGATCGGTCCTTTTGGTGAATAGGATATGGCATTCCTCTCCTTTCTTAAAGAGCGGCACGAGAACTGCCGCATGGGCAAAGGAGGGACGCTCGACCGCTCTTCGTTCTCTTGTAGAAAGAATCTTCCGAAGTTCGCCGATAAAATCTTTTTCGCAATATTTCATTACAAGCACCGTTAGAATGGAATGATGGCCATCCTTCCAGTTTTCCATTATTCCAATGAAGATATCTCCTTTAGAAACTCCTCAAGGGGCATGATCCTCAACAATGGAGAGAGTGCAAAATCCCGATAGAGATTGAGACACCCTTGATGGAAATCCTTGCTTCGGCTGGCTGTGCAATCTTCTAAAAGAATAACTGAAAAATCATGACTGAGTCCATCCATGGCTGTCATCAAGACGCAGACTTCCGTTGTCATGCCTGTCACAATGATGGTTTCCACACCGAGCGTCCGGAGCGTCTGGTCAAGATCAGTTTTGAAGAAGGCACTGAAGCGCCTTTTGGGCAAAATGAAATCGACCGGCTCTGGCTTTAAATCATCTATCACCTCCGCACCCTTTGTCCCCCGAATGGAATGAACCTTCATCTTCCCTTTAAAGATAAAGTCGTCCTCCAAAAAACTATCACAAGCAAAGACGATGGGGAATTCTCTTTTTCGACTCTCCTCTAAAAGTCTTTGGAGGTTAGGGAGAATGGCTCTTCCCTCCTGGAGAAGTGGATTATGAGGGTTCTCTTTCAAATTATCCTTCAACATGTCAACAACAATGATTGCCGGCTTCATAAAGGTTCCTGTTTACTCTAAAGTTTCATTCTGTCATTCCCGTGAAAACGGGAATCCAGAAGTAGAAACTATAATAACTAGATTCCTGCTTTTGCAGGAATGACCAAGCGTGGGGAACGAATATCTTTTACAATTTTAACCTATAAACCTTTAATGCATTTTCGGTGGTCACTTCAGCCACATTTTCAAATGAAATCTTCTTGATCTCTGCCACTTTCCGTGCCGTATAACGAATGTAACTTGGTTCGTTTCTCTTCCCTCGAAATGGAACAGGGGTCAAGAAAGGAGCATCGGTCTCTACTAAAAGAGAATCTAATGGGAGGCGTTTGACGATCTCCTGAAATTTCTCTGCATTTCTAAAAGTGATGCTTCCAGGAATGGAAATGTAGAATCCCATCTCAAGGCATGCCTTGGCCATCTCATAATCCCCGGAAAAACAATGGATGATCCCGCCACACTCCTCTGCCTTTTCCGATTTCAAGATCTCCAATGTCTCCTGATGCGCTTCTCGATCGTGAACAACAATGGGAAGGCCGAGCTCCTTGGCCAATTTGATCTGCTCTCGAAATCTCCTCATTTGGATATCCCGTGGAGAGAGATTCCTAAAGAAGTCGAGGCCAATCTCACCATAGGCCTTTACTTTCTTATTCCGACAAAGTTCTCTTAAAATCGGATAGGTCTCGGTATCTATCTCCTTTGCATTGTGAGGATGAACACCCAAGATGACATAGATCGAAGGGTGGGAGTTGGCAATCTCAAGGGCCCTCTTCCAATCCCTCCTCTCTGTTCCGACCGTAAAGATATATTCCACACCGGCTTCCTTTGCCCTTTGAATGACCTCCTTCAGATCCTTTCTAAAGTCAGGCATCTCTAAATGGGCATGGGAATCGATGAGCATAGTTAACAATCAATGCTAAATAACAAATTCCAAATGTCAAATGAGTGTCAAATCCTAAATGTCAAATATTTTTTAAATTATTTTTCAACTTTGACATTGATTTGGAATTTGAACTTTGAAATTTGACATTATTTTTCAATGTTTACTGCCTGTTCCTTTTACACGATTGAAATAATCGATCAATTCTTTGGCCAACTCTTTGGATCGAATGAGGACAGAGACCTCATTGTTGTTACTTAGAGCATAATAAGTCCAGTTGGTGCTACCCAAAAGGGTGAGACGTCCATCAACGACCACCAATTTCGCATGAGTGGTTTTAAAGAGGGGATCATAAATTACTTCCACACCTCCGTCTGATAAGATCTTTCCGGCAGTTCGATTTCTTTCGGTTGTGCGATCCCTTCCTTCCCTCACTTCCAAGATCACCTCCACCTTCACCCCCCGTTTTTTCGCATCAATTAACTCCTTGATGAGAAGATTTGAAGGGGTATCGGGATAGCGATCATAATATCCCATCTCAAACATCATCACCTGAATCGAAGTCTTCGCCTCTTGGATCACCTTCTTCGCAACCTGAAAATACTGGGCATCGGTTACGAGCTGGATGTCCTCTGCTGGCAGTCCAAAGGAAACTGGGACGCGAAAGGTTAAATTTAAAAAAAGGATGAACCCTACAAGAAATTGACTAGATAGACCCACGAAAAAAGCCCTATTTCTTTCGCTCATCCTCCATCCTCCGTTCTTTTTTCCTATCATCCATTAGAGCTTCTGTTGTATAGACTCCTTTTCCTTTTCCACGAAAAGTACTGATGGATTTTTTGTCGGCTGAGATCATTGCAGTAGCTCGGCGTAGGCGGTCCATAATCGCGCGTCCAAGGCCGACCTCGGGAATGGGTTCTGCTAGGATCAGGTCCAAATTTAGAGCATCCAATCGGCGGATGGCAGAAAAGAGGTTTGCTGCTGCCTCCCTGAAATCTCCCTTCTTCGAAAGGACTTCAACACAGCTGAATTTTAGAAAATGTTTTGATTCCTGAAAGGCAAGTAATCCTATGTCTTTATCTTTAAAGGCAACCAAATCCTTCTCCGACCAACTGAGAACGATCGGTGTGCGTGGAGCATAATGCCTTGGAAGCATTCCTGGAGCAGAGGGTCTCTCTTCATTAACGCTGTTGATCTCCACCTTACCAATAATAGACTCAATCTCTTCGAGCGGCACCCCACCCGGTCTCAATAACCTGGGACCTTTTTCAAAAAAAGAGACGATGGTCGATTCCACTCCTACCTCACACGGCCCCCCATCCAGAATGAAATCAATCCGATCACCTAATTGATCCCGAACATGTTCGGCTGTCGTTGGGCTTAAATAGCCAAAGGGATTGGCACTCGGTCCCACAATAGGAGAACCGACCAGCCTTATTACACTCAATGTCATCGGATGTTTCGGCATCCGGATAGCAACGGTTGGAAGGCCGGCGGTCACGATATCAGGGAGTTCATCCTTCTTTAAGAGAACAACCGTCAGGGGCCCAGGCCAGAATCGCTCTATCAATCTCTTAGCATCGGGCGGAATCTCAATGACCAACTTACTTAGATCTGTGTCATTTGCCACATGGACAATCAATGGATCAAAGTACGGTCTCCTCTTTACTTCAAAGATTCGCGCCACGGCAAGAGGATTGAAGGCATCCGCTCCCAATCCATAAACCGTCTCTGTTGGAAAGGCAACGATCCCTCCTCTCTTGATAATCTCGGCGGCCTGACGAATCGCCTGAGCGTCTCTCATCCGGATTTTCCTTTTTTTAGTTCCTTCGATTTTTCTTCTAATGACTTTCTCATTAAGGATCGGAATTCTTCTAATTTTTTAGCGATCTCAGGATATTTGATCGAGAGGATTTCACAGGCTAAGTACGCTGCATTCTTTGCTCCATCAATTCCAACAGTAGCGACCGGGATGCCCGGAGGCATTTGAACTGTGGAATATAAGGCATCCGCACCATTGAGGGCTCCTGATTTTATTGGAACACCGATAACAGGGAGACTGGTATGGCTTGCCAAAGCTCCGGCAAGGTGAGCCGCCATCCCGGCTCCCGCAATCAACACTTCAATACCCCGTTTTCTCGCGTTCTTAGCATATTTAGCCGTCTTCTCGGGCAGTCGATGGGCTGACCTGATCTCCATCTCATAAGGGACTCCCATCTCCTTTAAAACTTCGGCTGCCTTCTCCATAACAGGCAAATCGCTCTCGCTCCCAATCAGAATCCCGACCAAAGGCTTCTTCATAAAACCCCTCCTCTAAAAACGGAACCATGGAATACCGGAACGGTGGGATGTTGGGCAAAAGGGCAGGAAATATTTTTTGCCACTCCATTATTCCAATATTCCATATCCCCTGGATTTTCTATGTTATCTTAAAAAATTACCTTGAAATTCACAAGAGAATAAAAAGCCCTCTCGTCATTGAAGACAGAGGGCTCTGCTCAAAGTATAATAAATGGGTACCAGTTATTAAACAGAAACTCTTCTTCGTACCGCCATCTTTCTTCTTAAAACCGCTTTGACTACCTCCATTGAAATGAATACCACAATGCCAAAGAGTAAAATGATCCCAATATCAGAGGCTGAGGGTTTGGTAATCCCGAAGGCATCGCGTAAAGATGGAATCTGGATCAAAAAAGTAATCAATGCGAATTCCCATATGAGGGCTAAGAGGAGCCACTTATGGGGAGGTGCCTTAAAAATACTATATCTCATTGAACGGAAGTTAAGGGCAATGATAAGCTCAATGATGATAAAAAGGAAGAACGTCTCTGTCCTTGCATGGGAGATGTCATAGAGCTCGTGGTAGAAGAGGAAGAAGAAGAAGGGGATCTCGATGAACAGAGCAAGGAGAATAAACGCCCTCACATCCCATGAAAAGACACTTTCCTTTGGATCCCTCGGAGGCCTCTCCATGATATCCGGATCAGGCGGAGCCACACCTAAGGCAAGGGCCGGAAGGCCATCGGTTGCCAGATTCATATACAATATGGCTGCCGGCAGAAGAGGTAAATATTCAGGACCTGAAATCAGCACCACTCCTCCAATGACCACGACCTCTGTGATATTACACCTGAGAAGGTAGGTGAGATATTTCTTGATATTGTCATAAATCCATCTTCCACGCTCAATCGCCTTCACAATGGTGGCGAAATTATCATCACTCAGAACCATATCCGATGCCTCTTTGGTCACCTCCGTTCCGGTGATCCCCATCGCCACTCCAATATCAGCATGCTTCAGCGCAGGAGCATCATTCACACCATCCCCTGTCATGGCAACGACTTCACCCTTTGCCTTCCATGCTTTGACGATCTTCAATTTATCCATTGGCGACACCCTGGCATAAACAGTTATCTTATCAACGATCTTCTCAAAATCCTCTTCAGTAATTTTTTCTAATTCTTCACCGGTCAATACCCTGTCGCCTTCTTTATAGATACCTATCTCCTTTGCGATGGCCACGGCTGTAAGTCTATGGTCTCCGGTAATCATAATGGGCTTGATCCCTACCTGCTTGCATACTTTTGTTGCCTCAATCGCTTCCTCCCTCGGCGGATCCATCATCCCTGCCAGACCGATAAAGACCATATGGTGCTCGAGATATTCCTCTGTGCATTCAATTGGATCAGGACATTCGCGATAGGCAAACCCAAGAACCCTTAAGGCTCCCTGTGCCATTTCTTCATTTACTCTTAAAATCTGACCCCTCTCTATCTCCTTTAGCTCCCTTACCCTACCATCTTCTAAAATATGGGAGCACCTTTCCAAGACCACTTCCGGAGCACCTTTCATGAAGGCCGTTCTTCCGCCATCCTGCATTTGATGGATGGTGGTCATGCGTTTTCTCTCTGAACTGAAAGGGATTTCCTCAATCCTTGGATTTTCAAGTCTCATTTCAGTTTCATGAAATCCTCCCTTTACTGCTGCCACCACAAGGGCACCCTCTGTCGGATCGCCTTTGATCATCCACTTGCCCTCTTTCTCTTCTAAAATGGCATCACTGCAAAGGAGTCCTCCTTGAAGAAGCAACCGTAATGACGGGTCATCTGACGGATGGATGATTTTAGATCCTCTAAATTCTCCTTCCGGTGTATAACCCACGCCTGTCACCTCTAACCATCTACCTCCGGTAAATATCTTCCTGACCGTCATCTCCCCCTTGGTTAGCGTCCCTGTTTTGTCCGAACAGATCACTGTGGTGCACCCCAGGGTCTCCACGGCCGGCATCTTTCTGACCAAGGCGTTTCTCTTAGCCATCTGATGCATCCCAATGGCCAGGGCGCCCGTGACAATGGCCGCCAGTGCTTCAGGAACGGCTGCCACGGCAAGGGCGACTGCAAACATCACCATGGTGACAATGAATGGGAAATCGATCTTGCCGCTCATAATTTCTCTGACGACACTTATTCCCGCAACGAGAAAACATATGATGAGAGAGATGATACCAAGCCACTTGCCTATCTCTTCTGTCCTTTTTTCAAGGGGAGTCTTTTCAGCCTCGACAGCCGTTACCTCCTCTGCAATCTTTCCAAATTCTGTATTCATTCCTGTGGAGGTGACGACAGCTTTACCTCTACCATAGGTGACAGTCGTTCCAGTGAAGATCATATTTTTCCTATCGCTGACACGAACATCCTCTGGCAGAGGCTTTATATCTTTCCCGACTGGAACGGACTCTCCTGTCAGCGGTGCTTCATCACATCGCAGGGAGTGGTTTTCTATCAATCTGGCATCGGCAGGGATCTTATCTCCTGCTTCGAGAAGCAGGAGATCGCCCGGAACGAGTTCTTTCGATGGAATCTCCTCTTCTCTCCCTCCCCTCAAAACAGTGATGGTTGGAGAGAGCATTTTCTTGAGTGCCTCCAGGGCGCGTTCGGCCCGATATTCCTGGATAAATCCAAGGACCGCGCAGAAGACGACGATGACAGCGATGATGATCGCATCAACCACCTCCCCAACGAGTGCTGAAAGAACGATGGCGATGATGAGGATGACGATGAGGATGTTTTTAAATTGATTGACGAAGAGGGTGAAGGGTGAAACCTTCTCCTCTTTTTTCAGTTCATTGTAGCCATATTTCTCAAGGCGTCTCTTTACTTCATCCTCCGATAGCCCCTTATGCTGATCTGTATCAAGTTCCTTCAGGACTTGAGTTACCTCTAAGGAATGCCAAGCTCTTTCTGCCATAGATATACTCCTCCCTAAAATGTGGCAAAGATGCTATGCTAATGAATGATTTTTATATTATAGATCTGAATAAAAAAGCAAGACCTTAAGAGGCTGCTCTCTATTTCCACATCTCCAAAATCTAAAAGAGAGACGATCGAAGATATATTATATAACCCCCATCCCTTTCAGCACGGAGAGCATGACGGCCGCAGCCATCACGGAACCAACCTGGCCACCTGTGTTGGCTCCCATCGCATGCATCAGGAGATAGTTTTTCGGATTATACTTCTGGCCTTCTCTCTGCACG
>Ga0129298_10000902_pt1 | contig 12244 bp, 13 predicted proteins | sample I19B2metaG_FD_94707 | JGI IMG/M metagenome (GOLD analysis project Ga0129298, IMG submission 94707) | Lake sediment bacterial and archeal communities from Gulf of Boni, Indonesia to study Microbial Dark Matter (Phase II) - ​I19B2 metaG | ecosystem: Environmental > Aquatic > Freshwater > Lake >... | reverse complement strand
TTATTTCTCCTATTTATCCTGTATTCAACCATTGTTCTGGTTACCCGCTCCAGATATCCCATTCTTTGCAGGGTCATGATGTGTTCGTGCACGGTCTGAATATCCGTATCCAGTCGAGCAGCAAGCTTTTTGGCGAAGGCCGGGCCTGAGTGATGAATATAAGAGAGGATTTTCAGTTCGATGTCAGAGAGTTCACCATTATTAATGCGAGAACCCATTGGCTTTGTCGATTTCATTCAACCAGACCTCTTATCTTTTAGGGCTATTTGAGTGATGAATCTTTTGATTTCTGCATATGAACCGTTATTCCACGATCACTCAGGAGTTTGGACAAGGGACGCCCGAAAATAAAAAGTTCAAACTCAGCCTTTAGTCCCAATTCGGACAGGGCATAGGAACGTATGGCTAAGTCTTTACGGACAAGTTCAGTAAGTTTTGCGAGTGTTTTTGATTTGTCGGTTCCCTGGGATAAAGTGAGGATTAAGTTTTCTACCTCGTGAAGAGGGCAGTCTCTCTCATGGGTCTTAATGACCCAGAGTATCGGGTCATCAGGGTTGATAATGCCGGTACGGGTAATAGTGTTTTTGCCGATGATGGATATGAGTTCTGAGGTGTCCCAGCATTTCAACAGACGGCATTCCAGGAAGCGGTTCTCGTAAATCGTGCATGAGGCTTCTTTTTGATCATAAAAGTAACAAGACCAATTGTTTTCTTTCCCGACAACCTTAATGAGTTCTTTTTGAACTGGTTCCAGTTTTCCACTGAGGGGATTGAGCGCTAGCTCACCTTTCCTGATGGTTACTAAATGCTGATATCCTACGTGTCCAGCAAGAAGGAGTTTTTTGTCTTCATGGTGAAGAATCGGACCTCCCTTCAGACAGCACGTGCCGCAACGCATACATTGAGTGATATTTTTTTGCATTGAATTTTTTATTTTTAATCTTCCATCATACTTCTCAGATTCTTTATTCTTTTTTCAAGATCATCCCTATCAATAAAGTTCCTTTCTACCAACCCCGGCAGGATGTCGCTTTGGAGTGCAAGCAAAAGCTGTTTCCCAAATCCCCTTTCAGCACATATTCTGTCAATCACACTATGGTCAGAAATGTTGTTTTCTTTTGCAACGATTTCAGCAAACTCATGTGCAATAATTCCTGTTGTAATATCATCATCTATTCTATAGAGAACAGAAATTGCATAAACTTCCTCTTTACTTTTATAAATAAATTCGGGCTGAAACTCTAGAATTTTTTTAAATTCTTCAATGGTGAGGGCCCAGCCAGTTGAAAATACGAGGAGCTCGGGATAGGGTTTAATGAGAGAAACCCTTTTTTTAATGTCACCAAAGCTTTCCCGAACCTTAAGAAAAAGCATTAATATTTTCTCTTCCATTTTCTTAATCTTTGCTTTATTGTTTCAGGATTGTCAACTGGAAAAGTTCCCGGTGTCAAGGCAAAATGAAAATGTCCGGTTTTCGGAGTTTCCTGAGTTTTCAGATAGTCGTCATGTACAAAAAGCTAAACAGTTGGATATTTTGAATAAATCTGATACCATGTAGTATGAAAAGTATAACAAGAATTCTCTTTGCAACTCTGACTTTATCACTCATTTTCTTACATCCTGTTTCTGCAACAGAGCCTGAAGAGGGAGACAAAAGAGGGACTATCTCTGTGACAGGCGTTGCATCAGAGTATTATCCTCCGGATATCGTTACCATAACCCTTTCTGTTGAGACCATATCTAAGACTGCGTTGGATTCAGTTGCTCAAAACAGCATGAGAGCAGAAAAAGTTGTAAGCAAATTAAAAACCCTCGTCGATCCTTCTTCCGGGGACTCCATCAAAACCTTATCCTATTCAGTCAGACCTGTCTATGAATATGATAATGTGAAAAAGAGGAATGTGCTTACAGGTTACAGGGTCATAAATCAAGTAACAGTGAGGACAAAAAAGATAGAGACCGTCGGTGCCCTGATAGACAAGGCGATAGAAAACGGAGCGAATCAAGTTCAGGGCATTACCTTTTCCCTTGCCGATGAAAAGGACTACTGCAATAGCGTGCTTAAAAAGGCTACAGCAGGGGCTGAAAGGGAGGCGTCTGTTGTTGCTCAATCCCTCAATGTGAAGATTGCCGGTGTAAAACATATCTCTCCATCATGCAGAAAAGAAGCTCATTATCCTGTTCACGGGGAGATGCTCATGGAAGCTAAGGCTGCTGAAACCCCGGAAACTCCCATAGAGCCAGGTGATATTGCAATATACGGAACAGTCAATGTGGTTTTTTACATAAACAAAGAGTAAGTATATTAATCAAAAAGGGGGCATTATCATGGCAGACGCAATAGTAGTAACCTATGAGTGTAAACGATGTGGTACAGAGATAGTTGTTTCAGAAGCATTGGGAGCCAGGGTCAGTCCTATTTATTGCTGTGGGATGGAGGTAACAAAGATATCTTCTGTTAAGGAAAAACCAGCAAAAAAGAAGGCAGTGAAAAAAGTAGCAAAGAAGGTAAGCACAAAGAAAATCGCTCAAAAGAAAAAACCAGCAGCAAAAAAGAAGACATCCATAAAATAATTGATAAGTAAACTGGCTGCTATCTTGATGATAGCAGCGTATGCCCTTTTTCTTTAACTCTTAAAGCCCAATAGCGTCGATTATTCTTTTCCTCTGTTTTTCGATCGCCTTCTGTCCGTGTTCGAGGGTCGCCAAAATCTCCTTTCTGGCATTTTCTGACAGTTCCTTCCCACGATCTATGATATCGGCAGCCTTATCCTTCATATCACTCGTGAAATCACTTACACTTTCAGCTATATCTTCAGCCAGATCAACAGCGCCCTTTTTTGTACGTTTTGCAGCTTTTGAGATATCTTTTCTCGTCTCACGTCCTGATTTTGGTGCATAGAGGAGAGCAATAGCTGCACCGATTAATCCTCCTAACAGAAATGCCCCCGTAATCCTTGTAGCATCTTTATTCATGGTATCCTCCATTGAGAGTTTTCTTAGCTTAATATAAATAAATCAAAGAGTCAATTCTCTCCAGTAGACATTTCAACCTGCCTTGGCTATTATTAAGGTACAAAAGGGGATAGAAGTGAACGGAGCATTATACCATGGGTCATGGAAGATAATTACGATATGGGGGATACCCGTCAGGGTTCATTTTTCGTGGCTTATTGTTTTTGGTTTGATAACATGGTCTTTATCAACTTACTATTTTCCTAAGGAAGCTCCTGCATTGCCAGCAGCATCTTACTGGATAAAAGGCGCTATTGGAGCGTTCCTCCTCTTTGTGTCTGTTACATTTCACGAACTTTCACATTCCTTCGTATCTCGGAAATACAGAATAACAATACTCAGCATTACCCTCTTTATCTTCGGTGGTGTTGCCCAGATGAAGGGTGAGCCACCAACTCCGAAGGCAGAATTCAAGATTGCCATTGCAGGACCCCTTTCGAGTTTCTTTTTATCAGGAGTCTTTTTGATACTCTATAGTGCAGTTTCAAGCACCGGAGTAAAAGCCCTTTTCTGGTGGCTCGCGCAGATTAATCTTATCCTTGGTGTCTTCAATCTCATCCCGGGGTTTCCCATGGATGGCGGAAGAGTATTGAGATCAATCATATGGGGAAAAACAAAAGATTACTTTCATGCTACGAGAAAGGCATCTGGCATAGGGCAGAAGATAGCCATTTTTTTCATTATTTTTGGCTTATTCTCTTTTCTTACAGGGTTTCCGGGAGGATTATGGCTTATGTTTATCGGCTGGTTTCTTTACACAGCTGCCCAGGTAAGCTATCAACAGGTAAGTCTTCAGGAGAATCTTTCTGGCTTAAAGGTCAAGGATGTAATGGTAAAGGATATGGTAACTCTCAGCTCGCGGGTTACTCTTCAGGAGGTGGTAAATGACTATTTTCTCAAATATGGCTACGGAGGGTTCCCTATTTTTGATGATGGAAGATTCCTCGGCATTATAACACTTAAAGAGGTTAAGGATATCCCAAGGGAGGATTGGGCGAAGGTAAAAGTATCGGATGTCTTAATTGCCTACAACAGGGAATGGGAAGTTTCACCCGAAGATGACGTTATGAAAGCTCTGGAATTGATGATTACCAAAGATAAGGGAAGGATTGTGGTGACAGAGAATAATAAAGTTGTCGGCTTAATTACGAGGAACGGGATTGCAAGGTATGTACAGATCATGGGAAAAGAGAGAAGATAGCGCTGCTCCATAAAAAGGAAAAATCAGGGATGGTCTTCCCATCCCTGATTTTATCTAGAAAACCTATTTTGCTGGTTTCTCTGGTGCCGGTACTGGTGCCGGAGCCTCAGCCGGTTTCTCTGGTGCCGGTACTGGTGCTGGTGCCTCAGCAGGCTTTGGAGCCTCAGCCGGTTTCTCAGCCTTCTTGCAGCCAACGCCGAGTGAGAATGATACAAACAGCAACAGCGATAAAAGTATTACTAAAAACTTCTTCATTAACTGTCACCTCCTTTCATGAAGGATTTCCATAAATCTTAGGCCATCATTATACCATAAAAGGTTTGTCAATTTTATAACTGGACATTAAGAAAAATCAAGATATTTTTAACCTATTTGTGTACAACCCCCAAAAGTTTGTGGAAAGGATTTATTCTCATTTATAATATTCAGTGTCCCTTTTTGCTGCTATAGACGTAGGATCCAACACAATCAGACTTCTCATAGGTGATGTCAGAGATCACAGGATTGAAGAAGTACTGTATGAAAGGAAGATAACGCGGTTAGCCGAAGGGATCGATCAGGACAGAATCCTCAGGGATGAACGCATTGAGGCCTCGTTGTCAGTATTAAGAGAATTCTCTTCCCTTATTCAAAGACAGGGGGTTAAAACGGTACGTGCCATTGCTACGAGCGCTTTAAGGGAAGCATCCAATGCAGATATCTTTATAAGAAGAGTTCTTGCAGATACAGGTATCCCTATAGAGGTTATATCAGGCGAAAAGGAGGCAGAGTTTACTCTCAAAGGTATTCTTTCAGCCTTTCCTGATTCATCACTGATTACTTGTCACTCATCACTTATCATTGATATAGGGGGAGGGAGTACAGAGTGGATACTTTGTGAAGGCAAGAATCCTGTTGATATGGGGAGCATCCCTATCGGGGTTATAAAACTTCATGAAAATTTCATCAAGACCGATCCTGTCTCAGAGGCAGATATTTCGGCATTGAGCAGGGAGATCCTCTCTTCTTTAGAAATCCTTAAAGAGAGGACCAAACATCATATGGATAAGAAGACATGCTTCATAGGAACGGCAGGAACCTTTACAACCCTTGCTTCTCTTGACTTGCAACTCGAGACTTATTCAAGGGAAAAAATACATCTCCATAGAATACCTTTCAGCAGACTCTGTGATATGAGGAGAAGATTGTTAGCCTTTCCACTGAGGGAAAGAAAGAATGTAGTGGGTCTTGAACCAGAAAGGGCAGACTTGATTATACCTGGCATACAATTTACAATTAACATAATGGAAAGTTTTACTTTTGATGAATTAACGGTCAGCGATAATGGTCTTCTTGAGGGAGTTCTCCTTGAGACCCAGAAGGAAAGGGATGAAAAAAGTATTCCAGAGGCCCGTAAGCCTTAAACAGGCGCCATTCAGATTCTGTGCAGGGTGTGGACACAGTCTCATACACAGGTTGATTGCCGAGTGCATTGATAAGCTAAACATAAGGGAAAAAGTCGTGGGGATTGCTCCCGTAGGTTGTGCAGTCTTTGCCTATGATTATTTTAATTTTGATATCCTTGAAGCTCCACATGGCAGACCTCCTGCTGCAGCAACAGGACTTAAACGTGCCATGCCAGACAGGATAATTTTTACGTATCAGGGTGATGGAGACCTTGCTGCAATAGGCACAGCCGAGATTATTCATGCTGCTAACAGGGGAGAGAACATCTCGGTATTTTTTGTCAATAACGCAACATATGGCATGACAGGGGGCCAAATGGCACCGACAACTCTTCCTGGCCAGAAGACAAGCACGACACCTTCGGGAAGAAATATTAAGACCACAGGGTTTCCCCTCCGTGTTTCTGAACTCCTGTCCACAATTGAGGGAGCTTCTTATATTGTCAGGACCTCGGTAGATTCCTATAAAAATCTGATAAGGACGAAAAAGGCTATAGAGAAGTCCTTCAGATATCAGATGGAAGGGAAAGGGTTCAGCCTTGTTGAGATTCTCTCGCCATGTCCGGTAGACTGGGGACTTACTCCTAAGGATTCAATCGTATGGCTTCGGCAGGAGATGATGCCAGTATTCCCTCTGGGAACAGTAAAAGATAAATCCAAGGAGGAGAATAGCTGGAAAAAAGAATTATCATAGCAGGCTCCGGGGGACAGGGCTTACTTTTCTTCGGGAGAATCCTTGCCTATGCAGGTATGCTCGAAAACAGAGAGGTGACATGGTTCCCATCTTATGGGGGAGAGATGAGGGGAGGAACAGCAAACTGCACTGTGATCATCTCGGATGAGTTGATCGCCTCTCCAATTGTTAAGAACCCTGACATACTTGTTGTCATGAATGATCAGTCAATCAGGAAATTCCAACCGCAGCTGAGACAGATGGGTATTCTTCTCTTTGATTCATCTCTTATAAAGAACCCAGAGCTGCGTTCTGATATAGAGGTTGTCGGAGTTCCTGCAACAGATATCTCCAAGACCATTGGCAATACAAAATCTGCAAATATGGTATTACTCGGTGCATTGATTGCTAAAACAAAGCTTCTGAAAGAGGGATCAATGTTTGAGGCCCTTGAGGATTCAGTGAACCATAGAAAAGAGGTCGTTGTAATGAACAAGAGGGCTATCAGGGAGGGTATAAGATTCTTTGAAGATAAGAAAGGCTAAGATAGCTGACCTGAAGCAGGCTCACAAACTCATCAATGATTATGCAAAGAAAGAGGAGATGATCCCCAGGTCACTCAGTGAGCTCTATGAAAACGTGAGGGATTTTATCGTATGTGAGTATAATGGGAACATATGTGGCGTCTGTGCGCTGCACATCATGTGGGAAGACCTTGCCGAGATACGGTCTCTCGCAGTAGACAGAGAATACCAGAAAGTTGGCATAGGGAAAGACCTTGTTAAACAATGCCTGAAAGAGGCAAAAGCATTGGGGTTAAAAAAGGTTTTCGCTCTCACATACCATCCTGAATTCTTCAAAAAGATAGGATTTGTGGACATTGACAAATCAAGCCTTCCCCAGAAAATTTGGGGAGACTGTTTACGTTGTCCCCGCTTTCCTGGATGTGATGAGCATGCAGTTATTGTTGAACTGAGAAGTAAGAAATAAGAAGTAAGAAGTAAGAAGTAAGAAGTAAGAAATAAGAAGTGTTTACTGTTGATTTCTTGTTTCCCATTTCATATTTCTTATTTATTCTAGTCGTATCTTAACATATGCCTTTTTCCTCAGTTCATCAATATGTATCTTAAGAAGCCGGTTCAGTTCAGTTTCAGAGAGATAGTTTTCGATCTCTTCTCTCACCGTCTCAAATTCTTTACCTTGAAAATCTTCGATATGTTTTTGATAAAAATCTAATACTTCTTCTTCTCTAACCTTTATGAAGATCCTTATCTTAAGGTCAATATATTCTTTCAGCAGTTCATCCTCAGAAGGTGCCTCCAATCTGATCTTTTTAGCCTCTCTGACAAGGAGGACCCTGTTGACCATTGTATCCAATACTTCCTCTCTTGTGATAACCGGGGTTACCTTCAGTGACTTTGAGTATACCTCCTCTAATTCACTGAGGGTTATTGCCGTATTATCCACAAATGCGACGACACGGTCTTTTATTACAGCAGTAGCTAGTGAATAGTGAATAGTGATTAGTAAAAACATAATGAATAATGAGCAAAGAAAATTGATTAATATTGTTTGGTGTTTTTTAGACTGTTCACTGTTCACTGGCTTAAAAAGCATGGCCGATACTGAAGTGAAGCTCTCCACTACTTTCTCCCTTTTCCCTGTTAAGTTTGTGCCCGTAATCGATGCTGATAGGGCCAACTGGGGTGTTATACCTGAAACCGAGTCCCGTACTGTATTTGAGATTCCCACGGTCTATATCCTTCGCCTTCTGCCAGACGTTACCTCCATCGAGAAAGGCAACGATTCCAACACCTTTGCCGAGAGATGACCTGAGCTCAAAGTTACCACAGAGAAATGCATCGCCGCCAGTTGGGTTTCCATCTGGTCCCTTGGGCCCGAGGGTATCCTGCCTGTAGCCCCTGACCGTTGTTCTTCCCCCCAGAAAAAATCTTTCAACAATCGGGAGCTCTTCGGTATCATGATATCCCCAGGCAAAGCCTGCTCTGAGTGATAAAGCAAGGACAAACCGTTTGCTCAACTGCTGATAGGTACTACCATGAACTAAGAACTTCATAAAGTTCGACTCGGACAGAAGAAAAGGTGAAGTAACTTTGAGTGATATCCCTGAGAGGACACCCTTCTTTGGGTCAAAGGGATTATCCCTTGTATCAAAAACAATTCCAGGCCTTAGACCACTAATAGCAAGAGTTCCTGTGTCTTCTTTGCTCAGGACAACATCTGGTTGAACATCGAATGTGTTTATGAGGGAAAACTCATAATACAATTCTGCCTTCAGGGTATCACTCAATTTTTTCTCAACACCTGCTGTAGCTCCGTACCGGTTCAACCTGTATAATATCTCTCTTGTATCGAAATTGAGTTCTTCTTTGTCTTCATAGATTAAGAATATCCTGAATGGCATTTGCTTATCCAGAAACCAGGGTTCAAGATACTGAAGGATGAATCTTTTCTCAATAGAACTCAGTTCAAACCGTAATGAAGCCTGCCTGTTCATACCCCAGAAATTCCTGTAGCTCAGATCAAAAAATCCCCTGAACCTTTCGAAATCTCCATATCCAAAACCAAATTCCACAGCACCTGCATTCCCTTCATTCAGTTTTATCAGGATATCCCTTTTGTGGTCATATCTGTCGAGCACCTCCATATCAACCTTTGTAAAGAGAGCTAATTTGTAGATTCCCTGCCTCTCTTTAGTGAGGAGACTATAATCAAAGGGCGTTCCTTCAAGATGCTTTTCCTCTCTTTTTATAACATCATACCTTGTCCTGTAATTACCTGTAACAATAGTCTTGCCAAAAAAGGTTACATTACCTTCATCGATCTGAAAAACTAAGGATACCTTCTGCCCCTCAAAATTCCTTTTAACAGTAACAATGACGTCTAAAAGGCCATGGACGTTGTATAAATCATTAATCCTGTATCGAGCGTCTGAAATATCAACTTCGTTATATGGATCACCAGGTTTTATCCTGACCGTTTTTCTTACCTCCTCGTCAGAAACGAGATTTGTCCCGACAATATCCACCTTTTCGATCTCCGTCTTCAAACCCTCATGTATTCTGATACTGATATCCATCTCCTGAGAACTTTCTTCGTATCGTGTCTGAAACTCTTCAACACTGGCCATTAAGTATCCAAGGGCGTTATAAAACCCTTCAATAGCCTCCCTGTCTGTATCGACAAAATCAGGATTATAAATACTTCCCTCTTTAAGGGACATGATCTCTTTAAGGTTATTTTCCGGAAGACTCACACCACTGAAAGTGATCGCCCGGAGTTTAACCTTTTTCCCTTCGGATATAAAGAAATTGAGATTGATAAGATCATCCTTTGATGTTATGACTGGTGCTATCTGTGCAAAGAGATATCCCTTTGCATGGTAGAGAGAAAGTATCCTGGAGACTGCCTCTTCCACAATATCGTCATTGAAGTCCTCATCCTCAAAAAAGGGCATCACTTTCAAAAGGGTCTTGGTAGAAAGAGCACTGTTGCCCTCTGTGGAGATTATCAGACGCTTACCGGGATTAACAGAGATAGTGAGCGTTCCATCAATAAATGTAGAAAGGCCCACAACAGGTCTGAAATATCCGTTCCTTTTGTAGTATGCTTTTATCTTCTCAAGATCTTTTCCCAATTCTAACTGATCATATACATCTCCCTCAGATAAGCTCATCATCCTTTTAATCTCTTCTGCCCCTCCAGAGACCACGATCATCTTTATCCTCTCTGGTTCCCCTGTATTGACCCGAAGATAGATATTGATCCTGTATGGTTTTTTAAGCCTTTCAATCTCTGCTGTAATACCGGCATTGGGAAATCCCCGCATTGCTATCCCATTCCTCAGCTTTTCAATAGCGGCCTCGATCATGTCATATCTCATGACCTCTCCTTCTTTAAGAAGGAAGTTGTTCTTTATAAATCTTCTGGAAACGCCATAATCTCCTTCTATAGAGATCTTCTCTATGAAATCCTTCTCCTTCACATGAATAGTAACCTTTGTCCTTTCCCCATCAATTGCCTCAATAGAGATATCCTCGAAGACTCCTTTTAAAAATGCCCTTTTTATACCCTGCCGTATTTTTTCACTATCAATTGGGTTATCAGGCCTGATATCAAGGAGATCAAGAAATTCTTTCTTTTCCATAGAATAGAGCCCATTGATTTCTATTTCACCAACTATTGCACCCTGAGCGTTAGAAGGCGGGGGGAAGGAAATAAGAAGTAAGAGATAGGAAATGAAAATGAAAGACTTTCGAACTCCCCATTGCCATTTCCTATTTGTCATTTCCCCTTTCATTTAAATTCAAACCGGAACTTTATATCACCTCCTACAATTCCCCTCTCATCTCTGATACCGATAAGAGAAATGTTTCTATCGAGGAGGTATTCCAACCTGAGTATCTGAACCTCTGTTGCGGCAGAACCCAGTGCGCTTGAGTAAGTTACAAATAATCTATCGTTAAGGAGCCTTTTTGATACGGTTGCTCTGGGCTCAACGCTACCTGTAGCTTTTGATACATAAGGCTCAATCTGTATCCTGTCAAGGCCTGTTATAGTCCTCAACCTTTCTTCGAAAACATCCTGCAGTTGGCCTGCAAGAAATGATGTTGCCTCTTTTGCACCTATATCTCCTGTGAGCCCTTTCATTTCTTTTCCTACCTGCCCGACTGTCAGGAGGGCAAGAATATCCGTCTCCTCAAGGGGAGGGTCGGAAGACAGGGTGAGATTGAAATGCTCTATCTGTCCTTCGAGATTGAGTTTGATATTGTATCCCTTTGTACTTGTTTCGGCCATGAGCTCTATAATCGGGTTAAGCCTGTTCGGATCAGTAAAATATGCACTTGCATGAATAATCCTGAATTCGTTGTTTCTGAAATAGGCAACCCCCTCTTTAGATTCAAGCCTGCCAAACAGTATGGGGCGTGATATTGTCCCCTTCAGTACTACATCTAATGTTATGGGGGCCCTGGCGATGTTGTTATCAATAGAAATATTTTCCTCACCCGAAATCCTTATATTCAGGTCTGCCCTCTCAAGCCCGGATACTTCAGCTTTGGGTCTCTCCTTTGTCTTTGCCATAAAAAGCCATCTCTTCCAATCTATTTTCTCTTTGTAATTTGAACTGTTTATCTTGATATCACCACTAATGCCCTGGGTATCGAGGTTCCCCTTATATAAAAGGTTACCCCTGAAATTTATACTAAAATGTTTTGAAGGAGAGACGGTGATATTATCAAGGTTAGATTCAAGGTAAAATCTTTTTACAGTAAATGCCTTGAGATAGAGAAGACCTGATATGTTAATATCACCACCCCCGATTCTGCCTGAAAGCTTCTTCACAGTAATCTTGTCTTTATCAATGGTTGCCTGACCATTGATTGAACCAATGCGTGGATAATTACCCTTTAATCCAAAAGAGGCATTGGTTATATTCAAGTCCCCATTCATCTCAGGTTTCTCCCATTTTCCAGTAACAGAAAGGATAAAATCAGCTTCTCCAGTGAGATTTTCGACTCTCTTGGAAAATACTTTTAATGGTGAAAGAGAAGATCTCCCCTCAAGGTGCAGGTCATATTCTCTGCCGATCTCTATACCTCCATTGAGCTTGACTAATGAGGTACCACCACTCCTGATAGCAAAGGCTGGGAAAGAGAGCCTCCTGTTATCAATCTGAACCTCTATATCAGTATCGTTCGAAAGGCTGTAACCAAGAAGCGAGAGCATTAGATGGCTTATTTTTGCCGAGGCTCTTATATTTTTTCTGTTTCCTCTCAGATCAACATGACCCTTGAGATTGAGAAGCAGGTCTTCTGGCAGATCCTTGAGAATTGAACCTAAAATAAAATCATATCTGCCTGGCTGAATTTCGACCTCAGCATTCCATGG
>Ga0129298_10000901_pt1 | contig 12246 bp, 11 predicted proteins | sample I19B2metaG_FD_94707 | JGI IMG/M metagenome (GOLD analysis project Ga0129298, IMG submission 94707) | Lake sediment bacterial and archeal communities from Gulf of Boni, Indonesia to study Microbial Dark Matter (Phase II) - ​I19B2 metaG | ecosystem: Environmental > Aquatic > Freshwater > Lake >... | reverse complement strand
TCACTCTCTCCAGCCAGAATAAAAGAGATAAGAATAACAGAGAAGCCTGAGAAGAAGATAGTCGTCGTCGAGGTTGAACCTAGAGACAAAGCTATAGCCATAGGTAAGAATGGAAGAACAATCGACAAGACACGAATGCTCGCAAAAAGATACTTCCAGATAGACCATGTTGTCATAGCATAAGTTCAATAAAGTTCAGATAGAAATCGCCTCGCTCGAATATCGCGAAGGCCTTTAACCTTCGAATTCTCTCTGAAGCTCTTTGTCCAGCTGTTCATTCAAAGAGAATTATCTCTTGAATCGATAACTCCATTTGTTAAGAAAACGAAATTCCTTCAAGCCGACTATGAGCCAAAGAGTCGCAACAAACATATTGATGATGTAGTCTATTGTTATCAAGCCGAATCGAAAGTCAAATCTAAACATTAGCCGAAGGAAACCTGGATGCAACATCATGAAGATAGTGAAGAAAGCGATGTTGGCGCTATGATTATCGAGGTAATGCAGAGAAGATTGAACCATGCCCTCTCTATGTTGACGTGATAGATGATGTTGTCAATTATCTCCAGAAGGCTTTCTCTTCCGGCTGATTCTTCCTTGGCCACCGTCAGCTCAACAGGTACAATTTCTCACGTAATTGTTAATTGCTTCCGAAACTATGTTACTGCACTCGACTTCCTTGCAGTCCTAGGGAACATTGATTCATAAGGTTGAAGAGCTGTTGATTTAACTCTCGATATTGCATCAGTTTCACTAGAATGTCTTCTCTAATGTAGATTCTATCGCGGTACTCGATCGTTGAAGACATTAACTATCAAAAGACTGACTTTCCGCCCTTAACTATAAATAGGCTTGGTTCAAGCTTACTCGAAATGTGAGCGCCTCCGGCAGTCTGCTGGAGCAAGTCTTCCTTAATACGTTCAAGTTAGGCTATACCTTACACAGGACGAATGTCTAGGTGGGAATGATGGCACATCAACTCATGCTAGGAGTGGACTTCGGCACAACAAGTTGCAAGTCAATTCTCGTAAACGAGAACGGAAGAGTGATTGGCAGTGTCTCCAGAACCTATCCGACATACACTCCAAACCCTAAATGGGCTGAGCAAAACCCGAAGGATTGGTACAGCGCATTCAAAAAGGGTGTCAGACAGCTGATCAGATCAGCTGGTGCCGATCCGAAGCGCATAGCCTCCCTATGTATGGACGGAATGTTGAGTAGCCCAGTCTACTTGGATTCTAAAGGAAGGATACTGAGATCTACAATCATATGGATGGACCAGAGAAGTGCCCCTCAAGTTTCGTTGGTAAAAAAGCGAATCGGCGATGAGAAGTTCTTTAGCAAGACGTATAGCCCAATCACCCCGACGTTCGCGTTACCGAAGATACTTTGGGTGAAAGAGAATCAACCCGAGATTTGGAAGAAGACATACAAGATCCTCTTCCCCAAAGATTACGCTAGGCTTAGAGTCACAGGCGTATGGGCTACGGATAGATCAGAAGCTTCATCGACGCTTCTATATGACAAGAAGATAGACGATTGGTCTGACGAGATTCTAGACGCCGTAGGGATCGATAGAGAGAAGCTACCTGAGATTTTCGATTCTGCAAGTGTAACGGCTCGTTTATCACCTAGGTCCGCAAGTGAACTGGGTTTGGAGGAAGGAACCCCGATTGTTGTAGGCTGCATTGATGCAGCAGCGGATTGTCTTGCATCTGGAACTGTGGAGCCCGGTGATATTAACGTTAGATTGGGAACGTGCGGGGCATTCCATCTAGTAACCAGATATACGACTGGAGATCGACTTGGCAGAGTATTCTCATTCTACCACTGCTTGCCAGAGAGAAACATACTGGAATCAGTCACGCCTAGCGGAATAGCGCACAAGTGGTTCATGGAAACCTTCTACAAGGATAAACGAGAAGTTGATCGGAGACGCGACTTGTACAACGAAATGGAAGCGATGGCGAAGGGATCCCCTCTAGGCTCCAAGGGGCTGATATTCCATCCCTACCTGACAGGCGAGCATTCGCCCCACAGAAGCTTACATTTGAAGGGCGCTTTCCTTAACATCGATAACAATCATTCAAAGGCGGATCTCACTCGTTCAGTCTTGGAAGGAATGGCTTTCTCCCTAAATGATTGTTTGCTTGTTCTGAAGGAGTTCTCTCCAAATCTCAACGCTGTTCGTTTAGCAGGAGGAGGAGCTAAAAGCACATTTTGGAGAACGATCATTACAGATATCTTCGGGGTCAAGACTGAGACGATGTCAGTGGAAGACGCATCTTTTGGAGCTGCGCTATTAGGAGGAATCGGCGTAGGTCTCTTCAAGAGTTACAGAGACGCCTTAAACCGATGTGTCAAGATCCGCGATGCAGTCGAACCAAACATGAAGAATCATGAAAAATACGCGAACCTGTTCAACATACATACCGAATCACGTGACGCACTCCTAGAATACAGCGCGAGAATCGATCGTCTTCTTTCAGAGAAGACATGATAGATGAGTGAATAGCCATGGTCACGAAGGCTCTTTTCATAAAGGGTGGAACAGTATTCACGCCTTTCAGGAAAATCGATAACGGAACAGTCTGCGTCAAGAATGGGCGAATAGTTAGAGTAGGGCGAAGAGTATCAAAGCCGTCTGAAGCAGAGATCATAGACGCATCGGGTATGATCGTGGTTCCCGGTTTTGTGGACACTCATGTTCATGGAGGAGGAGGTTTCGACGTGATGGACGGGACAGCTGAAGCGGTGAGAAAGGTCTCCGAGTTCCATGCGCGGTTCGGGACAACTTCAATGCTTGCTACAACAACTACGGAGTCTTTCGACCGGATAATCGAAGCTGTTCGAGCTACCCGAACCGTGATCGAAGGAGGCACAGAAGGCGCTGATATGCTCGGCATTCATTTGGAAGGGCCTTACATTAATTCGGAAAGGAAGGGTGCTCAGAACATTGAGTACGTTCGGCCGCCGTCTCTTGCTGAGTTCGAGCGAATACTCAATGAGTCAGGGGATCGTGTGAGGATTGTGACCGTTGCACCTGAAGTCAAAGGAGCCATGGAATTCATAGCTGGCCTAAAGAGTAGAGGCATTGTTGTTTCTGCGGGTCACTCAAACGCAAGCTATGCTGAGATGATCTCCGCAATTGAAGCAGGAATCACTCACGTTACCCACATCTTCAATGGCATGAAGGAGTTTCACCATAGGGAGCCAGGAATTGTTGGAGCGGCTCTCACTCAGAAAGAGTTGACAGTCAGCGTTATAGCTGACGGAATTCATGTTCATCCAAAAGTCATAGCAGTTCTATTTAGAGCGAAAGGCCTCGACAATATCATTTTGATAACCGATGCCATTAGAGCGGCTGGAATGAGCGATGGAACCTACGAGCTTGGAGGTTTGACTGTAACGGTCAAGAGCGGAGTATGCAGACTAGCCTCAGGCACGTTAGCCGGTAGCACTTTAACCATGAACATGGCTGTGAAGAATGCGGTTAATTTTCTTGGCATCTCGCTTTCAGATGTTCTCAGGATGGCTTCGGCAAATGCGGCTAAGATAATCGGTTTCGCTGAAACTAAAGGTAGTCTGGAAAGAGGAAAGGACGCCGACATCGCTGTACTTGACAGAGATTTCAATGTGCGAAGTGCATTCGTGAAAGGGCGGATCATCGCGATGAATTGAACTCTAATCGCGAGTAGTATTGACATTTACAACAAACTCTTTTATAACCGCAAAAGACTTGATGGCGTTATGGTGGTTAGAGTATGTGTAGCGATCTAGTTAGAGAGATCGCTTCAAGCATTTGCGATCTTCACGAGACTCCAAGGATAAGGAAGCTTCTGAATGATGCGCTCTCTCAGGGAGTGCCCGCGATGAAGATAATTGAGGAGGGCATAAGAAAGGGATTGGACTGCGTTGGAAAAAGATACGAGAATAACGAATACTTCTTGTCGGAGTTGCTCTATGCGGCTTCTGTAGTGAACGATGCGTTTGAACTGCTTAAGCCTAAGCTCAGGTCTGAAGATGTCAAGAGGAAGGGCGCAATAGTTCTTGGGACAGTTAGAGGTGACCTCCACGATATTGGAAAGAACATATTCAAGATGCTCGCAGAAGCCTCGGGCTTTGAGGTCTACGATCTCGGGGTAGATGTGGCGCCTGACGTTTTTGTCCAGAAGCTGAAGGAAACGGAAGCCCAGATACTTGGCCTCTCCGCGCTCCTCACAACAACGACGAGTGAAATGAAGAGCGCTGTTGACATGCTCGTTCAAGAAGGCGTAAGGAGCAAGGTAAAAGTCATTCTGGGCGGAAATGCTGTGACCAAGGAGCTTGCCGGAGAGATCGGCGCGGACGCCGCTGCGCTCGACGCCGTTGAGGGCCTCAACATATGTGGGGAGTGGGTCTAAAGGATGATGACTCCAAGAGAAAGAATCAAGGCCGTAATCCACTTTAGAAAACCAGATGTTCTGCCGTGGATCGAAAACTTCTATGATGAGACGCTTGTCAAATGGTTTAGGGAAGGCCTTCCAGCCGACAAGATTACGGTGATACAATGGGTTATGTGCGCCCGCGACGGCATATTGCTGCTCAACTGGCCGGCTGTGATGGGCTTTAATCCTCATGCGTACTTTGGTTGCCAGAATATCTCTGGTTGCTATGTGCCGATTGATGTCGGGCCGATTCCAAGGTTCAAGCTGAGAGCTTTGGATGGAACAGAGAAGTACGTGGATTTTATAACCGAGACCGGAGCTGTAGCGAGGCGTTTCCGGCAAGCTGAGTATACTTGGTATAGCATGCCTATGTTCACTGATTTTCCAGTAAAAGACCGGCAGAGTTGGAGTGAATACACTAAGCGCCTTAACCCGAAGGATCCTAGACGGTATCCGAAGGACTGGAGTCGCGAAGCATATATTGAAGTATTTGAGAACTATCAGACTGGAAACACCGAATTGGTGTTCAACGGATTTTACGGCTTCGGCGCTGAGTTGATGGGCATCCCCACATTCAACCTGATGTTCTATAAAGACCCTGAGCTTATACGCGAGATGGCGGAGTTCTGGGAGTACTTTACAATAGAGACGATCCGAGATGCTGTCGAGACCTTGAAGGATAGGATAGACATGGTCTACTGGTGGGAAGATATGGCGGATAAGCATGGGCCCTGCATCTCGCCTAAGCTATATCGAGAGTTTCTTCTTCCGCACTACAAGAATGTGACAACGTTTCTCAGGAAGAACAAGATAGACCGAATTCTAGTTGATAGCGACGGCAACATCAACCCTATACTAGACCTATTTATTGAATCTGGAATCACAGGTGTCTGGCCGCTCGAAGTCAACTCCGGCATGGATGCGATTAATATTCGCAAGAAGTATGGTAACAAGCTGTTCTTGGTGGGTAACTTGGACAAGAGAACTCTTGCAGCTGGAGGCGAAACGATGCGAAAAGAGATCGACTCGAAGGTTCCGGTGTTGAAGGATAGGGGCGGCTACATACCGACGGTCGACCACCTGGTTCATGTGGAGTTCACATTCCAAAGATTCACGGAATACGCAGACTACCTGAAGAAGCAGCTGCCTTATGAATGAGCGCTTCAATTTCGATATGTCATAAAGAAGCCTAAAGAAAGTGAAGTGAAGAATGATGTTGGCTGAAAAATATGTGAATGGGATCTGCAAGTGGCTCCGCGAGGTTATGGAGTCTCAAGGAGAGAAGATTCAAAGAGCATCTGAAATTATCGCGGAATCAATTATGAAAGATGGTGTTCTTCATGTCTTCGGTACCGGTCACACTATGATTCTGGCTGAAGAGGTATTCTACAGAGCTGGAAGTCTAGCAGCTGTCAATGCGATGTTAGATAATGGGGTAAGTGTTCGTTTCGGTGGGATAAAGAGTTCTCAAATGGAACGACTAGAAGGATACGCCAAGATAATTATTGGAAACTATGATGTTCGTCCTAGAGAAGTGATCATAGTGCTCTCAAACTCCGGGAGGAATTCCGTTCCTATTGAGATGGCTATAGAAGCAAAAAAGAAGGGATTGACGGTTATCGCTGTAACATCTCTAGCCTTCTCGAACTGCGTTCCCTCAAGGCATTCCAGCGGCAAATACCTTTTCGAAGTAGCGGACCTCGTTATAGACAACAACGTTCCTCCGGGGGACGCTACTATGCGAATCGGTGATTTCCCTCAGAAAATGGGTCCTATCTCCACGATTGTAAACGCTACTATTCTTCACACAATTATCATGCAAGCATGTCAGATTATGCTTGAGAAAGGCGTTACTCCTCCTGTCTGGATGAGCGCTAACCTTGAGGGAGGGGACGAATTCAATCTGAGGCATATCTCAAGATACAAGATCAGGGCTAAACATCTCTTGTAACTGATGCGCAATAGCAACTGATAGTTCGAGTTCCTTGGAGCTGAGATCTATTCGATGTGGATTCTAATCAGCTGATTCCTGTGGAGAGCAAAAGCTTTAATTGAACTTGATCCGAGCTATCACTCCTGGTGAAATCTCAATGAGTGAAGAGAAGGTTTCGAGACGTAGCTACGTTAAGTATGTCGGCGGCGTTGTCGTTGTTGCTGTCGTTGCTGCTGCCGGTTACGGAATCTATGAAGCGACGAAGCCCACCGTTACTCCAACACCTACACCAACTCCGACGCCTACTCCAACACCAACCCCCACTCCAACCCCTCCTGAAAAGAAACTCGTGCGAATCATAACCTTCGGTGAGGGATTCTATTGGGCCGATCTTTGGAAGGACGGGAAGAAGACGCAACGATGCCTCGACTTTGAAAAAGAAAGTGGCATAGAGCTGGAGTTCACGTGGGGAGGAGAAGATGTTGCCAGATCGAAAGTTGCAATGGATCTTGCTTCGCACACTGGAGTCTATGACATTTTGATGGTCGGCTATGAGATGCTTGCGCCATACGTAGAGCCTGGCTACCTAGAGCCGTTGGACGATTGGATCAGAGACTACCCAACGCCATACTGGAGTATACTAGACGTAATGCCCGCGTACATGGATATGCAGCGGTATAAAGGCAACTATTGGTCTCTCCCATACATGGCATTCCCAGCGGCACTGACCTATCGGAAAGATCTTTTCGAGAAAGCTGGGTTGAAGCCTCCGATAAACACTGAAGAACTGGAAGGGTGCGCGAAGAAGCTGACAAAGCCTCCGGACCAATATGGTGTTTCGATGCGTTGCGCAGCCGGAGAAGAACCTACGATGGATTTAGTCGGGTTCACTTGGGCTTACGGCGGTACATGGTTCGAGGGAAACGCTAGCACGCCAGACGAGATTCGAAATCTGAAAGCGAAACCTGCTTTCGACAGCCCGGAGTGGATGGCCGGGTTCAAGTATCACACAGACCTCAACCGAAAGTATGGACCGCCAGAGTGTGTCAACTGGTCTTGGTATGAACAAGACACAGCCTTCGCGATAGGTAAGTGCGCCATGTCTATACCGAATAGCTCCGGCGGATGGAGCGCTAGAATGCAAGCCAAGCCAGAGATCTATACGAAATGGAGCCAAATACCTGCACCATACGGCCCCGGAGGTCGCAGAATCCAAGCTTGCTGGACGATGTCGATGGGAATAAACAAGGACTCAAAGCACAAGGAAGATGCGTGGACAGTGCTCTCAATGTTGTGCGGAAAGAAGAGCCTCGAGAACTTCGGTTTCGGGGTTCCAGCATACTCGGTTCCCATTAGATCTATCATTGAAGACCCGAAGATGGCAGAGATTTTCGGAAAGGATTTCATAGATGCTCAGCTTGAAGCAATAAGAGACATCAATCCGAAGTATCAGCCAGCGGTTCCAGAGTATGGAGAACTATGCGAGATCATCGGCACCGCATGTTCAAAGACAGTAGCTGGAATGATATCTGCCGAAGATGCGTGCAAAGATATTCAGAGTCGCGCACTAAAGATTATGACAGACGCAGGGTACTACAAGTAAAGCAGCTGCCGACAAGAGGACAGCGGTCGATAAAAACGTGCGACGACGGGATTGGATCTATCTCCTACCATCCATTCTCGTCCTAGCAGGAATTACCATATACCCCCTACTTTATTGTGTATACCTGAGCTTCCAGAACTGGATTTGGGTTAGACCTGAACCCATGAGTTGGGTAGGGCTTTCTAATTATATCACATTACTGACCGACGAGAGATTTTGGAACTCTGCAATGCGCACAATGGCCTTCACAGTCACGGGTATCACTTTGTCATTTCTTATTGGACTGGGGTTGGCTCTAGCCTTGAGGGGGGATGTCAGAGGTAAATCAGTCTTCCGGACGCTATATACTCTTCCTTTGTTTGTTGCACCAGTTATCGTCGGATTTGGCTGGAGATTCATGTATAATTCTTACGTCGGTGTGATAGGTGCATATCTTCTGCCAAAAATCTTTGGGTTGCCTGTCGAGACGATACTCGGAGACCCATCGATAGCTCTCTTCGCCACAATTGTAGCCGACGTTTGGAACAGAACCCCTCTTGTATTCTTGATCTTGCTGGCTGGACTTGAAGCAATTTCGCCCGAATACTATGAATCAGCGATGATAGACGGAGCGTCTTCGTGGGGAATGTTCAGGCACATTTCATTGCCGCAGCTGAAATTTCCTATTCTCGTCGCTCTTCTCTTCAGATTCATTGGTGCAATCAATATGTTTGACACAATCTATGTTATGACCTATGGAGGCCCTGGAGACGCCACTGAGACTATGGTTATCTACGGACAGAAGATTGCTTTCTACTACTTCCGTATGGGGCTGGGCTCAGCTTTCGCAATCCTCGTTCTATTCGTTGTTATCGCCTCAAGTAGTCTCTTCATCCGTTACCTAACGAGGTGAACCGCTTTGACGAGAACAATCGGAATCATTAGATACGGTTTCTTAACTCTCTCATTGATCTTCTTCGTATTTCCACTGTTTTGGATATTCCTATCATCTTTCAAGACTGAAGAGATGATGTTTGAGATTCCTCCGATATGGTTCTTCAAACCTAATTTCGATAATTACTGGTCTCTGATTACGGGGGGGTTCAGACAGAATCTTCTGAATAGTTTAATCATATCTTCATCGAGTGTTGCCATATCCACCTGTCTCGCTATCCCTACTGCATATGCTCTCGCTAGATTTGATTTCAAGGCTAAGCCAAACATTACTTTTTACGTGGCATCAGTTCAGATGGCTCCAGCTTTCGGATTCATTGTTCCCTATTACATCCTTGTTAAGACGTTGGGCTTTCTTGACAGTCTGGCAGCGGTAGCGACTATCTACCTTACATTCAATCTGGGTTTTGCCATCTGGATGCTCAAGGGCCACATCGAGTCAGTGCCTAACGATCTCGAGGAGTCTGCGATGATAGACGGATGTTCAAGGCTTGGCGCAATTGTACGGGTTGTGCTACCGGTTATCAGGCCGGGTCTTGCCGCCACGATTATGTTGATGTTTGCCTTCTCTTGGAATGAATTCATATACGCATTCATACTTACTTCACGTGAAGCTGTAACTGTTACAGCCGCAATTGCAGCTCAGCTTGGAACGTTCAAGATCCTCTGGACGTATATGTGTGCAATGTCGGTTGTATCGATTATTCCTCCACTCATCGTTATGTATGTTGCTGGAAAGTACATCGTCGCGGGTCTGACGTTGGGAGGCGTTAAAGGCTAGCTGAACTCAATTCTCAAGTAGCATCCGGCTACTCATTTTTTGGAAGTGGTTTGTAGACTGCTGGTTGTTTAGCCCCTACGACTTGTGATTCAAGAAACTCTTTCCATGTAGCATTAGTCCAATATGAGCTTGCATAAACTGTTTGAAGGTTTGCTTCGGTTATGTTCTTGGACTTGTATTGGCGTAGCGCCTCATCCAAATGTTTTCTAGCTTTCTTCAAGAGCTCGATAGCTTCTTTGTTCTTGAACGTCTTCTTTAATCCATATTCAATTATGGAGTCATGGGATTTCAAACTGCCTCGCGTTAGATTTTCAAGGTATGCGTCAAGATGCTTCCACGGTTTATCTAGATAATATACCCAGCGGGTCTTGTCGTCCATCTTCTGTCTTCCCAATTTGAAATCAGTCTTCGCGGCTTGGCCCAACCTCATCCCGAGAGTCTTCGCTTCTTCAATAGCTTCATCATAAAAAGCAAGGTGAACAGGAAGCCCACCAATATATTTCATTCCATACTCAAAAGCAAACTTACAGAGCGTGCGATTTGCTTCCATATGCATGCCTTGATTTGACGCGCATGAAATAGAAGCGAATGGGATTCCGTTTAGCGTATCGATCCACACGAAGGGATAGAGTCTCTCGAAGAAGAGGTGGCATTGAGCAGAAATATCCCACATATAGACCGGATGAGATACAATGATAGCATTTGTATTCGCGATCTTCTGAAAGAGGACTCCTTTTCCATTCCTGCCAAAATCGTCATCGAGAATACAGGTATGTTCAGGGGCTCTAATACAAGAGAAGCAGCTCGTGCAAGGACCAACCTTGTAATCGCCCAGATAGATCGCTTCAACTGTCACACCCTCCACGGATCTCGCACCGTCGAGAGCAGCAAGCAGCAAAGAAGCACTATATCCCTTCTTTCTGTGACTGCATGAGACTCCCAATATCTTCGGTCCCTTCATACTCTTCCTCCTTGTACACATTCTGTTTCCATAAGAGACTAGAAAAGCGAGTGCTGGTGCGACCACGAGGGCGGAACCCAAGCGAGCTTAAGGTTCTGTATCGCCTTGTCCAAGTGTTCTTGTCCCTCCTGCAAAATCCAGAGAAAGTGCCCTGGTAGCAATGCGTCGATTCGGAGATCAGCCAATCTGCCAATATTCTGACGATAATCATCCAAGCTTGAACCTGGCCAGTTTCCAAGTCCTATCGTTCCTCCGAAGAACACTACATCCGAAGAGAAAAGTATTCTGCAGTCTTCTTGCTTCAACAGGTAACATGTTGAACCTTTACTGTGACCTGGAACCGTTATAGCAGTCACCTCACATCTTCCGACTGGGATCTTCTGTCGATGTCTAACAACTCTGTCAACCTTACATCTCGGAAAAATGTAGTCGGGTGGGTATATTCCGGTCTTTTTACATATGTTAATCGATTCTTCAATGTCGATCACCCCTTCCAGCATCTTATCCTCATGCTCCGGAGCAATTATTGAACAGCCTGTTCTTGCCTGTATGTCTCTGCATCCGCCTGCATGATCTGGATGACTGTGAGTTACCAAAACTGACCTGAGTCGTTTTAGATCGAAACCTTCTTTTCGCACGTTCTCGAGTATCCGTTCGCTGTCAACGCCCACTCCAGCATCGATCAAAGCCAGTTCGTCTTTGCCGTCGATCAGATAGACATGAGAATCCATTCTGTTTGATAGACGGATTTGTCCACTTCCAACCATGTAGATGTCTGGAACGATTTTCAAAGGTATCCCACCAGAGGGCAGATTATAGTATTGTGTCGATATCTCATCGTGACGGTCATTTCAACTTTTTCAGAATCTCGAGTATCTCGGATAGTTTACTTATCTCATACTTTGGCGCTAGCTTTGGCGAGGATGGTTCTTCAATGCCATACTCGCCCCTTCTGATCCGAACCGAAGTCATTCCGATCTCGTTTGCGCTCATGATTTCCGTATCCAATCTATTGCCGACTGAGATAACCTCTGCAGGTTGAAGCTTCAATTCTTTGATTGCTGATTTGAAAAGTTCTTCTTCTATCGGGGTTGTGCCCGTTTGCTCTGAGAAGGTTGCGAAGTGAAATAGATGTTGAACGCCCAGTTGGATAAGCTTCTGCCATTGTTTCACAGGCTTCCCGCATGCTACTACGCCGAGTTTGTACCCTTCATCTCTAAGTCTCACCAGTGTCGGCAATGTTTCCGGGAAGGGCTTCAGGTAAGCTAGACTCGTTTCTCGGTATGCGACAACCCCAGCAGCTATAACCCGTGAGTTCCATTTCAATCCTAGTCGTTCCAGTAGTCTATCGAAGTGCTGGTTGTAGTGCAGTCCATACTCTTTGACAATGCTCTTCAAGGTGTTGAAGCTGTTTTCGATATCTGATGGCAAACCCGCTTCAATCATAGCCTTGATTGCGTTAAGTCTAGCGGCTTCCATTTGTATAGACGCATCATACAGCGTATCATCCAAACCAAAAAGGAGACACTTTATCATCTTCTATCTTACAACCTTAGAAAGCTTCTCAGGCTTATCTGGATTTAAACCTCTCGAAACAGAGAGATAGTA
>Ga0129298_10000900_pt1 | contig 12258 bp, 12 predicted proteins | sample I19B2metaG_FD_94707 | JGI IMG/M metagenome (GOLD analysis project Ga0129298, IMG submission 94707) | Lake sediment bacterial and archeal communities from Gulf of Boni, Indonesia to study Microbial Dark Matter (Phase II) - ​I19B2 metaG | ecosystem: Environmental > Aquatic > Freshwater > Lake >... | reverse complement strand
CTGTTCATCATAGAACTTTGCATTCTCAACAGGATCACCTGCATCCCTCAAATTGACGAAACTCACCCCTTTAACCACACGTCCATCTTTTACATCGAGACAGGGTATTATTCTCTTAGCAAGCATCTGCATCCCAAAAATAGAGACAGGACCAAAAATGTGGTAAATCTACCAGGTTAGACAGGGAAGGCTGGTGAAGAATTTTCATACGACACCTTAAAGTAAAACCTCCTTCCCTGTCTCTATTTTGTTCTTCAAATTTAATTTTTACCGCGAACAATCTGAATTGCCTCTTTAAGATCAAGGCTCCCTGAATAAATTGCCTTTCCCGTGATCACTCCCCAAAGGTTTTTTATCTGCATCAGATTTTTAATGTCCTCGATGCTGGAGACTCCACCGGCAGCGATTACGGGGATGCTAACGCTTTCGACCATCTTTCTTATAGCCTCGATATTCGGACCTGAAAGCGTGCCATCTCTCGCTACGTCTGTATATACAATACCTGCTGCGCCTGCAACCTCTAAATGCCCTGCAACTTCCCTTGCATCAAGAGATGTAATCTCCTCCCACCCTTTGATGGCTACCATCCCTTCTTTCGCATCAATGCCGATTATGACCCTTTTAGGATATCTACTACAGGAAGATTTTACAAATTCAGGATCTTCTATAGCTGCAGTCCCAATAATGGCTCTCTCTATACCCGCTGCAAAGAGGTTTGTGATATTTTCCATATTCCTTATGCCCCCACCTACCTGGAGGGCAATTTTTATTGATTGCCTGATTTTTATTATTGCATCCAAGTTTGCCTGATTGCCTGTGAATGCACCATCGAGGTCAACAATATGTATCAGCTCCGCCCCATAGGATTCCCATTTTTTTGCAGTAGCAACAGGATCGTTCGAATATGTCGTCACGGCATCTCTCTTACCCTGGAAAAGCCTGACGCACTGCCCCTCTTTCAAATCTATTGCAGGAATAACAAGCATACTTTAATATACCATACAAAAGGAGCCATCCCTTTTGGAGGGAATTATTGATACCAATATCAGTAGTGATCGTAACAAAGAATGAAGAGGAGAATATTAAAGACGCCCTCGAAAGCGCAAAGGATTTTTCTGAAATAATAGTAATAGATTCCTTCAGTTCTGACCAAACCATTGATATCTGCAAAAAATACACAGAGAACGTATTTCAGGAAGAATGGAAGGGCTATGCGAAGCAGAAACAGAAAGGCATTGACAGGGCATCTATGCCCTGGGTCTTGATACTGGATGCCGATGAGAGGCTAACACCAGAACTGAAATCAGAGATTTTCACGGCTCTGGATGATAAAAGTGACAGCGGTTTCTACATACCGAGAAAAAATTTTTTCCTCGGCAGGTGGATAAGACACGGTGGATGGTGGCCAGATTATACACTCAGACTTTTCAGGAAAGACAGGGCATATATTGAGGAGCGCGAGGTGCATGAAAAGGTAGTGGTTAAAGGCAGCACAAAGTATCTCAAAAATTCTATGGAGCACCATACCTCGAGAACTCTCTCTGATTTCTTAAAGAAGATAGAAGACTACTCAACTCTTTCAGCAAAAGAAATAGGCAGAAAAGGCATCAAGCCCGGCATACTTTCCCTCATTGTGCGACCCCTTTTTACATTCTCAAAAATGTTCTTCCTCAGATTGGGTTTTCTCGATGGGAAACATGGATTGATACTATCGCTGCTTTACAGTTATTATACTTTCTTAAAATATGTGAAGGCATGGGAGAAAGGGGAAAAATAATATGAAAAGGAGATCAGCATGCATATAGGTGTAATTGGGACAGGCTATGTTGGCCTGGTAACAGGTGCTTGTTTTGCTGAATTCGGGGTCTTTGTCACATGTGTAGATAAAGATACAAAAAAGATAAAATCTTTAAAAGATGGACACGTCCCTTTTTATGAGCCTGGCCTTGAAGAGCTTGTACAGAGAAACATTAAAGAAGGAAGGCTTGCTTTCAGTACTGATATCGCAGATGCTGTCAGGTCTTCTCTGGTGATATTTATAGCAGTTGGCACACCGCCGAGAGGGGATGGCTCAGCAGACCTAAGGTATATCGAAGAAGTTGCCAAGGAAATAGCCTCAAATCTTGACGGGTACAAGGTTATTGTCACAAAGAGTACAGTTCCCGTAGGGACAGGCGACAGAATAAGGAAGATAGTTTCGAAAAACCTTAAGGAACAGGTTGATTTTGATATCGTATCAAACCCTGAATTCCTCAGGGAGGGCTCTGCAATAGAGGATTTTATGAGGCCCAATAGAGTTATAATTGGCGCAAATAGTCAACAGGCTGTTGCCATAATGAGCGATCTCTATAAGCCGCTCTATCTCATAGAAACCCCTTTTGTAATAACAAATATCAAGACTGCAGAGCTTATTAAGTATGCCTCTAACTCTTTTCTTGCTGCAAAGATCTCTTTTATCAATGAGATTGCAAACCTCTGTGAGAAGATAGGTGCTGATGTCCATATGGTTGCCAAAGGCATAGGTCTTGACCAGAGAATAGGCCCAAAATTTCTTCACCCTGGACCAGGCTATGGTGGTTCCTGCCTTCCGAAAGACACACTGGCCCTTTTAAAGATGGCTGAGGAGCAGGGTGTTGAACTCAGTATTGTGGATGCGGCGGTAAAGGCTAATGAAAGGCAGTGGGAATCGATGATTAAAAAGATTAGAGATGCTATAGGTGCGCTTAAAAACAAGACAATTGCCATCCTTGGTCTTTCTTTCAAGCCGAACACAGACGATATCCGGGAAGCCCCATCCCTCAATATCATAAAAAAGCTCCTTAAAGAGGGTGCGAAGATTAGGGCTTACGACCCGGTTTCCATGAAGAGTGCAAATAGTATTTTGCCTGATATAACATACTGCAAAGACCCTTATGAGGCTGTGAATGGCGCAAATGCACTCGTTATTGTGACTGAATGGAATCAGTTCAGAAACCTCGAACTCGATAGATTGAAGAGGCTCCTGAAAGAACCTTATTTCTTCGATTTGAGAAATATCTATGAACCACAGAAACTCAAAGCTAAGGGGTTCAAATATTTCAGCGTGGGCAGGTCTTAGAAAAATGTTAAAATAAATAATGAAAGTTGTTTGCCAGAATAGAAAAGCATACCATGACTACCATATTGAGGAGACCGTAGAGGCAGGCATTGCCTTATTGGGGACCGAGGTGAAGTCCCTGAGAGAGGGCAAGGCTAATTTAAAAGACAGTTACGTTCTTGCTAAAGAAGGAGAAGCTTTCCTCCTGAACTGTCATATCAGCCCTTACAGTCACGGAAATATTTTGAACCATGACCCTCTGAGGACGAGAAAACTCCTCATGCACAGGGAAGAGATAGACAAACTGAGTGGTAAAGCCGCTACAAAGGGATATACGCTGATCCCGCTCAAGATTTATTTTAAGGATTCCTTTGCAAAGGTTGAAATCGGAGTTGCGAAGGGTAAAAGGCTCTTTGAAAAAAGGGAAACAATAAAAGAAAGAGAGGCAAGGAGAGAAATAGCAAGAGCCATAAAAAGTCATAATGCGTAAAGCGTTATACGTTATGTGTAAAAGTTTATTACGCATTACGGTAAGTCGGGGGCGAAAGGGCTCGACGGGGGTTATGAGGCTCGGGTCGCATGTCGTGGTTCCGTCACCACGTAAAAAGGCGGAAACAAACACAAACGCCAATAACGAACTGGCACTTGCTGCTTAATTAAATAAGCGGCACGCTGCCCTGAAATTGTCTGTGTTTCAGGGGACAGCGTCATACAGCAGGCTGGCTCCAGGGACTTTCCCCTGACCCTGGGGTGAGATTAAGGGGGATGGGATTTCAGGACGCCAGCCTTCCGGCAGCCTGGGATCCGAGAATCAATAGGCAGGATAAACATGTAGAAGCCTGAGAGTAGTACTTTCGGACGCGGGTTCAATTCCCGCCGCCTCCACCAAAAAATATTTTTGAGGTTCATCTCTGAATCAATTAATGCATTTGAGAGGGTTCAAGGATCCGAGGGTTCAAGGATTCAAGCATAAATTAATCACTATAGAGTCCTCGAATCCCTAGAACCCTTGAACCCTATTTTATAACTCCTTTGGAGCAGAATCACTTTTCATAATGACAAGAAGATCTTATTTTCAACTAAAAAGAGGTTTCTTTTTATTTTTAGTCCTGTTGGTTACGACAGTTCCCCTGCTTGCCCAGAAGAAGACGGAGGTTCTGCTGAAGTTCAGCAAACAGGAAGGGCTGATACGAATTGTGTTTGAGTCCGAAGAATCATTTATAACGAAAACAAAAGCCACTACATCGCCCTCTCAAATAAAAATAGAATTCCCGGGACCATTCAATCTGATAGCACAGAAGGACACCCCCTTTAAGGTAGCGCCAACTGACACATCATTAGTAATAAATCTGGAAGAAAAGGGAGAGGTAAAACTCCTGAGGCTTTCTTCTCCAGCAAGATTGGTATTCGATATACAGAAAAGTGAGAAGCAAGCCGTACAAATACTTTCCAGGGTCTTTGTCATTGATGCAGGACATGGCGGCTATGATTTTGGTATCGCCTCTGGCGATGCGAAAGAGAAAGATTTAAGCCTCGGCCTGGCTCAAGATTTAGATACAAGCTTATCAAAGAAAGGTAAGAAGGTCTTTCTGACACGCAAGGTAGATCAGTACATGTCTCTTATCGAGAGAATAAAATTTGTAAATCAAAAAACCCCTGATGTATTTTTAAGTCTCCATTCCTCAATGTCTGAGAATTTTGTTCTCTATGTTGCTAAGTTCAAAGACGAGGGCTCTGATGAGATCGTTGATCTTTATAGTCTTTCATCAAGGCAGAAAAAATATATCGGAAAAAGCAAGGCCCTTTCTGAGAACATCGGAAAGGCGCTCAAAGATGAATTCAAGAAGAGTATTATTTACAGGGAAATGCCCTTACCCATTCTTAATTCTACAAGCGCCCCTTCTGTTGTCGTAGAATTCCCTTCACCGGGATCTGTCGTTTATGATCAACAGATGAGAGCAAGACTGATAAATTCAATTATAAACGGACTTGCAGCATATGGACAATAAGAATAACAAAGGGCAAATAGTAACGTGTAAAGAGTTAAGACAAAAAATTCTCTGCTCCACGCTCTATGCTCTTTGCTTTATGCGTATACTTGGAGGACTGTAGTACGAATACGAAAAGATTGTCGATCATAATACTGCTGGGATTGCTTTTCATAGGCGGTTTGGCAGGAGGGTATTTTTATTTTTCGAAGGTCTCCCATAAGCACGTCCCGGAAGAGAGAGTTGAGCCCTTACCTCAGGCAGGGGATCTTTTCGTCTTAAAGATTTACTATCCCGTTGGTAATCGTCTCCAGATCGAAGAAAGAAGGCTTCTGAGGAGGACCGCCAAGATAGCAATTGCAGAAGCTATAGTAGAAGAATTCCTTAAGGGACCTGTTAACATGAAGATATCAGATATGCCAAAAGATGCGCGACTCCTTGGTATTTATCGAGATGAAAACAGAATACTTTATATTGACTTATCAGATGAGTTTAGGAGGAATTTTCAAGGCGATGCCCTCATGGAATTTCTTCTCCTTAAAGGTCTGTATGAGAGCCTGAGCTCAAATTTAGGTGAAATCGAGGATGTAAAAGTTCTTATAGAAGGCAGGGAGATAGAAACACTCGGAGGCCATCTTTGTCTCTCTTATCCCTTAAAAGATATGGTTTTATATGAAATAAATAAATTGCAGAGCGGTACAAGGAATGATGAAAAAGAGCAATCCTCCTCTCCCCATTAGTCTTCGACCATAGGGGAAAGGAGTATCGATAAAGTTATTTTCAGGGGCAATGTGAAACATGAATAAGAAAAATAGGCCAATTGCTGTCTTCGACTCCGGAATAGGCGGTCTTACTGTTTTAAAAGAAATAGTAAAAGAAATGCCTGGTGAAGGCACTATTTATCTTGGTGATACTGCAAGAGTCCCCTACGGTATAAGGTCGCCGGAAACAGTTATCAGATATTCCTTCGAAAACACAAGGTTCCTGTTTTCAAAGGATATTAAACTCCTCGTAGTAGCCTGCAATACTGCATCTTCTGTGGGACTTGATAAAATTAAAAGCGTTGTACCTATTCCTGTCATTGGAGTTATTGAACCTGGGGCAAAGGCTGCTGTCAAGGCAACAAAGAACAAAAAAATCGGGATTATAGGTACAGAAGCAACAATAAGGAGCGATTCTTATACAAGGCTGATAAAAGCCATCGACAGAGATGTGGAGGTATCTGGTCTTCCCTGTCCCTTATTTGTGTCCCTTGTTGAGGAAGGATGGACCGAGGGAGACATCGTTACCCAGATTGCCGAAAGATATCTTAAGGAAATAAAGAGTAAAGGTATAGACACCCTCGTACTTGGATGCACCCATTATCCTTTACTGAAACAAGTCATATCAAAGGTAATGGGTGAAGGTGTTAGACTCATAGATTCTGCAGTTGAGGTAGCAAAGGAGGTAAAGGCAATTCTTGAGATTTCTGGGTTAAAGCGAGAACAGAAGGAAAGGCCATTAAGAGAGTTTTATGTTACCGATTCACCTGACAGGTTTATAAAAGTCGGCGAAAGATTCCTCGAAAACAAGATAGAACACATAGAAAAAATAACAGTCAGCTAAGAACTGGAGGTTAAATGAGACCTGATGGAAGAGAAAACAACGAAATGCGTGAAGTAAAGATCCGGAGGAATTTCATAGGGGTTGCTGAAGGCTCAGTATTGATTGAAATAGGAAATACAAGGGTAATATGTACAGCCACAATTGAAGACAAGGTGCCACCTTTTATGAAAGACCAGAAAAGAGGATGGATAACAGCAGAGTATTCCATGCTTCCGAGAGCAACCCAAACGAGGATGGTAAGGGACTCCAGCACAGGAAGAATTAGTGGAAGGACACACGAGATACAGAGGCTTATAGGCAGGGCGCTCAGGTCTGTTGTTGACCTATCATCCCTCGGCGAAAGGACGATCTGGATAGATTGCGATGTAATACAGGCAGACGGTGGCACAAGAACAGCATCAATAACAGGTGCATTTATATGTCTTTCCGATGCATTGAGATACGCGCTGAGAAATGGGCTTATAGAAAAAATTCCGATTAAGGATTATCTCGCTGCTATAAGCGTAGGGATTGTAAATGGAGAGCCCAGACTTGACCTTTGTTATTTAGAGGATTCTATTGCTGAGGTAGATATGAATATTGTGATGACAGGAAACGGCAGATTTGTCGAAATACAAGGGACTGCAGAAGGAATGACCTTCTCAAAAGCTACATTAGATAGTCTTTTAATGCTTGCAGAAGAGGGTATACATAGCCTTATAGCGATGCAAAAGAAGTTAATAGAGGGTAACGGGAAACAGTTACTGAAAAGCATTGATATGGTAAAATAATATTAAGAGGTAAGGAATTGAACATTTATAGAAGTCTCTTTGTCTGGCTATTCATTGGAATAGTAATTATACTTCTTTTCAATCTTTTTAGTGCCCCTAAGAAGACAGGAGAAGAGATCATATTCTCAGAGTTCATGACCAAACTTGAGGCAGGCGAAGTTGAAGAGGTCGTCATTAAAGACAGCAATTTAGCGGGGCAATTAAAAGACGGCAAAAGGTTTAAGACCTATGCTCCGGCATACCCTGACCTTGTTAAGGTTTTAAGGTCTCAGAACGTAAAAATTACGGTAAAACCTACGGAACAGAATCCCTGGTATTGGAGCCTCCTTTTCTCCTGGGGCCCCATAATCCTGCTTGTTGCCGTATGGATATTTTTCATGCGACAGATGCAAACAGGCGGTAACAAGGCATTATCCTTCGGTAAAGCGAAAGCAAAATTAGCCTCTGAAAAGTCAGTAAAGGTAACATTTTCTGACGTTGCAGGAATAGAAGAGGCCAAGGCAGAAGTTCAGGAGATAATAGACTTCCTCAAGGCTCCCCAGAAATTCCAGAAGCTCGGAGGTAAGATTCCTAAGGGTGTACTCTTGGTGGGAGCGCCAGGCACAGGTAAAACCCTTCTTGCAAGGGCTATAGCAGGCGAAGCCGGGGTACCCTTCTTCTCGATATCAGGCTCCGACTTTGTGGAGTTATTTGTTGGAGTAGGCGCATCAAGGGTAAGGGACCTCTTTGACCAGGCAAAAAAGAATGCACCTTGTATTATTTTTATTGATGAGTTAGATGCCGTTGGCCGTCACAGGGGAGCTGGCCTTGGTGGAGGTCATGATGAGCGTGAGCAGACTCTGAATCAGCTCCTTGTAGAAATGGATGGCTTTGAAACCAATCAGGGAATTATTATTCTTGCAGCTACAAATAGGCCTGATGTCCTCGATCCAGCTCTTCTGAGACCTGGCAGATTTGACAGACAGGTAGTCGTTCCGCAACCGGATGTAAAGGGAAGGCTTGAAATTCTCAAAGTACACACGAGAAACATACCCCTTGATGAGAGGGTTAATCTTGAGCAGATAGCCCGCGGGACACCCGGTTTTTCTGGCGCTGACCTCGCAAACCTCGTCAATGAAGCTGCCCTGCTTGCAGCAAGGAAATCAAAAAGCAAGGTCGAGATGTCTGATTTTGAGGCAGCAAAGGACAAGGTGCTGATGGGCGTGGAGAGAAAGAGCATGATCATAAGCGAGTCTGAGAAGAAGAATACTGCCTACCATGAAGCAGGCCACACACTTGTAGCTAAACTCACTCCAGGTACTGACCCAATACACAAGGTAAGCATCATCCCGAGGGGAATGGCACTTGGTATAACACAGCAGTTGCCTATAGATGATAGATACACGTATTCTAAGGACTATCTTATGAAGGCCCTCTCGATCTTGCTCGGTGGCAGGGCTGCAGAGGAGATCGCCCTGGAACACTTGACAACAGGGGCTGGCAATGACCTTGAAAGGGCAACAGAGCTTTCAAGAAAGATGGTTACAGAGTGGGGAATGTCTGAAAAGCTTGGCCCCCTCACCTTCGGGAAAAAAGACGAACATATCTTCCTCGGAAAAGAGATAGCAAGGCATAAAGACTATAGCGAAAAGACTGCAATTGATATAGACGAAGAGGTTAAGAGAATAGTAATCGAGGCATACGATACATCTAAAAAACTCGTTACAGAAAACCTTGATCTTCTTGAGGCATTAGCAAAAAGTCTTCTCGAAAAGGAGACTATGGATGGGGCCGAGATAGATGCACTCATCCAGGAAGTGATGTCAAAAAGGACAGTTCAGGTTTGAGGTCGTTAAAGGTTAAAGGTTTTAGTGGTTTGCCAAAATTGAGGATAGAGCAGATCATAGAATCTATAAATTCAAATACCTAAGCCTAAGATTTTCAGTTTCTAACTGAATTGAGTGACCGTATGTCGCCCTGAACTCGTTTCAGGGTCGCAAAACCTATTTATGAGATGCTGAAATGAATTCAGCATGACAGATAGGGCAAATACGGAATGAGAATGTACCATCTATCTGTAATGCCCTTATCCCAATCTGACCTTTTGCTCCTTCCTATGAGAATCTCCACTTGCAAAAAAGATAGTTTTGTGTTAGGCTTTCATTCCTAAAGGTATTGCCAAAAAGTCGACATTGGCCTCTTTCCAATAGGTCGGCAGTCAAAAACAGTAAGGAAAAGGGAAAAGAACAGGAGGAGAAAAGGAAGATATGGTAGCTACAATCAAGGAACTTCTTGAGGCGGGTGTACACTTTGGTCATCAGGTAAAGAGATGGCATCCCAAAATGAAGAAATATATCTTTGGGGAGAAAAACGGTATTTACATCATTGACCTTCAGAAGACACTCAAAGGGCTTGAAGATGCCTATAATTTTATAAGAGAGGTGGCCTCAACAGGGGCTCCAATACTCTTCGTTGGAACAAAGAAGCAATCACAAGACTCTATCCATGAGGAATCAACCCGCGCAGGGGGGTTTTTTGTTAATCAGCGTTGGCTTGGGGGTATGCTGACGAATTTCTCTACAATAAAGAAAAGCATTGAGAGACTAAAAAAGATTGAGGCTATGAAAGAGGATGGCACTTATGAACTCCTTCCCAAAAAAGAGGTTGCTGCCCTTGAAAAGGAAAGGGCTCAATTAGAAAGAAATCTCTCAGGCATCAAAGACATGCCAGGACTACCAGGGGCTATTTATATAGTAGATCCGAAGAAAGAGAGGATAGCCATAGCTGAGGCAAGGAAGCTTGCTGTGCCGATCGTTGCAATAGTAGACACAAACTGTGACCCTGATGAGGTTGACTATGTGATCCCTGGTAATGATGATGCTATAAGGGCCATAAGACTGATAACATCTAAGATGGCTGATGCTGTTCTTGAAGGCAGAGATGTCCTATCAAAGAAAATGGCAGAAGAGGCAGAGAAGGTCAAAGTTGAGGAAAAGATACAGCAGGAAGAAACCGAGGCAACAAAATGATAACGATCTCATCAGAAATGGTCAGGGACCTCAGGGAAAAGACAGGTGCCGGCATGATGGATTGCAAAAGGGCACTTTCAGAAAGTAGCGGAGATTTTGAAAAAGCCGTGGGTCTGCTCAGGCAGAAGGGTCTTGCAGCAGCAGCAAGGAGGGCCGGTAGGACAGCTTCCGAGGGAGTAATTGGTTCATACGTACATATGGGGAAGATAGGAGTAATGGTCGAAATGAACTGCGAGACAGACTTTGTTGCAAAGACTGAGGATTTTAAGGAACTTGTCAAGGATATAGCTATGCATGTAGCCGCTGCAAACCCTTCATATCTGTCGAGGGAGGATGTTCCACAGAATGTTATAGAACAGGAAAGGGAGATATATAGAGCACAGATTACAGACAAACCACCGCACGTTATTGAAAAAATTGTGGAAGGAAAGTTCGAGAAATTTTACTCTGAGAACTGCCTTCTTGACCAGGTATTCATCAAAGATCCCGACCAGAAGAAGAGGATTAAAGACTTGATTGCCGAGAGTATCTCACGATTAGGGGAGAATATTGTTATCAGGAGGTTCGTCAGGTTCCAGCTTGGAGAGACAGCTAAGGAATGAGAGGATTAAAATACCGAAGGATCCTTCTGAAGATTAGTGGTGAAGCCATGATGGGAGATAAGGGCTATGGCATTGATTCATTTACTGCGGACTTTATAGCTAAAGAGATAAAAGAAGCAGTCTCACGGGGGGTTGAAATAGCAATAGTAGTAGGGGGAGGAAATATCTTCAGAGGAGTAGAGGCTAGCATGAAAGGGGTGGAAAGGGCAACAGCAGATTACATGGGAATGCTTGCAACTGTCATTAATGCCCTTGCCCTTCAAAACTCCCTTGAAAAGCAGGATATTCCCACAAGGGTCCAGTCGGCGATCGAAATGAAGGAAATTGCAGAGCCGTACATAAGGCGGAAGGCAATGAGACATCTGGAAAAAGGAAGGACAGTTATTTTTGCCGCAGGCACAGGCAACCCCTACTTTACAACTGATACAGCTGCAGCTTTGAGGGCAATGGAAATTGGCGCAGATGCAATACTCAAGGCAACGAAGGTAGATGGCATATATTCCTCCGACCCTGTAAAAGACCCCAGAGCAAAAAAATATGACACCGTGACTTACATTGACGTTCTGAAAAGGGGACTCACCGTTATGGATTCAGCGGCAGTATCACTGTGCATGGACAACAATCTCCCCATCATAGTATTTAATCTGAGGGGCAAGGGTAATATAAGAAAGATTATAGAAGGGAAAAAAATAGGGACTCTTGTGAGGGGAACTAATGGAACAAGAGTTAAAAAGAAAGACCACTGAGCGGATGGCTGGCGCCATCGAAGCTCTGAAAAAGGAATTTGCCTCAATCAGAACAGGAAGGGCTTCTTTAGCACTTCTTGATGCAATAATAGTTAATTACTATGGCACTTCAACTCCTCTTCAACAACTTGCAAGCCTGAGCATACCCGAGAGCCGACAGGTAGCTATACAGCCTTGGGATCCAAAAATCATTCCTGATATCGAAAAAGCTATTATGAAATCAGACCTCGGTATTACTCCTGTTAACGATGGCAGGATAATAAGGATACACATTCCTCCCCTGACAGAGGAAAGAAGAAAGCAACTCGTAAAGGTTGTAAAGAAAAAGGCAGAAGAGGCAAAGATAGCAATAAGGAATGTCAGGAGAGACACAAACGAGGAGCTCAAAAAGCTTGAGAAAGAAAAACACCTCAGTGAAGATGATGTCAAGAGATCTCAGGATGAAATACAGAAGATTACAGAT